>Ga0114129_10001273_pt1 | contig 33667 bp, 40 predicted proteins | sample RhiMetdeltSRZDD1_FD_80071 | JGI IMG/M metagenome (GOLD analysis project Ga0114129, IMG submission 80071) | Populus rhizosphere microbial communities from Tennessee, USA - Rhizosphere MetaG P. deltoides SRZDD1 (version 2) (version 2) | ecosystem: Host-associated > Plants > Roots > Rhizosphere >...
CCGGCCAACTCATACTTGACCGGAGCTTCACCCATTTAGATTTGGGCTTGCGCTCGCGCACGGGCGCGGGAGCTGAGTCGTTCGTCGCTCTTCGCGCAACGGCTGATCGGCCTCGTTGGTGACTCCGCAGACGCCAGCCGTCGCGCTCATCACTCCTGCACTCCTCAGCGCGCCCTCCGACGCTCGCGCAGCGGCCTAGTACGGGCGCTCGCGCAACTGGCGTTCAACCGCTCGCGCCCGGGCGGTGGCCCCTCTGGAGTGGGCGCACTTGGCTGCGCCAGACGGTGTGGCAGGGTGGCGATGTGGGAGGCAGCTGGTGAAAGCCCTTGTGAAGACGCGACCAGGTCCAGGGCTGGAGCTGGTCGATATTGGGGTACCGGTCGTCGGGGCCGGCGATGTGCTCGTCAAGGTCAAGGCAACGGGCATCTGCGGCACCGATCTGCACATCGAGTCTTGGGACGACTGGGCCCAGAAGGCTCTGCGACCGCCGGTCACGGTGGGCCATGAGTTCTCCGGCGAGGTTGTCGAGATCGGCTCCGGTGTCACTGATGTCGCAGTCGGCGATCTGGTCAGCGGCGAGGGGCATCTCGTCTGTGGCCGGTGCCGCAACTGCCGTGCCGGCCGGCGCCATCTTTGCATTCACACCCGCGCCATCGGTGTCAATCTCGACGGCGCATTCGCCGAGTACGTCGCGCTGCCCTCCGGCAACGCGTGGGTGCACCGCGAACCCATCGATCCCGAGGTCGCTGCGATCTTCGACCCGTTCGGCAACGCCGTCCACACCGCACTGGCTTTTCCGATGCTTGGCGAGGATGTGCTGGTCACCGGGGCCGGACCGATTGGGATCATGGCGGCAATGGTCAGCAAACACGCTGGAGCACGGCATGTCGTGATCACCGATCACAGTGACGAGCGGCTGGCCCTGGCGAGCAAGCTGGGCGTCACCCGAGCTGTGAACATCGACCGGGAGAACGTAGCAGACGCGCAACGCGAGCTCGGCATGCGTGAGGGGTTCGATGTGGGACTGGAGATGTCCGGTAGCTCCGCCGCGCTCCAGGACATGATCACGCAGATGACCCATGGCGGCAGAATTGCTGTGCTGGGTTTTCCGTCCGCCGAGATCAGTGTGGATGTTGCCGCCATCGTGCTGAAGATGCTGACCATCAAGGGCATTTACGGCCGTGAGATGTTTGAGACTTGGTATGAGATGTCGGTGCTGCTGGAGAGCGGCCTCGACATCTCCGGTGTGATCACAGATCGATTCCACTACACCGAGCACGAGAAGGCCTTCGCGGTAGCCCGTTCCGGCCACGGTGGAAAGGTGATCATGAGCTGGGAAGGATAGGAACGAAAGCGATCATGTACGCCACGCTGAAAGATCAACTCGCTGACGATCTCACGACGCTCAAGGCTGACGGCCTATTCAAAGCTGAGGCGGTGATCACCAGTCCGCAGGCGGCGCGGATCGCTGTCGGCGACCAGATGTTGCTCAACTTCTGTGCCAACAATTACCTCGGCTTGGCTGATCATCCGGCGATGATCGCCGCAGCGCAACAGGCGCTGGAGCGCTGGGGGTTCGGCATGGCATCGGTTCGTTTCATCTGTGGCACCACCCAGATTCACAAGGAGCTGGAGCGCCGTATCGCGCATTTCCTGGGGACCGAGGACGCGATCCTGTACGGCTCCTGTTTCGACGCGAATGGTGGTCTTTTTGAGACGCTGCTGGGGCCAGAGGACGCCGTCATCTCCGACGAGCTCAATCATGCGAGCATCATCGACGGCGTACGGCTGTGCAAAGCGACTCGCCTGCGCTACGCCAACCGGGACATGGCCGACCTCGAGGCGAAACTGCGTGAGTCACAAGCTTCGCGGCACCGGCTGATCGCAACCGACGGTGTGTTTTCTATGGACGGCTACGTCGCGCCGCTCGACGCCATCGTTGAGCTCGCGGAACGCTATCAGGCACTGGTTATGGTGGACGACTCTCACGCCGTGGGATTCATGGGGGAGACCGGTGCCGGGACGCCGGAATTGTTCGGCGTTCAGGATCGGGTCGACATCGTGACCGGCACGCTCGGGAAGGCCCTTGGTGGGGCGAGCGGGGGGTACACCGCCGCACACAAAGAGATTGTGGAGATGCTTCGGCAGCGGTCCCGGCCGTACCTTTTTTCCAACTCCCTCGCGCCATCTATCACCGCAGCAGGCATCGCCATGCTCGATTTGCTTGAGACCTCCGGCGAGCTGCTGCAGCGCCTACGCGAGAACACTGCGTACTTCCGTTCGGAGATGGTTGCGCGCGGCTTCGAGATTCCGGAATCTGATCATCCCATCGTGCCGATCATGATCGGGGACGCGATCGAGGCGGCCGCGATGGCCGACCGTCTACTGGCAGAGGGCATCTATGTCCGGGCGTTCTCTTACCCGGTGGTACCGCGAGGCAAGGCCAGAATCAGAACCCAGATGTCAGCCGCGCATTCCCGCGATGATCTTGACCAGGCGATCACGGCATTTGCGAAGGTTCGCCGGTAGGCGCCGGCTTCGGCACTGTGACCTCATCCGAACGTGACGGCTTGCGAACGATCTGCTTGCCGAGGGGCATCAGGGAAACCGGGATCAGCTTGAAGTTAGCAACCCCAAGGGGGATTCCGATGATCGTGATGCAGAGCAGGATTCCAGTGGCAACGTGAGTCAGCGCGATCCACCAGCCCGCGACGATGACCCAGATGACATTGCCGAGGAACGAGAGGATCCCTGCGGTTGGCTTGTCAACCAGCTCACGGCCAAACGGCCACGCCGCATAGCTCGCCATGCGGAAGGAGGCGATGCCCCACGGGATAGTGATGATCAGCAAGCAGCAGATGATTCCTGCCAGCATGTAGGCGAGCCAAAGCCAGAAGCCGCTGAAGATGAACCAGATGATGTTGAGCAGAGTCCGCATCTGTCCAGGTTCGCACCGGCCGCTCGATGCGGCAATAGGGCGGTTCCCGGGCCTATCCCTCGTTCGCGGACGCGTGCGCGGCAAATGCGTCGTACGCGCGCTGATCGAACAAGACGAACCTGACCTCCGCCACCCGCGTGTCACTGGCCCTGACGACTTCGACTGCTATGCGCGCCGCGTCATCGACGGGCCAGCGATAGACACCGGTCGAGATCGCCGGGAAGGCAACCGTCCTAGCACCCAGCTCATCCGCGACGGCCAGCGAATTCCGGAAGCAGTCTGCGAGCAAGGGCGATTTGTCCTTGGATTCGGCGTACGTCGGCCCGACGGTGTGGATGACCCAGCCTGCCTTGAGACGTCCAGCCGTGGTAGCGACGGCCTGGCCGGTTGGCAGGCCATCGGGATACTTCTCCTGCCGGAGCTTCTGGCACTCGGCCAGAATCTCGGGCCCCCCTCGACGGTGAATCGCGCCGTCGACACCGCCGCCACCCAGCAACGAGTTGTTGGCTGCGTTGACGATTGCGTCGACGTCTTGTTCGGTGATGTCGCCCCGCACGAACGTGATCCGCAATTTGTCGCACCTAACGCCTTAACGTGTGTTGTCGCTACTCAGCCTTTGATTTTCGCCGATATCTTGGCCTACCACCAACCGTGCCCGATAGGGAATAGCGGTCACTACCTCTCCACTTAGCTGCCGCGAATGCGGGGATTGACACCGGAGCGCGCCGACCGAACGCTGGAGGTTACATACTCGGGGGCCAAACCTGTGCTCACAAGTAGTTGATTGAATCAGCTTGTCTGTGAAGCGGTAGATTTGGGAGGTTGCCGGGTGGGGTATATGGCTTCAATGTGGCTCGGCTTCGGTGGGGCGCTCGCTGCGGTTGCCGGTGCGCTGACGGGCCTGCTGTTCGTTGCGCTCTCAGTCAAGGGTGACGTGCTGTCCGCATCACGCAGCCTTAGCTCCCGCGCCGCTCAGACTCTGGTGCTGTTCATGACTTCAGTGCTCATCGCGCTCTTGCTAGTGGCTCCTCAACCAGCGGCAGCCCTGGGCTGGGAGCTGCTTGCTGTGGCCGTGGTCTCGGGTACGGCCATGTTCTTCTTGGACCGGCGAGCCGGTCACGGCACTGATCAGGGCGTGGCCCGCTACGTCGAGAAGTTCTCCCCTAACATGATCACCGCCGTGCTCGTTGGCGTGGCCGGGCTCACCTTCCTCCTGGAGGCCGGTGGTGGTTTGTACTGGCTGATCCCCGCGACCGTGGCGAGTCTCCTGGGCGGCGTGGTCAACGCGTGGCTGTTCCTCGTCAAGGTGACCAGCTAGTCCGAAAGGGAGTTCGGGCACGTGGGCAGGGCGGCAAACGATCACGAAGGTGATCTTCATCCCCTCAAATTAGTGCCACCCGACTTGAGATCGGCTCAGCCACGAGATCACGGCGATTCAGGCCCTGATGCGCGCAAATTGACCCCGGCTGCAGTCGGGTATCGCAGGGTTACAGTGAGTGCCGAAAGGATTCACCGTGACCAGTGATCTCGAGAGCATCAGTTTGCCTGCCCGAGTGGCGAATCCTGAAGAGGGGATCTCCGTCGACGAGCTACAGCTGGCAGCACGCAATCACGGAATGCCGTTGGAGTCCTTACGCTGGGACATCACTCCGCCTGGACTGCACTACCTGCTGATCCATTACGACATACCTGCGATTGATCAGAGCGCGTTTGAGCTGGTGATCGACGGCCTTGTCGACATGTCACTGTCACTGAATCTCGAAGCCCTCCGCAACCGCCCTCAGATTTCAGCGGTCGTGACGCTCGAATGCGCAGGCAACGGCCGGGCGCAGTTACTACCACGTCCTGTAAGCCAACCGTGGCTGAGCGAGGCAGTGGGCACGTCCCGTTGGACTGGCACATCCCTGTCGAGCTTGCTTCGGGAGGCCGGGGTTGCCGACCGTGCCGTTGATGCTGTCTTCACCGGCGCGGATCACGGAATAGAGCGAGGCGTCGAGCAGGACTATCAACGGGCATTGCCACTGGCTGAGGCGATGGGCGAGGAGGTCATGCTGGCGTACGAGATGAATGGCATGCCGCTGCCCCCGCAGCACGGAGCGCCGCTACGGCTGATCGTCCCGGGCTGGTACGGGATGGCTCACGTGAAATGGCTGCGCCGGATCACCGTTGTCTCGGAGTCATTCGATGGGTTCCAGATGCGGGCGTACCGATTGCGGGACACTCATGACGAGCCCGGGATTCCGCTCACCCGGATGGAGCCGCGAGCCCTCCTGATCCCTCCAGGTTTTCCAGACTTCATGTCCCGCAGACGTGTTGTGGAGTCGGGTCCGGTGCAGGTTGAGGGCCGGGCCTGGTCCGGTTGGTCGGAGATCAGCATGGTCCAGGTCAGCATCGATGCTGGGGATACCTGGGAGGTTGCTGATCTTGAGCCAGCGCCGGACTCCCACGGATGGGTGCGATGGAGGTGGGTCTGGCAGGCGGAGCTTGGCGATTATGTACTCTCGGCCCGGGCCACGGATGCCAGCGGCCGCATCCAGCCGCTGGGGCAGCGTTGGAGTCGTGGTGGATTTGCCAACAACACTGTCCAAAGGGTTGCCGTCTCGGTGATCAGTTCCGAAATGTCGCCTTCGGCGCCATGACGTGTTGACCTGCACGGAGATTGGGTAAGAGTCAACAGACTGCCCGCTGCAGGTACGCGGCGGCGCAACCAAACAGGCGCGATCAAGACAAGGGAGGTTTGTATGGGTTTCGCGGACAAGGCAAAGAACAAGGCCGAGGAGCTTGCCGGCAAGGCCAAGGCAACCACGGGCGATGCAACCGACAATCCGGATCTCGAGGCTGAAGGGCGCACGCAGGAAGCCAAGGCAGATGTGAAGCAGGCCGGCGAGAATCTCAAGGATTCCGGCGACGATGTGGCCGATGCCCTCCGTGCCGCAAGTGGTGCCACGAAATTTGAGGACACGGACACCACGCGCTAGACGAAGGCAATGCGCGGGGGACCCGAACGTCTCAGACTCGACCAGAGTCTGGGACGTTCTGGTCCCTGCTTGTTTCGCGGCCTGTGAGGTAGATGTGTTAGAACCTGCCTGTGGAGTTGATTCGTCGGGGAAAGGTCCGTGATGTCTACGGCGACGGGGACGACCTGATCTTGGTCGCGTCAGATCGGGTGTCGGTCTACGACGTTGTGCTTCCGACGCCGATTCCAGACAAGGGTGCGATTCTGACGCAGCTGTCCTTGTGGTGGTTCGGCCAGATGGCCGAATTGGTGCCCAATCATGTACTGAGCGAGGATGTCCCAGCGGAGTGGAAGGGCCGGGCAATTCGCTGCCGACGGCTCGACATGGTGGCAGTTGAGTGCATCGCGCGCGGCTATCTGGCGGGCCTGGGCCTGGAGAGCTATCGGGCGACGGGCTCGATTTCCGGTGTCCGGTTTCCGTCGGGGCTCGTTGAGGCGGATCGGCTACCTGAGCCTGTCTTCACGCCGACGACAAAAGCCGAAGTCGGACATGACGAATTCATGACCATGGATGAGGTTCGTGGTCTGGTCGGCCGGGAGACGGCAGGTGATCTTGAACGGCTGACCCTGGCGATCTACCAGCGAGGCGCGGAAATCGCGCGGCAGCGTGGGGTGATCATCGCCGACACCAAGTTGGAGTTCGGGCGGGACGCTGCCGGGACGTTGATCTTGGCCGATGAGGTCCTGACACCGGACTCATCACGTTTTTGGAAGGTTGCGGAGTACCAGCCGGGCCGACCGCAGTGGTCGTACGACAAGCAGTATTTGAGGGATTGGTCATCGTCGCTAAGCAGCTGGGATCGCAACTACCCCGGCCCGCCTATTCCCCCGGATGTCGTCGCCGAGACTCGAGCTCGCTACCTGGAGATCTTCGAGCAACTCACGGGCGAAAGGTGGAATTCTTGATCTTGCGCGGGGATCTCTGACCTATGACGGCTACCTGATCTTCGTGAACTTCCCGATCAGTGTCGCCGTGGCCAGCGAGTTCGGTTCTGCAGCCTGCCGGAATTCGGGCAATGTCGCTCCAGGCCGGACGCCGAGCCTGTCGGTCTGCAGGGCGTACAGCGTGAACTCATAGTCGTGTGTCCCCGACGGCGGGAACGGCCCGGCATACGGCTTGATCTCGGTGAAGCCTGGATTGCTGCCGCCGGCTGCTCCTTCCGGCAGCGAGCTGAGCTGGGGGCTGAGGTCGGCGACCAGCCAGTGCACGTAATCCCTGGCAATCGGGTGGATGTCGACGAACGCGAGCGCGAACGATCTGGTTCCCGCCGGAGCGCCGTCCCACTCCAGCGGAGGCGAGACGTTCTGGATCTTCTTCCCATACTTCTGAGCCATCTCCCGGCCATCGTCGAACGCCTGCGACTTCAAGATGAACACGTGGACATCCTCCTACTCTGTGGCCAGCCTGGACGATGCCTACGCGCCCGGGGTCAGCTCGATGTCGCGATGCCGCCCCATCTGGCCGTATAGCTCTGGTGATCGTGCCTTCAGATTGATCGCTGCAATGACCCCGCCGATTGCCGAAACGAGAATCAAGGCTGGCAAGATCCACCGGAGCGGACTGTCGGGATTTCCGATCAGCAGTCCAAACTGAGAGGCCGCGTAGATGGCGACAGCGGTCATTGCCACACCGCCGACGATCGGCGCGATCATGGTGCGAGCAAGGTTCGTGTCGAGGTCTCGGTTGCGTGCGAAGAATGCCACTACGGCAAAGGAGGCCAAGGCCATCAGCACGATGATCGCCAAGGTGCCGAGCTGGGTGAGCCAGGTGAACAGTGCGAGGACCGGATCTTGCTGAGTGACGACGAAGATCAGGACTACAACCAAAGCCAGGATTGACTGACTGAGCGATCCCACATGTGGGCTGAGGTGCTTGGCGTGAGTACGGCCGAGTTGAGCTGGAACGAGGCCCTCGCGACCCAACGCGTACAAGTAGCGGGCGACGGCGTTGTGGAAAGCCAACAGGGCGGCAAACACGCTCGAGATGAACAGCAGCGACATAACCGTTGTCAGGGCCGGTCCGATGTATGTCGTGCCAAGGACAAACAGGAATGCTGTCGGGTCAGGCTGCAGACCACCGAGGTATTCCTGGAGACCCGCCGCACCTTGCCCCTCAACCATGAGGTAGGTGGTCACGGTGTAGAAAACGCCGATGGTCAGCACGGCAACATAGGTTGCCCGCGGAACGGTGCGCCTAGGATCCCTGGCCTCCTCGCTGTAGATGGTGGTGGCTTCGAAGCCAATGAAGGACGCAAAGTTGAACAGCAGGGCGATGGCAACCGAGCCGCTGGTGAAACTCGCCCACGTGAACGGAACGGCATTCAATGGCGCGGTGCCGCCCTGGCCGCCCTGGATCAAGATCGCGGCGTCCAGGATCAGCACGATCAAGAACTCGAGGCTGACCAAGATCGAGAGCACCTTCACCGAAAGATCAACTTGTCGGTAGCCCAGCACGGCGATGATCGCCATCGCGATGAATGCGTAGACCCACCACGGCAGGTTGATGCCAAGGTTGTCGCTGAAGAATCCAGCGGCGGCAGCGGCGAACAAACCGTAAAGGCCGATCTGCATGGCGTTGTAGCCGAGCAGGGCGATGATCGCGGCGGCTCCGCCGGCCGGCTGCCGCAATCCGCGTGAGACAAAGCTGTAGAAGGCTCCGGTGCTGGTGTGGTGGCGGGCCATTGCGGTATAGCCGACCGCGAAGATCAACAAGATCAGACTCACCACGACGTACGCCGCCGGGATGCCCGGGCCGTTGCCGAGCAGCATCGCGACTGGCGCGCCGCCGGCCATTGCGGTCAGTGGCGCGGCGGCAGAGATGACGAAGAAGGCAACGGCGAACACTCCGAGGCGACCGTGCCGCAGCTGCTGTGAGTCGCGTCGAGCGATGTCTGACGTTGTCGCGGACGGATCCGCGGGTGGAATCGACGGCGGGTGTGTCACGCGAGCTCCATTCCTGGCCCTGTTAGTGGGTTCTGGAGGGTTGCGGCTTGCGAATGCCGCGAAATTCCCAGTCGCCGCCCTGAGCAGTCGACAGAACCTCTTCGGATTCGGTAGGTTGCGCCCCGACGTCGCTCCGAATGGGCGTTGGCCCTTCGACGATGTGGTTGCGCAGGGTGCCGAGGTCCTCGACCTCTACCTCCACCACATCGCCCGGGTAGACCGTACGGGATATCGCCGGTGTCCCGGACAACAAGATGTCACCTGGCTGCAGCGTGATCGTCCTGGCAATGTCGGAGACCAGGTAGTGCATATCCCACTTCATCTCGTCGGTATTGCCGTCCTGGCGGACCTGTCCGTTGACAAGCGTGCGGATCTGCTTGCCGTGGAAGTCCCAGCCCTCGACGAGTCCCGGGCCTACCGGACACAAGGTGTCAGCACCTTTCACGCGGAGCATCGAACCCGAGTCGGTGTCGCGGAAATCGTGGAGCCCGTAGTCGTTGGCAATCGAATAGCCGCGAATGTAATCCCCAGCCTCGTCCGGCGAGATGTTCCGGGCTGTCCGTCCGATCACGATGGCGATCTCGCCCTCGTAGTTCAACCACTTGCAGCCGAGCGGCCTGACGACCGCCGCATCGTGCGCGTTCAACGCCGACACCGGCTTGTGAAAATACGTCGGTGCCGGCGGCAGCGACACTTTCATCTCCGCGACTCTGGAGGAGTAGTTCAGATGCACACAGATGATCTTGGATGGCACTGCAGGCGCCAGGTGAACCGCTTCTTGGATACCGATGCTGCGGCCGTCGCCGGCGACGAGCTCGTCGCCATGGCGGTCCACATCGGTGATGTTGCCGTCGAGGAGTATGCGGCGCGTTTCGCGCAGAGCCACGGTTGCTCCTTTGATTTGGCGAGCTGAATCAGCCGGCGGCAGGCAAGTCCGGTCCGGCGGACTGTTGCCGGACTTCGGGATCCTCGGGCGTACGCCGCGGGCGCGGGAATCCGCCCTCCGGCCTATCGAACCAGTAGTGAACCTGGCCGGTGCCGATTGAGTTTTCGTACTCCCCGTAGCGGCGACCAGTAGCCGTGCAATCGCCTTCGCCGAGGCCTCCGATCATCATCAGGTAGTGCCCGAACCGAGCTTCTGGACGGAACCGGTAGAACTCAGGCATGGTCTCCAACACCCGGGCATGATCGCCAGCCTCGAACCACTGCATGCGCTCAGCGTCAGCGGCGGCGGCCTCAGGTGTGAAGATGTGTTCTCGCCCCGCCGCCTCATGCTTGCGCAATTGCCGCAATGGCCAGAAGGTGTGGCTGAGCGCGCCGGAAGCCACCAGCACCACCTTGCGATCACTCGCAGCGATTCCGTCGCCGAGTGCCCGGCCGAGCCGCAGATTGTCCTCCATGTCTGCGGTTTGGCAGACGCCGATGGATATCCATCTCTTGTCCGGCAACCCCTGCCCGAGGAACTCCCACAAGTTCGTGGTCGCGTAAAAGATCGGCAGATGATCGTCCGAAATTGTCGTGATCCAGGTTCCATGATCATCAGCTTTGGATGCGATGAGGTGGGCGAGTTCTGGATCTCCAAGAAAGTCGTACGGCCGTTGGGTCATTCCGCGCGGCAGCTCCTCGGAAGTGAACAGGCCTTTCCGCCGCTCCTGCGCAGTGACCACGAACTCGACCGTTGTTGCCCAATGGGAATCCAGGACAACCACGGTGTCGTAGTCGAGGGTCTCGAAAACCTCCTTGCGCAGTTGCTGGAGACCAGCCACCAGCGTGGTGTCCTCGCCGTTGTTCAACTCCCGGCGGATCGCCTCCGGTAGCACGATGGTCGGGACGTGCGCGATCAAACCTGCGCCAACTACCTCGCCCATGATCATCTTCCTTTCACTGTGAGCCGGCAAGACTCCTCGGTTCCAGTCCGGGCGGTCGCTACGTCGTCCAGCCTGTGGGTGAGAACACTGTGTTCTTGATGTCGCTATAGAAGTCGAAAGAGTAGATGCCGCCTTCGCGACCGATTCCGGACCTGCCGTTGCCGCCGAAGGGTGCGCCCAAGTCGCGTACGAAGAAGCAATTGACCCACACTGTTCCAGCGTTGAGACGGGCGCTGACGCGCTCGGCCCGATCCGGATCGCCGGTGATCAGGGTCGCGGCCAGCCCGAAGCGGGTGTTGTTGGCCATCTCAACCGCCTGCTCTTCACCGGAGAAGGTCTGGACGGTCAGAACCGGACCGAAAACCTCCTCGGTCAAGATCTCGCTACCAGGCTCGGCGTCGACCAGGATCGTGGGGCGGTAATACAAGTGGCCCAACTCGTCATTCGGCGAGCCGCCCAACACGGCCGTGGCGCCGGCAGCGAGAGCCCGGCGTACGAAACCGTCGACCCTTTCGAAGTGCTGCCGGCTGATCAGGCAGGACATCTCCGTCGCCTCGTCGCGTGGGTCACCCTGCACGATGGTCTTGGCCTTGGCGAGTACCGCCTCGGTAAATCGGTCGGCGATCGAGTTCTCGACCAGGAATCGGAACGCGCCGAGGCACACCTGCCCGGAATTGTCGAACTGCTCGACCGCCAAGCTAACAGCCAGGTCGAAATCCGAGTCGGCGAAGACCACAAGGGGCGACTTGCCACCCAGCTCGAAAGACAACGGCACGATGTTGGGTGCGGCCGCTTTGGCAATCATGCCGGCAGTCGGGACCGAGCCGGTGAACGCCAATCGGCGAATGCCGGGATGCGCGGTCAGGGGGGCCCCAGCCTCACTGCCGGATCCCTGGACGACGTTGAATACGCCAGCCGGTAGCCCCGCCTCCTGGGTGATGTCGGCGAGCAGTGATGCGGTGAGAGGGGCCCACTCCGGCGGCTTGGCGACAACCGTGTTACCGGCAGCGAGAGCAGGGCCGATCCGCCAGGTGGCCAGCATCAGCGGCGCATTCCACGGCGTGATGATCGCTGTGACGCCAGCTGGGTCATAGGTCACCCGTTCGCGGTGGCCACGAATTTCGCCGCCCGGATGATCAAGCTTCTCGGCATAGTCGGCGAAGAATCGGAAGTTCATTCCCACCCGAGGCATCACGCTTCGCCGATGCGATCGCAGCAGGGAACCGTTGTCACGCGTCTCGACCCGTGCCAGTTCCTCGGCGCGGGCATCGATTCCGTCTGCCACCCTGCGGAGGAGGTTGGCCCGCTCATCTCTCGGCATAGCCGCCCAGTCAGGAAACGATTGCTGGGCAGCCTTGACAGCAGCGTCGACCTCCGCAGCGGAACCGGCCGAGATTTCGGCGATCGGCTGCTCGTCGATCGGTGAGATGTCGGTGAAGGTTGTCTGCGACGGGATCCGCTCACCGCCGATCCAATGCCGAGTATCGACATCCACGCCCTCGACCGTCGCAGTCGTCATCCGCACCCAATTCTTTTCGTTCGGCACCGCTGCGCGACCGACGCTCGCAGTGCGTGTCGTTGCTGGAGGAGGTTCATAGTTCCGACAGCGGTTGGCGCGCCGCAGGTCCGACGGGCTATCGTTAGGGCCCAAACGTATTTAAGTTCGATCGATTGGTCAAGCCCTCAGGAAGAGTGGACGTGAGCATGGTTTCGGACCCGGTGGCAGCTATCGACTGGCGGCAACGGGCGGCTGAGATCACAATCGATGAAGGGATCTTTGTCGACGGCGAGCGCCGCGCTGCGATCAACAGCACCACCAAAGTGCTGCGCTCGGCGCGCGACGGCTCAAAGCTCGTTGACCTTGCCTGGGCCCAGGCGGCCGATGCCGACGCCGCTGTCGTGGCTGCCAGAAACGCTTTCGATCACGGTTCTTGGCCGCAGCTGCATCCTCGAGATCTTGGCCGGATCCTGCAGGATTTCGCGAGCCTGATCGAGCAACACCGCCACGAGGTGGATCTTGGTACCGCGCATCGGGTGTCGCGTGCGCTCCGCGTCGGAACCGTACGGGTCAGTTGCTACGAGGAGGGCAACATGGCGGTTCCCTTTGGTGGAGTCAGGCTGTCGGGCTTTGGCCGGGACAAATCTCGGCACGCGCTGGAGGAGTACACCTATTTCAAGACGAGGTGGATCCGTTATGCCTGATGCAGCCTCGGTCGATGCCCGGCGTCCATTGATCGTCATTCCGGCCCGCTTCTCTCCGCGGGCCACAGCCCTCCGTTACGAGGCCGAAGTGACCGCGCGAGCCCTGGTGGCTGCGGTATTCGCCGCCGGCGGTGAGCCGGTGGTCATCCATCCGTACGCACCGAGCCGGAAGATCGACGTCGACGCTGCGCGGGCGCGCATCTGGTTTGCCGACGCTGTGCTGCTACCTGGCGGTGGTGACGTGGCGGCTCGATGGTCGGGCCAGCAGCCTCACCCCACCCAGTACGGGGTAGATGAGGAACAAGACGCGTTTGATCTTGCCGTGGCGCGTGTCGCGCTCGCTGATCGGCTCCCGCTACTGGCCATCTGCCGCGGCACTCAGATTGTCAACGTCGCGCTCGGTGGCGATCTCGTGCAAGACATGGATGACACGGTGGGCAATCATCGCAACCGGGTTCATGACATTGATGTCGACGAGACGTCGCCCCTGGGTGAGATCGTCGGGCGTCGTACCGCCATCTCGTGCTACCACCATCAGTGCATTGCCAGGCTGGGAGCCGGCCTGATTCCTGCCGCGTACGCGGCCGACGGTGTCATCGAAGCCGTAACCCTCCAAGATCACCAGGGCTGGTATCTCGGAGTCCAGTGGCATCCAGAGGATTCGGCCGCGACCGACCCGGTGCAGGCCGAGATCTTTCGGCATCTGGTCGATGCCGCTGCAGCGCACGCTCAATTGCCGGCGGCGTAGGCGAGTGCCGCGGGTGCATCGTGTCTCTTGCTCAGATCGCGTCGGCGTCGGACACCATGGCGGCCGGCTTGGCCTCGAGCTGCGTGACGATGGATCTCAAACTGTTCGTGAGCTCCGACAGCTTCCTCGGTGACAACCCCGCGACGACCTCCGCCTCGGCTGCGTTGAAGATCGGATAGAGCTCTTTCATCAACGCTGCTCCCTCTGAGGTGAGTTCCAGGTTCACTAGCCGTCTGTCGGTATCGCTGATTCGCCTGGTGAGCAGGCCACGAGACTCAAGAGTCTTGACAACTCCGGTGAGTGTGGCCTTGGAGATCGCTGCGTTCTCCGCCGCATGGCGGGTCTCTACGCCATCCCATATCCACACCACCCACAGCACAACAAAACCCGTCCAGGTAAGTCCGTGCTCGCGCAGCACCGAGTTGGTGAGATAGACGCGGACCGCGTTTGCCGCGCGATACAGACTCGACACCGCGGCCGCAGCGGGAAAGTTGAGTGGCAGCTGACTGACGTGGGCGCTCATCGCCTTCTCGGTTTCGGCGAGGCTACGGCGATCGGGCATGACGGCCATGCTAGAGGGTTGCTAATGATCGTCCGCCGTTCCAGACAACGCCGACCTGGCGGTAGTAACCGCCGATGATCTCCTCGACGCTGAGATTCGACAGCTCCTCGGTCGGGGAGTCATACAAACGGAGCTCTACGTCGCCGGTCCATGCCGGACCGGCTTGGAATTCACTCGAACCCGACTCGATCAGTTCGGCGTACGCGTCTGAGGTGCCGGACGCGATGCCAGGGAGGATCCGATGATGCGCCATTTTGTGGGAGTTGACGAAGCCGTTGGTCTCCGACCGCTCGCGCAGCGTGAGCACCGCCTCGGCGAGCCGACGGTCGCCGGCGGCCAGAGTTGCGCCAAACACTCCGCCAGGGCCGATCTGCGGTGCACCCTGTGGGAACGGGTGAGGCCGGGTCTGCCACATGGAACCCAGCTTTTTCGGGTAGCCCTGGTGAATGCCCCGGCCGATCGCGAAGTCCTTGTCGACCCAGATGTAGACGCAGCGCGAGAAGGTCTCACCTTGGAAGCTGCATCGGACGACGACAAAGGCCTCTTTGTACTGCGCTCGCACCGGGTCAAGCAGCTCCTCGCGGGACGATGAGCACGATTGCCAGTCCGCCCAGATCACCGCAACTGCTCCCGGGTCCTGCTCCGCCAATGCCAGCGGGGCGGGGAGCAACTCGGCCACGCGATCAGGGTCAGTGCGGTACTCAACGGTGAGGAGGTCGCCTGAGTAGTACCACGGAGGTGACGGGATCAGCGACGAGCGGCCGCTTGCGGTGCGCGGGTAAAAGAAGCCTTTGACATCGGTCATACAGCGCTCCTGAGAGCCGGAAGATTGAGATCGTTTGGATCCGTACGGTACTCGTTTGATCAACCTATTAGCAATGCCGATCACGGTCGCCTCGCGCCCTCGCGGTCACTTGTCATAGGCTGGGTCACGCGATACTGTTCGGGCCCAAATGACTGCTCGACTGCGAGAGGTTCGGGATGGCTCATTTCGATACGGCGGGTCTCGAGGACTTCGCGGCCGAACTCGTTACTCAAGACATCGACGTCGTACGCGTCGGTTATTCGGACCTGATGGGCACCGAGCGGGGACGCGACGTCCTGGTCAACCGGTTCGCGCGCACCGTCGGTGACGGCGTGGCCTTCTGCCGGTCGGTCTATGGCACCACACCCATGGGTGATGTGGTCGACATCGAGGGTGGTCTGGAGGCCGGTCTGCCAGACGTACTCGCATTTCCCGACATCAGCACGCTGCAGGTCGTGCCATGGGAAAAGGGCGTCGCCCACGTTATTGCTGATGTCTACAACCCAGACGGCTCACCGTCGCAGGAGAGTCCACGGATCGTGCTGAAGCGAGTGATCGAGCAGTTCGCCGACTTGAGCATGCGGCCGACTGTCGGCCCGGAACTCGAGTTCTACGTGCTGGAGCGCACCGACAAGAATCCGACCGGCTGGCAGCGCTATGGCGAGGCGACCGGGAACGTCTACGTAGCCGGATTGAAGGGCGATCCGGAGAATGTGTTGCTGCGTACGCTTCGCCACTTGTCCGCCTACGGGCTCGAGGTCGTCGCTGCGAATCACGAATTCTCCAGCGGGCAGTTCGAGATCAACCTTTGGCACTCCGAAGCCCTCGACGCCGCCGATCGCGCGTTCCGCTTCAAGAGCGCCATCCAGGAACTTGCTCGTCAAGAGGACAAGTTGGCCACCTTCATGGCCAAGCCGTTCAATGACGAAGGCGGGTCCGGCTTTCACATCCACTTCTCCACATGGAATGACGCCGGTCAGCCGTTGTTCGACGACCCGACGACGGAGGATGGATTGTCCAAGACCGGCAGATCGGCGATCGCCGGTGTGCTCGCTCACGCGCCAGCCCTGTCCGCCGTCAGCAACCCGACGATCAACTCCTACAAACGCTTCGGTCCAGACACCCTGGCTCCGTGGCTGATCGACTGGGGGCTCGACAATCGGAGCGCGATGGTACGGGTGCCACCCGAGCGCGGGCGGGCGTCCCGAATGGAGCTCAGGCTCGGTGATGCGAGTGCCAATCCCTATCTGGCAATCGCTGGACTCCTCGCTGCCGCGTACCTCGGAATCCGCGACGAGCTGGAGCCGCCGGACCCGCTGGAGGGCTACGGGTACGACCCGAGCAAGGCTGAGAAGCTACCAGGTGATCTTGAGACGGCGCTGCATGCGCTCGAGGAGGACACCGAGATGACCCGCATTCTCGGGGAACCGTTCGTCAAGACTTTTCTTACCTACAAGCGAAATGAGCTTGAGCGCTTCAACCATTGGGTGACCGATTGGGAATTTCGCGAGTACGCCTACCACCTCTGAGAAGGAAGAGATCGTGTCGCAGCCGACTGCCGTACCTCTTGAACACGTCGATCTCACCGACCTGGATGCTTTTGCGCGCAATGAGGGCTGGGCGATGTTCGACACGCTGCGCGCCGAGGACCCGGTGCATTGGACCCCGGAGGCTCCGCCGAGCTCTGGTTTCTGGGCGGTGACTAAGTACGACGACATCTGGGCGGTGGATCGTGACTCGGAGACTTTCACATCGACGAAGTACGTCAATCTCGAGGAGGTCGACGATGATCTGATGGATCTGCGGCGCTCCATGCTTGAGACCGATGGAGCGCGTCATCGGGCACTGCGCAAGCTCATCCAGCGAGAGTTCAGCCCTGGCCCGCTGACCCGGAACTACGAGAGCTTCTTGCGAGATCTGACCAACGTCACCATTGACAATGCCTTACAGAACAACGAATTCGACTTCGTCGAGAAGATCAGCGCCGATTTTCCGATCAATGTTCTCGTACGCCTCCTCGACGTACCGGTCAGCGACACTGGCATGCTGATCAACTGGGGCAATCAGATGGTCGCCAACACAGACCCGGATTACACGGAGCATTTGATCACCGATCCCGACAGCGATCAGTACCGGCATCTGCCGTTTCGCTCGCCGGCGGCATTGGAGGTATTCGAGTACGGCCGCGAGCTCGCGCGACAGCGTAAAGGCGGGAACGGCACTGACTTGGTCAGCATTCTTGTGAACAAGATCCCCGAGGACGGTGAGCCGCTGTCGGCGACTGACTTCGACAATTACTTCCTGTTGCTCGTGATCGCGGGCAACGAGACCACCCGGCACGCGATCAGCCAGTCGATGCTGGCGTTGATCGAGAATCAAGATCAATTGAAGCTTCTGCAGGAACAGCCCGAACTTATTCCTGGTGCGGTGGAGGAGTTCCTACGATGGGCCTCGCCGGTCTACCACTTCAGGCGTACGGCGACTCGGGACCTCGAGTTCGGCGGCAAGCAGATCAATGCCGGCGACAAGGTCGTCATGTGGTTTGCCTCGGGCAATCGGGACGATGCGGTCTTCACCGATCCTTACCGGTTCGACGTCACCCGTACCAACGTTGATCATCTGACGTTCGGCAAGGGGAGCCCGCACGTGTGCCTCGGCAATGCATTGGCACGGATGGAGATACGGCTCATGTTCACCGAACTCATTCCGAGGCTCGCTTCGATCGAGCTGAACGGAGAGGTGACGAGGATTCGCAGCAACTTCATCAACGGGATCAAGAAGTTCCCCGTCCGAGTACAAGCCAAGTGATCATATGAGACAAGGATCCGGCATGCCCGCGGCCATCGCCTTCGTCGCTACCTCCTGACCCCAGCGCCCCTGGCTGTCGTAACGTGAAGTCGTGGCGACCTTCGTCCTCATTCACGGGGCGGGTGATGTGGGCTGGTATTGGCACCTGGTGGAGGCTGAACTGCGAGCGCGCGGACACCGAACGCTCGCTCCCGATCTGCCGGCCGGTGACGACGCGCTCACGCTCATCGACTACCGCGATGCCGTCATCAACGCACTGCACGCGTCCAATGAGTCGGTCTCGGGAGCGGTCGTCGTCGTTGGACAGTCATACGGCGCTTTCACCGCCCCTTTGGTTGCCGCTCGCCTTGAGGCCGACGTCTTGGTATTTGTCGCAGGGATGGTCCCCGCACCAACGGAGGCTCCGGACGCTTGGTGGGGCAATGTCGGCTTTGCGGCCGCCGTAGCAGAGCAAGCCGCCGCTGACGGCGGCCTGACCGGCAACGCCGACCCTTTCGTCGCGTTCTATGCGGACGTGCCCCGTCCGCTGGCCGAAGAGGCGCTAAGCAAGGGGCGGGTTCATCCATCAGCGGCAGCGGGAGCAGCGCCATGGCCAATGGACGCCTGGCCTGATATACCGACGAGATCAGTGGTCTGCACTGAAGACCACTTCCTACCAGCAAGCCTTCAACGGCGGCTTGCCTACGATCGACTTGGGGTCGTGCCCGACGAGATCGACGGTGGTCACTGCGTCGCGCTCAGCCATCCTGTCGAACTCGCCGACTTGCTTGAAAGCTTTGCCGTCCACCCGCGTGAGCGTATGCCCAGAGGAGCCGACCGCTAGCCGATTTGGAGCTGCTGACGCACGGCATCCAAATGCCTGCTCATCTCATCGCGGGCCGCTTCGGGATCGGTATTCGCCGGCGCAATGGACCAGTGGCTCGCCGGTGCGACCGCCGGCCGTCACTCGGCGCTCAGCTCGGTTCCCCCGGCCATTGTGTTTGTGCCCTGCTGGCGCAATCCGTTGCTCGCAGGGGAGAAACGATCGAGAAACTGATCGACCAGTCGGTGCGCCCTTTCGCGGTTGGACGGATCACGCTCAGCGGTTTGGCGTACGAGCTGATCGACGCTCATGCCGAACCGGTCCATTTCCTCGGTGCCGCCGTTCGCCATCCAGGAAGCGAGGATCTCCCGAGTGATCTCGGGATGAAACTGGACCGCAAGATTCCGGCCTAACACGAAAGCTTGCGAGGACTGGGCGTTGCGAGCCACTTCCTGCGCGTCGTCGGGCAGCTGCCACTGGTCGTAATGCCATTGGAACCAGGTGCCCGAGGGGACCAGTGATTCGTCATCGGAATCGATCTCGACCCAGCCAATCTCCGGTGCCGCCGAGCGAGACACTGATCCGCCGTGGGCCGCTGCGAGCAATTGCCCACCGAAACAAATACCGAGCACAGGTATTTGGTGATCATGTGCCTCGCGCAGCATCCCGAGTTCGGGTGCTACCCAGGACCCGATTGACTCATGATCGTAAACAGACCATGGAGCGCCCATCGGAACGATCAACTTAAAATCAGTGGGCTTCGGAAACTCAGTATCGACATTGGGGGATAGATAGCTGCTCTCAGCCACCACCTGGTGAATGACAAGATCGAACCCGAGCTGCGTCAGCCGCTCCCCAACGAACCCCGGCGTGCAGATGTGGTCGTGCTGGATCAATAGGGCGCGCACGGCCTGAGTCTAATTTGGATCCGAACGATTAGCCCGCCCGTGCGCTCATCATGACTTGTCGACAGTGCTGCGTGACAGCTATCGTTCGTATCCAAACAAACTCCGGTTACGACTAATGCGGGACGGGACGTGGACTATGACAATTACACAGACCATCGTCCGGGAGCATGAGGCCGACCTGGTGGTACGCGAGGCACAGACCGTAGCCAATGGTGTGGTTGCACTCACACTCTCTGCCCCTGATGGAGTCGAACTGCCGGCATGGACGCCAGGGGCTCACGTCGACTTCGTTCTCAACGACGACCTGATCCGCCAATATTCGTTGTGTAGTAGTCCTTCGAAGCTTGACGCCTGGCGAGTCGGCGTGCTCCGGGCCCCAGACAGCCGCGGTGGCTCCCAGCGAGTGCACGATCTCTTTACGCCCGGCACAATCGTGCGGGTTCGAGGACCGCGCAACCACTTTCCACTGGTTGCGAGCCGGCGATATCTCTTCATTGCGGGGGGTATTGGAATCACGCCGCTGCTGCCCATGATCGCGGAGGCCGAGGCGGCTGGCGCGGACTGGCGGCTGCTCTACGGCGGACGGGAGCGCGCTTCGATGGCCTTCCTCGATGAGCTGGCCCAATATGGCGACCGTGTGATGATCGTTCCCCAGGATGAACAGGGGATGCTGGATCTGGAATCCGCACTCGGGACGCCAGAGGTGGACACCCTGGTCTATTGCTGTGGCCCTGAGGGGTTGCTCAGCGCGGTCGAGAAGTTCTGCGAGAGGTGGCCAGCAGGCGCGCTTCACCTCGAACGGTTCAGCGCCAAGCCCCAGGAGCCCGTCACCGAGGCCGAATCCTCGTTCGAGCTGGTGTTGCAACGCTCAGGCCTGACGCTGGAGGTACCGGCGGAGAAGTCGGTGCTGACCGTTATCCGGGAGGCAGGAGTAAGCGTTCTTGCGTCGTGTTTGGAGGGCGTCTGCGGAACGTGCGAGACGGAGGTCGTCGATGGAGATGTTGATCACCGCGACTCCATCCTCAATGAGGAAGAGCGCGCCTCGAACGAATACATGATGGTCTGTGTTTCCCGTTGCCGGTCCCCGCGACTGACCCTGGATCTGTGAAGTTGAGGTGAACCGATGAGCCAGCAAGCGTCAAGCCGCAGCAACCGGACCGGGGCCCATCCCCACAATTGTTGGTACGCCGTCGCCACCAGCGCGCAGGTTAGCCGCGAACCTCTGGGTCGGCGCGTGCTCGACACCGGCGTCGTCTTGTTTCGCACCACCGACGGAACCGCTGTTGCGCTCGAAGATCGTTGCGCCCACCGACCCTATCCGCTGAGTCTCGGACGAGTGGATGGCGACCGCATCGTCTCCGGCTACACGGGCTTCGCGTACGACGCTCGCGGCTTTTGCGTTCACGTGCCGACCCAGAGCGAGATCCCCGTTGGCGCTCGAGTACGCGCATTCCCGGTGCAAGAGGACGGGACATTCGTGTGGGTCTGGCTGGGCAAGCCTGCGCTCGCCGGCCTACGTCGACCAGCTACGACACCTTGGCTCACGGATTCCGAGTGGGCCACCCTCGGTGACGAATGGGAGACCGAAGCCGACTTGCTGTTGTTGCACGAGAACTTCGCCGACATTACGCATGTCGCCGTTGTCGATCCCTACATTGCTCCGCCCGTGCTGCGCAGCTCTCCGCCGCCTCTGGAGGTGGAAGTCACGGAAACGACGGTGTCGTTTTCCCGTACCTACCAACCCGCCCCGATTCCTGCGTGGCAGGCGGAGTTGCTCGGACTGCCAGCCGAGGCGGAGCATGTGCAGCGCGAGCAGGGTGCCTTCTTGACTCCGGGTCTCTGGGTCGACCGCTGGGATGTCTACGTCGAATCCGCACCCAAGCAGAACGAGGTCTACACCTTCCGCTTCGCCCACGCCGTCACGCCGATCTCCCCGGGCAGAACACGCCATGCGTGGCGGGTGAGTCGCAACTTCGCGCTCGGTGAGCAGGCGGGGAAAGTGTTGCTGCCGATCTTCACCGACTACTACCAGCGCGTGAAACGGATCCTCGAGACCATGCAGAGGGTCCTCGACACCGACGGCCCTCGTCGGGAGGTCAACGTCAGCGCCGACGCGGCGGCTCTGCAGGTGCGCAAGATCATCCGCAACATGGTGGCGGACGAGACTGGATCCGGCCACCGAGGTGCAGCCCTCCAAGCGAGCCGGGCGCCCGGCGGTCGCTGACCCTGCGTTCAGGAGCGGACCTAGGGCGCTCGGCTGAGGTAGGTGTGGCCGGTCGGGGTGGTGATTTTGATGGTGTGGTGTTGGCCGTCCAGGCCGCTGGAGGCCGCGTCGATGTTACAGCCGGGCATCTCTCGGGCGTAGTTGCCGCGTTCGCAGGTGCCGTGGCCGTTGGGGTATATGGTCAGGCCGCCGTCGGAGAAGCGCTGGATATGGTCGATGTGGCGGATCGGTGCGTCGCAGTAGGGATCTCGGCAGCGCCGATCCCGCAGCTTGATCAACTTCTTGAGGAATCCGTCGAAGTGGCGGTGCGGCGGATCACCACCGACGATCGGCCCACCCACTGGGGCGGCGTACAGGCGGCGCCACCACAGCCGCCCCTTGCTGGTGGTCAAGATGTCGCGGGCCAGATCGGCGGGCAGCGGCCCGTAGCACTCCAGCTCGGCCGCCGCAGTGTTGCCGGTATCGAGCAGGGCATCGACGGGCATCACGATCTGGAGCTCGGTATTCACGTCGGCTGCGGTGGCTTGGCCGGTGAGTCGTTCCACCAAGGTGTCGGCCATGATCTGGTCCCGGCACCGCGGATCACCGGTGGCTTTCACACCATCGGTGTGGTCGCGCAGCGCCTTCAACAGGCCACGCCCTGCTCGGCGGGCAGATACCCCGACAGGAAGCTCATGGTGTCCGGCGCGGGCCGCAGGTTGACCCGGCGGTGCTTCCGTTCGGTGCGGCCCCGCTGAACATAACCCTCACGATCGGCCTCGTAGGCATGCTGACGGGCACATGCCGCGGCGCTGCGCGGACCCATCTCCGAGATCCCGGCAGCGGCGAGCTTGCCGTCTACGTGACGTCTGGTAGTCGCGTCGAGATGCCGGGTTTCGATCACCACGAGCGAGGCGACGTACTCGCTGATCTCCCCGGCGGTCAGCAGTCGGTAGGTGTCGGGCATCTCGAACCGCAACGCCCGCGCCAGCCTGAGCCGACGCGCCGCCTCAAATCCCGAGATTTGCACGCCAAGCCGAGCTGGTCAGCGATCCCACGTCCGATCTTGTCCGGATGGACATCTGCGGCCAGCTGCGCCACCGCCTGCGACCGGGCAAACTGCACCGATTCAGCCGCCTGTAGCGCCGTAGCCGCGGCCTTCAGCTTCTCCAACCGCGCAATCCGATCAATCCGCACCGCATCCGGCACTCCGTCCGCAGTCCTTTCGCAGGCGGCGACATCGTTTGCCAATGCCGCGAGCACGGCGTCGAGCCAGCCGATCAACGGATCGACGGTAAGCCGAGCGAGAAAGTCCTTGCGTCCGGTCTTGTCGTTCGCGGCTTTCGCGAGCTCCTTGTCAAGCCACTCTTTCCAGAGCCGTCGGTCCCAGGAGGGCGGGCCCAGATGCCCGCGTCCGGTCGTGTGGGGCGGTGGCGCCCGGGCGCGCGCACCGCCGGCGACCGACGCAGGTACAGGTCACCACCCATCAGACAATCATGACCCATCGAGGAACGGTGCTTCGTGTCCCGCCGACCCCTTAATTGCCTGTCAGCACGGGGTGCCGGCGTGGGCTGGCGCCTACCGGTGAGGCGCGCCGTCGTGTAGAACTCGACCATGACCGCTCGACGCGTGCCGCGATGGTCCGAGCTGAGACCTCTGCTCCGGCCGCGGGGCGCGGCGCTCAACTCGACCGATCGGCGGCTGGCTGGCGCGGCGTCCATCGCCGACCTGCGCGTGTTGGCCCGTCGCAGAGCGCCGCGCGCCGTCTTCGACTACACCGATGGCGCTGCTGGTGACGAGCTCGCTCTTCGTCGGTCTCGACAGGTTTACGAGAGAGTCGAGTTCAGCCCGCACGTGCTTGAGGACGTCTCTTCCGTGGACACCTCGACAGTCATCCTCGGCCGGCCCGCGGCCGCCCCGTTCGGGTTCGCACCGACCGGCTTCACCCGGATGATGCATACCGACGGCGAGCCAGCCGTCGCACGCGTCGCCGAGCGGACCGGCATCCCGTACGCGTTGTCGACGATGGGTACGACGTCGATCGAAGGCCTAGCTGCAGCTGCCCCGGATGGGCGGCGGTGGTTCCAGCTCTACCTCTGGCGCGACCGCGAGGCGAGCCGCGATTTCGTAGCGCGGGCCGCGGCCACCGGCTACGAGGCACTCGTGCTTACCGTCGACACCCCCGTCCCTGGGCCACGACTGCGCGACGTCCGCAACGGCCTCACCATCCCGCCATCCCTCTCGCTGAAGACCTTCGCGGAGGGCGCGTTGCATCCCGCGTGGTGGTTCGACCTCCTCACCACCGAGCCGCTCGAGTTCGCTTCGCTCAAGCACTCCGAGGGCACCGTCGCCGAGCTCGTCGCCCGCCTGTTCGACCCGGCCGCGACGATCGCCGACCTCGCCTGGCTGCGCTCCATCTGGGACGGGCCGCTCCTGGTCAAGGGCATCCTCAACGCGGCAGATGCCCGGGCCGTCGTCGACGCCGGAGCGGATGCCGTCGTCGTGTCGAACCATGGGGGGCGACAGCTCGACCGGGCCGCCACCCCGTTGGAAGCACTGCCCTCCGTGGTCGATGAGGTCGGCGACCGGGCCGAGGTGTATGTCGACGGCGGCGTCATGTCGGGCAGCGACGTTGTCGCCGCTGTGGCGTTGGGGGCGAGGGCTGCCCTGGTGGGGCGCGCCTATCTGTACGGGCTGATGGCCGGCGGCGAACGTGGGGTGGAGCGGGCGGCCGACATCCTGGTCCGGGAGGTCGCGTCGACACTCGCGCTCCTTGGCGTGACGCGCGTATCTGAGCTGCGCCCCGACCACGTCCGGCTGCGCCTGCCTCTGCAATAGTTCGATCATGGACGTCATCGAGTACACGCCCACCCACGACCAGTACGCCTACACCTTCGGCGGAGTCACCTTCGCCATGCGGGTCAGGCCCGGCACCGCGCTCCGGCTCTGGTCGGAGGACGCGTTCAATGGGGTCCTGCGCAGCGTCGATGACCTGTCGAGCGCCAAGGTCGACCTGCGTTTCGTCAACCCGCAGACCGGCCCGTTCTACGTCGACGGCGCGGAGCCCGGCGACACGCTCGTGCTCCACCTCGTCGCGGTGGAACCGGCGCGGGACTGGGGGGCCTCGGCGGCCATCCCGTTCTTCGGTGGCATGACGAGCACCGACCGTGTCGTCACCCTGCAGGAGCCGCTTCCCGACACGACATGGATTTACGAGCTCGACCGCGACCGCGGCACTGTCGGATTTGCGGCACAGCACAGCGACCACCGGATCGAGCTGCCACTCGCCCCAATGCTCGGCACCGTTGGCGTCGCCCCTGCCGGGGGAGAGGTGCGCACGTCCCTGGTGCCCGACCGGTTCGGCGGCAACATGGACACGCCGCAGATGCGGGCCGGTTCGACCGTCTTCCTCGGCGTGAACGTCGAGGGGGCTATGTTTTCGATCGGCGACGGGCACTACCGGCAGGGCGAGGGCGAGGCCTGCGGCACGGCCGTGGAGGGCGCGATGACGACCACCCTCATTGTCGAGCTCATCAAGGGCGGCGCGCCCGGCTGGCCACGGATCGAGGACGACACCCACTGGATGACGGTGGGCTCGAGCCGCCCTATGGAGGACTCGTGGCGGATCGCCAATGCCGAGCTCGTGCACTGGATCGGCGAGCTCCAGGGCCTGCACACGATGGACGCCTACCAGCTCTGCTCGCAGATCGCCGAGGTGCCGGTCGCGAACGTCGTCGACGCCAACTACAGCGTCGTCGTGAAGGCGGCGAAGGCGCTCCTTCCCGCGGCGGACGCCTTCGGCGGGATGCACGCCGACCTCCGCGCGAGAGCCGGCTCACTCGGAACGACCTGAGGTCGCCCGGCGACGCAGCGGCACACCTCTGTCATCCACTCAACGAAAGGCCAGCACCATGGATCTTCAGCTCACCGGCAAACGAGTACTGGTGACGGGAGGGACGCGTGGCATCGGGCGCGCCATCGTCGGCGCCTTCCTCGACGAAGGGGCGGTGGTCGGCTTCTGTGCGCGAGATTCCGCCGACGTGGAGGCGGCGAATGACGACCTGAGCAGCCGGGGTGCCGTAACCGGGTCGGTCGTCGACGTGGGTGATGGCGACGCACTCGCGGCGTGGGTCGAGAGGTCGGCCGAGGCCTTCGGCGGCCTCGACATTGTCGTGGCGAACGTCAGCGCTCTCGCGATCCCGGACACAGAGGAGAACTGGCAGGCCAGTTTCAACGTCGACCTCATGCACACCGTCCGGCTCGTGCGAGCCGCGTTGCCATATCTCGAGCACAGCGACGCCGCCTCGATCATCGCGATCTCGAGTGTCTCGGGCCGCGAGTCCGATTTCGCCTCGGGTCCCTACGGCACTGCGAAGACCGCGATCGTCGGCTATATCAACGGTCTCGCGCTCCATCTGGCGGAGAAGAACATTCGCGCAAACACCGTCTCGCCCGGGAACACCTACTTCCATGGCGGGGTCTGGCACGGCATCGAGACCGGCAACCCGGCCCTCTTCGAGACAGCAGTGAACCTGAACCCTACCGGCCAAATGGGCACTCCGGAGGAGGTCGCCGCACCGGTGGTCTTCCTCGCTAGCCCTGTAGCCAGCCGGGTAAGCGGCACAAACCTCGTCGTAGACGGCGCGCTAACACGAGGCGTGCAGCTCTGACATGACCACTGTTGGGGTTATCGGCGCAGGCCGCGTTGGCGCGTCGTGTGCGCGGGCAATCGTCCGTGACGGACTCGTCACACGATTGACGATCTATGACAGAACCGAGAGTTTTGCCGAGGGCGAGGCTCTCGATCTCAGTCACGCGTTGCCCATGCTCCAGCCGTGCGAGATTCGCGGTCGACCCTTGACTGCCGTCGAACCCGAAGATGTCCTTGTTATGGCGTTCGGTGGTCATACCGCATCCGGTCAGACCCGCCTCGACCTGACACGGGCGAATCTCGCTATCTGCGAGGAGGTCGCCGGGCATGTCGAGGTGGGTGGACTTCCTCGTGTCTGTCTCGTGGCGACGAGTCCGCTCGATGTCCTCACGGAGTACCTCACGCGGCGCTGGGCAGGACGCATGGTCGATGTGATCGGCTCCGGCACATCGCTCGACACGTGGCGGCTTCGCTGGGAGCTTTCCTCGGTCTGCCGCGTACATCCAGCTTCGGTGCATGCATGGGTCGTGGGCGAGCACGGCGACTCCGCTGTGCTGCTTTTCAGTTCGGCAACTATCGCCGGCCTCACACTGGACGAGTTCGCTCGGCAGACGGGCGTCGACCTGTCCGTCGAGCGGCTGGCAACGATTGCCGACACGGTGCTAACTGCTGCATATCGCGTGCGCGAACTCAAGGGCTCGACATGGGACGCGATCGGACTTGCAGTCTCGGCACTGGTGCGCAACATCGTTCGAGACCACGGCCGAATCGTTCCCGTCTCGGTCCGCGTCGCCGATCGGGTCTGCGCCAGTTTGCCGTGCGTGCTCGGTTCCGAGGGTGCGGGCAAGCCACTTCAGCCGAGGATGGACGAGCAGGAGGCCGGTGCTTGGGAGCGAAGCCTCGAGGTGCTACGTCAAGCCTTGGCAGTGCTCCCATGATGCCCGGATGTGCGGCATAGGAAGGCATAGCCAGCGCGGAAGCGGAAAGAGCCGATATCTCGGCGCTGGCGGCGGGCGGCACATGACCACGATGTCCTGCTCGACCGCGACCCCGACGATGATGGAGCATCAGTCAGATAGCAGTGATCGGGACAGGAGGATCGAGATGACCACGCGTGCCCGTCCACCGTTCGACGTTGAGCTCGAAGCCGCACTCGACGCGGCGCCCGCGTTCTTCACCACGCTCCAGCCTGATTCCATTGCGGAGTTCCGAGCGGCGACCGCGCGTTCGTCGTCGTCGCTCGACGAGGTCATCGCGGGGCGACCGGTCCAGGTCACTGACCACCCGGTGACGGGTCACGGTGGCGGCGAGATCGTCGTCACGGTGCTGCGGCGCAGTGGCCACGAGGGTGCGGCCGGTCCCGGCGTTTATCTCATCCACGGTGGCGGCATGGTCGGCGGGAGTCGATGGGCGGTCGCACCGATGCTCGTCGAATGGGCCCTCGAGTACGGCGCCGTCGCGGCTGCCGTTGACTACCGTCTCGCACCGGAGTTCCCCGACCCGGTGCCCGTTGAGGACTGCTACGCGGGGCTCGAGTGGTTCGTCGGCCACGCTGATGTGTTCGGCTTCGACCCGCGACGTGTGCTCATCGGTGGCCAGAGCTCCGGAGGTGGGCTCGGCATCGGGACGACGCTGCTCGCCCGCGATCGCGGTAGGCCGCTGCCGGCCGCGATGCTGCTCATGTGGCCGATGCTCGACGATCGGAACGAGACCGTCTCAGCGCAGCAGATAGACGGCGTTGGGATCTGGGATCGCACCAGCAACGAGACCGGATGGACGGCGCTGCTTGGCGATCGCCGCGGCACCGCCGACGTGTCGATCTACGCGGCGCCGGCACGCGCGACCGACCTGGCGGGCTTGCCGCCCGCCTACATCGAGACGGGGAGCGTCGAGGTGTTCCGCGACGAGGCCGTCGCCCTTGCGGGCCGGATCTGGGAGGCGGGCGGTAGCGCCGAGCTCCACATCTGGGCGGGCGGCTTCCACGGGTTCCAGACGATCGTGCCGAAGGCGGCGGTGTCGCGCACAGCCGTGCAGGCCCGCGAGTCCTGGGTAAGCCGCGTCTTGGCGCCGTGACCGGCGGAAGATCTCTCCATACCCAGCGGTCACCGGGCTAACGGGTCCCAGCCGCGCAAATGCGTGACGGACTGGCGGTACTCCCACTCGATGATGTCCTTGAGCAGGTGGGCCAGGCGCCCGCCGCTGCTGATGCCGGCAATGTCGGCGACCCCGCGGCGGGTCCCGACCGAGACGACGAACCCCTTGTCATGGAACGTGAACGCCTCCAGCGGTCGGCCCTCCAGCTCCGCGTCCAGGTTGCGGGCCACGGTCTCGCCCTCCTCCAGAGCCACCTGCGCCAGCGGCGGCAGCACATGTCCGCTGCGCGGATCCACCACCGAGGCAAGGTCGCCGGCGACGTAGACCTCCGGATGGTCCAGTACCCGCAGGTACCGGTCGACCTTGACGCGGCCGTTGTGGCCGATCGGCAAGCCCGAACCCATCACCAGCTCGGGCGCCTTCACCCCACCTGCCCAGACGAACACGCCGCCCTCCACCAGCTGGCCGCCCTTCAGCCGGAAGCCCTCCTCGGTCGCGGCCGCGACCATTGCGTTGGTGCGGACCTCCACGCCCAGGTCGGAAAGGATCCTGGTGGCATTGTCGATCAGCTGGGGCGAGGAGCCGGCCAGGATGGTGGGGCCTGCCTCGACAAGCAGCACGGTGGGCCGGTCGGACGCCAGCCCGTGGCCGCTGGCCACCTCGGGCAGCATCTCGGCCAGCTCGCCGGCCAGTTCGACCCCGGTGGCGCCGCCGCCGCCGACCACCACGGTCGCCAGGCGGCGCTGCCGGTCGGGGTCGGCGACGGCCGCAGCGTCATCGAACGCCCTGTTGACTGCCGCCCACACCCGCTCGGCATCACTCGCCGAGTACAGCGACAGGGCGCGCTGAGCCAGGCCGGGGATGGCGAAGTCGTTTGGTCGGCTGCCGAGCGCCAGCACCAGCCGGCTCCAGCCGATCGGCCCGGCGTCGGTGAGCAACTGCCGCCCGGGCAGGTCGAAACCGCTGATCTCGGCCTGGACGAAGCGGACCCGCTCGTCCAGCACGTCCTGGAGTGGGAAGCGCACGGCGTCGGCGGCGCGGGTGCCGGCGGCTACCCGGGGCAGCTCGGTCAGCGCCTGGTGGTAGTCGTGCCGGTCGATCAGGGTCAGCTCCGCCGCGGGGTTGTTGCGCAGCCTGGCCGTCAGTCGCAAGGCGACGTGCAGCCCGGCGTAGCCCGCCCCGGCGACCACGATCCCGCCGCTATTCCCGGCGGTGGATGCACTCACGGTGTCCTCCAAGGGTCCTGACTTTGTCGGCGAAGAAGGCGTCCAGCAGGTCCCATGCGCAGCTTCACGATCGTTTTGGCTGGCTCGGCTCGGTGCTCGACATCCTCACCTTTCTACCCTGTACGTTCTCACCTGCGGCGGCCCTGCCGAGCCCGGCTAGCTACGGAAGGCGCGCCCGCCACACAGTGAAGAGGGCAGCATGCGCGTGGACTGATTGATTGGAGGTAGGGGTCGTACCATTCCGGTTTCGCCGCCGAAGTTTGACCATCTCGGCTGTCCCACCGCCTGCTGGGAGACTGAGTTGTGACCCATCAGCCGGGATTGCCGCTCGTCATCGCTCTAGTGGTCTTGGTCATGTTGGCCATCGCCGCTTCGTTGGTGGGTCGGTTGAAGGTCGAGCGCTCCATCGCCACCGCGGCCGTACGCGCCGTTGTGCAACTGGCGGTGGTCGCTTTGGTGATCACTGCAGTCCTCAGCCAGCTGGCCTGGTCTTTGGCGTTTGCCGCTTTCATGTTCAGTGTCGCAGTCTTCACATCCTCCCGGCGTATCGAGGCCCCGCGGGCCTGGCCATGGGTCGCCGTCGCGATCGGGTGCGGCGTTGTGCCCGTTCTAGCGGTGATCTTCCTGTCGGGCGCGGTGCCTTGGAACGGGGCGGCTCTGGTGCCGATGGCTGGCATCATCATCGGCGGATCGATGTCGGCGCAGTCGTTGGCCGGTCGACGGTGCTTTGCCGCACTCCGCGAGGAGCACGGGAGCTACGAGGCATTTCTCTCCATCGGTCTACCCCGCCCGATGGCGATCGGCGAGGTGGTTGAGCGTCGACTGCCAGAGGCCCTCGTGCCGGCACTGGACCAGACGCGCACCGTGGGTTTGGTCACGCTGCCAGGAGCCTTTGTCGGCGTGCTGTTGGGCGGCGGGACTCCGATCCAGGCTGGCGCCGCGCAGGTCCTCGTTCTGATTGGCCTGCTGGCCGCGGAAACCGTCACCGTAGTCGTGGCCTATCAGCTCATGAAGGCATCCCGGTTGCTGCCGCCCGATCTTCGTAGGCGCCTCGTCGCGTAAGCCATTGGAGTCAGCGGCTGCGCTGAGATCGACACCAGGCGTCCGGGACGCCTACGACGACGACGACTGGCCCAGAGACGGGCGGGAGGCCCGTTTGCCCTGGTCAGAGAGCTGGCGAGGGAGAGCTGACGGGGAGACTCGAACTCCCAACCTGCTGTGTATCGCCGGGCACTGGTCAACGTTGCGCATTGTCTGTCATTAGTGCCTCTGACAAGGGCAGGAGCACCAGCTCTCAACTTTTGAGAGTTCCGTTGATAGTCGTTATTCAGCATCGTTAACTGGGGGTTTCCTGGGGCTTTCCGTACCCTCGCGTTATGGGAAGGCCAGGCCTTCCGCTTGGTACAGCGGGAGCAGTGCGGACGTATCGAATCGCTGCGGGCTGGAAAGCAAGGACCCTGTATCGAGACTACGACGGCGAGGTCCGAGATATAGAGCGCTGGGGCAAGACGAGGGGCGCTGCTGAACGATCGTTACAGGTTGCGATTCGTGATCGTTCTCGGAACGAAGGGGATGCCGAGATCACATCCGAGACCCGGGTTAGCGTCCTCGCCGAAGTGTGGTTCCGGTACTTGTCGGAGCAGGACCGCTCGATCACCACGCTCCAGCAGTATCGCTATCGCCTGGACCGGCAGATCCTTCCCGTTCTCGGCGGCCTTCGCGTGCGGGAGCTGACGCCGGGGATCGTCGACCGGCATCTGCGACTGATGGCCGCGAGGCATGGGCCAGCGGCGGCCAAGACGTGCAGATCGATCGTTTCGGGCTTGTGCGGACTGGCAACTCGCCACGGTGCGCTCATGTCGAATCCGGTGAGGGACGCGGCGCGTATCGCGCAGCCGAAGCGCCAACCTCGGGCACTCACCCTCGCGGGAGGTCCGGGCCAAGTTCCCCAAGGGCGCCGGCACGCTGCCCTGCATTCTTGTTTGGCCCACTCCCGAGCGGGACGCAGCAGGGAAAGCGACGTGGCCGAGCTGGATTGAATACGACCTCGTAGAGACCGGCTCAGAACGTAACGGCGGGGCCTGCAATGTCCACTACGGGCAGACCAACACTCAGACCGGCCCGCATCACTTTGACGGCGTCCTGAGCCAGTGGCACATCTACTCCTGCGAGCTTTCTCAGGTGGGCGTGGTCTTCCGCCTCGACGGCAACGTCGTCAAGCAGCTCACCCAAAGCAACGTCATCTCCCAGCACCCGCACCGTTTGGGCATCCAGCTCGACGTATCGAGCGACGGTCGTACTGGACCCGATACTGAGATGCTCATCGACTGGGTACGAGTGTCCAAGCTCAAGTGACCTGCCAAGGCTGCGGAACAGACCAAGACGTCGAGACCTACCAGTTCGACATCGACCTGCCCATGATCAACGCCTGCCAGCTCTGCATCATGTGCCTCACTGATCCAAAGCTCGCCGATCGTCTCGGCATCCCAGATCCGTGGGCTGAGAGCCGGTCAGAGCAGGTCACTCCCGCCGATGACTCCGAGTGGCACAGTTTCAGCCAATGAAAGTCATCGTTTACCGCAGCAAGGATCGGGACTACCGGTGGTCGCTCCGTTCCGACAATGGCGAAGTGATCGCGGATTCAGGCGAGGGCTACCGGCGTAAGAGCTACGCGATCAAGAAGGCGGCGGAGCTGTTTCCCAACGCCGAGCTCGTGATCGATGAGTCGTAACCCGGCATTTACAGGAACTTTTCTTCGCGCTGCGAGGGTTGTTCTGGACGAGTGATGCGAGGAGCGTGAGTGGTCGATGCCAGCAGACCCGATTCCAGAGGACGAGGATCCGGAGATCGACAACGGGACGCTTTCTGACGTCATCCGTAAGCCGACACGAACGGCCGGCGATCTGTCCGAGGTTGCTGACAGCTCAGCTGGGATCACCACGGAGGACGTCGCTCGTGATCTTGAATCCGTCGCTTCCCGGTCACGGACTCAAACCGACAGTGAGCTGTTCCAAGAACTACTCCGGCGGGTCGAGCGCATCGAGCGGCATCTCGGAATTTCAAGCGCCGACCACGATGTCGAGTAGCAGCTATCCCATGCTTGGGTGATCCGGACAATTGAGTCCACACACGCAGTTCCAGCACCAGCGAGGAGCGTGAGAAGTCGATGTCGTCGGAGTTCGGTACAGGTCGGGTCGATCGTCCCCCGGGTACGGGCAGCGTCAGCAGTCAGCCCCTCGGTTCCCGCTCGAAACAACGGCCTTCCAGTGATGAGTCAGATATTGACAGTCCAATTACGCCGCAGAGTGCGGAGGAGCCAACTGTTTCGGAGCCTGGGCCGGTGTCCAGTGGGGAACGCCTGGGCCGGGTTAGGTCGCTTCTTGTTGAGAAGCTAATCGAGCGGCCACCAGGTCAGACATCCCAGAGATCTGCACAATTTGGACGCAAAAGACCGACCGATCAACCCAAAGACTCTTCGGCCCCGGAGGACTGATCAGCAACAGTCATGTGATCACTAATCTGTGGTGATCATGGCTGGTGAGCATTGGCACACGACCGAATGACGGTCTTCTTCGGTCAGCGATGGGATGCGCCGATCCTTGACTTTGCGCGGTCAGCACCAACACCGGTCGGCGTGGTGTGTTACCTCTGCGACCGTCCCATCCATCGGGGTGATCAAGGCTTCATCCGTCCGTTGATCACGGAGAACGGCCCGGGTGGAAACTTTCCTGTTCACCGCGGCTGCGACATGGCAGTCACGATCGGTCACCTCTTCGGCATCTGCAGCTGCACTGGCTGGGATGACATTTACGAGCGAGGCAAGGAGCTCGTGCGCAGGGACGACGAGGGGCGGTTGCAACCCCTTGGGCGCAAGATCACCACATGACAAAAGC
>Ga0114129_10001274_pt1 | contig 33664 bp, 30 predicted proteins | sample RhiMetdeltSRZDD1_FD_80071 | JGI IMG/M metagenome (GOLD analysis project Ga0114129, IMG submission 80071) | Populus rhizosphere microbial communities from Tennessee, USA - Rhizosphere MetaG P. deltoides SRZDD1 (version 2) (version 2) | ecosystem: Host-associated > Plants > Roots > Rhizosphere >...
ACGCTTCCAGCCGCTCGGCCCGCGACCGCGGTGAACCGTTGCTGTACTCCATCCGCGGGCCCGGTCCGGCCGGTGCTGGTGCGGGTGCGGGTGGTGGCGGCGGAGCCGGTGCCGGGGCCGGTGCCGGTGGCGTTCGGGATTCCGCCTGGTACGGGCGCGGTTCGGCGTACATGCGAGGATCGCCGGCCATCCGGGGATCGGCCGGACTCGATCGCGTTCCCCAGGCCGCGGCGGCTCTGGCCTGCTCCGCGCGAGCCTGTTCGGCGCGGGCGTACTCGGCCCGAGCCTGGTTGGCCAGGTGGGCGATGAACCACGCCGGCAGGTAGCCCTCGATCGGCAAGCCCGGATTGACCGCGAGCCACCACTCGTGGTTCGGCCACTGCTCGGCCAGCCGCAGGTACGGTACGCGCCGCGCCGATCCCGCGTTCTGGGCCAGGCACGCGCGCATCGCTTCGGGCGAGGTGAACGCCAGGACGTGCGTACGCCGATCGGCGGTCCACGTACCCCAGCCGCCGGAGCCGGAACCCCCGCCGGGCGCGACCGGCAGCAACAGCTCGATCTGCGACAAAATATGGAAATATCGGTCCTGATCACCGTTGCGCAGCGCATCACGCAAGGCAACCTCTGCCTGCGTGCTCGGCTGCCACTCGGTCAACGCTGCCTCCCACGGTTCCGGACCGCTATCGCGTAGTAACCCCGCGCCTATAACCTAACAAGCCCCGAGCATGCTGCGGCATATCCATGCCCGTTCTTCACCTGCCTGCCCGATCAGCACAACCGTTCTCCTGGTCGGGCCGCCGAACGCACCGAACCGGACGATCGGGATGGCACGCCCGTGCGGGCCTCGGATACGATCGGGCGCCGGACGATCGGGTGATGCGCCGGCCCCACGGAGATAAGCGTCCAGACCCGGCGAAGACGAACGGACCCGGCGACAATCACTACGGCCGCGCGACGCCCGCGGGTGCGCCGGACTGGCTGCGGGAGGCGATCGATGAGGCTGCGCGCGACGATCACGGCGGCGCTGCTCCTGGCCACGATCGGGCTGCCCGCGCTGGTCGCCACGCCGGCCTGGGCCGCCTGCCCCAACATGCAGATCGGCGATCCACCGCAGTTCACCCTGCCCAAGGACGACTCGGACAACTGGGTGCTGGCCCGTTTCGGCCTGTCCCGGCTGCCGCGCGGGGTCAACGGCGCCGGCGTCGTCGTGGCGGTGCTCGACTCCGGCGTCCAGCCGGCACATCAGGCCCTGGCCGGCCGGGTCGACGAGGCCAACGGCCGCGATCTGCTGGAGGCATCCGGCGCGACCCGCGGCCGCGAAGACTGCCGCGGCCACGGCACCGCCGTCGCCAGCGTGATCGCCGGCAACGGCCGCGCGGGCTTTCGGGGGGTCGCACCGAGCGCGCGGATCCTGCCCATCCGCGTCAACGAGAACGAGGGCCAGCAGGATCAGAACGGCCGCCCGACCAGCGACCAGAAGATCGCCGACGGCATCGACTGGGCCATTGCGCACGGTGCCGACGTCATCAACATCTCGTTCGCGTACCTGGGCGATGCCGCCGACCCCGATCGGCACCGGGTCTTCGCCGACGCGATCAGGCGAGCCGTCGACAACGACGTAATCGTCGTCGCGGCCGTCGGCAATGACGCCAAGGCCCGCGACAGCTTCCCGGCCAACCAGCCGGGCGTCATCGGCGTGGGCGCCATCAACGAGCGGGGCCAGCACTGGCCCGACTCGACGGCCGGACCCTTTGTGGACGTCAGCGCGCCGGGGTTCGGCGTGATCGCGGCGTACCCGAAGAACAACGCGTACCAGGCGTATCAGGGGACCAGCTTCGCCGCCCCGATCGTGGCCGGCACCGTGGCGCTGCTCAAGCAGCTGCACCCGAAGTGGAAGACGGCCGACTTCATCCGCCAGATCACCGCGACCGCTGACCGCTCGCCGGGCGGGCGCAACTCCCGCCAGTACGGCGCCGGCGTGGTCGACCCGGTCCGCGCGGTCACCGACCAGTTCGCCGTCGGAGCCGCGTACCAGCCGCCCGCCGCCGAGGTGGAGAGCGAGGACCCCGCCCTCGCGGCCGCCCGGCAAGCCGCATCCGAGCGACGGTCCAGGGCCTTGTGGCTGGCGCTCGCGGCCACGGCGGTCAGCATCATCGTGCTGTTCAGCTCGTCGATCCTGCGCAACGGCACGCAACGGCGCTGGCGCTCGGCGGAGTAACGGTTACGCCCGTCTGAGCCGCGGCGGCGGAGGCATGAGCCTCGGGTGGGCGCACGAAGAGGGCGGGACCGATGGCCCCGCCCGCCTCAGATGTCCACAGTGGTCACTGGAACATGCCGACGTTCTTCTTCTCCGTCGAGTGGTAGTTCGACGCCGACTCGTCCAGCGCGGCGCGGATGTCGCCGAGCATCCGGGCGAGGTCGTTGGCGGCCGCCCGCCACTGACGCTGCCGCTGGGCGTACGCCTCCAGCGCCTCACCGCGCCACGTCGCCACCAGCTTGGCCGCGTCGGACTCCAGCGTGTCCAGCGAACTCTGCATCTTCGACAGCGCGCTGCTGATGTCGGCGCTGGCCTGGGTCAACGCGTGGAAATTGACAACCAGATTGTCGTTGTTAGGCATGTCGATTCTCCCCAGGTCAGAGCGGCAGCGTCGGGCCGCCGCGGCTCACGCCGCTCATCCGGTCGGACGCCGAGGTGTCCGATGCGTCGTAGTTGACGCCCGAGCTGCGGATCGCCGACGCCGTCTCAAGCAGCGCCCGCTGCATCCTGGCCTGGTCCTCCGCCCACTGCTGCTTGACGTGGTGGAAGGACTGGCTGCCTCGCCCCACCCACGCCGTCTGCAGCACCTCCAGCTGGCTGAGCAAATTGCGCAACATCGTCTGCAGGTCACCGTTGGTGGCCTCGAACTTGTTGGCAGTCTGCTGCATCATGGCGGATTCGGCTGCTGTCTCGCCCATGTGTCACCCCGCTCCCTATCAGTTTCGGGTCCCCACCGTCGACCATTCCTTCTGATCGACGCACAGGGAGACGGTAACCGCCGTGGACAAGCGCCGCCACCCCCTGTGGATAACTCCATCAATCCCAGCTCGGATCGTCAGTCCAATGTGATCGTCGACGCCGCCGCCGTCTGGCTCAGCTCCGATCCCTGCGGCAGCAGCGATACCAGCTTGACCGGCATCCGGGCCGCGGTCACGCCGCCGAAGCCCAACGCCGCCCGCGCCGCGTCGTCAGCGATCGGGAACTGCTGACCCACGTCCGTGACCAGGCTGACCACGCCGCTGGAGGTGTTGGCGACGGTGTAGCCCTCGACGAGCACACCGAGGCCGGGCTGCACGGCGACATAGTCGGCCAGCGCCGTGCCCCGGTCCGTACGCCCAGCCGTGCGTACCAGGCCGGAGACGTCCGGCACCGGTACGCCGTACCGGATGTTCGTAAAGCCCCGGTCGTCGGTGGCGGTGGCGCACAGGCCGGCGTCGCCGATGTCGACCGCCTTGAGCGGTGCGCTCGGCATCGCACCCGGGCCCTGCGGCATCAGGCGGTTGCCGGGGGTTCCGCCGGGCACCGTGGTCACCGGCGGGATCGCGGATTGCGGTGACAGCAAGCCGGCCTGCACCTGCGTGATCTGCTCGACCTTGTTGCCGCTGATGACGAAGTACTGATCGCCGGACGGGCTCTTGTTGAACAGCAGATCGCCGTTCCGGTAATTGTCCACATCGGACTTCTGGCCGACGTTCTGGATCGACGGCGGCCGGATCGGATCACCGGCCTCGAACGCGTTGAGGAAGGCCAGATCCACCACCGGCAGCTGCTGCGGATCGGGGTTGAAGCCCAGCGCCTTCAACATGGCCGCGTCCACGTTCGACATGAGGAACTTGCGCTGGTGCCACAGCAGGTACGCGTCCGGGCCGGTGGGCGTACGCACGGCGACGCCGGTCTCGTCGGTCAGCGCCGTGCCGGAGGCGGCCACGCCGAGCAGGTCACCGATCGCCAGCAGCGTACGGTGGCCGCCCTCGTCCCCACCGGTGTCGGCGATCGGCACCGAACATGCCGTCCACGCGCCCTTCACCAGCTTGTCCGGCGTGGGTACGGAGTCCGGCGCGTCAGCGATGCCGACCATCGGGCCACGCGGGACGGTCGACAACGACCGGGTGCTGACCGACACGATGGTGCGCTGCGAACCGCCGGCATACAGCAGGCCGGAGGCGAGATTGCGAACCGGGTGCAGTACGCCGTCCTTGTAGACGTAGTGCGCACCGTTGCCCTTCTCCAGCAGCACCGCGCCGGTCTGCCGCTTCCACCCGTCCGATGTGCCGCCGGTGAACAGGGCGTACACGCCGAAGCCCGCGATGAGGATGATGCCCACCATCAGGCTCGCGAACCCGGCGACGGTCACCCGCCGGAACGGGAACTGGGCCGGGTCCGTTTCCCGCATGACCAGCGCCGAGACGACGCGTTGCACGGAGAACTGGTAGGAATGCAGCTGATCCTGCCGCGAAGGCATCGTCCCTCCCCAAGTGGCGTACCCGGCCCTGACTGCGCTCCTGGCCGCTCACGCAAGCGTTCCCGGGCTAGGATAAGCGGCCGGGGGATCGGCCGCCGACCCACCTGTCCGATCCGGCGGCCGCGCGACATCAGGGGAGGCGCGATGACCGTCGGCGCGGTGCAGACTCCGACGACCACTCAGCCGGTGGTCACCGAGCGGCCGCCGCGGCGGCGCAACCCCAACCGCGTACACAGTGGACAGATCGTCGCCACCGAACTCGCCGCCGCCCTGCTGCTCCTCGGCGCGCTCTGGGGCCTCGTCGCCACGGTCCTGCTCGCCGTGGCCGCCGCCGTGCTCATCCTGCTCGCCTGGACCCGGCTGCGCGGCCGCTGGCTCTTCCAGTGGGTACGCGTCTGGCTCAGCTACCGCACCCATCGGCGTACGCTGCCGCCGGGCTCGGATGCATTGGCGTTGCTGCAATTCGTACGCCCCGGCGCGACCCTCGACACGATGGAGCTGGACGGCGTACCGGGTGCGGTCATCGCCGACCATGAGGGCCTGACCGCGATGCTGGAGGTCGGCGACGACACGCTGCTGCCGGGCGGACTCGGTCAGATGCCGTCACCGGCCGCCCTGCTGCCGCCACCCGCGCCGAACACGCCGCGATTCCGGGTTCAGCTGGTCTACACCGGCGTACCAGCCGGCGGGCCGGGTCCGGTGGCGGCCGCGTACCGGCAGCTCACCGAGGGCCGCCTGGCCGCCTCCGAACGCGCCATCGTGGCGGTGCACGTCCCCGCCGCCGAAGGGTGGGAAGAGTCCGACCTGCGCCGGGCGCTCAGCGGGGCGATCCGCAAGGCCCGCCGCAAGCTCGACAAGGTACCCAGCCGCATCCTGGACGAAGACTCGGCGGTGCGGGCGTTGCAGGAGTTCGCCGGACACGACGGCGCCCACCCGGTACGCGAGGCGTGGACCGGGGTCACCGCCGGCGGGCTGGCCCAGGCCACCTTCCGCGTACGCCGCTGGCCGGATCTGCGTACCGAGACCGGCCGGGACCTGCTGGCCAAGCTGCTGGGCGTACCCGCACGGGCGGTGTCGGTCGGGCTGACGGTCGGTCCGTGGGAGGGCCCGGACGCCGCCGAGCTGCGCACCGATCTCGTCGTACGCCTCACCGCCGCCGACGGCTCCGGCCTGGCCGCCGCAGCGACCGCGTTGCAACGCGTGCTGACCGGAGATCGGGCCACCGCCGCGCGCCTCGACGGCGAGCACCTCGACGGCCTGACGTGCACGCTGCCGCTGGGCGGCTCCGCACCGGCCGAGATGCCGACCGAGACCGAGCACGGTGTCATCCGGCCGGCGGCACCGGTCGCCGCGTTGCGCGTACCACTGGGGGCAGCGGGCTTGATGATCGGGCCGAACCGGCGCCGCGAGCCGGTGACAGTGCGCGCCTTCCGCCCGGCGCCGACCCGAGCGATGCTGGTCGGCGGCGTGCAGTCGGCGCAACTGCTCACCGTGCGCGCCCTGGCGCTGGGTGCCCGAGTGGTCGTGCAGACCGCCCGCCCGCCGGCGTGGGAGAAGTTCTTCCGCAACCTGGGCGGGCCGAACGATTCGCTGGCGATCGTGGCGCCCGGCCAGCCGCTGGCCGTGCCGCCCGCGACCCAGCTGCGGCCGCTGATGATGGTCGTCGATGTCGGGCCGGTCGGTGCCGACCGGTCGCCGGGCTACCCGTGGCAGACGACGCTGGTCCTGCGCGAAGAACTGTCCCCCGTGGACATTGACGCGCTGGGCCACGCCGATCTGGCGTTGCTGCAGCCCACCACCGCTGAAGCCGCCGCGCTGGCGGTGTCGGTCCTGGGTCTGAGCGACAGCCAGCGCGAGGCCCTCAGCCGGCCCGTAGCCGGCCTGATCGGCGTCGTCCACCGCCGCTCGGTACGCTGGGCGTCGCTCGGCACCGCGCCGCTGGAGCAGCAACTGCTGTCGTAGCAACCGATTCGCGTCGGCCACTAAAGACGATCAGGGTATCGTCTGGTTAGCGCGGGTATGGCACTATGCGCCGATGGGCATACTCCTCCGCTTAGCGGCCAGCGCGGTCGCGTTGTGGGTCGCCACCCTGCTCATCTCGGGCATCCGGCTCACCACCGACTCCGTCCTCGGCCAGATCGGTACCCTCGTCGCCGTCGCGGCGATCTTCGGGGTCGTCAACGCCGTACTCCGGCCGATCATCAAGACGGTCGGCTGCGCCTTCTACGTGTTCACCCTCGGCCTCATCGCGATCATCGTCAACGGCGCGCTGTTCATGCTGGCGGGCTGGATCGCCGGCGGCCTCAACCTGCCGTTCGAGGTGGAGAACTTCTGGCCCTCGGCCATCCTCGGCGCGCTCATCGTCGGCCTGATCAGCTGGGTCGTGAACCTGGTCATCAACGACCGGGATTAGTGCTTGTGACACGCTGCTCGGCGGACGTCTGGACCCACGGCGTCCGGGCCCCGGCGAAGACGCCAGAGATCGCCAACTCGGCCTTCGAGTTGGCGATCTCTGGCGGCTGCAGCCGCATAGAGGCCCGGCGCCCGGCATCCGCCAAAGGCGGAGCCCAAACTACGGTGTACCCGTGAACGACGTCCGCCGCGGCTACCTCCTGGGCATCGGCGCCTACGTGGCCTGGGGCTTCTTTCCCTTGTACTTCAAGCACCTGCAGCCGTCCGGCCCGGTCGAGATCCTCGCGCACCGGATCGTGTGGTCCCTGGTCTGCATGGTGGTGATCGTCACCGTGCTGCGCCGGTGGCGGGCCGTCGCCGCCCTGCGCCGCGAACCCCGCAAGGTGTGGATGATGGTGCTAGCCGCCGCCCTCATCGCGGTGAACTGGGGCATCTACATCTACGGCGTCAACTCCGACCGGGTCGTCGAGACCGCGCTCGGGTACTTCATCACGCCGCTCGTCGTGATCCTGCTCGGCGTCGGCGTACTCCGGGAACGGCTGCGGACCTGGCAGTGGGTCGCCGTCGGCGTCGGCGCCGTCGCGGTGGGCGTACTCACTGTCGACTATGGACGGCTGCCGTGGATCGCGCTCACGCTGGCCGGCTCGTTCAGCCTCTACGGGCTGGTCAAGAAGCAGGTCGGCCTGACACCCGCCGACGGGCTGCTGCTGGAGTCGGGCGTACTGACCCTGCCCGCGCTGGTGTACCTGGCCACGCTCGGCGGCCAGGAGACGTTCACCTCGGCGGGGGCGGGGCACACCGCGCTGGTGGTCGCGTCCGGCGTCGCCACCGTCGTACCGCTGCTGATGTTCGCCGGCGCGGCCAACCGGATTCCGCTCTACGGCATCGGAATGGTCCAGTACATCGCACCCTTGTTGCAGTTCGCGTTGGGCGTATTCGTCTTCCACGAGCCGATGCCGGCCGCACGCTGGGCCGGGTTCGGCCTGATCTGGCTGGCCCTTGCGGTCTTCACCGCCGATGCGCTCGGCCAGCGCCGCCCGGCCGGTACGCCAGCCGGTGCTACCCGCACGGCTTCCATCGCCCCGGTGGAAATCGATGCCCAAACGCGGGCATAGAGGTCAGGCCCGGTCGCCGGACGTCGACTGAGCTGTCCGCATGGCCGTATCCTGACCGGGCCGAACCAACCGACCCTGGTGGAGGAGCGGCCATGCGTGAGCCAGGAGCGGAACCACCGAATCTCGTCCAGAGCGTTTCCCGCGCATTGCGCATCCTCGAAGCCGTTGGCCGCGAACCGACAGGGCTGTCGGTCAAACAGATCGCCACGCGGTGCGATATGAGCGCCACGAGCGCCTATCACCTGGTACGCACGCTGCACTACGAGGGCTACCTGACGCGGCTCGGCGATGGGGCGTACACCACGGGCCTAGAGGTCGCCGACCGCTTCCGTGAGCTGGTGAACGCCTTCCGCGGCCCGCACGAGGTGATCGAGGTGCTGCGCCGCGCCGCCTGGGAATCCGGGTACAGCCACTTCCTGGGCAGCTTCGTCGACAAGCACATCGTCGTCACCGCCGTCGCCGAGGGCCGCAACTCGCCCCACCTGGAAGACCTCGTACCCGGCTTCGACGAGGGCGCCCACGCGACCGCGATGGGCAAGGCGCTGCTCAACACGCTCAGCCCGCTGCAACGGCGCCAATACCTCGACGACCACGGCCTGCGGCGGTTCACCCGCAACACCCTGGTCTCACCCCAGACGATCGACGCCGACCTCGCCCGCGGCGAGCGGATCGGCATGCAGGTCGAGGTGGCCCAGTTCCGGCCGGATGTGGCCTGCGGAGCGGTGATCATTCGCAATCATCGTGACCTGCATCGCCGCCACGTCGTCGCGTGCGCCATGCCCGCTTCGCAGATGCAGCGCATGGCGGTGCTGGTGCGTACGCGCCTGCAACAGACAGCGAAGGAACTCGTCGAAGCACTGTCCGCCAGCGGTGCTCCGGCCCCGATGACGTTCTAGGCAGCGCCTAAGCGCTGCGGTCGGCGACCGCGTCGCACATGGTGGCCAGGGCGGCACGGGCCGGTACGTCCGGTAGCGCCGTCAAGGCGTCGCGCGCTTTGTCGGCGTACCCATGAACGGTTTGCCGGGCCCGCTTGAGCGCGGCCGAGTCACGCAGCAGGGTGAGCGCCTCGGCATGCAGCGCGTCGTCGGTGACCGGACCCGCGGACAGGATCTCCCGCAGCCGCACGGCGTCGGGTGAGGCGTCCTCGTCGGCCAGGGCGTAGAGGACCGGCAGCGTCGGTACGCCCTCGCGCAGGTCGGTGCCGGGCGTCTTGCCGGACTGCGTGGCGTCACTCGCGATGTCGAGCAGGTCGTCGGAGAGCTGGAAGGCGATGCCGATCGTCTCGCCGTACTCGCTGAGCGCGTCGAGCTGGACTCCGCCCACCCCGGCGACCATGCCACCGATGCGGCTGGAGGTGGCGATGAGCGAACCGGTCTTCTCGGCCAGCACCCACAGGTGGTGCTCGATCGGGTCGGCGTCGCGCGGCCCGATGGTCTCCGCGATCTGGCCGTGCACCAGCCGGGCGAAGGTCTGCGCCTGCAACCTGACCGCTTCCGTGCCAAGGTTCGCGGCCAGTTCGGCGGCCCGCGCGAACAGGAAGTCGCCGACGAGGATGGCCAGCGAGTTGCCCCAGCGGGCGTTCGCGCTGGGCGCACCGCGCCGGATCTGCGCCTCGTCCATCACGTCGTCGTGGTAGAGCGTGGCCAGATGGGTCAGCTCCATCACGGCGGCGGCATCGACGATGTCCTCCGGCCGCGGATCGCCGAAGCTGCCTGCGACCAGCACCAGCATCGGGCGGAACCGCTTGCCGCCGGCGTCGACCAGGTGGCGGGCGGCCTCGGCCACCAGCGGGTCCGCACTGGACACCGCCGCACGCAGGCGTTCCTCCACACGCTCCAGTCCCGCGCCGAGCAGCGCATCGATGTGCGGGTCGACCATCAGGCCGGAGCCGGTGCCGGACCGGACGCCAACGCTGTTCACCACGCCCCCCACGATGCCACACCCTCCCCAAGGTCTTGCTGCTGGCCCGACCGGACACTCCAAGATCCAGGTCAGAACAGGGCCCGGCCCGCGCAGCGGTGCTAGCGGACGAAGGTGGCGGCCTGCGAGGTCAGATCGAGCAGCGGCTGCGGCGCCACACCGACGACGATCGTCACGACGACGCCGATGACCAGCGCGGCCGCGGTGAGTGCACCGGGAATCGACACCGACGGCGTGGCCTCGCCGGGCTCGGACAGCCACATCATCACGACCACCCGCAGGTACGGGAAGGCCAGGATCATGCTGCTGATCACGCCGACGATGACCAACCAGGACTGATCACCGCCACCGGCCGCCGAGAACACCGCGAACTTCGAGGTGAACCCGCTGGTCAGCGGGATGCCCGCAAAGGACAGCAGGATGATGGTGAAGACGGTCGCGAAGAACGGCGAGCGCCGCCCCAGCCCCGCCCAGCGCGACAGGTGCGTCGCCTCGCCGTCCGCGTCGCGTACCAGGGTCACGACCGCGAACGCGGCGATCACCGTGAAGCCGTACGCCACCAGGTAGAACATGACACTCGACAGGCCATCCTTGCCCACGCCGAGCAGACCCACCAGCAGGTAACCGGCGTTCGCGATCGACGAGTACGCCAGCAGCCGCTTGATGTCGGTCTGCGTCACCGCGAGGATCGAGCCGACCAGCATGGTCAGCACCGCGATGGCGGCCAGCACCGGCGCGTAATCCCACTGGAGGCGGTCGAAGCCGGCGTACAGCACGCGCAGCAGGCCACCGAAGGCCGCCACCTTGGTGCAGGCCGCCATCAGCGCCGTCACCGCCGTCGGCGCACCCTGGTAGACGTCGGGCGTCCAGACGTGGAACGGCGCCGCGGCCGCCTTGAACAGCAGCCCGATCGAGATCAGCGCCAGGCCGGCCAGCAGCAGGATGATGTCGCCCGTACCGGTCAGCGCCGCCTTGTTGATGGCCGCGAAGGTGACGCCGTTGGCGTACCCGTAGATCAGCGCCAGCCCGAACAGGAAGAACGCCGAGGCGTACGCGCCGAGCAGGAAGTACTTCATCGCGGCCTCCTGCGACAGCAGGCGCTTGCGCCGGGCCAGCGCGCACAGCAGGTACAGCGGCAGCGAGAAGACCTCCAGGGCGATGAACATCACCAGCAGGTCGTTGGCGGCGACGAACAGCATCATGCCCGACAGCGCGAACAGCGTCAGCGGGAAGATCTCGGTCGCACCGTGCTCGGTCGCGGCCTGCCGGCGGTCGGCGTCCGAGCCGACGGTGATCGCGGCCTGGGCCACGAACGGGCCGCCGTGCTCCAGCGCCCGTTCGCCGAGGACCAGCACGGCCACCGCGCCGAGCACCGCGATCGTGCCCTGCAGGAACAGGGCCGGCTTGTCCACACTGACCGCCCCGCCGGCCGTGATGGCGTTGGCCGCCGTGACATCCCCGGCCCGCAGCACGATCGCCACCAGCGCCGCGATCAGCGACCCGAGCGTGAGGACCATCTGGATGCCATAGCGGGCGCCCCGCGGGGCAAAGGCGTCCACCAGTACGCCCACGCAGGCCGCGCCGAACAGGATCAGCATCGGCGCCAGGGCGGCGTAGTCCAGGTTGGGCAGGTTCACTTGCCCGCCTCCAAATCCGCGTTCGTCGGTGCCGGGTCCTGCACGCCGAGGTCGGTCTGCAAGGTATGCGTCACCGCCGGATTGATCACGTCGAGCACCGGCTTCGGGTAGAAGCCGAGCACCAGCAGCAGCGCGATGAGCGGCGCCACCACGAGGGCCTCGCGGCCGGTCAGGTCCTTACGCAGCCCGCTGACGCCCTCCAGGGAAGGGTTCAGCTTGCCATGCATGGTCCGCTGGATCATCCACAGCACATACGCCGCGGCGAGGATGATGCCCGCGGTGGCGATCACGGCGACCGTCTTGTTCACCGTGAACGTGCCCAGCAGCACCAAGAACTCCGAGACGAACGGAGCCAGGCCGGGCAGCGCCAGCGACGCCATGCCGGCGACGAAGAACACCCCGGCGAGCACCGGCACGAGCTTCCCAGCCCCGCCGAAGTCACTGATCGCCGCGCTGCCACGCCGGTTCACCAGCATGCCGACGACCAGGAACAGCAGCCCGGTCGCCAGGCCGTGGTTGAGCATGTAGAGCACCGCTCCGGTGGCCGCCTGCGTAGTGAAGGCGAACACCCCGATGCCGATGAATCCGAAGTGGGCGATCGACGTGTACGCCACCAGCCGCTTGAGATCGTTCTGCCCGATCGCCAGCAGAGCGGCGTACAGGATGCCCACCAGCGACAGCGTGATCGCCAGCGGCGCGAAGTAGTGCGACGCCTCCGGGAACAGCGGCAGGCAGTAGCGCAGGATGCCGAACGTGCCGACCTTGTCCATCACGCCCACCAGGAGCGCCGCGACACCCGCCGGCGCGGCCCCGCCGGCGTCGGGCAGCCAGGTGTGGAACGGGAAGAACGGCGCCTTGATCGCGAAGGCCAGGAAGAAGCCGAGGAACATCCACCGCCCGGCGCTCTGGGTGAACTCCGCGTTCGTCAGCGTCTGCCAGTCGAACGTGCGCCCGCCCAGCACCCACATCCCGATGACCGCCGCCAGCATGAACAGGCCGCCGACCAGCGAGTAGAGGAAGAACTTCACCGCGGCGTACTGGCGCTGCTTTTGCGGCACGTCCGCGCCGTAGGAGCCGATGAGGAAGTACATCGGCACCAGCATGATCTCGAAGAACAGGTAGAAGAGCAGGACGTCGGTGGCGGCGAACACCCCGATCATCGAGCCCTCCAGGAACAGCAGCAGCGCGAAGAACGCCGGTACGCTGCGACGCTCGTCCTGCTCGGCGTGGTTCCAGCTGGCGATGATCACCAGCGGGACCAGCAGCCCGATCAAGGCCAGCATCACCAGGGCGATGCCGTCGGTGCCGAAACTGAACGAGGCGCCCCACGCCGGGATCCACTTGTAGGTCTCGGTCAGCTGCATACGTGCGCCACCGGGCTGGAACGCGAACCAGGCGGCGATCGCCAGGCCCAGGACGCCGAGCGACACCACCAGCGCGATCAGCTTGGCCAGCTTGCCCTGGGTGCGGGGCAGGCAGCCCACCACGATCGCGCCGATCAGCGGCGCCACCGTCATGATCGACAGGTACATCAGCCCAACCTCACCATCAGGAACGCGCCCAGAACCAGCAGTGCGCCGGCGAGAACGGACAGCGCGTAGGAGCGTACGAAGCCGTTCTGCAGGCGGCGTAGCCGGCCCGAGCCGCCGCCGACCAGCGCCGCGAGCCCGTTGACCAGGCCGTCGACGCCACGGTTGTCCAGCCAGACCAGTGCCCGGGTCAGCCAGCGGCCGGGCTTCTCGAAGACCGCCTCGTTGAAGGCGTCGAAGTACAGATTGTTGCGAGCCGCCATGACGACCGGTCCGGCCGGCTGCTCCTGCAGGGCCGTGCCCTGGCGGAACAGCAGCCACGCCAGCGCCGCACCGGCGACGGAGACGCCGACGGTGATGAGGGTCAGCGACAGGTGCGGCGTCGGCGCCGGCTCACCCTCGGGGTCGACCACCGGCGTCAGCCAGTCCAGCACGCTGGTGTGCATCAGGTAACCGGCCACCACCGAGCCGATGCCGAGGAAGATCAGCGGGATCGTCATGACCGGCTTCGACTCGTGCGGATGGTCGATGTCCTCGGTCCACCGCTGGGGACCGTGGAAGGTCAGCACGAACAGCCGCGTCATGTAGAACGCCGTCAGCCCCGCGCCCAGCAGGGCCGCGCCGCCGTAGAGCCAGCCCGTCCACCCCGGCCGCTCGAACGCCGCCTCGATGATCGGATCCTTGGTGAAAAAGCCCGACAGCGGCGGGATACCGATGATCGCCAGCCAGCCCGACGCGAAGGTGATCCAGGTCAGCGGCATGTACTTGCGCAGCCCCCCGAAGCGCCGGATGTCGGTCTGATCCTTCATGCCGTGCATGACCGAACCGGCCCCGAGGAACAGGTTCGCCTTGAAGAAGCCATGAGCCAGCAGGTGGATGATCGCCAGGGCGTACGCCGCCCCGCCGAGCCCGACACCCAGGAACATGTAGCCGATCTGGCTGACCGTCGACCAGGCCAGTACGCGCTTGATGTCGTCCTTGGCGCAGCCGATGATGCAGCCGATCAGCAGGGTCAGCGCGCCGACGCTGACCACCACGGTCTGCAACGTCGCGTTGGCCGAGAAGATCGGGTTGGACCGGGCGATGAGGTACACACCGGCGGTCACCATCGTCGCCGCGTGGATGAGCGCCGACACCGGCGTCGGGCCCTCCATCGCGTCCGGAAGCCAGGACTGCAGCGGGAACTGGCCGGACTTGCCGCACGCGCCCAGCAGGAGCAGCAGCCCCATGATGAGAATCGTGGTCGTGGCCAGGCCCTCCACGCCGGAGAAAACCTCGTCGAACTGGGTGGTGCCGAGCGTGGCGAACATCAGGAAGATGCCGAGCACGAAGCCCGCGTCACCGACCCGGTTCATCAGAAACGCCTTCTTGCCCGCGGTGGCGGCCGACGGCCGGCTGTACCAGAACGCGATGAGCAGGTACGACGCCAGACCGACGCCCTCCCAGCCGAGGTAGAGCATCACGTAGTTGTTGCCGAGGACGAGCAGCAGCATCGCCGCGACGAACAGGTTGAAGTAGCCGAAGAAGCGGCGCCGGCCGTCGTCGTCCTCCATGTAGCCGACGGCGTACAGGTGGATCAGCGAGCCGACGCCCGTGATCAGCAGGACGAAGACCCCCGACAGCGGGTCGAACAGGAACCCGAAGGCCACGTGCAGCGAGCCGGAGTCGATGAACTCCCACAGGTTCACCGAGAACGACCGGGCGTCGCTGGGCAGGTCGGCCAGGCGGATGAACGCGATCAGGCCGAGCACGAAGGCCGTGGCCGGCGCGAGTACGCCCAGCCAATGCCCCCATTTGCCGAGCGCGCGGCCCCCCAACAGCAGGATCGCCGCGCTGAGCGCGGGGATGCCCACCAGAAGCGGAATCAGAGTCTGCATCGGCGCACCCTCAGTACTTCAGCAGGTTCGCGTCGTCGACGCTGGCGGAGCGTCGCGTACGGAAGATGGACATGATGATGGCCAGACCCACCACGACCTCGGCGGCCGCGACGACCATCGAGAAGAACGCGATGATCTGGCCGTCCAGCGTGCCGTTGATCCGGCTGAACGTGACCAGCGCCAGGTTGCCGGCGTTGAGCATCAGCTCCACGCACATGAACAGCACGATCGCGTTGCGCCGGATCAGTACGCCGACCGCACCGATCGTGAACAGCACCGCGGCCAGAACGATGTACCAGGTCTCCGACATGCCCGTCACCGGCCTTCCGTCTGCTTGTCGGCGATCTCCGCGGCGGACAGCTCGCGGGTCGGCAGGATCGGCGAGATGCTGCGCTGCGACGGCGTACCATCGGGCAGCTTCGCCGGCGTGGCGATCGAGGTCGAGGTGGCGAAGACGCCGGGGCCGGCCTTGGGGCCGGGGTAGTTGCCCGGCGCGAACCGCGCCCGCATCCGCTCCGGCTGGGCGACCTTCTCCTCGGCCCGCCGCTCGATGTGGGCGAGCAGCATCGCACCGACCGCCGCGGTGATGAGCAGCGCGCTGGAGACTTCGAACGCCCACACATACTTGGTGAACAGCAGGGCGGCGATGGCCTGCACGTTGCTGTACGGGTTGTCGCCGATGGTGTTCGCCTGGGTCAGCCCGACCACGTCGAGCGAGCCGACGACGCGGGCCAGGCCGGCCGCGAGCAGGCCGGCGAAGCCGACGCCGAGGGCGATCGCCGCGGCCTGCTGACCGCGCAGCGCTTCGATCACCGCATCGGACGCATCCCGCCCGACCAGCATCAGCACGAACAGGAACAGCATCATGATCGCGCCGGTGTAAACGATGATCTGGACCATGCCGATGAACGGCCCGGTCTGGACGATATAGAACACGCCCAGGCAGAGCATGGTCAGCACCAGCCACAGCGCCGAGTGCACCGCGTTACGCGCGGCTACCATGCCGATCGCGCCCAGCAGGGCGACCGGCGCGAGGATGAAGAAGACGACCTTCTCCCCGGTGCCGATGCCGCCGGGGGCCGCGGCGAGCGCTTGGCCCAGTTGAAGTGCGGTCGTCATCGTCCCTCAGCTCCCGCCGAGACGCCCGGGTTCGTAGGCCCGCTCAGGTAGTAGTCCTTCTCCGTCTCACCCAGGCGCATCGGGTGAGGCGGCTGCTCCATGCCCGGCAGCAGCGGCGCGAGCAGCTGCTCCTTCGTGAAGATCAGGTCGCGGCGGTCGTCGCGGGCCAGCTCGTACTCGTTGCTCATGGTGAGCGAGCGGGTCGGGCAGGCCTCGATGCACAGGCCGCAGAAGATGCAGCGGGCGTAGCTGATCTGGTACACGGTGGCGTAGCGCTCGCCGGGCGAGAACCGGCCCTCGTCGGTGTTGTCGCCGCCCTCGACGTAGATGGCGTCGGCCGGGCAGGCCCAGGCGCACAGCTCACAGCCGATGCACTTCTCCAGGCCGTCCGGGTGGCGGTTGAGGATGTGCCGGCCGTGGTAGCGCGGCGCCGTGGCGTCCGGCTTCTCCGGGTACTCCGTCGTGACGACCTTCTTGAACATGTGCGAGAAGGTCACACCGAAGCTTTTGGCCATGCCGGTGAAGGTTCCCATCTCACGCCTCCTTCGTGCCGGTGTGGACCGGCTGGTCAGCGTCACTCTCGCCGTCGACGACCGCCGAGGCGGGCGTACCCCGGGCGGCGGTCAGCCGCTTGGCGCGCGGGTTGACGGGGACGACGAGGTCCAGCGGCGGCAGCGGGAAGCTGCCTTCGGGGCGCTGCTGCACCTGGTCAGCGACCGTGAGCTGCTCCTTCTCCTTGCGAGCCGGCCACAGGAAGGCCAGCACCAGCAGGAGGACCAGCGGTAGGCCGACCCACAGCAGCCGCCCGGTGCGGTCCATCTCACTGCCCTGCAGCGTCTTGATGCCGGCCAGGGCCAGGATCCAGACCAGGTTGGCCGGGATGAGGACCTTCCAGCCGAACCGCATGAACTGGTCGTAGCGCAGCCGCGGCAGCGTACCGCGCAGCCAGACGAAGACGAACAGCAGCAGCAGGAGTTTGCCGGTGAACCACAGCAGCGGCCACCAGCCGGTGTTCGCGCCCTCCCAGATGCTGAGCGGCCACGGTGCGCGCCAGCCGCCGAGGAACAGCGTCGTGCACAGGCCCGAGACCGTCACCATGTTGATGTACTCGGCCAGGAAGAACAGCGCGAACTTCAGCGACGAGTACTCCGTGTGGAAGCCGCCCACCAGCTCCGACTCCGCCTCGGGCAGGTCGAACGGGGCCCGGTTGGTCTCGCCGACCGCCGAGATGAAGTAGATGATGAAGCTCGGCAGCAGCAGGAAGGCGTACCAGCCGGGGACGCTGAAGTCGAAGCCGCCGACGCTCACGTCCGGATTGGACGCCTGCGCGTTGACGATCCCCGAGGTGCTCATGGTGCCGGCGAGCATAAAGACCGCCACGATGGACAGGCCCATCGCGACCTCGTACGAGATCATCTGCGCGGACGACCGCAGGCCGCCCAGCAGCGGATAGGTCGAGCCGCTGGCCCAGCCGGCCAGCACCACGCCGTAGATGCCCAGGCCCGAGCAGGCCAGTACGAGCAGCACCGCCACCGGAATGTCGGTCAGCTGCAGCGGCGTCTGCGTACCGAAGATCGACACCATCGGGCCGAACGGCATGATCGCGAACGCCGTGAACGCACAGACCGTTGCGATCACCGGGGCCAGGAAGAAGACCGCCTTGTCGGCGAGCTTCGGCATGATGTCCTCTTTGAAGGCCAGCTTGAGGCCGTCGGCGAGGGACTGCAGAAGCCCGAAGGGCCCGTTGCGGTTGGGGCCCGGCCGCACCTGCATGCGGGCCACGACCCGCCGCTCGTACCAGATCGCGAACAGCGTCATCACGACCAGGAACACGAAGACCGCGACGATCTTGATGAGGACCAGCCACCAGGGGTCCTTGCCGAAGTCGGCCAGCGTCGGATCGTCGCCAGCGGCCAGCATCGAGCCCGCCGGCAGCGGGGAGCCCGCGGCGAGAAGGGACAGAGCGCTCATGCGGCACCCCCGGGAGTGGAGAGCGTGACGACAGCGCCGGACGTTGCGCCGAGCGTCCGGCGTACCGCCGACTCGGGCGAGTTCGTCGGCAGCCAGACCAGATCGGCGGGCATCTCGGTGATCAGCGCGGGCAGCGTGATCGAGCCGCGGTCGCTGCTGACCGCGACCATGTCGCCGTCGCCGATGCCGAGGCCGAGTGCGGTCGCCTTGGACAGCCGCGCCACCGGCTTGCGAGCGGTGCCCATCAGCACCTCGTCGCCGTCCAGCAAGCTGCCGTTGTCCAGCAGGTGATGCCAGGTCGACAGGATCGCCTGGTTCGGGCCGAGGGCCGGCTTGGCGGCCGGCGCTACGCCGGGCGGCAGCGGGCGCGCCGCGGCGGTGGCCGGCAATCTGCCCAGCTCCTGGCGTACCGCGTTCACGTCGGCGGTGTGCAGGGCCACGCCCAGCGCGGCCGCGAGCGCGTCCAGCACCCGGCCGTCGCTCATCATCGCCGCCGCCTGCCGGCCGCCCATCGTCGTGGTGAACTCGAAGATCTGCTCGAACGGGCGCAGCCGGCCCTCCCAGTCCACAAAGGACCCAGCCTTCTCGGTCACCGTCGCGATCGGCAGAACGACGTCGGCCCGGCGGGTCACGGCCGTCTGCCGCGCCTCCAGGCTGACCAGGAACCCGACGGCGTCCAGGGCCTGCTCGGCCAGGGCCGGATCGGCCAGGTCGGCCGGGTCCACACCGGCCACGACCAGCGCACCCAGCCGGCCCGCCGCGGCCGCGGCCAGGATGCCGTTGGTGTCCTTACCGGCCTGGCTCGGGATCGCGCCCGCTTCCAGGCCCCAGGTCTGCGACAGCTCCGCGCGGGCCGCCGGGTCCGCGACGACCCGCCCGCCCGGCAGGAGGTTCGGCAGGCATCCGGCGTCGACCGCTCCCCGGTCACCCGCGCGCCGCGGCACCCAAGCCACCTTCGCACCGGTACGCCCAGCGAGGCCGGCGACAGCCGAGAAGCCGCCGGCGACCGACGCGAGCCGCTCGCCGGCCAGGATCACGGTGCCGGCATCGACGCCGGCGACCCGGTCCAGCGCGGCCGGCTCCTCACCGGGCACCGCGAACACCAGCGATCCGTCCAGCTTGGCCAGGCCGCGGGTGGCGTACGCGGCAATGCTGGTGACGCGCAGCCGCTTCTTGGCTACCGCCTTGCGCAGGCGCAGGAAGAGGATCGGGCACTCCTCCTCGGGTTCGAGCCCGACGAGGACGACGTGCTTGGCCTCCTCCAGCGACTTGTAGGTCACCGCCGTCTCCCCGACAACCGAAGACGCCAGGAAATCGGCCTCCTCGGCGGAGAGCGGGCGGGCCCGGAAGTCGATGTCGTTGGTCTGCAACGCGACGCGGGCGAACTTCGCGTAGGCGTACGCGTCCTCGACGGTCAACCGCCCACCCGTGAGTACACCCACTCCGTAAGCGCCGTCGCGCGCGGCTCGCAGGCCCTCCGCGGCCGTCGTCAGCGCCTCGCTCCAGCTGGCCTGGCGCAGCTCACCGGTCCGCTCGTCGCGGATCAGCGGGTGCGTCAGGCGGTCGAACGCGGTGGCGTACTGGAAGCCCCACCGGCCCTTGTCGCAGTTCCACTCCTCATTGACCTGCGGGTCGTCGCCGGCCAGGCGGCGCATGACCTTGCCCCGCCGGTGGTCCGTACGCTGCGCGCACCCGGCCGAGCAGTGCTCGCACATGCTGGGCGAGGACACCAGGTCGAACGGGCGGGCCCGGAACCGGTACTGCGTACCGGTCAGCGCGCCGACCGGGCAGATCTGCACGGTGTTGCCCGAGAAGTAGGAGTTGAACGGCTCGTCGCCGGGGCCGTCGGTCTCACCGCCGTAGAAGTCGTCGCGGTAGACGTTGATCTGCTCGCCCGACGAGCGGTCCATCAGGTCGATGAACTTGTCGCCGGCGATCTCCTCGGAGAACCGCGTGCACCGCTGGCACAGTACGCAGCGCTCCCGGTCGAGCAGCACCTGGCTGGAGATGTTGATCGGCTTGGGGTACTCGCGCTTCTGCTCGTAGAAGCGGGTGTCCGTACGCCCGGTCGTCATCGCCTGGTTTTGCAGCGGGCACTCGCCACCCTTGTCACACATGGGGCAGTCGAGCGGGTGGTTGATCAGCAGCAGCTCCATCACGCCGGCCTGAGCCTTCTCGGCCACCGGCGAGGTCCGCTGGGTCTTGACCACCATGCCGTCGGCGACGGTCTGCGTACACGAGGCGACCGGCTTGCGCTGCCCCTCGACCTCGACCAGGCACTGCCGGCACGCACCAGCGGGCGCCAGCAGCGGGTGGTCGCAGAACCGCGGAATGGCGATCCCCATCTGCTCCGCGACCCGGATGAGCAGCGCACCCTTGGGCGCGGTCACCTCGATGCCGTCGATGGTGAGGGTCACCTCGTCGGTGCTCTTGGCTACTTCGCTAGAGGTCATCAGTGGGCACCTGCCAATACCTTCTCCGAGAGCTTCGGCGCGGTACGGCCCTCGATGTAGTCCAGGTAGTCCTGCCGGAAGTACTGGATAGAGCTGGTCACCGAGCTGGTCGCGCCGTCACCGAGGCCGCAGAACGAGCGGCCCAGGATGTTGTCGGCGGTGTCCAGCAGGGTGTCCATGTCCTCGTGCGTACCGTGGCCGGACAGAATGCGCCGGTACACGCGTACCAGCCAGTAGTTGCCCTCCCGGCACGGCGTGCACTTGCCGCACGACTCGTGGTGGTAGAACTCCAGCCAGCGGTAGGTCGCGTAGACCGGGCAGTCCTGGTCGGAGAAGATCTGCGTGGCCGTCGTGCCCAGGATCGATCCGGCCGCCGCCACGCCCTCGAAGTCCAGCGGCACGTCCAGGTGCTCGGCCGTCAGCATCGGCGTACTCGACCCGCCCGGGGTCCAGAACTTCAGGTTGTGCCCCGGCTTCATGCCCCCGGCCAGCTCGATCAGCTCGCGCAGGGTGATGCCCATCGTGCACTCGTACTGTCCCGGGTGGACGATCCGGCCGGACAGCGAGTAGATCATCGGGCCCGACGACTTCTCGGTGCCCATCGTCTTCCACCAGGCCGCCCCGCCCAGCACGATGTACGGCACGCTGGCGATGGTGCCCACGTTGTTGACCACCGTCGGGCAGGCGTACAGGCCGTGGGTCGCCGGGAACGGCGGGCGCAGCCGGGGCTGCCCGCGCAGGCCCTCCAGCGAGTCCAGCAGGGCCGTCTCCTCGCCACAGATGTACGCACCGGCGCCGGAGTGGACGACGAGTTCCAGGTCGAAGCCCGATCCCAGGATGTTCTCGCCGAGATAGCCCTTGGCGTACGCCTCCCGCACGGCGTAGCGCAGCCGCCGGGCCGCGTGGATGGCTTCACCGCGGATGTAGATGAAGGCCCGGTTCGCGCGGATGGCGTACGACGCGATGATCAGGCCCTCGATGAGCGAGTGCGGGTCGTAGGTCATCAGCGGGAGGTCCTTGCAGGTGCCCGGCTCCCCCTCGTCAGCGTTGACGACGAGATAGTGCGGCTTGCCGTCGTCCTGCGGGATGAAACCCCGCTTCAGCCCGGCTGGGAAGCCGGCGCCGCCGCGGCCGCGCAGCCCCGAGTCCTTGATCAGCGCGATCAGGTCGTCGGGGTGAGCGGCCAGCGCCTTGCGCAGGCCCGCGTAGCCGTCGAGGCGCTCGTAGACGTCCAGCCGCCAGGCGTCCGGCGACAGCCAGCGCTTGGTCAGAACCGGCGTGAGCTTGTCAAAGACACTCACTTGTTGCCTCCGGAGGCGGACGGGATCGGGGTGGTGATGTCGAAGCCGGCGGGGCTGATCCCGTGCTGCTCGGCCAGCTTCACGCCGCGCAGGGTCGGCTCGCCGGCCGGGCCCTCGCCGACCGCACCGTCGCGGTCGTCGGCGAAGCCGGCCAGTTGCAGAGCCGTCTCCTGGAGCGAGCACAGCCGGGCGCCCCGCGTGGGCTGCACCGGGCGGCCGTCACAGAGCTTCTCGACCACCTCGACCGCCGACTCGGGGTCCAGGCCGTCGACGAAGTCGTAGTTGACCGTGACGACCGGGCCGTAGTCACACGCGGCGAGGCACTCGGCGTGCTCCAGCGTGATCTTTCCGTCCCTCGTGGTCTCGTTGTGCCCGACGCCCAGGTGGTCGCTGAGCGCGTCGAAGATGGCCTGTCCACCCAGGACGTCGCACATCGTGTTGGTGCACACGCTGACGATGTACTCGCCGGCCGGGCGGCGCTTGTACATCGTGTAGAAGGTGGCGACCGCGCCGACCTGAGCCTTGGTGATGCCCAGCTGCTCGGCGCAGAAGGCGACACCGGCCGGGGAGACGTAGCCCTCCTCGTTCTGGACCAGGTGCAGCAGCGGCAGCAGTGCCGACCGCTCCCGGCCCTCCGGGTAACGGGCGATGATCTCCTTGGCCCGCGCGTACGTCTGCGCGCCGAACTCCTCATTCTTGGGCCCGTCGGTGCTCAACTGACTGAACTCCTGGTTCTTCGCGCGAGCGCTCATCACCGGTCACAACCTCCCATGACGGGGTCCAGCGACGCCCCGCCGGCGATCACGTCGGCCAGCAGGCCGCCCTCGGCCATCGCCGGAATGGCCTGGAGATTGACGAAGCTGGGCTCGCGGTAGTGCACCCGGAACGGGCGCGTGCCACCGTCGCTGACCGCGTGCACGCCCAGCTCGCCGCGCGGCCCCTCGATCGCGATGTAGACCTGGCCGGCCGGCACCCGGAAGCCCTCGGTCACCAGCTTGAAGTGGTGGATGAGCGACTCCATGGACTGCCCCATGATCTTGGCGACGTGGGCCAGCGAGTTGCCTATGCCGTCCTGGCCGACCGCGAGCTGCGCGGGCCAGGCGATCTTGCGATCGTCGACCATCACCGGGCCGGGCTTGAGCCGGTCCAGCGCCTGCTCGATGATCTTCAGCGACTCGCGCATCTCGGTGAGCCGGACATCGTACCGGGCCCAGACGTCCGCGTCGGAGTGCACCGCCACGTCGAACTCGTAGGTCTCGTAGCCGCAGTAGGGCTGCGTCTTGCGGAGATCCCAGGCCAGGCCGGCGCTGCGCAGCACCGGACCCGTGACGCCCAGGGCGAGACAGCCGGTGACGTCCAGGACGGCCACGCCCTTGGTCCGCTGCAGCCAGATGGGCTGGTTCGACAGCAGGTTCTCGTACTCCTTGATGCGCTTGGGCATGAAGTCAAGGAGCTCGCGGATCTTCTTGATCGCCTCCGGCGGCACGTCCTGGGCGACCCCGCCCGGCCGCACGTACGCCATGTTCATCCGCAGGCCGCTGACGAGTTCGAAGATGTCCAGGATGAACTCCCGCTCGCGGAAGCCGTAGATCATCATCGACAGCGCGCCCAGCTCCATGCCGGTCGTCGCCAGCCACACCAGGTGCGAGGCGATCCGGTTCAGCTCCATCATCAGCACGCGGATGGTGGTCGCCCGCTCCGGGATCGTCTCGGTGATGCCGAGCAGCTTCTCGACCGCCAGGCAGTACGCCGTCTCGTTGAAGATCGGCGCCAGGTAGTCCATGCGCGTGACGAACGTCGTGCCCTGCGTCCAGTTGCGGAACTCGAGGTTCTTCTCGATCCCGGTGTGCAGGTAGCCGATGACCGTCCGGGCCTCCGTGACGGTCTCGCCCTCCAGCTCCAGGATCAGCCGCAGTACGCCGTGCGTGGACGGGTGCTGCGGTCCCATGTTGACGACGATGCGCTCGTCGTGGATCGGGTCGGTGCCGCTGACCACGTCGTTCCAGTCGCCACCGGTGACGGTGAAGACCTTGCCCTGCGTCGTTTCGCGTTCCGGTGCGTACCCCGCCCGCCCGCCATAAATATCGTCCTGCGGGTTGTTCTGCTGGCTCATCGGTAGGACCTCCGCTGGTCCGGCGGTGGAATCTCGGCGCCCTTGTACTCGACCGGCACGCCGCCGAGCGGGTAGTCCTTGCGCTGCGGGTAACCCTCCCAGTCGTCCGGCATGAGGATCCGGGTCAGGTTGGGGTGGCCGTCGAAGATGATCCCGAACATGTCGTAGGTCTCCCGCTCCTGCCAGTCGGCGGTCGGGTAGACGCTGCTCACGCTGGGCAGGTGCGGATCCTCGGCGGTGACCGCGCACTCCAGCCGCAGCCGGCGCCGGTAGGTCATCGAGGTGAGGTGGTAAACCGCGTGCAGGCGGCGGTCCTGATTGAGGTAGTCCACACCGGACACCGAGGAGCACAGCTCGTATCGCAGGCCCTCGTCGTCGCGCAGGGCGCGGCAGACGTCGAGGATGTGCTCGGGCTTGATGTGCAGGGTGAGTTCGCCGCGGTCGACCACGATCCGCTCGATCGCCTCGTCGAAGCTCAGGAACGCCTTCTCGACGTCCCCGCCCTCGTCGTCGCCGGCCGGCCGGGTCTCCAGGGCGTCCTGCAGCCCGTCGAGGACCTCGTCGAACTCGTCGACGCCGACCGGGCGGCCGCTGACCGCCGGTACGCCGGTGCGGCGTACGAGGCCGCCGAAGCCGGACGTGTCACCGCTGCCGCCGACGCCGAACATGCCCCGGGTCACCGAGCCGTCGGGCATGTTGGCCGCCGCACCGCTGACGCTGCCGCCGACGACCTGGCCGTCGCTGCCGTTGACCGGTTCGCTCATTGGTTCCCACCCGCCTTCTGCGCGGCCTGCTGCATCCAGTTCGAGATCCGCAGCTGTTCCTCGGTGCCCTCGGCGACCGCCTTCTCCCAGGCCGCCCGCTTGGCCTTGTCATAGCGGTAGCTGGAGGGCATCGAACCCGGCTGCACCTTGGGGCCGCGGCCCTCGGCCGCTGCGATCGCCACCGTCTTGGCGCGGCGCTCGCCGAGCGGCTCGGCCATGACCTTCTCGTGCAGCTTCAGGATGGCGTCGAGGAGCATCTCCGGCCGCGGCGGGCAGCCCGGCAGGTACATGTCGACCGGTACGACGTGGTCGACGCCCTGCACGATGGCGTAGTTGTTGAACATGCCGCCGCTGGACGCGCAGACGCCCATCGAGAGCACCCACTTGGGCTCGGGCATCTGGTCGTAGATCTGGCGCAGCACCGGCGCCATCTTCTGGCTCACCCGGCCGGCCACGATCATCAGGTCGGCCTGGCGCGGCGAGGCGCGGAACACCTCCATGCCGAAGCGGGCCAGGTCGTAGCGGGCCGCACCGGTCGCCATCATCTCGATCGCGCAGCAGGCCAGGCCGAACGTCGCCGGCCAGAAGCTGGCTTTGCGCGACCAGTTGACCAGCTTCTCCACGGTGGTCAGCAGGATCCCGTTGGGGAGGAGCTTCTCCTCGATACCCATGGTGCTTGCCCCTAGTCCCAGTCCAGGCCGCCGCGGCGCCAGACATAGGCGTACGCGACGAAGACCGTTGCGATGAACAGAGTCATCTCCACGAACGCGAAGACGCCCAGCACCTCGAAGCTGACCGCCCACGGGTAGAGGAAGATGATCTCGATGTCGAAGATGATGAAGAGCATCGCGGTCAGGTAGAACTTGACCGGGAACCGGCCGCCGCCGACCGGCTGCGGTGTCGGCTCGATGCCGCACTCGTACGCGTCGAGCTTGGCCCGGTTGTAGCGGCGGGGACCGACGAATGGCGCGATCACCACCGAGAAGAGGGCGAACGCCGCCGCGAGGGCGAACAGCCCGACTATCGGTACGTATGGCGAGAGCGGCATTGCTCCATCACGTCCCTTCCCCTACGCCGCCGGCGCGAGCCGGCTCAGACCGTTGATGATGCGATCCATCGCGTCGCCGCCGCGTGGGTCGGTGAGGTTGGCCAACAGCTTCAAAACGAAGCGCATCAGCGTCGGATGCGGCATGCCGTGCTTGGTGGCCAGGCGCATGACCTGCGGATTGCCGATCAGCTTCACGAAAACCCCGCCGAGGCGGTAGTAGCCGCCGTAGCGCACCTTCAACTCCGCGGGGTACGCCAGCAGCGCCCGCTCGCGCCCGGCGCCCTCGGGCCGGGCCAGGGCCTGCGTCACGACCTCAGCCGCCAGCGCACCGGACTCCATGGCGTACGCGATGCCCTCGCCGTTGAACGGGTTGACCATGCCGCCGGAGTCGCCGACGAGCAGCAGGCCGCGCGTGTAATGCGGGGTTCGGTTGAAGCCCATAGGCAGCGCCGCGCCCAGGATCGGGCCGTCGGCGTTCTCCTCGTCGGTCATGCCCCACTCCGGCGGCGTCGTCGCCAGCCAGTCCAGCAGCATGGTCCGGTAGTTCGTCTTGCCGTAGGCCACCGAGCTGTTGAGGACGCCGAGGCCGACGTTGACCCGGCCGTCGCCCATCCCGAAGATCCAGCCGTAGCCCGGCAGAAGCTTGTCTTCACCCTCCTGGCTGCGCAACTCCAGCCAGGATTCCAGATAGTCGTCGTCGTGCTTGGCGGCACTGCGGTAGTAACGGCGTACGGCCACGCCCATCGGCCGATCTTCCCGCTTGGCCACGCCCAGCGCGAGCGGGAAACGCCCGCTGACACCGTCGGCAGCGATGACAACTGGGGCCCGGAAGGTCTGTTCGCCGTCGGGAGTCTTGGCGACGACACCGGCCACGCGGCCACCGGCGTCGAGCACCGGGCTGGTCACGGTGTGGTTGACCTTGAGGATGGCGCCGGCCTCGGTGGCCCGCCGGGCCAGCAGGTCGTCGAAGTCCAGGCGAGTACGCGTGAGGCCGTAGCCCGGGAACGCCGCCAGCTCCGGCCAGTCCAGCTCCAGCCGGATGCCGCCGCCGATGACCCGCAGGCCCTTGTTGCGCAGCCAGCCCTTGTCCTCGTTGAGGTCGACGCCCATATCGATCAGTTGCTTGACCGCGCGCGGGGTCAGGCCGTCACCGCACACCTTCTCGCGCGGGAACTCGGTCTTCTCCAGCAGCAGGACGCGTACGCCGTGCGAGGCGAGGTGGTACGCGGTCGTCGAGCCGCCCGGACCGGCCCCTACGACGATGACGTCGGCATCTCGCTCGGTCGCGGACACGGTCACCTCCACCTGGTTCTCCGGCTCGTGAAACTCTTCACAAGCTCGACTCACGGCGCACTCTAGTACCGCTTGGCTGGGCAGGTGTGAGTTAGGTTGCCCTAACCGGCCAGCCGGGTCTCGGTCGCCCAGCGCAAGATCCGCCCACTTGTCTCAACGCGGATACCCCAAGCTGGGGAAACGCCCTCGCATCAGCCGTGAAACGCGCATACTGCCCGCATGGCGGTGCTGGGAAACCTGGGCGGCGGATTCGGGGAGAATCCGGTGCGCGTCAGCGACCTGGAGGCCGCGGCCCGGTCGGCTTCAGGCGCGGACGGCCCGGTGCAGGGCCGCGATCCCGCCGGTCAGGTTGCGCCAGCGGACGCCGGTCCAGCCCGATCCGGCGACGACCGCGGCCAGCGACCGCTGATCGGGCCAGGCCCGGATGGACTCGGCCAGGTACACATAGGCCTCGGGATTGGCCGCCACCCGCCGCGCGACCGCCGGCAGGCTGCCCATCAGGTACGACATGTACACCTTGCGGAACACCGGCACCGTGGGATGTGAGAACTCGCAGACCACCAGCCGACCGCCGGGCCTGGTCACCCGGGCCATCTCCCGCAGCGCGCCCGCGGTGTCACCGATGTTGCGCAGCGCGAAGGAGATCGTGACCGCGTCGAAGCTCGCGTCCGCAAACGGCAGCGCCAGCGCGTCCCCGGCCACCAACGGCACCTGCGGGCGTACGCGGCGGCCGACGCCGAGCATTCCGAGGGAGATGTCGGAGCCGACGGCGTACGCGCCGGACTTCGCGAGGTCCACGGTGGACACGCCGGTCCCGGCACCGAGGTCGAGAACCCGCTCGCCGGGGCGCAACGCCAGCGCCGCCGCGGTCGCCCGGCGCCAGGCCCGGTCCCGGCCGAAGGACAGGATCGTGTTGGTTCGGTCATACCGCTCGGCGACGCCGTCGAACATCGCGGCGATCTCGTGGGGCTCTTTGTCCAGGTCTGCGCGGCTCACGCGGTCCACTCTGCCAAACGCCGCCTACCGGCCGTAGATCGGCCCGGTCGCGCCCGGCGGATTATCGCCGGGCCAGCTGCGATCGTTCCGGTGGGTATCCCGACCGCTCTGGTCGGGGTACTGACCGTCCTCGTAGTAGTCGTCGTCGTTCTCCCGCCTGAGCAGGCGCCAGATCAGCACGCCGCCGAGGGCCACCAGCATCAAACCCCCGCCGATCACCAGGATCGAGGCCAGCCCCAGGCCCCCGCCCTCATCCGACTGGTACGCCGGAAGCACGTTGGCCGACGCCGGCGGCTCGTCGGAGGGCACCTCGACCTCGGCCTCCGGCGTCGCGCTCGGCGTCGGGGACTCCTTCGGCGATGGTGATGGCGAAATCCGCGAGGAGCAGCTGCCCGGCTTGCCGTCGACGGTCACACGCAGGGGAACGCTGTTGTTGCGAGCGCGGGGATCGAGGCCGTACGCCACCTCGACCCGGCCGCAGCCCGACGGCTGGGACTCGATCCACAGACCCAGCTTCAGGTCATGGCGCTCGCCCCGCCGCAGGCCGAAGCCGTAGCGGCACTGCGCCTGCCGATCGCCCTGGTTGCAGTTGCCGGCCAGCGCGCTGCCACCGCCGAGGCGCGTACCGGGCGGGGCCTGGAACGACAGCATCCAGGTCTCGGGCAGCACCGCGTACGGGCCGTTGTTGCGGACCACGAGGCGAATTTCGACCGAATTGCCGATATGCCCGCTTACTTGCGACGCCGACACCTGAAGATCGGCCGACAGCACCGGGGCGGCGTGCGCCGCGGCCGCGCCGGGCAGCACCGTGAGTACGCCCACGGCCAGGCCGGATACCGCCGCCAGCAGCCTTCGCATCGCCTTCCTCCGCTCCCGGGACCAAACGGCCGGAGCGTAACGTGCGGACGGGGCCGCCCGCCACCGGTGCCTAGCGGGCTTCCACCAACGGCAGCGCTTTACCCAGGCCGCCGCCGGGGATCGGGACTGGCAAACGCGTGAACACGGACGGCTACCGGCTCGCGCGGCTTCGTTTGTCAGACCCTTGCAACTGGCATCGCGATCGAGGAGAAGTGCGAGGTCACGCGCTCGTCCTGGGGGTCGTCGGCGGGCGTCCAGTGCACCGCGAGGTGGTTGTAGAGCGTGTCGCGCTGCGCTGGGATCCGGCCGGCGCTGCGGATCAGCCAGATCAAGTCGTGCAGGTTCGACCGGTGACGGGCTCCGGCCGAGGAGATGACGTTCTCCTCCAGCATGATCGAGCCCAGGTCGTCCACGCCCATGTGCAGCGCCAGCTGGCCGACGTCCTTGCCGGTGGTCAGCCAGGACGCCTGCAGGTGGTTGACGTTGTCGAAGAACAGCCGCGCGACCGCGATCAGCCGCAGGTACTCCAGCGACGTGGCCTGCGTACGCCCCTTGAGGTGGTTGTTCTCCGCCTGGTAGGTCCACGGGATGAAGGCGCGGAACCCGCCGGTGCGATCCTGCACGTCGCGGATCATCCGCAGGTGCTCGATGCGCTCGGCGTTGGTCTCGCCGGTGCCCATCATCATCGTCGCCGTCGACTCGACGCCCTGGCGGTGCGCGACCTCCATGACCTCCAGCCAGCGAGCGCCGGACTCCTTGAGCGGAGCGATCGCCTGGCGGGGCCGGTCGGGCAGCATCTCCGCGCCGGCGCCGGCGATCGAACCCAGCCCGGCCGCCTTGATCCGGGCGACGGCCTCCCCGATGCTCACCCCGCTGACCTTCGCCATGTGCAGGATCTCGCTCGGGCCGATGGAGTGGATGGCCAGCTGCGGGTACGCCTGCTTCACCGAGGAGAACAGGTTCTCGTAGTACTCGACGCCGTAGTCGGGGTGGTGCCCGCCCTGGAGCATGACCTGCGTGGCGCCCAGCTCCACGGCCTCGCCGCAGCGGCGCAGGATCTCCTCCATCGAGTGCGACCAGCCCTCGGCGTGCTTGGGCGCGCGGTAGAAGGCGCAGAACTTGCACGCCGTGACGCAGACGTTGGTGTAGTTGATGTTGCGGTCGATCAGGTACGTGACGATGCCGTCGGGGTAGCGGCGGCGGCGTACGGCATCGGCGGCCTCGCCCAGCGGGTGCAGCGGCGCGTCGGTGTAAAGCAGCAGCGCCTCCTCCGGACTGATCCTTCCGCCGTCGGCGGCCCGTTCCAGGATGCTGCTGATCTCCCGCGCAGTCGTCACGCTTGGAAGACTACCCGGGCTCGCGCAGAGTAGGTTTTCGGCCATGACTGCGATGCGCTACCGCCGCCTGGGCGACTGCGGCCTGATGGTTTCGGCCGTCGGACTGGGGTGCAACAACTTCGGCCGCAAGCTCGACGCGGCCGAGACCGCGGCGGTCGTCCACGCCGCCCTGGACGTGGGCGTCACCCTCTTCGACACTGCCGACATCTACGGCGACCCGCGGGGCACCTCGGAGATGTTCGTCGGCGACGCGCTCAAGGGCGTACGCGACGACGTGGTCGTGGCCACGAAGTTCGGCATGGACATGGGTACGACCGACTGGGACGCCCGCGGTGCCCGCCGCTACATCATGCGAGCCGTCGAGGATTCGCTGCGGCGGCTGCAAACCGATCACATCGACCTCTATCAGTACCACGCGCCGGACGGGGTCACCCCGGTCGAGGAGACCCTGCGCGCCCTCGACGATCTGGTACGCCAGGGCAAGGTGCGCTACATCGGATCGTCGAAGTTCACCGGGTGGCAGGTGATCGACGCCGACTGGACCGCGCGTACGCACGGGCTGCCGCGGTTCGTCAGCACGCAGGAGCACTACAACTGGCTGCACCGCGGGCCGGAGAAGGAGCTGCTGCCCGCCTGCGAGCACGCCGGAGTCGGCCTGCTGCCGTTCTTCCCGCTGGAGTCCGGCCTGCTGACCGGGGTCTACCGGCGTAACCAGGCGCCGCCGCCCGGCACCCGGCTGGCCGGCGACCGGTACAAGGGGTGGCTCGGCCGGGCCGACTGGGACACGCTAGAGGCGCTCGAAGCATTCGCGGCCGATAGCGGCGTGACGCTGCTCGACATCGCGATTGGCGGACTGGCCGCACAGTCGCCGGTCGCCTCGGTGATCGCCGGTGCCACCACCCCCGACCAGGTACGCGCCAACGTCCGGGCCGGACAGTGGAGCCCGTCGCCGGAGCAGCTCGCCCGGCTGCGCGAGATCACGCAGAAGTAACCGGTGACCGAGCGCCTGAGCGAGGCGATGCGGCGTTCGCTCTACGGACCGGACGGATTCTTCGTACGCCACCGCCCGGCCGACCATTTCCGCACGAGCGTGACCGCGTCGCCGCTGTTCGCGCAGGCGATTGCCGGGCTCGTGGCGGAAACCGACCGAGCCCTCAAGCACCCGGACACGCTGACCGTGGTGGACGTCGGCGCCGGCCGGGGCGAGCTGCTCACCCGGCTGCTGGCGGTACTACACCCCAACGACCGGATCGAAGCGATCGCCGTCGAACTCGCACCTCGCCCCGACGGGCTGGACCCGCGCATCGCGTGGCGGCGGGAGCCGCCGGAGCGATTCCACGGCGTACTGCTGGCGATGGAGTGGCTCGACAATGTCCCGCTCGACCGCGCCGAACTCGGCGACGACGAGATCCTGCGGTACCCGGAGACCGGTGAACCCCTCGACGACGCCGACCGCGCCTGGGTCGAGCAGTGGTGGCCGCTGCACAACCCCGGCGACATCGCTGAGATCGGCCGATCCCGCGATGACGCCTGGCGCGACGCGGTCGGCCGCCTCGAACGCGGGCTGGCACTCGCGGTGGACTACGGACACACTCGGGCCGACCGGCGGACGACGCTCACCGGATACCGCAACGGCCGGCAGGTCCCGCCTCGGTTCGACGGATCGACGGATATCACCGCTCATGTCGCGGTCGATTCTCTGGCCGCGACTGGTTTGGTGGGCGTACCCGTAAAGCAAGGATGGGCCCTGAAAGCGCTGGGAATCGACGGCGCGCGACCACCCGTGGACCTGGCCACGGTGGACCCCGGGCGGTACGTGCGGGAGCTGGCGCGGGCCTCGCAGGCCGCGGACCTCACGGACCCGGCCGGGCTGGGTGATCACTGGTGGCTTCTGCGGACCGTGGCCATAGAGTGGGCGCCATGGCGACTTTCGCGGAACTCGACACGCTGAGCACCGAACAGCTGCGGGACCAGGCGTTCGACCTGGCTCGGGAGCGCAACGACATCGGCTTCTTCGTCGACCTGGCCCGGCACCTGCCTTCGGCCGAGGACGCCGAGCAGGGCGACGACTCGCTCGGCGACATCGGGCCGCAGATCGACGACTACTACCGGATGTGGCGCGAGATGAAGGGGCACGACTACGGCGTGATGGAGCCGCTGATCCGGGCCCGCTTCATCGACTATCTCAGCGGCGGTGAGTGACGCACCGCGTGACTTTGCCAGCTGCGGTGAGTAGGCTGATCAGCCATGCCGGCCTCCCCCGATGCCCCCGATCGGCGCAGCAGCAAGCTGCCGCCGGCCCTGCTCTGGGCGGGTGTCGGCGTGGCACCGCTGGCGGCCCTGGCGCTGGTGCTCGGTAGCGGCGAACGATCGCTGCGAATCGCCATCGGATTGGCACTTCTCGCCGTCGTTCTGATCGGCCTGTCGATCGTGCTGCGCCCCACCATCGAAGCAGTCAAGGTCGATCTCGAAGACTCGCTCTACGACGAGATGGACGTGGTCCGCGAGGACATGCGCAACGACATCGCGACCGCGGCCCGCGCCACCCACCGCTCCTTCGGAGAGCGGTTCGAGCACCTGCAGGCGGCGTTCGAGCAGCTCCGGGGCCAGGTCGAGGCGCTGCGCGCGGAGCTGGCCCGCCAGCCGCAGAGCGCGATGCCGCACGGCACGATCGGCGCCGGGCTCAGCGGTCCACCGCGCCCGACCGGCACGGTGCCGGCCGGAGTCGTCCGGCACACCGAGACCGTTCAGGTCACCACCCGCTCCACGATCGTCGATCCCCACGCCGACGAGCCGCCGCCCGTACGCGGCCCGGCCTGGTCCGGTCAGGCACCCCGGCGATCCGGCGACAACGTATACGGCTCCCGTCCGGAGCCGGCACCCGGGCCCGCTTACGAACCTGCACCGTCCTATGAGGAATCGTGGACGGAGCAGCAGCTGCGCAAGCGGCTGGCCGAAGCCGAGGCGTCCCGGGCCGGCAGCTCGCCGTCCTCGCCGTCCTCGCCGTCCGAGGAGACCGAGCGCTGGTCGGGCGTACGCTCCGGCGACCGGTGGGCGTCGGTCCGCTCCGACGAGCGGGGCCGGGAGCTGCGCATGGGCGAACGCCGTACATCGATGCACTCCGACGACTCCGGTGCCGAGGTGCGGTACGAGGACCGGTGGGCGACCGTACGCCGCGACGCCGCCGAAGAACGCCGGTGGCCGCCGGAGCCCGACCGTGCGCCGACCCGCCGCGAGCCGGAGGACGACCGGCGCGGTGCCGCCTACGGTGCGCCCTACCGCGATGGCCGAGACGGTCGCGACAGCGGTGGCCGGGGCGGGCGGGACTGGGACGATCGCGACTGGAACGGGCGGGAGAACGGACCCCGGGCGCTGCCGTCGACCAGCGACGAGCCGTCCGCGTCCGAGTGGGTCAACCGATG
>Ga0114129_10001275_pt1 | contig 33647 bp, 39 predicted proteins | sample RhiMetdeltSRZDD1_FD_80071 | JGI IMG/M metagenome (GOLD analysis project Ga0114129, IMG submission 80071) | Populus rhizosphere microbial communities from Tennessee, USA - Rhizosphere MetaG P. deltoides SRZDD1 (version 2) (version 2) | ecosystem: Host-associated > Plants > Roots > Rhizosphere >...
CCGGCGTATCGTACGATGACAATGCTGCCTGGAGCGCGGCGCCCCTGGAGTATGGGATCAACTTTCAGGGAGAAACGAGCTCCTTCGTGCTTCGCCATACCAGTGTTCTGACCAAGACAAGGCATGGATGGACGATACGGGCGACCCAATACTCCCTGGCACTGCCGGAGGAGAAAGTCCTGCAGGCGCTGACGAGGGGGATTCTGCCGGCTCCTCACCCTGTCGGTTACGCCATTGGAGCAGGAGCGCAGGCTTTGGAGGGAAGCTTCAAACATCAGCTGGCTGACTTTTCGATGTCCGCGATCAGTCGGGATGCGCATGTCTTTGGCCCGTTTCCGGGGGAAGATGCCGAGGGCGAGACGGCTGTCCGCGCTCAGTTTGCCAAATGGACCTCACGATGGGGCGTACTGCGATTACGTCCGGACGGCGTACGTGCAGAGTTCGTTTCAGAAACAATGGGCTGGGTGTGCGCGAACGTGGACGCCATCCTCTCCTATACTGATCAACGTGTTGCCCTGCCGTTAAGAGTGCTGGTCGTCTACCAAAAGGAAGGATACGACTGGGCAATTGTCCATGCTCATCTCTCGGTGGGGATCCCGGATGAACTGGCAGAAAATTGAATGATGCTCAAAATTTTGAGCAGTGTTAGATTTTACGAATATTTATTGTTTGGAGACAAATGCCGTGACTGCTGAAATGACCCTTCCTTCTTCGGAAACAAACAAGCCGCAAAAAGTTTTGCTGGGGAGCGTGACCGCCCTGGCGCAGAGTGCCTGGATGGGCTTTGCCCTCGCCTCGGATGTGCTCGAGCAACTACGCCTGGCCCCCACAGGGATCCTGCGGCGGATCCAGGTGATCCGGCCCGCGGTCCCGCGCGACCTCAGCCTGAGAAACCTGCTGACGCGCGAGTACAGTGTGGGGGAGGCGAGTTTCATTCTGATGGCTTCCTTCTTTCTCTCGGCGGCGCTGGGCGCGGTACGGCAGGTACTCTTCAACGCCCAATTTGGCGTCAGCCCGGAGGCAAATGCCTACTACGCGGCGTTTCGCCTGCCCGATACACTTTTCAGTCTGATCGCCGGAGGCGCGCTTTCCAGCGCCATGATCCCGGTACTGCTGAACGCCCGCCAGAAAGATGGGGAGGCCTCCGGCTGGCGATTGATCAGCGTGGTGCTCACCGCGTTGTTAGCAGTATTTGCCTTGCTCATCCTCGTTGTCGAGATCTTCACGCCAGCCCTGGTGACGCGAGTCCTGGCGCCGGGTTTTGATCCCGAAACTTCGGGCCTGACGGTGACCCTGACGCGCATCATGTTGATCCAGCCGATGATCCTTTTGCTGGGCAGTGTGGCAACTGCCGTATTGAACAGCCGCAATCAATTCCTGTTGACCGGGCTTTCGGTCGTGAGTCACAACGTAAGCCTGATCGGGTCCATCCTTCTGCTTAAGCTGTTCCCGACCCTCGGCATCTTCGGCCCGACGATGGGGGTGATTGGCGGCGCGCTGCTCCAGGCACTGATTCTTTCCCCGGGACTGCGCGGCGAGGGATATCGCGTGGGGCTGCTCTTCGATCTCGCGAACCAACGCCTGGGGGAGGTAGTCCGTTTGCTCATTCCCAACGGGCTCTCGGTCAGCGTCAATTATGCCGGGTTCATTGTGGATACCTCCTATGCTACCCGTGCGGTCAACCCCGCCGGGCTGGCGGCGATCTACAATGCCTTTCTGCTGGTGGGGCTGCCCATCGCACTGCTCGGACAGGCAATCGGGCAGGCGACCTTCCCTCGGCTCGCGGCGCAGGCCGAGGCGGAGAACTGGACTGAGATGCGTCGGGTGCTCCTGCGCTCCCTCGGGGCATCCATTGGGCTCGCCCTGCCTGCCCTCGGGGCCCTGCTGCTCCTCGGACGGCCGACGATCCGCCTTCTGTTCGAGCGCGGCGAATTTACGAGCGCCGCCGGCGACCTGACGTTCAGCGTGCTTGTGGCGTACGCGATCGCTCTTCCTGCTTACGTAGCTACGGAAGTCATCACACGCGGCTTGATCTCCCTGCGCGATACACGGACGCCGCTCTTCACCAACAGTGGTCAGCTCATCGCCCGCATCCTGCTGATCGCGATCCTGCTCCCGGGCATGGATGTGGTGGCAATCCCGGCCGCCTTCGCCATCTCTTCGACGCTGGAAACCCTGACCCTGGGGATCGTGCTCTTCCTGAAGCTGCGCAGCAAATCACAGGCAGAGCAAGCCACGGCAAGTATCCTTCTGGAAAGGTAACGTGTTTATGAGACCCGATAACCCCATTCGCAATCTGGACCCGCGCAAGCTGGCGCATTATGAAAAAGAGAATTACGTTGCCTACTATCAGAAAGACTGGCTGAAGCTCTTGCGAGTCTCGGTGGGAATGGTGAAGGAAGCATTCGGTCTTTCGTGGCTGCAGGCGATTTACGGCGCCTATCTGATTGCCCGCGCTGAAATCGCTTTTGCCCCCTTCCCGAATAATGACATTCCTCTGACGGAAGCCTATGTAAGACGTTTCTACCAGTTCATTAAGAACGTCCACCAGGAGGAATTTGATATTGAGCGAGCTGTAATACTCGAAGTCCACTGGTGGGGCGTCCATCGCAAGTTGTTTGGCAACGCCGAGAATCAGGAGCTGGTCGATGCTCTCCAATGCCTGTATGAGGAAATCTACGGCGCGGAATCAAAGAAATTCCGGGAGGCCGCATCCCAGCGTGCACTGGGGATGCTGTATTCGGACCTCTGGGTGAATCAGGGCAAGCCTGTAGATAGTCCGTTACTGGCGCAGGAAGAGGAAGCTTTGTATCAGGGATATAGAGCTTTGAAAGAAGCCATTAACAATTAAGCGTGTTCTTCGTTTAAACAGAAGAGAAGGATTTGCATGTTGAGATACCAGAGTGACTTAAGGGTGAAATCCGTCAATCTTTTGCATAGTGCGCGGGACCTGGTGCGAGTCAACCGCCCGCGGGGGCTAACGGCGTTGAGCGATCTCTTTCGAGCGGGAACCGTGCCCGACCCACAACCGAACGGTCGTTATGCGGGAGAACTGATTGCTCTGGATCTTGCGCCCGGTTGGACCCAATTTTTTGCGTGGCTCACAAATCGATGGATGCCGTGGCGCGGTAAAACCTTTGATCCTGTCCAGCAGCGCGGCGAGAACGTCTTCACAAAGGATTCGTATCTACTGGCGCGTTTCTTCAATCCGCTCTACCGAGGCTTTGTAAACGACGGTTCCAAAACCTATCGAGGCTTTGCCTTCCGCACCTATACCGCGCCTGGGTTATTTGATACGGATCGGACAGTATTCAAGATTGACTACGACCTGCAGGAAAATCCGCTGCTTACCGTCCGGCGGGTGCTGGATGAGCTGGTCCAACTGGATGAGGAGCACTACCTCGGGAAGGCGCATGTACGCTGGTGGAGTCCTGAGGGCAGCTGGCAAACTGTCGCCTATTTCAGCCTGACACCTGAGAACCTATCATAGCCGCCCTGAGCTCAAAGACCTCGGGGATACGACAATCTCATGGGCGGCAAGGGGCGTCCGCTGAAGGCGATCGTTGCCAGATTTTTCCACCCCATTACATGATAAGATCCTGTTAACATAGCTCTTAAGCGCAGCTAGAGTCTTTTGATACGGGATGTTTTCCTTCCGGAGCAGGCATGGGTATTGACCTTCAGCAAGTCATCAACAGCCCGTTGGGTCTCCGCCTGGTTTCTTCAGTGGCACAGCGACTGCCACCTCGCTTGGGTCATCGCCTTGCATCTGAGCTGGCGGACCAAATCGTAAGACGGCGGGATTCCCAGATTGTCCGTGCAGTTCGTGCCAATCAATGGGTTGTGAACGGAGTAAAACTGAAGGGGGATGCTATGGATCAGGTTGTCCGTGCGACCCTGCGCAATACCGCCCATTCCCTCTTCGACCTCTATCATTACAGTCACGATATGGAAGCCACCAGGCAGCGGATCGTTTTTGATTCCTCGTTTCAGAAGATCGCCGGACGGTCTGAATTCGAGGAGCAAGGGTTGATGATCGCCGGGCTGCACCTCAGCAACTTTGACCTCGTCCTTCAGTTCCTGTGCCGGGATGGGATGAAGGGTCTCGTGCTGACCCTGCCGGAGCCAAAAGGCGGGCGGCGTCTGGAATATGATATCCGCAAACGGATCGGAATGAACCTGCTGCCCGCGTCGGTGGGCTCATTTCGGCAGGCGCTCAAACACCTGCAGCAGGGCGGCCTGGTATTGACGGGCATAGACCGGCCCATCGAAAACCCCGAGGTCTATCCGCGTTTCTTCGGTCGACTCGCCGCACTTCCCGTCCATCATATTTTCCTCGCCAGCAAAGCCCGCGTGCCGGTTGTGATCACGGTCACGTACCTTTGGCAGGATGGAAAGTATCACATCCTTGCCTCCGATCCCATCGACATGGATCCCTATCCGAATCTCGATGAAGCACTCCTCCGAAATGCTGAAAAAGTATTGGCGGTCGCAGAGGAATATATTCGACGGGCACCGCAGCAATGGACTGTGCCGCTGCCCGTTTGGCCGCAGGTCATGCATCTGATGCAAAAATAATTTTGTACCTGTATCCAGGTCTGGATATTGGAGGAAAATGATATGACTCAGATTAACAATCAGCGGAGAGTCAACGATATCCTGCTCGGTCCGCTGGAACGGCCGACTCTGAAATGGCTGGCAGCGCGTATGCCAGCCCGGGTCACGCCCGATACCTGTACGATCATTGGCGTCCTGGGCTCACTGGGGGTTGCCGCCAGCTATTTGTTAACCGTCTATGATCGGAACTTCCTCTGGCTGGCGTCGCTGGGGTTTGTGGTCAACTGGCTCGGGGACAGCCTGGATGGAACGCTGGCTCGATATCGACACATCGAACGTCCCATTTATGGTTTTTTCATAGACCACACGATCGATGCGTTCAGTGTGTCTGTTATCGTTCTCGCCTTAGGGCTGACTCCTTACGTGACTTTGACGGTCGCCTGCCTGATGCTGATCGCCTATTTGTTGCTCAGCGTGCTGGTGTTTGTTCGTACGAGTGCCGTTGGCGAATTCAAGATATCTTATAGCAAATTGGGACCTACGGAAATTCGTGTGTTTGCCATTCTCTTAAATACAGCCATGTATTTTGGAGGTGTGCAAACGTCCCTGGTAGAAATCGACCCTCTCCGTCAGATGTATATTAGTCCTTATGATTTATTTCTGGCCATTTTGGCCTTGCTTTTACTCTGTTTTTTTATGGTGACCGCCGTGAAGGAAACTCTGAGGCTGGCAAAGGAAAATAAATAACAATATCATTTTGGTCGGTTGCTCGTTTTAAATAGAAACCGCAGCGGAGAGATGAATCTTATGGGTACTTCTAACGAAAAAGAGCAGAAACCGAAACCAGCCAATCCGCCCCAGCAGAAATTAGGTGACACACCCGTCCCACCGTGGGAAATGCCCACGCCAGAGGAGAAGGAGCAGGCCAGGCCCATCCGCCGCGCTCTAAAGGAGGCGGTCGCCAAGGTGGATTCGCCCGAAAAAGCGGACGAGGTGATCGAGAAGCTGGAAACCTCGGTGGGGGACCAGAAGTTAAAGGATGTGAAACAGACTCAGCCTGCACCGGCAACTCCCGCCTCGGCCGCGCGTCAGGTGGAGAAAGTCGCGGAGACCGCGCCCGACGAAAAAAAGACGGAAAAGGTGTTGAAGACCACTGCCCGTGTGCTGGCCTCCGCCGACAAGCACCAACGGGAGGTGGTCTCTGAGGCGGTGCAGGAAGTCCTCAACCCGCAACAGCAGGGTGCCCCTGCGACAGTTGCCAACGAAACGGAGCGTGAGTATCTGCGGGGAGCGGTTATTAAGCGACTTAAACCGGTCGATGCGCTAGATGCCAACCTGTTTCTATTTGTGAACCATCTGCCTCATACCTCGCTTCTAAACAAGATATTTTATGGGCTTACGGTTGTGTTCAATGGCGGCGCATTCTGGTTGGTCTCTCTGGCGCTTGCTGCTCTACGGAACCCTCGCAGAACTGTTGAGCTTTTGCGTGAAGCGGCACTTCCATTAATCGTTACAACGGCTCTTGTGGAGTTTCCCATCAAGGCTTATTTCCGGAGGCGGCGGCCGTTTATTACGATCATTCAGGCGATTGTCATTGGAAAAAAGCCCGGCACCTGGTCGTTTCCTTCGGGGCATTCCGCCGCTGCATTTGGCGGGGCCTGGCTGCTAAACCGCGTATTCCCGCAAAGGTGGGGACTGCGATATATCCTCGCCGGGCTGGTCGCTTTTTCTCGCATCTACCTGGGCGATCATTATCCGGGCGATGTCTCTTCCGGCTCCCTGCTCGGACTCTTATTCGCCATGTTCTTTCGCAGAGTGTTCAATGGAAGAAGGGCTGATAGTAGATGGGGATAATGTCCGTCAGCCAGAGAATCAGGTTGCAAACGAGGAACAGCGCCACAACGAAGGATGGCAGGGAGCGTTGAAATCTAGCAGGGAAAGTTTGTTAATGTCGTCGGAAGGAAAACAAAACGGGATGGCTTGATCAAGCCATCCCGTCCATGTATGTCGTAAACGAAGAAGTCTAGTCTGCGGCTGCCATTGCTTCGTCAGCTTTTTCCCTTTCAGAGGCCCCTGCAGGTTTGAACACCAGGAAGATTGCATTGATGAGGATGCCAAGTACCGCCGCGGTGGCGATGGCGGGCAACCCATTTGGGAAAATGCCAGGGACGTTAATCGGGATGAAGCCGCCCGGGAAACCGATATTCCCGCCAATGCCGACGATCATGATGACCGCGCCAACCGCCAGGTTGCGGGGGTCGAACATGCTGACTTTGTGCTCTTGCATCAGCGCGATACCCTGCATCCCGATCACGCCGAACAGATAGATCGCCAGTCCACCGCTGACGGCGAGCGGAACGGTCTGCACCAATCCTGCAAGTTTGCCAACGAAGCCAAGCAGGACCGCAATCACACCGGCAGCGATCAATGCCGGACCGGAGTAATTGCGCGTGATCGCCATCAGGGAGTTGTTCTCGCCATAATTCGTCCCGGCGGTGGAGCCGAGCAAACCCTTTAATGTATCGTCGATACCGTCCAGGATCAGGTTGAAGCCAATGTTTTTGTCCAGGTCATATTTCTCACGACCCTGGTCTTCTGCCAGGCGATCGACGTACAGGCTGATCTGGTACAAGTGGGCAGTCGATTCAGGGACGGTGGCGATTGCCATCACGGCAATGCTGAAGATGGCGGTTCCAACCAGCGCTCCGCTGAAGCTGGGAAAGGTAAAGTGGGGAACAGCGAACCAGGGTGAATTGACCAGAGGCGCGAACTGGTCTGGGTTGGGAGCCACGATGGCTGAGAAGACGTAGCCGACGATCGCGCCCAGCAGCACCGGGATCATGCCGAGGAACCCCCGGTTTTGCAGGTAGACTGAGAACAGGATGGTTACGAGCAGGGTGACGAATGCCACCAGGAAATTGGCATTCGCCATCTGTCCGAGGGCTGCGAACGCTAGTCCAAAGCCGATGATGGCTGCCACCGAACCCGTCACAATGGGGGGCAGGACCATATCGATCTTCTCTTTGCCGATTGCGCGGATCAGGAATCCGATCCCGATATTGAGCAAACCTGTCACGACAATACCCGCTTGCATGGTGCTGATGACTTCGTCCGGCAGAGGTACTCCGAACTGAGGCAGGCTACCGGTCATTTGTTGGGCAATTGCCAGGTAAGCCGCGATATAACTAAAGCTGGATCCATAGAACAGCGGAATGAATTTGCCGATCTGCCACTTTGCCAGCAGCAAGGCGACAATGGTGCCCACACCGGAAACAGTCAATACCGTGCCCACGTGGAATCCACACAGCGCCGCGACCAGTACAGTGGCCGGAAACATCGTCAGCACATGCTGAAAGCCCAGCAGCGCCATTTGAATCGGCGGGGGCTGGTCATTGGGCAGGTACCCCATCACGTTGCTTTTTGCCATTGCAGTTTTCTTCGATTTAGCCATTGCATTACTCCTCTCATTACTCCTTGTCATAGATCTTTTTAGACGGGCTGAACACGGATGACTTTATCTGGCACGCTCACCTCCAAATAAAATCGTCATGCAACACATTGCATGACGAATATCCTGCAAACCCCTTGGGCGGCTCATTTCGGCTGAGCTGTATGGGCGAAATGAACAGGGTTTGCAGTAGGCGCATCTTACACTACATAACCCCATTATGGGGATAAAGACACGGGTTTTTGTCTAAATCTACGTTCTTACTCGAGCTATTTTCTGAGTGGATTGCCCTCCCAGGCGCGGAGCCCCACCAATAAGCCGGAGACGGAATCCATGCCGGAAGTATGGCCGACGCGCAAGGCAGTTTCCGCAGTTTCGTGCAGATAATTGGGATCGCCGCCACGGCAGATCGCCTCAGCCAGATTCGCAAGGTGGCTAGAGACCTGACCATGGGCCGCGTGATACAGATACGTGCGGCTGATGTCAATTGTTTTGTGCAAGAGCTGGATGATCATTTCTCCCAGACTCGAGATAAATTGGGTGCGTTCACTTCTATCTCGTACAGCACACCAAAGGCCCGCCAGGTAGCCGACTAGAAGGTCATCCCCGCTGGGCGTCAGGCCGGGACCGAGCCCAATCAGGGAAGCGACTGCAGACGTATTGGGTACTTTATATCGCTGTGTTGCGTGCAGTAGATCGCGCATTGCCTCGCCAAACCTGCGGGAAATGCCAGGGCGCGCCGACTCACTCAAACGGAATAAGTCCTCTGCAACGATTTCTGACCCTGTAAGCCATTGCCGTTCGTTCAACGTCTCCCAGACGAAACCCCATGCTGCAGAGATGGACGGATTGGTAGGATCAAATCCCAGAGCGGGCAGATTACATTTCCAGCGCCGCGCTCCATTCAGTTGAATTGCCAGTGAGCCAGTTTCGAAGTGCAGGATTCCGTCTCTGCAGCGCACTGCTTCGCCGGCTTGTATCTCTTCAAATGAAAAATCCTTTGGTGTGTTCAGCCGAATTCCCTGAGGCAGATCGCCTCCACTGGACGCGAGGAGTGTAAGCAGTCGCTCTTCACCGCGCAGGCGAAGGTTGAGTGCAGATTGGAAAGCACTGTGGACCGCAGCATCAAAGTCCTGGGTGGGCACGGCATAACCAATGGAGATTACAGTGAATGACATGATCAGGAAATAGGTCCTGGGTGAATATCCCGGACTATATTATTTTAACGGCATTGGGTATCTTTTCCGGGAGTGACTAACTTCGAGGACAAAATGTTAATGTCACCCTGAACGACACTTGCGCCGGAACGCAGTGCAGGTGAGTGAAGGGTCTCCACTGGTTTTGAGCCGAAAGGCTCAAAACCAGTGGGATTCTTCGCTCCCCGTGGTCGCTCACACCGGACCGGTGTCCTTCGGTAGAATGACATGTTGTTTTTGATCTTAGGCACTCTCTCTTTTCCATTGGGTGCGATGCCAGAGAGAGATTAAGATAGAATTATCAAATGGCAACGAATAGGACAAAAAGGTGTTGCATGAATCACAGATTCCCATCTCCCTGCTTGAACATTTGAGGCTTTTAATGAAACCTGCTCCTTTTGAGTATTATGCTCCCGATTCCATTGAACAAGCATTAGACCTTCTGCGTGAGCACGGCGAGAGTGCCAGGCTGTTAGCGGGTGGGCAAAGTCTTGTCCCCACAATGAATTTCCGTGTGGTGCAGCCAGGGGTGTTGATCGATCTGAATCGAGTTGAAGAGCTGAAGTACATCCGCGAGGAGGATGCGACTCTTCGTATCGGGGCAATGACTCGCGAGCGCGAGCTGGAGGTTGATCCGGTGATTGCAAGGAAGACTCCATTACTGGCAGAGGCTATGCCTCATGTGGCACACCCGCAAATCAGGAATCGCGGCACCCTGGGTGGCAGCCTTGCAAATGCCGATCCTGCTGCGGAATTGCCGGTCATCATGCTGGCACTGAGGGCGCGGCTGAAAGTCCGCAATGCAGACGGTGAACGCTGGGTGGGTGCGCGCGAGTTCTTTGTTGGGATGTTTGCAACAGACCTGGCGGCAGACGAAATGCTTGTTGAAATTGAGCTGCCATCTACTCCGCCGCGTACCGGCTGGTCTTTCATGGAGGTGGCGCCGCGCGCGGGCGATTATGCGCTGATGGGTGTGGCGGCGCTGGTGACCCTCGATGAAGAGCGACGCTGCACCCAGGCGCGGCTGGTATATCTCAATGCCGGTGACGGACCGGTGGAAGCAAAAGAGGCGGGAAGTGCGTTGGAAGGTAAAATACCAGATGCAGAGTCCATCAACGAGGCCGCGGAGCTTGCCAGCCAGAAGGAGATCAATCCCTTCGGAAATATCCATACCTCTCCCGAGTTTCAACGACATCTGGCGGGAGTCTTAACTCGCAAGACGTTGAACCAGGCACTTGAACGAGCCCAGGGGAATGTATTGCAATGACTCAGACATATGCTGTCGCTGTCACTGTGAATGGAGTCTCTTACAAGCGCACCGTGGAAGCACGGATGCTGCTGAGCGACTTCCTGCGCCATGAGCTGGGACTGACAGGCACCCACGTCGGTTGTGAACATGGAGTGTGCGGTGCCTGTACGATCTTACTGGACGGGGAATCGGTGCGTTCCTGTTTGATGTTTGCCGTGCAGGCAGATGGGCACAACGTCACAACCGTGGAGGGACTTGCACACGACAGGGATGACTTGCATCCGCTGCAACAAGCCTTCTGGGAAGCACATGGTCTGCAGTGCGGTTATTGCACACCCGGCATTCTGATGACCCTGATCCCATTTTTGAAGCAAACTCCGGATCCGACGGAAGAGGAGATTCGACATGCGCTTTCCGGCAATCTTTGCCGTTGTACGGGCTATCAACATATTGTCGATGCAGTCAAGCTGGCAGCCGTGAAGATGAAGTAATTCGAGAGTACGAGATACACATGATCCGACGTTTACTGGTAGAAGAATTGCGTTCCGGGCAATTGCTGCTCCCCGACTTTCTCGCGCAGATCGAAGCGCGCTTTGTCCACCATGAGCCGTCCATCCAGGCTTTCCTCCCGGACGAGAAACGATTTGACCGTCTACATGAGGAGTCCGAGGCCCTTGTCCTCAGTTACCCGGATCTGACCAAACGCCCGTTGATGTTTGGAGCTTTGATTGGTGTAAAGGATATTTTTCATGTGGAAGGATTTCCCACACAGGCAGGCAGTCGCTTGCCTGTGGACGTACTCCAGGGAGGGGAAGCGAAAAGTGTATTCAGGCTGCTGGAAGCGGGCGCCTTATTCTTTGGAAAAACGGTCACAACCGAATTTGCCTATTTCTTCCCTGGCCCCACGCGCAACCCGCATAATGCCGAACATACGCCTGGAGGTTCCAGCAGTGGATCGGCAGCGGCTGTGGCAGCAGGATTTTGTCATCTCGCCCTGGGAACGCAGACTATTGGCTCGATCATCCGGCCCGCCTCATTTTGCGGCGTTGTGGGCATGAAACCCACATATGACCGGATTTCACGGGTTGGGGTCATCCCACTCTCGCCATCGCTCGACCATGTGGGGTTTTTCGTCCCCGATGCGGAAAGTGCCATTAATGCGGCGCGTGTTTTATACAGTGACTGGGACGAACCCATCCAACCGTTAAAAAAGCCTCGCCTTGGGATTCCTGCAGGCCCTTACTTGGAAAAGGTATCGCCGGAAAGCCTGGCTCATTTTGAACACGTGTATAAGGTGCTGGAGGCGGCGGGATATGAGCTGCAGCATATTCAAGTCATGTCCGACTTTGAAGAGATCCGCGCCCGACATGATGTGATCATGTCTGCAGAAGCCGCGCAGGGCCACGCGGACTGGTTTGCTGAATATGGAGATCTGTATTCAACCAAATTCACAGAGCTAATACAGCGTGGTCAATCCATCTCTCATAACCAATTACAGAGCGCTCTTGCCGCGCGGGATCACTTCCGCGCAGATATGAGGAGGACATTCCTCGATCACAACATTGACCTCTGGATTACTCCCTCCACAATCGGCCCTGCTCCCAGGGGACTGGACAGTACGGGCGACCCTGTCATGAATCTTCCATGGACACAGGCTGGACTGCCTGCCATCAATCTTCCTGTCGGAAAAAGCCAGAATGGATTGCCGCTGGGGTTGCAGGTCGTTGGAAACTGGTACAAGGATGAATCGTTATTGTTCTGGTCAAAGGATTTGGAAAGAGACATGAAGACACTATGACCGTCACGCAATGGGATGTTCGCCGCGGCGCGTATTACGACTCAGTTGTCTTGATGCAACTCCAGCGCGGATTGATTGGACTACCAGGCATTATCGATGCGGGCGTGGTCATGGCGACGCCTGCCAACCGTGATTTGCTCGCGGCGAACCATCTCCTTCCTGATTCCGTCACTGCCGGTCCTGATGACCTGCTGATCGTGGTCAAGGCGCAAGATGACTCATCGGCCCGCGATGCCATCCATCAGGTCGATGCACTACTTGCCAGGAAACGATCCTCGGTTTCAGAGGATTTTCGCCCGCGCAGCTTGAGTAGTGCGATAAAACAGCTGCCTGTAGCGAATTGGGTGCTGGTCTCTGTGCCCGGTCGTTATGCTGCAGGCGTGGCCCGCGAGGCACTGGATCTTGGCAAACACGTTTTCCTTTACAGTGACAATGTTTCGCTCGAAGATGAAATCTCACTGAAGACTACAGCCCGCGAAAAGGGATTGCTGGTCATGGGGCCCGATTGCGGGACGGCGATCATCAACGGCATTGGCCTGGGGTTTGCCAACCGTGTTCGTCGCGGCTCGATCGGTGTTGTGGGCGCTTCGGGGACAGGAACCCAGGCTGTGACAGTTCATATCCACAACCTCGGTGGAGGAGTATCGCACGCGATTGGCACAGGTGGGCGGGATTTGAAGTCCGAGGTGGGCGCGATCACTGCACACCAGGCTGTGGACTTACTTTCCCGCGATCCTGAAACTAAAGTCATCGCCCTGATTTCAAAGCCGCCGTCCCCGGAGGTTGCGACGCAGCTGATCTCTGCCGCCCAGGGAACAGGCAAGCCTGTGGTGATCTATTTCATCGGCTATCCTGCTCCCGCGAGAAAACTTGGTAATTTGCAGTTTGCGATCAGCCTGAGCGAAGCAGCAGAACTTGCGGTAGAGCTTGCAGGCCAGAGGTCAGAGCCCGCCCCAGAGTCTCCAGTCTCTGGTCTCTATTTGCGGGGCTTGTTCTCTGGCGGCACGCTTGCCTACGAATCCCTCCTCGGTTTAGAAGCCAGTCTTTCGCCAATTTTTTCGAACGCCCCAATTACGAATAACCAGTTACTCAAAGACCCTCTTCACAGCGAATGCCATACCATCATCGACCTCGGTGACGAATTCTTCATGGTAGGGCGCCTGCATCCGATGATCGACAACGATTTGCGGATTCGCCGCATCAAGCAGGAAGCCGAGGATCCAGAAGTAGGAATGATCTTGTTCGATGTTGTGCTTGGAGAAGGCTCACACCTGGATCCCGCAAGTGAGCTTGTCCCTGTCATTCGGGAAATCAAGCAGAAGAGGAACGAACTCGAATTTGTTGCTATCGTCATCGGGACGGATGAAGACCCACAGAATATTCAATCGCAAATGGAACAATTGGATGAAGTGGGGGTGATAGTCTTTCGCACAGCATCTGCGTCGGTGGAATACATCAGCTTACGGTTTGGCACACCGAAAGAAAGCAGCGGCGCTCCGGTCAAACTTGATCAATTGAACCAGCCTCTCGCTGCGATAAACGTTGGTCTGGAGTCATTTTTCGAAAGTCTCACCTCACAGGGCGCACAGGCTGTCCACGTGGAATGGCGCCCCCCCGCAGGCGGGAATGACAAGTTAGCTGCGTTATTGCAGAAGATGAAAAAGTAGAGACTGGTGTAGCCTCCCGTCTCAAACCTCTGATCCTTCATGGAGACACTTATGGATATTGATGGCGCCAATCAAACTGCTGTCGAGCGAATGATGTCTGCCCGTCCCATTCTGAAGGCCGTTGCCAGCGCGCGAGATGTCATCCCGGGGATGAAAGATAACTTGTTCCTGCACGCAGGTCCGCCAATCGGTTGGGAGCGGATGTCGGGTCCGCTGCGTGGGGCGATCATCGGAGCAATGCTGTTCGAGGAACTGGCGGCTGATGAAACACAGGCTGTTTCCATGGTGGAGAGAGGCGAGGTCGAATTCGATTCGTGTCATCACCATGGCGCGGTCGGCCCGATGGCGGGAGTCATCTCCGCATCGATGAAGGTCTATGTGGTTGAGAATGCAGAACACGGGAACACGTCGTTTTCCAATCTCAACGAAGGCTATGGAAAAGTCCTGCGTTACGGTGCGTATAGCGAAGAGGTGCTCAAGAAACTGCGCTGGATGAACGATGTACTCGGCAGTGCATTAGCAGACGCGCTCGCCCAATCCAATGGGATTGACATGCGCGCCTTGATTGCCGAAGCCCTGCACATGGGCGACGAGGGACATAACCGTAATAAGGCCGGCTCGCTGATTTATTTGAAGCTGATCTCACCGTTGATCGCCAAAGTAGTCAAAGACGACGCACTGGAATCGGAAGTGCTGCAATTCATTGGCGATAATGCACTGAGTGTCTTGAATCCTGTTATGGCGGCATGCAAGGCGATGACCGACGCGGCGCATGGCATCGAATGCAGCACGATCGTCACCACGATGGCGCGTAATGGCACCGATTTTGGGATCCGTGTCAGCGGCCTGGGAGAAAAGCAGTGGTTCACTGCACCTGCTGAGATTCCGATTGGATTGTTCTTTTCTGGCTTTACACAGGATGATGCAAACCCGGATATTGGCGATAGCGCTATCACGGAAACAGCAGGCATTGGCGGTTTTGCTATGGCGACCGCCCCAGCGATTGTCACATTTGTGGGCGGTACACCGAAAGACGCTATGAATGCCACTCTCGAAATGTACGAAATTACCTTTGCCGAAAGCAAATTCTTTACCATGCCAGCCCTCGACTTCCGCGGCACACCGACCGGGATCGATCTTCGCAAGGTTGTTGAGTTGGGCATCACGCCTCGCATCAACACAGGAATCGCTCATAAAAACGCTGGTGTTGGGCAGGTGGGCGCAGGCCTGGTGAGACCACCGCTCAAGATATTTGAGGAGGCGCTGGTGGCGTTTGCGGAGAAATATCAGCTGTAAAAAGAGAGTGGAGACCAGCGATTTGAGACTCTTGGAGGTATGTAATGGCAACGGAACTTGAGGACTTAAAAATCTTGCAGGCGGCCGAGGGTATCGCCGATGCAGTGTGGAAACGTGTAGTTCAGTGGGATGAATTTGCAAGAGATATTGTAGGAAAGCAATTAGCGAGAGCCACCGACTCCATTGGTGCAAATATTGCTGAGTCGTATGGACGCTTCCATTATGGTGAGAAGCTTCAATTTTTGTATTATTCACGAGGTAGTTTGTTTGAAACAAAGTACTGGTTGAATCGAGCTCTAACTCGCGAGCTGATGCAACCGGGAGAAGTGAAAGTTTACGCTGACCGTCTATCAGATGTAGCCCGTCAATTGAACAGTTTTGCCAGCAGCTTGAAATCACAGCGAAAGGATAACCAAACTCAATCGAAATCAGTCCGTGAACCGACTGCCGAGTATGTTACTGACGAGCGGCTTGATGATTTCATAACTCTCTTTGCTGAAAACGAACTCACTTGGCTTGCAGCCTAATCTCCAGTCCCCAGTCCTCTAGTCTCCAGTCTCTAATCTCTAATCTTCTTTAATCACTCAATCAAACCATAAAGGAGTCCTCGATGAAAATCTACGACCTATCCCAAGACCTCAACCAAGATTGTTCCTTCTGGCCCTTCTACCCGCCGTTTGAGGTGAAATACATCAAGCGCAAATCGGAGCAGGGCGTCAACGCGCAATACATCCAGACGTCGAACCATATGGGGACACATCTCGATGCGCCGCGACACTTCGTAACGAAGGGCAAGACGATCGACCAGATCCCCATTGAGTGGTGCTATGGACCCGGCGTCATCGTGGACCTGAGCGACATGTTGGATGATCTTGGACTGTTCACACCTGAAGATATCGAGAAGCGCGCCGATGTGCAGGAAGGAGACATCTTGTTCATTCACACAGGCTGGCACAGGTATTCGTTCTTCAGCCCGGAAGCGGATGAGGAGAGATATATCCAGCGTCATCCAGGTCCCCATTACAGCATATGCGACTGGCTATTATCCAAGAAAATCCATATCTGGGGCGTGGACATGATCTCCACTGATCATCCGATGAACCTTCCAATTGGTCGCTTCCTCGGCAAGGGAGGCTTGGAACACTGGCAAAAAGTCCGCGCCAAGACGGAAGCAAACTTTGGTGCCGATAGAATGGAAGAACTTTTCCCTGATTCCGCTTACCAGTTGACTCACAACGCGCTGTTCCCGCACGATTGCATCCACGTGGAAAACCTCGGTGGCGATATCGGCTTGAAGGAGCTGCACAATAAACGCATCACCCTCGGCGTCTTCCCCTGGAAGTTCAAAGGCGGCGAGGCAGCGTTTTGTAGAGCGGTGGCCTGGGCATAATTGGCAAGACTCAGTCTCTAGTCTCAGGCCTCGGTCAAGACAGAGACTAGAGACGGAAGACTGGAGACTCTATGGCAACTCGATATTTCGGCGAACGGATCAAGCGCAACGAAGACCCACGTCTGCTGATGGGGCAGGGATTGTACGTGGACGATGTGGATTTGCCTAACATGCTCCACGCTGCTTTTGTGCGCAGTCCGTATGCTCACGCGCGTATTAATCATATTGATGTGTCGCAGGCATTACAACGCGCAGGAGTCGTTGCCGTTTATACTGCCAATGATCTGGGCAATTACTGGAAGCCGGGTCCGCTGCTCGTGTCACGGCCACCAGTGAAGGATATTGTTTTCAACGAGAAGACCCAGGTTCCACTCGCCCGAGACAAGGTCAAGTTTGCAGGGGAGCCGATCGTTATGGTGCTGGCGGAGAGCCGTTACATCGCGGAAGACGCACTTTCGGATATCCAAATCGACTATGAATCTCTCGAAGCAGTTGTTGATTTGGAAAAGGCTCTGAGAGCCGAGAGTCCGTTGATCCATGAGGAGATTGGTTCGAACGTTGCTGCACATGTGGCGCAGGCCAAAGGCGATTATGGGGCTGCAAAAAAGGATGCGGCGCTGGTGATCAAGCGTCGGTTTAGCTACGAGCACGGCTGTGCTGCCGCCATCGAGAACCGCGGCATCGTGGCGGAATGGGATCGACGCGCAGGGCGCTTAACCGTCTGGGACACCACGCAGGCTCCCGTCGTGATTCGCAACGGGCTGGCGGACATGCTTGGGCTTTCGGAGCGGAACGTCCGTGTCATCGCGCCGTTCATTGGCGGTGGATTCGGCCCAAAGATCATGATGTTCTATCAGGAGGAAGTGCTCGTCCCGTGGGCGGCGATGAAGCTGAACCGTCCCGTCAAGTGGATCGAAGATCGTGCCGAGAATTTCGTCGCCACCACGCACGAACGCGGGCAGATCCACGATGCAGAAGCCGCCTTCGACAAGGATGGTCACATCCTCGGTGTGCATGATGTCTTTCTGCACGACGCTGGCGCATACGCTCCGTATGGCTTGACTGTGCCGCTCAACGCGCAGTGCACCCTGCTCGGTCCATACGACATCCAAAATTACTATAGCGAGTTCACGGCTGTCTTTACCAACAAGACCATCGTCACGCCGTATCGTGGCGCGGGGCGGCAGCATGGTGTGTTTGTCATCGAACGGATGCTTGACCTCGCAGCGAAAGAACTCGACATCGATCGCGCCGAAATCCGCCGACGCAATTTCATCCCGCCTGATAAGTTCCCGTACGACAACCAGATCATCTATCAGGATTTTGCGCCACTGGTGTATGACAGCGGAAATTACGAGCCGTTGCTGGATCAGGCACTTGAAAAAATCGGTTATCACCAATTCGTCAATGAGATCCAGCCAAAGCTTCGAGCGGAAGGCAAACATGTTGGCATTGGTATTGTCGCTTACGTGGAAGGAACGGGCATCGGACCATACGAAGGCGGGAAGGTCCAGGTGATGGGCAGCGGGCGCGTCTCGGTGGTCACGGGTGTGGGTACACAGGGACAAGGCCATTACACCAGTTACGCACAGATCGTAGCCGAGCAGCTCGGCGTGAGCGTCGACAAGATCGACGTCGTCACGGGCGACACCGACCAGTTCTACTGGGGCGCGGGTACGTTTGCCAGCCGCGGCGCGGTCGTGGCGGGCAATGCCATCAACGAAGCCGCGAAAGTCGTGCGCACGAAAATCCTGCGACTCGCTTCCGAATTCTTTGAAGCGGCGGAAGAAGACCTGGAACTCGTAGATGGCCAGGTGCGTGTCAAGGGAGTGCCGCAGAAGACCATCGCACTCGGCGAGTTGGCGGGCAAGGCGAATCCGACGCGCGGTGCCGTCAAGCCTGGGACAGAGCCCGGATTAGAGGCGACCAATTATTTTGGTCCGGAGCGAGGGGCCACTGCGGCTGGCATCCATGCCATGATCGTCGAGGTCGACCCCGAGACAATGCAGATACACATACAAAAGTATCTCGTGGTACACGATTGTGGCAGAGTCATCAATCCTCTGATCCTCGATGGACAGATTCACGGCGGCGTCGCTCAGGGCATCGGCAACGCATTTTACGAGCGGCTCGCCTACGATGAGAATGGGCAATTGCTCAATGGCACGTTTATGGATTATCACCTGCCCACCAGCCTGGATGTGCCGCGCATTGAAACGGGCCATGGCGAGACGCTTTCGCCCCTCAACCCAATGGGGGTGAAGGGCGCGGGGGAGGCGGGAGCGATCCCCGTGGGTCCGCTGTTTGCACAGGCCTTTGAAGACGCGTTACACAATCTGGATTTTGAGATTCTGGAGATCCCTCTGAATTCGAACCGGTTATGGGAGTTGACGAACAAGAGATTAGAGGATTAGGGATTGGAGAATTGTTGGTGAACTCGGTGGTCGAGTAGCAAAGCGTATCGAGACCAGGCCAATCCCTGATTCCCCGCAGAGCCTGTGCCTGGCCATCAGGATTTTTCTATTGCTTCAACTGCTGGCGGTAGATTGAATAGCGTCATTTGTAGATTTTCCCCCGCCTGTCAAACTCATACGCCGTAACCTTTTGAGGGTTGAAATCTAATGCAAATGATCCTATACTTTTCTTCAAGAAGTCCAATTCACATACAAAAGGAGTACGTGATGAAACCTCGTTTTCTTCTCGTAAGTTTGATTGCCATGGCGTTATTGGCGACCCTCACCGGTAGCGCACTGGCGGAACAGGCGGGCCCCGGCAGCTCGACAGGCACAGGACGGGTATTTTTGCCGAACCCGGTGGCAGACCTTGAGAATCAATCCCTGACTGATCAAAAAGATGCAGACTACGCCGCTTTACAGCCTGCCTATCATGTTGTTACGCTTACCAATCTTGATGGAAGCGGCTATCTGCGAGGCGACTGGGCGAACATCCGCAGCGAGACCGGCAATGCTGCCTTCTCTTCCACAAACGACTTCCTCTATGCTCGAAATGATGACCGTTTCGAGCAAGTGATGGCGTATTATTGGGTCACCGAATCACAGAAGTATATCCAGAGTCTCGGTTTTGGTTCAACACTGCGGCCCGTCAACATGGAGCCGCAGGATATACGGGTCAACCAGCTTGGGTATGATAACTCATTCTCATGGGACAAGAAGGATTATCTCCGATTTGGCAAAGGCGGCGTGGACGATGCCGAAGATGCCGAAGTCATTTTACATGAGTACGGTCATGCAATGCTGGATTCCCAATCAACGCCATTTGGGGCGTTTGGCGCATCCCCGGAGGCGGGAGCGATCCATGAAGGCTTCGGCGATTATTGGGCTGTTACGGTCAGCGCGGTAATCGCTCCCACGGCTGATCTGCCCTGCGTAGCCGATTGGGATGCCGTTTCGTATACATCAGGCACGCCTCACTGCCTGCGCCGCGTGGACACGAACTTGTACTACCCTGAAGATCTGAATGGGCGTGTTCATCACGATGGGCAAATCTGGTCACGCGCTCTGTGGGATATTCGCAACGCACTGGGTAACGTGCGGGCGGACACGCTCATTCTCGAGGCTCATTTCAGTTTCCCAAATGATGCGTCCATGCCTGAGGCTGCCGAAGAAGTTGTTAAAGCCGCCCAAAGACTCTATGGAAATGGCGTGGCTCATGCCGTGCGCGCTGCATTCGAGGCGCGCGGTATCCTGCAGTGATACAACTCTCGATTTGTTGAATCGAATTTTCGTCCGCCCCGGTCGCTCAGGGCGGACGATTTTTTTATGGTACCCCTTTCAAGCTGGCGATTGAGAAATGCATGATTCTCATCACGGGCGCTGGCGCCAAAACAGGTCAGCCAATACGCAATCAATTGATTCAAAGGAGGCGTTGTGAATGATGATGGTTCCGGTCAGATACCTCTCGGCTCCTGCCAGAATGACGGGCATTTCCAGACCGGCATCAACCCTAGCCTATCTACCACTTCTAGTCACGCGTTCTAAAAGGAGAGGGCCATTGAGAGTTTCGATACACATTATGCATCTGCAGGTGGCGCGCGTAAGGTAAAGTCCAGAAAATCAAAAATGAATTTTTCTCCCTGAGGATACCCCTCAATGGCCAGCCCGACCAATCCCCGTTTGGAACCCTCATCATCCAATTCGCTCACAATCTGCCCATTGATCACAAAAATGAGGTGCGCCTCCCGCGTGATAACTTCCAACTGGTTGACCCCGTTCGGTTTGATGGTCTCGGTTCTCTTCCACTCCACGAGGTCCCTCCATTGACCATCTTCTGCCACTGAAACCCCAAAAAACTTGCTGTCTGTCATACGGAACCAATAATAGTTATGGTTATCCTGGAGGCGGAATACCACCCCCCAGGCGCTGTTTGCCCGCGTCCCGGTAATGTGTTTACTGTTGACGATCAGGTGAAAATCTGAGACTTGATAATCCCCCAACCAGACTTTTGAAATACTGTTGGCTTTGTTTACCGTTGCCTCCCATCGGTACCGTCCATCGGCGATCACCCTGTTCACAGGATCAAAATATTCGCTCGACTGGCTGCCAACCAGCCAGTGATTGTCATCATTGGAAGTGAAATTGTCAAACAGAAGAGTGTTCCACGGCGCAGCAGACGATTCCTGACGCAATTCTTCCGGTACGATCACAGAAGTCAGGCAATGTGGACAGCGAATAACAGGCGCGCTTCCTCCTGGCAGGAGAGGCGCTCCACAGGATGGACATTGGAATGAATGAGCAGACATAGGGCTCTCCGGGATTCGATGTGCAACCTAGTATTTTTTCTTGTCCGTTTTTTTCTGATTTTCAGCCGCCCGAAACTTAACGATCCTCCTGATCAAGTCGTGGGGGATGGGTTTCTCGTAGGAAAATTGCAGTGTGCCCGCGCCTGCTTCGTAAGGGGACAGATCTTCCTTAAATTCCGGATTTCCCCTTGGCGCTCCATAAAATGCAATGTGATTTTTCCAGCCGGCAAAGTAAACCAGATACGTACCATGTAGCGTGAAGGTCGGCATGTTATAGCTGATCTTTTCGCCTGCCTCGGGAGCCGCCTCTTTAATCGTCTCCCGGAGTTGTTCCATTATTTTTTGGACATTTTCCGGAAACGTCCCGATGTACTCGTCGATGGAATTAAAAGTGTTTTTTTTACTCTTCATGCGTTTTCCTGTTTTGCAGCCAAGCTTGGAACAGTTCTAAAAGCTTTTCCTCACGCACTTTGCGGGATTCGCAGTTTCCATAGAAATGTTACGTGGAGATCGGTACGAGGGAGTTGGTCGACTCGCCATAGTCCCAGCCATCGATATCGGGAGGAGTCACGCCCAGAGCGCTCAACATGCTCTTGATCTGCTCGCGGTGTTCCGTGGCGTGGTTGATGACTTGAAGCATGACCACCCAGGGCTGTGTGTAGTACCCATCCTTTGTTACGAGTTGAGACTGAAAAGCCTCTTTCTCGCCTCTTGCCAGTGCCAGCAACCTCTCGCCGCTCTTATGTGCTGACTCTAACAATTCGGCGAAGGTTGGCGCGACGTCTGGTCTCTCTTGCACGGGCATGGTCAGGAGGGACAGATATCCCAGTTGCGAATGCACAAGATGCAACAAGGTCCGGCGAATCGTCCCTTTCGTGACGGAGTGTGGTTCGGCGTCGAGCTGCTCGTCACTTAAGATGTAGCATGCCTGTATAATTTTTTGGTTTGCCCAGTTGTTGTGCTCAAATATCTTTACAAGATATTCCTCAGTCATTCGATGCTCCTAAGTCTGTAATCGGGACGTTAGTCGCTTTCTAGGAATAATAACCACCACACTCACCCTGGCACTGGCCGCCAGGGTGAGTCGTTATGCGGTCAGCCAATTTGACTCAGCCCGAAAGCTCTTCCAGGAAATTTTCAACCAGGCCCCGGAATTCTTCTGGATGATCCATATTAGGTAGATGCGCCGCATCTTTAACGATCGCCTTTTGGGCAGAAGGTATTCGCTCCACCATATAATCGGCGGCGGCCAGTATGTAGGGAGTATCATGCTCCCCAACGATGACCAGCACCGGAATCTTGAGATCGTTTAGGTGGTCAAAGGCGGGGACTTGTGAATTGGGCAATCGTTTGCCGAGCTGCTTCACCTCATGGGCAAGTGCGAGACGGTTCATGTCATAGAGAAGCTTACGCATGGACTGATCCACCTGCTCCGGTGTTCGCCCCGTGCCGTCGAACCAGATCTGCGTTTCGAGTTCGGAAACCAGATCCAGGTCGCCAGCCTCAAACGCCTTCTCGACCTCGGCAAATTTAGTAGAGGTCGGAACGTCTAATTTCAGTCCACTGGGACCTGAGCCCACCATGATTAAGGCTCTTACCCTGGATGGATGCGTCAGCGCAAAATCCATTGCCAGGCCCCCACCCATGGAACATCCCATGATCACGGCAGGCTCCTGCATGCCGAGAGCATTCAGGAGCGCAATCAGATCGTCCATGTGACTGAACTCTCCATCAACGGGTTCGCTTTTCCCGTAGCCGCGCATATCGTATCGGAGAACCTGATATTTTTGCGCGAACGATGCGAACTCATTATTCCACTGACGGCTATCCGCCACGCCGGCATGAATCATGACCAGGGGCATACCCTGACCACTCATTTCGTAATAAAGACGGGCCTGATCCGCATTTACAAAGCCGGATTGCGTTTGAGGTGTCGACATGTTATCTCTCCATTTCGCTTGGGTTACTTTACGTAGTGCCGCATGTGCAACTCTGAAGAATAGAGAAGCAACACAGAATAGACTGTATGAAATCCCAATAATGCCTGATATCCGGGACCCAGCGTCAATTTTCCGGTCTTCGGATTCTGCCTCGGAACGACTGCGGACCCAAAATACAACTGGGTTCGATCGCCGCTCACCAGTCTGGTAGGAATCACCATCAGCCAGGACCGGGTATGCCCTCGGAAATCACACATCAAAAGTTCATTTTCTTTTCGGTGCTCCACATACCATGCGGCAAATTCATCCCTGCTTCCATCGGCTAATTCTCTTGCCTGAACGTCGGTTGAGGGTTTTCCTACAGTCAGCCTCAGTATCCATCTCTCTAACTTAAAGAGGGGAGTCGTATAGAATGCAATGATAAAGTCAGGGAAAGCTACTCGTCTGGGGACCTCGGTCCGGTAGCAATCGGCATAGGCACCGTTCAATGAATAGTTTTCCAAAATCGTATTGGCGGGGACCGGGCATTTCTGAACCAAAATCTTCATTAGCGGTCAGGTACCGAGCCTGCAAGTACAGGTTTAATATCCACAATGGGCGTACCGTCGATCGCCTCCAGCGGCGCGACGCGTAATTTCCGCTCCGCAACCTCTAGGACCGAAACGCGATGGAGTCCGATCGGATTGGGACGATCCGGCGACCGAGTTGCGAAAACGCCGCTGAGCGGTCGATTGATGTCGCCGCGTGGGTGCACTTGCAAGACATCACGCTCGGCGAGGTGAAGCCATGTGAGGAGCATGAGTTCGTCGCCCGGCTGGAGGCCCATCAATCCCGGCGCAGCCATCGACGTAAGCTCCAGCCAGGCATCCGGCGCGCCTTCATCCCCCTGCATGGGGGCCTCCTCCAGCTGCGTAAGCTCGGAGCGGACAAATCCAATGGGTTCAATCACATAAGGGAAGGATTCCATCATACATTCCGCTTACATCTAAGGATAAGGTAACTGATCGGTCCATCGATCGCTCAACAATTCTTTATAATGCATTATATTCAAGTTTATGATTCTAATCACAGGCGCTGGCGGCAAAACAGGCAGAGGTCTCATTAAGACACTCTCGAAGCTGGAAAGCCTTTCTGCATTCGTGCATCGTGAAGAACATGTTCCTGTTGTGAAATCTTTAGGGGCGGAAAAGGTGATCGTCGGAGACCTGCGCAACGAGTCGGCCATTCATTCGGCCATGGAGGGGGCGAGGGCAGTCTACCATGTTTGCCCGAATATGAGTCCAGATGAGCTGGAAATTGGTAGATTGGTCATCGGTGAGGCGCAAAAGATGGGCATCACTCATTTCGTCTATCATTCCGTCCTGCATCCGCAGACGGAGAAAATGAAGCATCACTGGCAAAAACTGCGCGTGGAGGAGATGATCTTCGAGTCTGGATTACCATTCACCATCCTGCAGCCCGCGCCGTATATGCAAAATCTGCTGGCGGGCTGGAAAAGCATCGTCGAAGAGGGTGTTCTGCGCGTTCCCTATTCCGTCACTTCCAAATTCAGTTTTGTGGATCTGCAGGATGTTGCTGAGGCTGCCATGGTTGTTTTGACTGAGCCGGGCCACCTCAACGCGGTCTACGAGCTTGCCGGCACGACCGCAATGTCACATGTGGAGGTGGCAGAGGTCTTTGGACAAGTGTTAAATCGCTCTGTCCGCGCGGAGCGTAGTGAGCATCCGCTCCGCTTCCAGTTCATGGGTGGTGATTACAGGGCTGAAAATTTGGCCAGGATGTTTGAGTATTATGATCGGTGGGGATTAATGGGAAATTCCAATATAGCAGGGTGGCTCTTGAAGCGCGAGCCGGCATCACTGGAAACATTCATCCAAAGGACAATAGAAGAAAACAACGGCATTCCATAAAATCTTGTCCTGCTTCGCATAGGGATTAGGAAAAGTTACCTAAACCTGGGTCTTGACATATTCCTATATAGGAATATAATATGGCTATGGCACGCACCCCAACCACTTTTGACCCCTTCAATGCCGTGGCAGAACCCAAGCGGCGGAAGGTGCTGGAAGTGCTTGGCACACAAGAGTTGTCTGTCAACGAAATCGTGGAACGGCTCGGCTGGAACCAGCCGATGGTGTCGAAGCACCTGGGTGTGTTGAAGGAAGTCGGGCTGGTGCGCGAACGGCGGGTGGGACGCCAGCGATTTTACCGGGTCAACGCGGAACGACTCAAGCCGATCTACGACTGGGTCGCACCCTTCGAGCGCTACTGGAGCGAGAGCTATGACCGGCTCGATCATGTTTTGGAAGATCTAAAGTCAAAGGAGAAACCTGATGAATGAACAATCCCAACCCAATCCGGACCTGAAAAGCCTGGATCGATTAATTGGCACATGGAAACAATCCGGGGAGCTGGACGGAGAGATCACCTATGAGTGGGCGGAAGGCGGCTTCTTCCTCATCCAGCGAGTCGATTTCATCCATGGTGAAAACCAGATCAAAGGCATGGAGGTCATCGGTCATGAATTTGTCTTTGGGGCCGACCCAGCCGAGGATATCAAATCGCGCTTCTATAGTTTCCTCGATGGCATGACTCTGGATTACGTCTATGAAATGGAAGGCGACACGCTCACGATCTGGGGCGGCGAAAAGGGATCGCCTGCCTACTACAAGGGAACGTTCAGCGAAGATGGAAATACCCTCACGGGAAGCTGGGTGTATCCGGGTGGGGGCGGGTATGACGCGGTTTCCACCAGAGTCAGATAAAAGGAGCAATAACATGTCTGTAAAGATAGGTTCTCATTCATCGAATGAAGCGATTTCGAAAAGTACTGATCCAGCCCAATCATTAACGGCACTATCACAGGCAGCGGGACGCATCTCATTTGCAGCCTCCGTTGTGGCTCTCGTTTTCCTGGCAGCTCTTCATCTCCTCAGCCCGGAATTTGATCCTTCGTGGCGGATGGTGAGTGAGTATGCCCTGGGGGATTATGGCTGGGTGTTGTCGTTGATGTTTATTGCATGGGCAGTAAGCTCCTGGGCTCTGGTCTACGCTGTTTGGTTACATGTAAGAACAAGGGCTGGCAAGATTGGTTTGGGGTTTCTAGTCGCTGCAGGCGTGGGCGAAGCCATGGCATCCGTTTTTGATATCAGCCATCCTCTTCACGGTGTGGCCGGGATGATCGGGATTCTCAGTCTCCCGATAGCTGCCATATTGATCAGTGTGAGTCTTAGCCGTGCTGAGGCATGGTCCGTTGCAAGAAAAGCACTTCTTTGGACAGCCAACCTGACCTGGATCAGTGTCATCCTCATGGCAGCAAGTTTTATCCTTTTAATTGTCACATATACGCAGGCTGGCGGAGAAATGACTTCTCAGGTTACAGCGTTACCTTCCGGAGTCATCGCATTGGTTGGGTGGACAAACAGATTTTTGATCCTCGCCTATTGCGTCTGGGTAATGATTGTTGCCCGGTATGCAGTGATAATGAAATCACGGCCCTCATGACATAAGTGTGTCCACAGGAAATTCAACAAAAGGAGAGATAGCATGTCTTCAAAAAATAAGACAACAATTACGGTAGAGCCCGGTAAACAGGAACTCTTCGTCACACGCGAGTTTGACGCGCCCCGCGCTCTCGTTTTCAAGGCGCATACGGACCCCAAGCTTTTTGTCCAGTGGATTGGACCGCGCGATCTCAGTACACGTCTGGAATCCTTTGAACCTGTCAGTGGCGGCAAGTGGCGCTTTGTCCAAAAAGACCAGGATGGCCACGAGTTCGGTTTTCATGGCGTATTTCACGAGGTTTCGCCGGAGCGGGTAATCCAGACCTTTGAGTTTGATGGGCTTCCTGAAAGCGGGCACGTCGTTCTCGAAACGCTACGGCTCGAAGACCTGCCCAACGGCAGGACCAGGCTGACGACTCAATCCGTCTACCAATCGGTTGCCGACCGGGATGGCATGGTCCAGGCCGGGATGGAAACCGGTGTTGTGGAAGGCTATGAGCGACTCGATGAAATCCTTGCCAGAAGCTAACGAGGAAGCATAGTGAAAACAGTCACTTCAAAAGATGGTACAACGATCGCGTTCGACCAATGGGGTGAAGGCCCAACGGTCATTTTAGTCGACGGCGCGCTGCAATATCGAGCATTCGACCAGGGCATGGTCCCGCTGGCAGAACTGCTGGCGCCGCATTTCACTGTGATTCACTACGATCGTCGCGGACGCGGCGACAGCACCGACACGCAACCCTATGCGCTCGAGCGCGAGATCGAAGACATCGAAGCCCTCATCGACGAAGCAGGTGGCTCGGCGTCGCTGTATGGAATCTCCTCCGGCGCGGCGCTGGCAATGGAAGCGGCGATCGAGGTTGGCGACAAAGTCAGCAAGCTGGCAATGTACGAGGCGCCTTATAACGATGATGAGGCTGCGCAGCAGGCGTGGAGGAAATACGTCAAAGAACTGAGGGAACTTTTGGATGCTGGTCGCAAAGGCGATGCAGTGGGACTATTCATGATGCTGGTGGGAGCATCCCCAGAGGATGTGGAAGGGATTCGCCAGACCCCGATGTGGCCTCTGTGGGAATCGATAGGACATACGCTGGCGTACGACCACATTGCTGCTTTAGGGGAAGATGCAGCTATCCCCACCGAACGCGCTGCACGTGTTAACCTGCCTGCACTTGTCATGGATGGCAGTGAGAGTTTTCCTTTCATGCATAGCACCGCGCTGGCGCTTGTCAACGCCATGCCAAAAGGGAAGCATCGCACCGTGGAAGGGCAGACCCATGAGGTCTCTGCGGAGGCGGTTGCCCCGCTGTTGATCGAATTCTTCGAAGCCTGACGCAAAAGGAAATAGGAACATGAGCAAAGTGGTTTTAGAGTTATCGATGTCGCTGGACGGTTTTATTGCAGGACCAAATGATAGCCCTGACAATGGCATGGGCGATGGCGGTGACGCTCTCTTCAAGTGGTATTCCAGCGGCGACACGGATTTTCCACTCCCCGGCACCGACATGGTCTTCAAGATGTCGCGCGCAAGCGCCGAGTTTCTTCGACCTGCATGGATGAGCATCGGCGCATCCGTGACAGGGCGGAGGACCTTCGACATCGCGCGCGGCTGGGGAGGGAATCCCCCGGGCGGGGCGGACGCGCCTCATTTTGTCGTGACTCACACGGTCCCGCAGGAATGGGTCAAGCCGGGGTCGCCATTTACCTTCGTCACGGACGGCGTGGAAAGCGCCGTCCGCCAGGCGAAGGAGGCTGCGGGAGACAAGAACATTGATCTGATAGGTGCCAGCATTGCACAGCAGTGTCTCAATGCAGGGTTGCTGGATGAAATCCAAGTCGACCTGGCACCGGTCCTGCTCGGCGGTGGTGTCCGGTTGTTCGACCATTTGGACAGCGCACCCATTGAGTTGGAACCTATTGCGGTGGTCCAGGGGCTGGGTGTGACGCATCTTCGTTATCGTGTGGTAAAGTAGAAATTCGTTAATCGCTTTGTCGAGAGGTATTAGATATGCCTGCAAAACTGAATGCGAATGAATTCCTCAAAAGACTAAAAGCTCTTCGTTCCGCGTCGGTCGCCAAAACACACGACCATCTTGCCTCTGAGGAGGCTGTCATTTGGGGTGTCCGCATGGGACAGGTGTTTGCACTTGCGAAAGAGTTCATAGATATGCCGCTGGATGAGGTCGAGAAACTGCTCGAGAGCCCCGTCCATGAAGCAAGAGTCGGTGCCGTCAGCATCATGGATTTTCAAGCGCGCTCCAAGAAAACGAACGAGGCGCGTCGGAAAAAATTATTCGAGCTGTATATCAAACGCCACGATCGCATCAACACCTGGGATCTGGTGGACCGCAGTGCCCCCTATGTCGTGGGCGGATATCTCTTCGATAAGCCGCGCAAGGTGCTGTATAAGCTGGCGCGCTCCAAGAAGATGCCAGAACGACGCACCTCGATTGTCAGCACCGGTTATTTCATCCGTCAGGGTGACGTGGAGGATACTTTCAAGATCGCCGAAATGTTGATTGATGACGAGCAGGATCTGATCCACAAGGCCACAGGCTGGATGCTTCGGGCAGCAGGGGGAGTAGACCGGGCAAGGTTAGTTGACTTTCTGGATAAATATGCAGCCAGCATGCCGCGCGTCACCCTGCGCTATGCTACAGAACACTTTGATAAGGAGCAGCGGGCAAAGTATTTAGAGAGGAAAACGAAATCTTAGTTGAAAATGCCGTAACATCCAGGGGGATCTGTTCGTTCCTAGCAGCGTCCCTCCTAAATTCATAGATTAGGCTATTTTTGTCTTGACAGTACAGAACATATATTCTAAAATTGGTAAAATATGTAATATTTTGGTTACATATACAGCATGAGAAGAGACATTTTCCAGGCAATTGCCGATCCCAACCGAAGAGCCATCATAGGTCTACTCGCGAGTCAAAAACTGACCGTCAACGGCGTGGCGGAGCATTTTCCCATCAGCCGGCCTGCTGTTTCGAGGCACATCAAAATCCTGAAAGAATGCGGACTGGTTGTGGTCCGCAAACAGGGCCGCGAGCGATACTGCGAGCTTCGCCTGGACAGGTTGAATGAGGTCGCGGAGTGGGTCGAGCAATCCCGGAAAGAATGGAATCAGCGTTTGGATCGCCTTGACGAGTATCTGAATGAACTACAGAAAAAGGAGAAAAAACATGGCGAAAAGTAACATGGCTGGTGAGCAGGGAAAACAGGAAGTCTTGATTACACGGCTCTTCGATGCTCCGCGTGCACTGGTCTGGCAGGCATGGACAGATCCGAAGCATTTCATGCTCTGGTGGGGACCCAAAGAGTACACCTGTCCATTTTGTGAGATGGATCTGCGCGTAGGCGGTAAATATCTGAATTGCATGCGCTCTCCTGAGGGCAAGGAATATTGGGGAACAGGCGTTTTTCGCGAAATTATTCCCATGGAAAGACTTGTTTTTACCGATAGTTTTGCTGACGAGCAGGGGAATGTCGTCGCGGCGACCTATTATGGGATGGGTCCCGATTTCCCACTCGAGATGCTGGTAACTATCACCTTTGAAGACCAGGAGGGCAGAACGAAAATGACGCTGAGGCATATTGGCCTCCCGGCTGGGCCTGATACGGAAGGTACACACCAGGGCTGGAGCGAATCGTTTGATAAGCTTGCTGAAAGCCTGAAGTAAAAAGGAGAGACGACAATGGCGAATCAGAATAAGGATGCCGCGGTTTCCTTTCTCAAAATGGCATCCAGTGGAGATGTCCGCGAGGCGTATTCGAAGTTTGTCGGCCCCGGATTCAGGCATCACAACCCATACTTTGAGGGTTCCGCAGCAGTGCTTATGATCGCGATGCAGGAGAATGCTCATGAGAATCCGAACAAGACTTTGGATGTCAAGCGCGTAATTGCGGAGGGGGATCTGGTGGCTGTCCATTCGCATGTGCGGCAAAATCCCGATGACCTGGGCGGGGCTGTTGTCCACCTTTTTCGATTTGAAAATGGCCGTATTGTAGAGCTCTGGGATCTGGGTCAGCCAGTCCCGGGTGAGTCCCCCAACCAGTATGGAATGTTCTAAATGAAAAAAGAAAATCCAACCGCCAACCATACCCGGCAGGTGGGTGAGTTCATGGATAAGCTCGATCATCCCTTCAAAGTAGAAGTGGAGACGGTGCGCCAGATCATCAAGAATGTAAACAAGGATATTACTGAGCAGATCAAATGGAATGCGCCCTCCTTTAGTTACAAAGGAGAATATTTGGTGACCTTTAACCTCCGGGAAAAAGGGCGCATCCATCTAGTGTTTCATAACCCCGCGATCTCGAAAGTGAAGAGTACCTTGCTGGAAGGAGAATACGACCACAGGCGAATGGCGTATTTTTCTGATCAGGAAGACATCCAGGTTAAAAAGGCCGTTCTGGAAAAGGCATTAAAAGATCTGATCAAGCTTCAGAAAAAATCAGAGGAGAGCAAATGAAAAAAACAGATCCCAAAGATAATCTTACCGCTTCCCAGCAGATCGATACTTATATCCGGGGACTGGACGACTGGCGCGGGGCGATGATTGCCCGATTACGCAAGTTGATCCGGGATGCAGTACCCGATCTCACAGAGGAATGGAAATGGGATACCCCGGTTTGGTCCCATAAGGGAAATGTGGTTGCCGCCGGCGTTTTTAAGGATCATGTGAAGCTCAACTTTTTCAAGGGTGCTTCTTTAGAGGATCCCAATGGACTTTTCAACGCCGGGCTGGATGCAAAAGCAACGCGTGCCATCGATATCGCCGAGGGGGAGGAAATCAATGAGGCGGCTTTGAAGGACCTCGTTCGGACGGCGGCTGCCTACAATGTATCTGGCGGCAAAAAGAAATAATTGCCAGAAGGAGGCTTCTCATGAGAAAAATAATTGTTGCTGAATTCGTTTCGCTCGATGGCGTGATGCAGGCGCCGGGTGGTGCAGAGGAAGATACCGATGGTGGATTTGCCCATGGCGGTTGGACGATGCCGTATTGGCACGATGATATGGGCGCGACCATCTTCGAAGAAATAAACAAGGCCGATGCCCTCTTGTTGGGGCGTAAAACGTGGCAGGGGCATGCCGATGCGTTTGAACCTGCGCCCGCCGATGATCCGTTTGCCGGTCTTTTGAATGGCTTGAAGAAATATGTGGTCTCGACAACCCTGAAATCTGCGGACGCGTGGCGAAATTCCACGATTATCAGGGAGAACGTAGTGGATGAAGTGCGCAAACTGAAAGAACAGCCCGGCAAAGATATCTACGTAGACGGAAGCAGTGTGCTGGTCCATACTCTGGCGCAAGCAGATCTGGTGGATGAATACCGCCTGCTCGTTTTTCCCCTCGTACTGGGCAGCGGCAAAAAGGTCTTTCCAGCGGACTTTTATACGGGTCTAAAACTTATGGAGACAAAATCCTTTCCTTCCGGAGTGATGTTACTGCACTATCAGCCCGAAAGGAAATAATCAGGTGAGCTACACGGTACTTCACCGGGATGAGCTGCCCTATGATGGGAATACCTATGAATTCCAGGGCTTTCAGCACCGCGATACCAATGTCTCATTTATCTGGGTTGACATGCCTCCCGGCGGCACGATACGATTGCACAAGCATCCCTACGAAGAGATCTTTATCATACAGGAAGGCGTGGCAACCTTCACGGTCGGCTCTGCTACGCTGCCCGCGCATGCCGGGCAGGTCATCATCGTCCCGGCAGAGGTTCCCCATAAGTTTATGAATTTGAGTGACAAGCAACTCAAGCAAATCGATATCCATGTGAATAAGAAGTTCATTACGGACTGGCTGGAAGACTAATCATAGAGTAGCTAAGACGTAAAAAAAACAATTTCATAAAGGAGAGTTGTTAATGGTAAACAAGACCAATGTTCAGGCTGCCCCCATCACGATTTCCATCCCAAAACTTCGCAGTGAATTCAAAGACCGGGTCATCGCCTCAGGCGATCCCGACTACGACAAGGCGCGTACAGTCTTCTATGGCGGGATCGATAAACACCCGACGGTTATCATCAGGGTGGCAGATGCCAATGATGTAGCACGTGTCATCAATCTGGCTCGTGAGACTGGACTCGAGCTCGCCATCCGCAGTGGAGGTCATAGCACCGCCGGGCACAGCGTTTCCGAGGATGGCATCGTGCTGGACCTCTCAAATATGAAGGATGTCCAAATCGATCCTGAATCCCGCACCGCCTGGGTGGAGACCGGTTTGACGGCTGGTGAATTGACCACCGCCCTCGGCGCTCATGGACTCGCCGTCGGCTTTGGCGATACCGGCTCGGTCGGAATCGGCGGGATCACGCTGGGCGGCGGCGTCGGCTACCTCGTCCGCAAATATGGTCTCACGATCGACAGCCTGCTGGCAGCGGAAGTGGTGACCGCAGATGGACAGATACGCCACGTGGATGAGCGGACCCACCCGGACCTCTTCTGGGCGATCCGAGGCGGTGGAGGCAACTTCGGCGTTGCCACCCGCTTCAAATTCAAACTTCACGAATTACCAGACGTTGTGGGCGGCATGCTCATCCTGCCTGCCACGCCTGATACAGTCGCGGGATTTATTGCGGAATCCGAGTCAGCGCCGGAAGAACTTTCGGGCATCGGCAACGTGATGACCGCGCCGCCGATGCCGTTCCTGCCTGTAGAAGTTCATGGTAAGTCGGTGATTATGGCATTCCTGGTGTATGCAGGAGAGGAGGAGGCCGGTGAGCGCGCCCTGGCGCCGTTCCGGGCGCTCGCTACCCCTTATGCAGATATGCTTAAACCGATGACCTACCCGGAGATCTATCCGCCGGAGGAAGGCGCGGAGGGGTATCA
>Ga0114129_10001276_pt1 | contig 33640 bp, 22 predicted proteins | sample RhiMetdeltSRZDD1_FD_80071 | JGI IMG/M metagenome (GOLD analysis project Ga0114129, IMG submission 80071) | Populus rhizosphere microbial communities from Tennessee, USA - Rhizosphere MetaG P. deltoides SRZDD1 (version 2) (version 2) | ecosystem: Host-associated > Plants > Roots > Rhizosphere >...
ACGGCGCGCCGCACGCCGGTCAGCGACGCGAAGAGATCGGTGTGCCCGCGCCACGGCAGGCCCGCGAGCGCGAACGCTTCCTTGTTGATCGGCGCCGTCGCGATCGCGTCGATCGCGCCGTTCTGCGCGTCGCCGACCGCCGCCACGATCGCATCGTAGGCGGCGCGGCCCGCCGCCGCCGAGAGCACGCCCGGCGCGAAGTGGGCGCCGTTGGGCGGTCCGTACAGCCGCGGCTCGCACGCCGCGGTCACGCGCGCGTCCGCCGCGGCGCGGCGCGCCACCTCGGGGCCGATCCCGGCGGGATCGCCGAGCGTGATCGCGACGCGGGGTTTTGTCATGATTGAACGAACGCTCGGCTAAAGCCTCGCGCTACAAACCGTCCTTGGGCAGGCGCGAAGGCGGCTCGCCTAATCCCTCGCGCTGCAGGAGCACGTCCCGCAGCCGCCCGACCCGCACCCGCCGGCGCCGCAGCCCGACGGGTTGTCGCAGCCGCCTTCGCTGCCGCACCCGCCGTGGACGACGCCTTTCGCGTTCGGCAGCTCGTAGCGCAGGCAGCACTTCAGCCGCCCGCACAGGCCCGACAGCTTCGACGGGTTGAGGCTCAGCTCCTGCTGCTTCGCCATCTTGATCGAGATCGGCTCGAACGAGGTGAGAAACGTCGTGCAGCAGAGCGGACGCCCGCAGGTGCCATAGCCGCCGAGCAGCTTCGCCTCGTCTCGGACTCCGATCTGCCGCATCTCGATCCGCGTGCGGAACTCCGACGCGAGCTCGCGGACGAGCTCGCGGAAATCGACGCGGCCGTCGGCGGTGAAATAGAAAATCAGCTTGGAGCCATCGAAGACCTGCTCGACCTTCGCGAGCTTCATGCCCAGGCCGCGCTCGCGGATCTTCAGCTGCGCGATGCGGTGCGCCTCATGCTCGCGCTGCTCGTGCTTGAGCCGCGCGATGACGTCCTCGCGCGTGGCGACGCGGACGAGCCGCTGCGGGGAGTCGGCGGGCGGCCGGCGCTTCTCGTCGCGCTGGGCGACCGACCGCACGATCGTGCCGACGGCGGGACCGTTGTCCGCCTGGACCACCACCGGCGTGCCCGGCCCGGGCGGCGGGGTCGAAGGGTCGGCCAGAAAGGTCTGCGCGCGTCCGACGGGTGTCAGCTTGACGGCGACGAGCCGGGCGGGTTCGGAAGCGCTCACGGCTGGGCCTACCTTTATATATATGCGATCGACCGGGAGCTCGGGACTAGGGAGCCGGGATTACAAACTCAGCATCACCCAATCCGCCACTACCTTGACCCCGGCGTTGGCGGCCAGCGCCTCCAGCGCCCGATCGACCGCGGTAAACGCGCGGACGCCGCGCGCGCCCCGATACGTCCGCACCAGCCGCTCCAGCGCGGGCTGAACGTCCGGATTCGCAAGCGCCCGCGAGTCCGCGCGGGTTGACAAGAGCTCGACATCGCGCAGCAGCGACTCCATCGCCCGCAAGTGCGAGGCGAGCTGCTCGCGATCGGCGGCGCCCCCGGCGCCGGTGTTCGCCAGAAGATCCTTCGCGCCGTCGATGCGCCGCCGCGGATCGTCGGAGGCGGCCGCGTGCGCCAGCGCCTGCTGCGCCACGGCCCGCGCCTCGACCAGCTCGTCGGCGCTCGCGCCGAGCGCGCGCGCCAGGCTGCCGTCGGCGATCGCGGCGACCGCCCGCGCCCGATCGGCATCGTACCCGCGCGCGACCAGCGCGGCGGCGAGATCCTGCTCGGCGAGCGGCTGGAACCGCAGCCGCGGACAGCGCGACTGGACGGTCGGCAGCAGCATGTCGGGCCGCGCCGTCACGAGAATGAAGACCGACGCGGGCGGCGGCTCCTCGAGCGTCTTGAGCAGCGCGTTCTGCGCCGCGGCGACGAGCGCGTCCGCCTCGTCGACGATCACGACGCGCCGCCGCCCCTCGAACGGCCGGTACGCCGCGCGATCCACGATCTCGCGGACCTGATCGATCTTGATCGATCCGGTGTCGCCCGGCACGACGAGGAGGACGTCCGGGTGGACGCCGCGCGCGATCCGCGCGCAGGCGGCGCAGACGCCGCACGCGTCGAACGGCGTCTGCGGCGCGAGGCAGTTGAGTGCTTGAGCGGTCGCCGTGGCGACCAGACGTTTACCGATGCCGGCGTGCCCGGCGAAGATGATGCTCGGCGGCAGCGCGGCGCGTTCGACCGATCGCGCGAGCAGCGCCACCAGGCGGCGATGTCCGATCACGTCTCGAAAAGGCATGCGGCGGGACCGGTCGGGATCGTATCACAGAGGTTCAGCCGCCCTTCTTGCGCGACGCCGGATCCGGTTCGGGACGCGGCCGATCCTGATCCTTCTGTTTCTCGGCGTCGTGTTTCTCGGCGTCGTTATTCCCTCCAATTCCCAGGATCCGCGACCAGAAGCCGCGCTTCCGCTTCGGCTCTTCGCCCGGCGCCTGCGGGGCGGGCGGCGCCACGTCCAGGGCACCCGACGTGCCGGTCGGCGCGGGCGGTGGCACCGGCCGCGTGGTTGGTTCGTCGGCGCGCGGCGGCGGCGATGCCGGCGGCGGCTCGACGCCTATCGCGTCGCCGATCCGCTCGAACAGGCTGCGCAGCTGATGAAGATCGCAGCGCTCGGTCGGCTCGGTGCCGCGCGCGAAATACTCGGTGTATACCATCGAGCGGCGCTCGATCAGGCCGTCGCGGCTCATGACCTCCACGTCCTGGCAGCCTTCGCTCGCGAGCTTGCCCGAGATGCGGCAGACGATCGCCGTGGTCACGCCGGGCGGCGCCGTGAACCACTCGGGCGTGTCCTTCGCCGTCGCGCTCTTCATGAAGGCGGTCCACAGCGGGACGGCGACGTCGGCGGCGAACCCGTTCGGGAGAATCGTCTGCCGGTGATCCAGACCGACCCACACGCCCGCGACGAGCTTCGGCGTGAAGCCGACGAACCAGGCGTCGGCGAAGTCGTTGGTCGTGCCGGTCTTCCCTGCGGCCGGCAGCTTGAATCCGAGCTGTCGTGCGCGCGCGCCGGTACCGGCGTTGATGACGTCGGCCATCATGTTCGCCATCAGGTACGCCGTCGTGTCACTGATCGCCCGAACCGACAGATCGTGCGTCTGGTAGAGGAGCACGCCGTCGTGATCCTCGACGCGGCGAATCAGCACCGGGCGCGGCGCGAGGCCGTGATTGGCGAACGCCGCGTACGCCGCGGTCAGCGAATCGAGCGTCACCTCGCCTGAACCCAGCGCGAGCGACGGCACGTTCGGCAGCTCGCCGACGCCCATCGACTGGGCGAACTGGATGGTACGCGGGATGCCGACCTGCTGCAGCAGGCGGACCGCCGCGCGGTTGCTCGACGTCCGGAGCCCCGTGCGCAGCGTCATCGCGGACGCACTCGAGTGCTCGTCCTCGGGCGCCCACGCCCCTCTCACTGTCGAGATCGGATCGTTGAGGTGATCGATGACGCTCGCAGGCGTGAACCCCGCCTCGAGCGCCGCGGCATAGACGAACGGCTTGAACGCGGATCCGGGCTGGCGGCGCGCCTGGACGGCCCGGTTGAAATGGCTTTCGTTGAAATCGCGGCCGCCCACCATCGCGCGCACGTGGCCCGTCAGCGGATCGAGGGCGACGAGCGCGGCCTGAAGCGGCGCGCCCGGCGCGGACGGACCAGTTTGTCCGCTGCGCGACCGTCGCCTGGCGAAGATCGCCGCGCGCTTCTGCTCGATCGTGGGCAGCCACTGCGCGACCGCCGCCTCCGCCTGCGCCTGCGTCGCCATATCGACCGTCGAGTAGACGCGGAGGCCGCCCTGATAGACGCGCTGCCAGCCGAACCGGTCGACCAGCTCGCGCCGGATCTGCTCCTTGAAGTAGCCGCCGTGCGCCTCGGCCGACCGGAGATGGTCGTTCAGGACGACCTTCTCGTTGCGCGCGAGCTGCCACGTCGTGCGGTCGATGGCGCCGTTGTCGAGCATCAGCTGCAGGACCAGGTTCCGTCGGGCGCGCGCGCGCGCGGGGTTCACCGTCGGGGCGTACGACGAAGGTGATTTGACGAGGCCGGCCAGCAGCGCCGCTTCACTCACCGTGAGGTCGGAGGCGGGCTTGCCGAAGTAGCCGCGCGACGCCGCCTCGACGCCGTAGAGTCCGTCGCCGAAATACACCTTGTTCAGGTAGAGCTCGAGAATCTGCGCCTTGGAATAGACGCGCTCGATCCGCGCGGCGAGGATCAGCTCCTGCAGCTTGCGCCGGATGGTCTTGTCGGGTGTGAGAAAGGTCTGACGCGCGAGCTGCTGGGTCACCGTGCTCGCGCCCTGGGCGGCGCGGCGATGACGCAGGTTCGCGAGCGCAGCAGAGCCGATGCGGACGAGATCGAACCCGTGGTGATCGTAGAAGTGCTGATCCTCCGTCGCGATCAGGGCGTTGACGAGATGGCCCGAGACCTCGCCCAGCGGCACCTCGATGCGCTGCTCCTTGTAGATGGTGAACGCGAGGGCATCGGACGCGTCGTAGATGGCGGTGGCCTGATCCATCTCGCCGATGCGGCGCACCGCGTCCATATCCGGGAGGCCGCGCGCGAGCGAGGAGAGCAGCCAGACGCTGCCGCCCACCCACAGCACGGCGGCGCATGTGAACGCCGCGACCGTACTCTTGACCAGCCGGGGATGACGAGCCGCCGCGGCGCGCAGATCGTCGTGGAACTCAAGCAGCCGTTGCGGAATGCGGGGAAGCATCAACGGTAATTCCTGCAACACATACGCCATGGCCGTGGTTCACTGCCGGCACCCGCGGGGGTGGCACCCTGGTTGCAGGATCAGCTGGCGGAGGAGGAAGTGGTCGCTTCAGTGGGTCGTGCGCTGAAAGTCTTCGCCGTCCTGGTGATTCCCATCACGATTACGTGCGCCCTCGTCGCGCCGACGGCCGACGATCAGCCCGCGCTACAGGACCACACGCTGCGCGCGGCTGCGCCACCCGCGTTCGACACGCCTCTGCGCGCGGACGAGGAAGGTGTGGTGGATTTGTACGGGAATGATGTCACTGACGCGGTAGCGAAGTACAAGCTGGACGCGGATGGCAGCCTGTACGAATCCCACTCGCCGCAATCGCAACTCCCTCGGCTCGGCTCCCCCAAGAGCTGACGGCACCTTTCACGCCCGCGGCGCCGGCCGCCGCTTCACCCGATCGATGCACGTCGACGAAGAGGCTGACCAGCCGCGCGTCCCATCGCCCCGCGCGCGCTTCCTGGACGAGCGTGCGATACGCCGCCGACGGCGGCAGCGCCTTGCGATACGGCCGGTCCGTCGTGAGCGCGTCGAAGACGTCGACGACGCTGACGATGCGGGCGAGCAGGGGGATGCGGTCGCCGGTCAGGCCGTCGGGATAGCCGCCTCCATCCATCTGCTCGTGGTGATGCCGCACGATCGGCCGAACCCTGTCGAGCGAGCGGACGGTGCTGCACAGCCGATCGCCGACGACGGGATGCGTGCGCATCAGCTCGTACTCGCGTCGCGTCAGGCGCCCCTTTTTCTGCAGCACGCGGTCGGGCACCGCAATCTTGCCGATGTCGTGGAGGAACGCGCCGCGATACAGGGCATCGAGGTCGGCCGCGTCGAGCCGTAGCCGCACGCCCATCGCGGTTGCAAACGCTGCGAGCCGCTCGCAGTGGCCTTCGGTGTATGGATCGCGCGCCTCGATGACGCGCCCGAGCGCGAGGAAGAGCGCCTCCGCCGATTCGAGATCGTCGGTGAGCCGCTTCATCGCGACGAGCGAGCGGACGCGCAAGAAGAGCTCGTCGGGATCGACCGGCTTGTTCAGGAAATCGTCCGCGCCCGCCTCGAGGCCGGCGAGCCGCGTCTGCCGCTCTTGGTTCGCCGTAATCAGCACGACAGGCGTGAGGCACGTCGCCGCGTCGCGCTTGATCTCGGCGCAGACGTCGACGCCCGACATGCCCGGCATGACGACGTCGAGCAGCGCGACGTCCGGCCGCAGCGATCGGACGCGTTCGAGCGCCTCCGCGCCGTTCAGCGCGGTCTCGACCGCGTAGCCCGCGCGTTCCAGCAGTCCCTGCAGCCCGCGCAGGTTCGGCTCGTAGTCGTCGGCGATCACGACACGTCCGGCGTTCGACATGACGGCAGTCTCTCCGGGATGTTCTGCGTCGTGCAAGGCGGGGACCACGGCCACGGTGCGGCGGAATCGTCGTTAACGTGCGGCAACCAAAGTCGATGTCGGATCGACGCCGTTTCATACACGGCGCCGCGCGCCGGCCGGATGCGCCATTCTGATCCTGCAAACGCGCAACTGTGAAATCGCCTAACGGATGGGATAGACGTGGATCGTGGATCGCCCTCCGCCGCCCGACGCGGCCGCGACGACGTGCTCGTCGGCCGCGAGATGCGTGACGCACTCGCTGTCGCACCGTCTGACCCGAATCGCGTCGCGCATGCGGGGCCGGACGACGACGGCAGCGCTGTCCAGCCAGCCGACGATGGCGTCGCCGGTGGAGCCGCCGCGCGCATAGAAGCGACCGGGCAGCGAGCCGACCGCGTCGAACCGCCGCAGCCCCTCGTCCATCGTGAAGAACCTGACGCGCGCGCCATCGTTGGCGGTGCAGACCGGCCGATCGGCGATCGGCAGGCGGGGACAGTCGACGTCGAGCCGCGTCTCGGGGAAGACGACGTCCGGCGCGTCGCCGAGCGCGCGGAAGCGGCCTGTCGAGCGGATGTTCGGCTGCAGGATCCACCACCAGCGATTGAGCAGCGGGACGTCCAAGAACGGATGCTCGTACTGCTCGTCGAGCACCACCGCGTAGCCGGCGGTCGATGCGACGGGCTTCGGAACCATCCGGCTGCGCACGGCGGCCCACCGCCGGACGTCGGCGCTGCCGGCGCCGAGTCGACCCGCCGCGCGAACGAGGCGCCGCCCTGTGTCCCAGCCGAGGATTGTCCACGCCGATGTCCGGCGGTCGACGAACAATCGCGAAGGCGTCACGCCGGCCAGCCGGTATTCCCAGGTCACGGTTGACGATCGGTCGACGCCGACCAGGCGGAGAACGGCCGCGCCGTCCTCGTGTCCCATGAGCACGAGGCGGTCTTCGTCGACGAATGCCGCTTCGTCCGCGTTGAAGGGCGCGAGCGCGCCGCCCGTGCGGCCGACGTGAAACGTCGTCTCCTCGTTCTCGTTCTCGGTGGCGATGACGATCGAGCCGCCGGCCGGCGACACGTGGAGGCCGTACACGTCCAGCGTAGTGGCGAACTCGGCAATCGACGCGGCGTCCAGCGTGCGGATGGCGATCAGGGGCGCGGGCCCGAGAAACGGATCCGTCGCGAACGCCTCGAGCGCGCGCGTCGAGCCGAGACAGGCGGTCGCGACGCTGACGGCGGCAACGCCGGCCGCGGCGACCAGCGCCGCGCGCCGCCGGGTCCACGCGAGCGCCGCGGCGAGGGCAGCGGCAAACACCGTCGCGCTCTGCCAGTCGCGGGCGCCCTGGTGCAGCCGGACGAGATCGAAGCCGTTGGACACGACCGCCGCGAGCGTCAGCGCTGCGCAGCCCGCGAGGACCGCGACGAGCAGCGTCGCCGGCTCGTCCTGATCCTTGCGCCGGAACCAGGCCAGCGCGAGGAGGAAGCCGGCGCACAGCAGATTCATCGCCGCGATCTCGACGCTCATCCGCGACGCGTCGCGGAGAATCAGGAACGCGCCGGCGACGGTCGCGACGCCGGCGGCGGCGACGAGCCGCGGCGCCGGCTTGAGCGCGGCGAGCGTCGCGACGACGACGAGCGCGGACTGCGCGAGCCCCGCCGCGAAGAGCGCGACCATGACAGCCATGCTGCGCGCGGACCAGGACGACATGATGGGTGCCGGCGCGGCGCGCCCGAGGCGCGCGTCGACGGCGTCGAGCGCGGCTTGCGCGCGCGCGACGTCACCCTCGGCCAGCGGCAGCTCCCATCGATGCCGCGCGGCGTCCAGGGCGACGAGGCGCGGCCTCGCGCCCCGCACGTCGATCCGCAGCTCGGATAACCCGCTGTACGCGAAGCGATGGAGCGCGGTGACACCTGCCTGCCACTCGAGCCGATCGTCGTGGAACGTGACCGTGGCGTCGCCGCCGGACGAGACGAGCGTCACGGGGCCGCCGAGCGTCGCGGCCGGCACGTTCGCCGCGTCGCGGATCGCCTGGAGCCGATGCGCGAGGCTGGGATGCGTCGCGTTGCGTTCCAGATCGGCGGCGAATCGCCGCGGGAACCGCGTCAGCGCGTACGTCTTCGTCAGCGCACGGATCAGCGCGTCGGCGTCGCCGCAGAGCGCGATCGCACGCAGATCGCTCGCCGTCTCGTGCTGCTGGCGCGCCCGCGCGCGCATCGCGAGCGCGCTCACCATGAGGACGGGCCACGACACCAACATCACGCCCAGCGCCTCGGGCTCGATGATGCGAAAGGCCGGCGCGGTCGCGGCCGCGGCCGCGATCAGCGCGTGGTTGACGAGGCGGAGGCGGCGCATACGCCGCGCGTTGAAGTGCTCGAGATGCGCGAGCTCGTGCGCGCAGATCGCCGCGGTCTCATCGGGGTCGAGCGCGTCGAGGAGCGGCTGGCTGAACGCCGCGCCCGGCTCGTGAAGCGAAGGAAGCGCCACGGCGTTCGCGAACCGGCCGCCGCGAAGGTCCACGACGTCGAAGCGCACGGGCCCGACGCCGCACGACTCCGCCATCGCCGCGAATCGCGCCAGGAGCGTGGAGTCCGACATCGGTCGCGCGCCGAGGATCCAACGGAACGCCGCCGCGTAGCGGCGGTGCCAGAGCAGGAGCACGAGCGCGAGCACCGCTGCCGCGATCCAGTCGACGCCTCCGGCCTGCGCGGCGATCGCCGGCGTCGCGCCGAGCAGAATCCAGAAGCCGAACGCGGCGATCCAGAGCCGCACGAAGAACCAGACGTACGCGGGAAGACTCCACGTCTCTTCGTACACTCGGCGCCGCAGCGGATAGCCGGCGGCCAGCTGACTCATCGCGAGCAGCGGCAGCGTCCACGCCGCGCGGCCCGGCCAGATCGTGACGAGCAGCATGAACGCCACGCCGGTCAGGGCGCCGCGCACGCGCTGCGCCGCGAGCAACCGCTCTGGGAGTGACGCGTCGCCGACCCGCCGCGCGAGCGAACGCCCCTGCCACAACTTGAACGCGGCCGGCGCGAGGGCAACGATGAGAGGCGCTGCGGCGGAACTGAGAACGGACATCAGATCGAGGTGTCGGCACGAACCGCAGGTCCCGACATCCCCGAAATGTGTAACTCGATCGAGCCATTGAAGGATAGACGCGAGCGCCACAGCGCGAGCGTCTCGGGCGCGGGGGTGGAGCCCCGCGCAAAGTGAATGAAGTTGATCGCGACGGGCCTTGCGACCGCGGACTATGATTACGCGGCCCCGACAGTCAGGGACACTCCGGAGGGAGTCATGGCTCGGACCTTGTACAGCGTGCTGGCTCTGCTCGTGGCGGTGATGCTCCACCCCGCGCCCGCGGCGGCGCAGATCGACCGCGCGGCGCTCACGGGAACCGTCAAAGACGCGTCGGACGCCGTCGTGCCGGGCGCGACCGTCACCGCGCGCCACACCGGCACCAACGTGCCGGCCTCCGCGGTGACTGACACGCAGGGCACCTACGTCATCGGCTCGCTGATCCCGGGCAGCTACGTGGTCGACGTCGAGCTCTCCGGGTTCAACAAGGTCACACGCCGCGTCGATCTGGAAATCGGCCAGCGCGCGCGCCTCGACTTCTCGCTGTCGGTCGGCGGCGTCGAGCAGAACGTCACGGTCGAGGCCGCCTCACCCCTCGTCAACACCGAGCAGGCGACCATCGGCACGGTGATCAGCCAGCCGGAGGTCGCGAAGCTGCCGCTGTCGCTGCGCAACTGGGACGACCTGCTCGGGCTCGCGGCGGGCGTCCAGGGCGATCGCTACACCGAGCAGGCCGGCAGCACGGCCGCGGGCCGTACCGGCGGCGTGAACGTGCACGGCGTCCGCTCCCTGCAGAACAACTTCCTGCTCGACGGCCTCGACAACACCTCGATCTCCGAGAACGTCCAGGAGCTGACGACGCAGGTGTCGCGGCCGTCGGTCGATTCCATCGGCGAGTTCAAGGTGGTGACGAGCGCGTACTCCGCCGAGTACGGCCGGTCGCCGGGCGCGGCGATCAGCGTGACGACCAAGTCGGGCACCAACGCGATCCACGGCACCGCGTACGACTACGCGCGCAACGATCGGTTCAACGCGCTCGACTTCTTCACCGATCGCCAGCGCAAGCGGCAGATCGCGCAGGGCGTGCAGCCGACGCCCAAGGCGGACTATCGGTACAACGACTTCGGCGGCAATCTGGGCGGGCCGATCGTGAAGAGCCGCGCGTTCGCGTTCGGCGACTTCGAGGGCACGCGGCTCACGCAGGGCGTGACACGGCAGACCGTCGTGCCGACGGCGCTCGAGCGCCAGGGCATCATTTCGGGCGTGCGCGATCCGCTCGCCGGGCAGCCGTTCCCGAACAACACGATTCCGGCGGACCGCATCGATCCGGTGTCGCGCCAGCTGATGGATCTCTTTCCGCTCCCGAACGCGACCGGGTCGAGCAACTTCTTCCGCACCGCCAACGCCACCGACAACGCGCAGCGGTATCTGGTACGCGGCGATCTGCATCTGCAGGCCAGCGACAACGTGTTCGCGCGCTACTACCAGTCGAACCGCGATCGCTTCATCCCGGGCAACTTCGGCGGGATCGCCGACGGGACCAGCACGTCGGCGTGGGGCCGGCAGAACATGAAGACCTACACGTTCGCCGCGGGCTGGAACCACACGATCGGGTCGAGCGCGCTGAACGAGCTCCGCGTCGGCTACAACAAGGCCAACTCGAACGCCGTGCAGGATCCGTTCGGGCAGAACACGCTGGCGTCGGTCGGCATCAAGGGCGTGCCGGACGATGCGCGAATCAGCGGCGGCCTGCCGGGCATCAACTTCAGCGCGGGCGGCTACCGGCTCGGATCGCCCGACTTCCTGCCGAAGTACCAGCTGACCGATCAGTTCCAGTTCACCGACACCGTCTCGCTGTACCGCGGCGCGAACCAGTGGAAGTTCGGCGTCGACGTGATGATGCCGATGCGCAACACGTTCCTCGACGTGCCGGCGATGCGCGGGTCGGTGACCTTCGGCAACACGTACACCGGCAGCGTGCTCGGCGATTTCCTGCTCGGGTACGTGCGCGACGCGCAGCTGTCGAACATCGCCGAGATCCACCAGCGGCTGGCCGCGTATTCCGTCTACGCGCAGGACGACTGGAAGCCGCTGTCGAACCTGACGATCAACGCCGGCGTGCGCTACGACTTCATGACGCCGGCGCTCGAGGCCGACAACCGGATGTCGAACTTCGACCGCGCGGCCGTGTCGCTCGTGCAGGCCAGGGACGGATCGCTCGAGGATCGCGCGCTGGTGAAGCCCGACCGGAACAACGTCGCGCCGCGCCTCGGCTTCACCTACACCCCGGGATCGCAGGCGTGGGTCGTCCGCGGCGGCTACGGGATCTTCTACAACCTGTACGATCGCATCGGCAGCGAGGATCAGCTCGGCCTCAACCTCCCGTTCCTGATCAACGGCCTGCGCGGGCCGGCGACGACGGCCACCGGTCCGCTGTTCCTGCTGAAGAACGGCTTTCCATCCGACTTCCTCGATCCGGCCAGGATCAGCGTCGCGAGCGTCCGGGTGCGCGCGATCAATCCCGCCGGCGACAAGACGTACTTCCAGCAGTGGAGCGCCGGCCTGCAGCGCCAGCTGAGCGCGACGCTCGTCGTGTCGGCGGACTACGTCGGCACGAAGGGATCGAAGATCTGGACGCTCCGCAACCTGAATCAACCCGATCCGGTCACGAAGGCGCTGCCGTATCCGACGTTCGGGACGATCGAGTACGCGGATCAGGACGGCACCGCGAACTACCACGGCCTCGAGCTGACGGTGGAGCGGCGCTTCTCGCGCGGCGTCGGCTTCCGCGCCGCGTACACGCTGTCGAAGGCGAAGGACAACGCCGGCGAGCACCTCTTCTCGGGGGGCTCGCCGAGCTTCCTGCAGGACGCGCGCAACCGCGACTCGTGGCAGGGTCCGTCGGATCAGGACACGCGCCATCGCCTCGCGGCGAACTGGATCCTCGACGTGCCCATGGGCTTCACCTTCAGCGGCATCGTCACGGCGCGGACCGGCCGTCCGTTCACGGTGCGTCAGAGCAGCAACAACGTCGGCAACCTGATGACGGGCCTGCCCGATCGCATCGGCGACGGCGAAGGCGCGAAGACGGTCGATTCCTGGTTCGACGCGACGGCGTTCAAGGCGGTGACGAGCGGCACGTTCGGCAACAGCGGCCGGAACATCCTGCGCGGACCCGGCCTCGTCAATGCTGACATCGCATTGCACCGCCGGTTCCCGATCGGCGGCAGCCGCGCGCTCGAGCTGCGTTGGGAAGTGTTCAACGTGTTCAACGGTACGCAGCTCGGGCTGCCCGACCCGAACATCAGCAACAGCACCGTCGGGACGATCACGAGCCTCGCGGGCGATCCGCGCGTGATGCAGTTCGCGGCGAAGCTGGTGTTCTAGATGCGGCGCGCGGCGATCGTCTTCGTGATCGTCTGTAGCGCGAGGCCTGTGGCCGAGCGCCCTGCGACGTCGGCGTCGCTCTTCACGAAGACGTTCACCGTCGCGGCCAGAAGCGAAGTGCTCGCCACGATTGAGGCCGGCTGCGCCCGGTGCGACTGGGGCGCGGCCGGGCGCGAAGCAGCCGTGCTGATGCTGCTCGTCGACGGCACGTACTCGCAGCATCTGATCCTCGCGCGCGGCGACGCGCCGGCGGATTACCAGGTGGCGCTCGGCACGCTCGAGGCCGGCCGCCACGCGCTCGCCATCGACCGCGATCCCGAGTGGATTGCGCCCGCCGCGGGACCGCCGGCCGTGTCGCGCGTCGACATCCGCTCGATTCGATCCGGCGACGCGGACTTCGACGCGCTCTCGCGCGCGCCGATCCTTTTCGCGCGCGCGAACACGGTGGGCCGCTTCACCGATCTGCCGATCCTCATGTGGTACGAGGTCGTGCCGACGCCGCGCGGGCGGCAGCTCCGCTACTCCGTCATCTTCACCAACGAAGACGGCGGGACGGCCACCGATCGCCTGATGGCGACCTGGGGTCGAACGACCGACATCGAGCTCGTCTACGGCGTCGAGGTCGACGATCGCGGCGCCGTGCTCGGCGAGCAGTTCCAGGGTCCCGGCCACGCCGTTCCCGACTTCCACGGCCGCCACGAGGCGCGGCATCCGCTGCTGTGGGTGGCGACGGACAACAACATGGTCGACGAGCGCGGCACCACGCGCGCGCGGTTCGCGCCCGCCGCCGAGCGCTTCGATCTCCGGGATCGATCGCGCGAAGCGGTCATGGACGCGCATCCGTGGACCTACGCGCTGGCCGCGAAGGAGATGGTCCGCGAAGGCAAGATCGACGACGACGCGGCCCCCGGATCCGGCAGGATCGCCGACCCGCGCCGCTTCGTTTTCGTCGAGGGCTGCAGCGAGCTCCAGAACGCCGGCCTCGTCTTCTCCGTACGCGCGCGCGACGCCGGCGGCGGCGAGCGGTGGTTCGACTCGGACCGCGCGCAGGCGGCGTTCAGGATCGTGCGCACCGGCTGCTTCCAGGGCGCGGTGCCCGTGCCGGCTGGAGCGAAGCCGACCGCGGTCAGGTTTCGCGCGTTTCCATCGACCGCCGCCAGTGCGCCGGCCACGCAGGCGTCGGTTCGCGTGACACGGATCAACCGCGTGTTCACGCTCGGCGACGACTACCTGCCGCGGCCCTCGATCTTCGAGTGGACCGGATCGCTGCCGCTCGCGATCGGCGGCGACTGGCGGGAGGTCATCTTTTGAGCCCGACCGCGCGTGAAGCCGCCGCCGAGTTCTTCGGCACCTTCGTCCTGATCGCCCTCGGCGTCGGCGTCGTCGCGCAGGTGGTGTTGAGCGGCCAGAGCGCCGGCAACTACCTGTCGATCAACCTTGGATGGGGACTCGGCGTCACGATGGGCGTGTACGTCGCGGCCGGCGTCTCCGGCGCGCATCTCAATCCCGCCGTGACGGTCGCGCTCGCGGCCTATCGCGGATTCTCCTGGCGCAAGGTGCTGCCCTACTGCGCGGCGCAGATCGCCGGCGCGTTCGCGGCATCGGCCCTCGTGTTCACCGTGTACCGCGAAGCGCTGACGGCGTTCGACGGCGGCGTGCGGCAGATCGCCGGGCCGCACGGAACGGCCGGCATCTGGGCGACGTATCCGCAGCCGTTCCTGTCGACAACGGGCGGCCTCGTCGATCAGATCGTCGGCACGGCGCTGCTGGTCGCGGTCATCTTCGCGCTCGGCGATCGGCGCAACTCCCCGCCCGCCCCGGCAATAGCACCCGTGGTCGTCGGCCTGCTCGTCGTGGCGATCGGCGTCGCGTTCGGATTCAACGCGGGATACGCGATCAACCCGGCCCGCGACTTCGGCCCGCGGCTCTTCACGGCAGTCGCCGGCTGGGGCGCCGGCGTGTTTACGGCGGGCCACACGTGGTGGTGGGTGCCGATCGCCGGTCCGCTCGCGGGCGGGCTTGCCGGCGGCGTCGCGTACGACGCGCTGATTCTGCGCCACCATCCGCACGAGCAGGACTCCTGATGCCGCGCCACATCCTGGCCCTCGATCAGGGGACGACGTCGAGCCGCGCGATCGTGTTCGACGCGGCCGGTTCGAAGGTCGCCGCCGCGCAGCAGGAATTCCCGCAGATCTTTCCGGCGCCCGCCCACGTCGAGCACGATCCGATCGCAATCTGGTCGACCCAGCTCGCCGTCGCGCGCGAAGCCATCGAGCGCGCCCGCATCCGCGCGTCGGACGTGGCCGCGGTCGGCATCACCAATCAGCGCGAGACGACCGTGCTCTGGGAGCGATCGACCGGACGTCCGGTCGCGAACGCGATCGTCTGGCAGAGCCGCGTCAGCGCGCCGATCTGCGATCGGCTCAAGCGCGAAGGACTCGAAGAGCTGTTCCGATCGAAAACCGGCCTCGTCGTCGACGCCTATTTCTCCGGGACGAAGATCGCGCACCTGCTCGAGACGGTGCCGGGGTTGCGCGCGCGCGCGAAGAACGGCGAGATCCTCTTCGGCACGATCGATACGTTTCTCATCTGGCGGCTGACGGGAGGGCGCGTCCACGCGACCGACTACAGCAACGCCAGCCGGACGCTGATCTTCAACATCCACACGCTCGACTGGGACGACGAGCTGCTGCGGATTCTCGACATCCCGCGCGCGATGCTGCCCGAGGCGCGTCGGTCGAGCGAGGTGTACGGCGAGACGGACGCGTCGCTGCTCGGCGCGGCGATGCCGATTGCGGGCGTGGCCGGCGATCAGCAGGCGGCGACGTTCGGCCAGGCCTGCTTCGAGCCCGGCTCGGCGAAGAACACGTACGGGACCGGCTGCTTCATGCTGCTCAACACCGGCCACGACGCGGTCGCGTCGCGGCACGGACTGCTGACGACGATCGGCTGGGGCATCGGCGGCAAGGTCACGTACTGCCTCGAGGGCGCGGTGTTCATCGCCGGCGCCGCGGTCCAGTGGCTGCGCGATGGTCTGCGCGCGATCCGCGCGTCGGCCGAGGTCGAAGCCCTGATGGCGGACGCGCCGGACACCGACGGCGTCTACCTCGTGCCGGCGTTCGTCGGGCTCGGCGCGCCGCACTGGGATTCGGCGGCCCGCGGGGCCATTCTCGGCATCACGCGCGGCACCACGATCGCGCACATCGCGCGGGCGGCGGTCGAGTCGATGGCGTACCAGACGCGCGACGTGCTCGAGGTGATGCAACTCGACGCGGGCCTGACGCTGTCGGCGCTGAAGGTCGACGGCGGCGCGGCGGCCAACGATCAGCTGCTGCAGTTTCAGGCCGATCTGCTGGGCGTGCCGGTGCGGAGGCCGAAAGAGGCGGAGGCGACGGCGCGCGGCGCCGCGTTCCTCGCCGGACTGGCCGTCGGATTCTGGCCCGACCAGGCCGCGCTGGCGAGGATCTGGACGCTCGATCGGGAGTTCACGCCGTCGATGGACGCCGCCCGGCGCGACCGGCTGTACGCCGGCTGGCAGAAAGCGGTCGGCCGGTCGCGCGCCTGGGCCTAGGAACTTGCGAACCGGCGCCGCAGCCAGCGGATCAGCGTGGCCGCGGACGCGACGATCACCGCGAGCAGAATCGCCACCACCGTCAGCGCGACGATCGGATGCGTCAGCGCGAAATACGACAGCCCGATCGCGAACACGTCCTCTCCGATGCTCAGCAGCCAGTTGCTGAACGGCTCGGGCGACGTGTTGGCGGCCGCGCGCGCGCTGGCCTTCGTCAGGTGCGTCGTCATGGCGACCGACCCGCCGAGGAGCGCGACGATGGCTTCCGTGCCGGACGACGCGTCGCCGAGCGCGGTCATCGCGACCAGCGCGCCGCCGAGCGGACGGATGACGGTGTGCACGGCGTCCCACACCGAGTCGAACCACGGCACCTTGTCCGCGACGAACTCCACCAGATACATGACGAGGGCCGCGGCGATCACGACCGGATTGTCGAAGGCCCGGAACTGCTCCGGCAGCGCGACGAGGTGGTAGTGCGACGCGAGCCCGAGGACCGCCACCGTCGCGTAGAGATTGAGCCCCGAGGCGAACGCGAAGGGAATCGTCCGGCCGAGCGCGCTCAAAAGATCCATCACAGCGACCATACATGAACGGGCGCGCGCGTTCGAATAAAATCAGCAGGGACGGGATCGATCATGAACGCTCCGACGGCAAGCGGGCTGGACCGGCTGGTGGTCGCCGAGACGCTGCTGAGCGACGTCGACGGCGAGCAGGGGCGGCTGGTGATCCGCGGCTACCCCGTCGAAGCGCTCGTCGAGCGGGCGACGTTCGAAGACGTCTGCGGCCTGATGTGGAACGGCGCGCTCCCGTCGGCGGCGGACCGCGAGGCACTGCGCGCCGACCTCGCGCGCGCCCGGCAGGACGGGTTCGACCTGCTCCCATCGCTCGGTGACGCCCTGGCCGCGAGCGACGGGATGGAAGCGCTGCGCGCCTCGATCGGTCATCTGCGCGCCGGCGACCCGCGCGCCGATCGCGTCCGGCTCACGGGCGCCGTCGCGGTCTTCGCCGCCGCGTGGGCGCGGTCGCAGGCCGGCCAAGCGCCGGTCGTACCCGACCGGTCGCTGTCGCACGCCGCGGCCGTTCTGCAGATGCTGTCGGACGCGATGCCCGAGCCGCCGCGCGTCCGCGCCCTCGACTCGTATCTGTGCTGCGTGGTCGATCACGGGATGAACGCGTCGACATTCGTCGCGCGCGTCGTGGCGTCGACGGGATCCGATCTCGTCAGCGCGATCGTGGCGGCCATCGGCGCGCTGAAGGGCCCGCTGCACGGCGGCGCGCCCGGACCCGTGCTCGACATGCTCGACGCGGTCGGCGATCCGGGGCGCGCGCGGTCGTGGCTCGAAGGCGAGCTCGCGGCCGGCCGCCGCATCATGGGGATGGGCCACCGAATCTACCGCGTGCGCGATCCGCGGGCCGCGGCCCTCGAGCGCGCGACGTCGGTGCTCGAGCAGTCGGGCACGGCGGCCGATCGGCTCGCCATGGCCCGCGCGGTCGAGCGTGAAGCGGAGCGGCTGCTCGCCGAGCGTCATCCGGAGCGGCGGCTGCGCGCGAACGTCGAGTTCTACACGGCCGTCCTGCTCGACGCGATCGGCATCCCGCGGACGCTGTTCTCGCCGATGTTCGCCGCGTCGCGTGTGGCCGGCTGGTGCGCCCACGTCGACGAGCAGCAGCGCGTCGGCCGGCTGATTCGGCCGGCGTCGAAGTACATCGGGCCCGATCCCGCCGTCACCGCGCAGTAGCGTCGCGCGGCGACGTCATCGCCGGCGCGTGCTCTCGTAGAGGCTGCCCACGCCGCCGCCGAGCGCGGCGCCGATCAACGCGCCCTTCTTGCCCGCGACGATTCCGCCGATGCCGGCGCCGGTGCCCGCCGATCCGCCGATGACGAGCGCGCTCTTGCCCCACGACCGGCGCGGGCGCTCGGACTGATACCTCGTCGCGCGAGACGTCGACGCGCCAGCGCACTCGACCCGGGTCACCCGCTCGCCGCGAACGAACGCGTCGCGCACGATCGCGTGCCGGCCGGATCCGCACGACACGATAACCGGATCTGCAAAGGCCTGAGCGCCGGACAACGCTGTCACGAGCGCCGTCGTCGCCAGCAGCATTCGAGCTCGCATGACGTCCCTCCCTTCCGAGACTTCATGCCCTCCGGAATTTCAAGCGCGATGCCGTGCGAAATCGCGAGGAAAACGGGCGCGCTGTCCCCGATCGAAACTCATCGATAGTCCGCGCGCGAGGACACTTCCTTCAGTCGAGGTACTTCACGAACACGACCTCGTTGTGCTTCTCGTTGTAGATCAACTCGTCGACCTGGGCCTGCACCATCAGGATGCCGAACCCGCCGGGGCGAAGACCCTTCTGCTCGCGCACGCTCACGTGCTCGATCGGACGATCGGGATGCGTGATGGCGGCGTGGTCGAGGCCCTCCATCTTGAAGCCCGGGCCGGGATCGGCGATCCGGTAGAGCAGCATCCGCCTGGCTCGCAGATACGAGACGCGCACCTTGCGTTTGGGATCGAGCTTGCCGCCCCACTCGACGGCGTTCAGCAGCAGCTCGCGAAACGCGTAGCCCACCGACTCGCGGACCTCCTCGGGCAGGTTCGCGTCGAGGCGGGCCATGACGCCGTGCAGCCGCTCGGCCGCCTCGCGCGTGCACGGGACGGCCAGCTCCACCCAGTCGGCGCGCGCCGAGATCACATCGATCGGCGGCTCGGGCCCCGCCTTGAGCGCCGCGCGCACGAGCGAGATGAGCGCCAGGGGCTCGACAGGCTTCCGCACGAACTGATGCGCCCGCTGCCGGATCGCCCGCAGCAGCGTCTCGGGCGCATCGTCGGACGTGAGGACGACGACTTTCGGCCGCGCGCCGGTGCGCTTGAGGCGATCGAGCACGCCGAGCCCGTCCATCCGAGGCATCCAGACGTCGAGCAGCATGAGATCGAATCGGCCGCCGCGCAGGCGCTTGATCGCCTCGGCCCCGTCTTTCGCGACGCGAACGGCGAACCCGGCTTTTGTCAGCGCGGTGCGCGCGACGTGGCGCGTCAGACGATCGTCATCGACGACGAGCACGCGGGCGGCGCGGCGTGGCGGCATGTCCGGCGACCTTTCTCTTGACGGCGTTGCTGCGTCGAGCGGGTTCGAGCGCGCGCTGCAGGTACTTCATCTCGCGCTCGACATCGGCGACCGCCGCTCGAATGTCCGACGTCTCGTTCCGGCGCGCCAGGCTTTCGAGCCGCGCCGCCGCCTCGTACGCGCGCGGAGCATGCAGCGCGCCGAGCGATCCCTTCAGCGCGTGCGCGGCGAGCCGCAGCGCCTCGTTGTCCGCGCGCGCGACGGCAGCTCTGATCGCGTCCATCTGCGCCGGCGAATCGGCGCGGAAGATCGCGATCAGCTCGCGCAGCAGGCGCCGATCGCCGCCGAGCCGGCTCACTGCACTGTCCGCATCGAATACGACCGCGGCGGCGGATTGAGCGGGGGCGGCGGCGACACCGCCGCCGGACACCGGCTCGACCGCCTTGGCCTGAGCGGAGTCGGCGGCCCGCTCGACGGCGTCGACGAGCTCCTGCGGGTGCAGCGGCTTGGACACGTAGCCGTCCATGCCGGCGGCCAGACAGCGCTCGCGATCGCCCGTCATCGCATGCGCCGTCATCGCCACGATGGGAACGTGGGGGCCGTGCGCGCCCGAGGATCGCTCCTGCTGCCGGATGACGACCGTGGCCGACAGGCCGTCGACCTCGGGCATCTGCACGTCCATCAGGACGACGTCGAAGTAGCCGGACGGCGATCGCGCGATCGCATCGATGGCCTCGCGGCCGTTGGACACGCTCACCACGGCGTGGCCGCGCTTCGCGAGGACCCGCGTGACGAACTGCCGGTTCATCGCCGTGTCCTCGGCGACGAGGACGCGCAGCCGTCGCGACGTCGTCCGCGCGAGCGAGGCGGATGCCTGGGCGCCGCGGACCGCGCGTCCGCCGAACAGCGCCAGGATGGCGTCGAGCAGGTCGGACTGCCTGACCGGCTTCGTCAGATGCCCGGCGATCCCCAGCCGGCGGCAGCGGGCCGCGTCCTCCGGCCGCGCCGCGGACGTCAGCATCAGCAGCGGGATCGCCCGGAAGCGCCGGTCGCGCCGCACGCGATTCGCGAACATGAAGCCGTCCATCTGCGGCATCTGGCCGTCCACGATGACGACGGCGTACGGCCGCCCGGCCTTGCGCGCCGCGGCGAGCATCTCGAGACCTTCCGCGCCGCCGGCGGCGGCATCGGGCTTCATCGTCCAGCTCGAGAGCACTTCGGTGAGGATGCGGCGGTTCGTCGCGTTGTCGTCGACGATGAGCACGCGGAGATCCCGCAGTTCGACGACAGGCTCGGCAATGGCGGAGACGTCAGGCGTCGACCGCGCGAACCGCGCCGTGAAATGAAACGTGCTCCCGCGTCCAATCTCGCTCTCGAGCCACATCGTCCCGCCGAGCAGCGACACGATCTCGCTGGCGATCGACAACCCGAGACCGGTCCCGCCGAAGCTGCGCGTCGTGGAGCTGTCGGCCTGTGCGAACGCCTGGAAGATCAGCGCTCGCTTGTCCTCGGGGATGCCGATGCCGGTGTCGGACACGGCGAAGTGCAGCACGACGGCGTCCTGGTCGATGGAGGCCGCATCGACGGACACCACGACTTCACCGCGCTCGGTGAACTTGACGGCGTTGGCGACGAGGTTGGTGACCACCTGGGTGAGGCGGCCGGGATCGCCGACGAGGTTGTCGGGCACGGTCGCGCCGATGTGGCAGGCGAGCTCCAGTCGCTTCTGCTGCGCGCGGACCGCGAGCGCCTTCATCGCGTCCTCGACCGTCTCGCGAAGCGGGAACGGAATCTGCTCGAGCGCGAGCTTGCGCGCTTCGATCTTCGAGAAGTCGAGGATGTCGTTGATCACGGCGAGCAGCGCCTGCGCCGACTGGGCGATGGCGGCCAGATATTCGCGCTGCTCGGGCGTGAGGCGCGTGTTCAGCGCGAGATCGGCCATGCCGATGATCGCCGTCATCGGCGTGCGGATCTCGTGGCTCATGTTGGCAAGGAACGCCGCCTTCGCCTCGGCGGCCTCCTCGGCCTTCGCCTTGGCGCGATTGAGCTCGCTGACGAGCTGCGCGAGCTGTTCGCTCGCGGCCTTGGTCGCGGTCACGTCGCGCGTCGATGCGTAGATCGTCTGCTCATCGACGTACGGAACCGCCGTCCATGACAGCCAGCGGTACGACCCGTCCGCGGCGCGGTACCGGTTCTCGAATTGGATGATTTTGGCGCCGCCGCCGACGCGCTCGGCGGCCGCCACCGTCGCGGCGCGATCGTCCGGGTGCACGAAGTCGAGATACGGCGTCCGGTACAGCTCGGCGAGCGGATAGCCGAGCGCGTGTTCCCACGCGGGGTTGAGGCGCTTGAAGTAGCCGTCGAAGCCGGCGATGCAGAGCAGCTCCTCGGAGAGCGAGAAGAACCGATCCAGCTCCTCCTCGGCGCGGCGCCGCTCGATGAACTGCCCGATCTGGCTGCCGATCGTGCCGAGCATCTCCAGGAGTGAGGCGTCGGGCTCGCGGATCTCACGGCTGAAGAATTCCATCACGCCGAGCACGTAATCGCCCATCACGACGGGAAAGCCGAAGGCGCCGTGCAGGCCTTCGGCGGCGGCGGCGGGCGCGCGCGGAAAGTTGTCGTCGCGGAGCACGTCGGGAATGAACGCCGGCCGGCCGCTGGCCCAGACGCGCCCGGGCAGCCCGACGCCGCGCGCGAAGACCGACGCGCGGCTGATCGCGTCGAAGTTGGCGAAGGGGATACCTGGGGGATGCCAGGTCGCCACGCATCGCAGGCGATCCGCGTGCGGATCGACCTGCCACAACGCCCCGTGCTCCCAGCCGAGCGTCGTGCAGATCGCTTCGAGGATGCGCGGCGTGGCGTCGGCGAGGCGGCCGGATGCGGCGAGCACGCGCGCCGTCGCGTACTCGGCGGCAACCTGCCGTGTGTTCACGCCAGCGGGTTGGCGCTCGACGCCGGCGTTTCGCGCATCCACGATCGGCTGGTCCTCATGATTCCGCCGCAACGGCCGCGATCAGCGCCTTGATGTAGCCGAACGCGAACGCGAACCCCTGCAGCCGGTTCGTATCGCCCTCCACGACGGGCACGTGGTCCGGCATCATCATGCCGTCGTAGCCGATCTCCCTGTAGACGCGCATCGCCTTCAGCATGTCGACGTCGCCGGCGTCGATGAAGGTCTCGCGGAAGTCGAGAAAGCCTCCCGAGATGTTCCTGAAATGCACGTTGAAGATCTTGCCGCGCGCGCCGAAATAGCGGATGACGTCGAAGATCTGCTCGCCCGGCTTGTCCAGCATCTCCGAGACCGTGCCCTGACAGAAATTCAGTCCGTGGTACGGGCTCTCGGCAATCGACACGAATCGTTTGAGGCCGTCGACCGATCCGAGCACCGTCTCGACGCCGCGCCACCCCCGGCCCCGCGGCATCCCCGGATCCTGCGGATGGCACGCGAGGCGGACCTTGTGCTCCGCTGCCACCGGGACGACGCGCGTCAGGAAGTAGGTGATGCGTTCCCAGTACTCGTCGGCGCCGATTGGACCCGCGATGGTCAGCGGCGGCTCCTGCGCGGCGCCGGCGTACCTGAACGTGCTGTAGCGCGCGCCGCCGCGCCCCGGCGTCGACGCCGTCCGCGGTACGCCGATGAACGTCAGGTTGTACTTGAGACCGGGAATGCCGGCGCGGGCGGCGTTCCGGATCATCTGGCAGACGTCGTCGATCTGCCGATCGCGGTCGGGGCTCTTCGCGAGGAGGATCGCCGGAAGCTCGCTGCGCGAGATCTCGAAGGAGCTCAACGGCAGCGGCACCAGATCGAGCGCGATGCCGAACGACTCGACGCGCTCGCGCAGCCGGCTGAGGCCGTCGACCGACCAGCGGGCGTCCAGCCGCGGCGACGGCAGCTCGCTGCAGATGTGATTCACGCCGAAGCCGGCGAGGACGCGCAGGATCGCGTCGGCGTCGCCGTGCTGCGTGCCGACCTTCATGCGCGCCGGGGGTGGCGCCGCGGCCCGGGCCGCAGGCCGCGCGGCGGCGTGCGCCGCGACGACCGCCTCCGCGAGCGAGGCCGCCGTCACGCCCGCGCCCGTCAGTCGGACGAAGTCACGTCGATCCATGGTGGTCTCCCGCGCGCGGGAGATTAGCACCAAATCGTGGCGGCCGCCGAGTCCGGGCCGGTCGCCCTGAGACAATTGAGACGATGAGACGGTGTCTGATATGCTGAGGCGATGGCCGCGACCATGCTGACCGTCGAGGAAACGGGACGCGCCCTGGGCGTTTCACGGTCGACCGTCTGGCGCCGGATTCAACGCGGCGAGCTTCCCAGCGTCCGGCACCGGGGACGGCGGCTGGTACCCGCTTCAGCGCTTCAAGCCCATAGCCGTCGTCAGCGCGCGGCCGCCATTCCGCCGTTCACGCACGACCACCCGATCTTCAGGCTCGTGGGCGCCGGCCGCGGCGGCGGTAGGACGCCCGGCGCTCGCGACAAGCACGCCATCCTCGATCGATGAGGCGCGCGGTCCTCTGGGACTCGGGCGCGATTCTCGCCCTGCTCGACGCCGACGACGCCGATCACGACCGCGCGGTCGCGGTGGCCCATCAGATCGCCGCCGAAGCGCGCCCAAGCTTCGTCACGAATTACATCGAAGCGGAAGCGCACGCGCTGCTGGTGCGCAAGCTTGGTCGAGCCCTTGCCCGCCAGTGGCTCTTCGGCGGTGATCTGCCGGTCGTGCGGCTGCTCCCGGCCGAGGAAGAGAAGGCCCGTGAGCTCCTCGCGCGGCACTCCGACAAGGATTGGACACTGTGCGACGCGATGTCGTTCGCGCTGCTCGACGCCCGCCAGGTCGGACGGGCCTTCACGTTCGACCATCATTTCCGTCAATACGGCCGCATACAGGTGTTGGGATTGCCCTCCTGACATTCCGCGTTCGACGAGCGGGCTCGCGAAACGGATCGGCGGCGTTACTTCGCCGGGGTGACGCGCAGGTTCGCGAAGTCGCCGTCGCTGTTGTTGCCGGTCCACAGCCCAATCATGCCGCGGTCGTACTGACCGAGCTTCTTGACGTCGAGCGCGGCAGCCTTCGCCGCGCCGACATACACCTGGATCGCGTCGCCTCGCACGACGACGCGGAGCGGCACCCAATCGGTGGGCGCGACCGACGCGTCGACCGGACTCTCGAACTTGTCGGGGAATTCCTGCCGAAGCCGCGGCCAGTCGTAATCCGGCAGCGTGATGTACTGGACCGCGTGGCGATGCCGCACCGGATCCGCGGCGCGAAAGTTGAACGGCCGGAGGTACACCGACTCGTACGCGTTGTCGTCCTTGCGGTGGAACGCAATCCCGACGAAGCTTTGCTGGAGCACGTCGCGGCCGCGGACGTCTACCTCGATCGTGCCCTCGGCAAAGTCGCTGCCTTCGATCCAGACGACGCCGTTGTTGGCCCGCTCCGAGACGTGCACGGCGCCGCGCGGGTCCTGCAGTTTGCTCACGTCGCGATTCACCGCGCGCAGCTTCCCCGCCGCGAGCCGTTCGGCGAGGTCGATTCGCTGGGACGCGCCCGCCTGCGCCGGCTGCGCCGCACGAACAAGCGGTGATGCAGGTGTAGCGGCGGCGATCCAGCCCGCGATCCCGCAGCAGACGACGACGGCGTTGGCGGCAGACTGCATGACTCCTCCTGACGCGATCATCCTACTGTCATCAGTGTCTCAAGTGGAATGGCACGCTCGTCACGACGGTATTGGGCTTGAACAGCAGCGCGCCCTTGATGAGCAGCGCGCGCTGATTGTGAAACAGATGGTGCCACCAGCGCGCCGGCACGAACTCCGGCAGCACGATGGTGACGTAGCCGTCCGGCTTCTGGTCGGCGACCTGCTCGATGTACTCGAGCAGCGGCTCCATCAGCGATCGATACGGCGAGTCGAGGACGACCAGCGGCACGCCGTCGGTCCACCTCTCCCATTCCTCGCGGAGGTGCTCCGTGGCGACCGGATCGACGTTCACGTACACCGCCCGCACGTCCTTGGACAGCGTCCTCGCGTAGTCGAGGGCCTCGAGCACCGCTCGTTGAATCCCGCTGATTGGGACCAGCACGGTGTTGTGCCGGGGACCGCGCGACTGCCAGCCGCGAAGCGTGAGCTGCGTCGCGACGCCTTCGTAATGTCGGCGCGTCAGACGGCAGAACAGCACGGTCAGCGGAATCAGCAGCATGATGATCCAGGCGCCTTCGAGCGCCTTCGTCACGGCGACGACCAGCAGCACCAGCCCCGTCACGGCCGCGCCGAGGCCGTTAATCGCCGCGCTGGCCCGCCAGCCCGATCCGCGGATCCGCCGCCAGTGAACGACCATGCCGGCCTGCGACAGCGTGAACGAGACGAACACGCCGATCATGTACAGCGGGATCAGCGCGTGCGTGTCGCCGCGGAACGCGAAGAGCAGGATCCCGGCGAGCACGCTCAGCCCGACGATGCCGTTCGAGAAGGCGAGGCGATCGCCCTGGTTCATGAACTGCCGCGGGACGTAGCGGTCGCGCGCCAGAATCGAGGCGAGGCGGGGGAAATCCGCGTACGCGGTGTTGGCCGCCAGCACGAGGATCAGCATCGTCGCGGCCTGCACGGCGTAGTACGGCAGGCCGCGATCGCCGAAGACCCCGCGCGCCAGCTGCGACACCACGGTTTCCTGCTCGCTCGGGGTGATGCGATAGGCGTGCGACAGCAGCGTGATGCCGAGGAACATCGTGATCGAGAGGACCGCCATCGTGAGCATGGTCGCCGCGGCGTTCTTCGCCTCCGGCGGCTCGAACGCCGGCACGCCGTTCGACACCGCCTCGACGCCCGTCATGGCCGTGCATCCATTCGAGAACGCCGTGAGGAGCAGGAACAGCGTGAGCGGAACGCCCGTCGATTGGACCGGCTCCACGGGAGGGACGGGCGTCGCCGTTCCGGTCAGCACGTGCCAGGCGCCGACGGCAATCAGCGTCAGGATGGTGACGACGAAGAAGTAGGTCGGCGCGGCGAAGATGCGGCCCGACTCGCGGATGCCGCGCAGATTGCCCAGCATCAGCACGAGCACGAACGCCAGCGTCAGCTCCACGCGGCTGACGTGCCACTGCGGAAGCGCGGACGTAATCGCCGCGACGCCGGCGGCGATGCTGACCGCGACGGTGAGGACGTAATCGATGAGCAGCGACGAGGCCGCGACGAGCGCCGGCAGCTCACCCAGATTGTCTTTGGCGACGATGTACGCGCCGCCGCCGCTCGGGTACGCGTGGATCGTCTGGCGATACGAGAAGACGACGACCGCGAGAATCGTGGCGATGACGAACGCGATCGGCGTCGCCCGCGTGAGCGCGCTGGTGCCGACCAGCACGAGCACGCGGAGAATTTCCTCGGTCGCGTACGCGACCGACGATAGTGGATCGGAAGACAGCACCGCCAGGCCCGTCACGCGCGACAGCCGCTCGTGATAAGCGAGGTGCGACGGAATCGGTTTGCCGACGATGAACCGCTTGAGCTGGGAGAAGAGTCCCTCTTCAGGCACGGCAGAGGTGGAGGTGTTCGACCCGGGGATTATCGCATTGATGAACGCCGCGCGACATCTGCGTCACGCATTTCGGCGGACGGATCGATCGGCGACGACCGTCACCTGCATGTCGCGGGCGCGGTTCACGAGGCGCTGGACGAACGCCGACGCGAGCCACGAGCGAAGCGCGCTCGGCTTCTCGCGCGTGACGAAGATCTGCGTGACGCCGTGCAGCCGGGCGAACGTCACGACCGCCTCGGCGACGTCGGCGCCCTGCAGGATTCGCGTCTCGATTTGAAGGCCGCGCGCGAAGTTCAGGTGGCGCTCCAGGTGCTCGCGGTCCGCCGCGCCCAAACCCGCGAGATCGCCGGTCTTCGAGACGTAGACGGCCAGGCACTCGGCGCGCAGGTAGTCGGCCACTCTCCTTCCGCGCCGGATCAGCGCGGCGCTCGACGGATCGGCCGTCAGCACCAGCAGGAGTCGATCCCGATGCACCAAGCCGTCGACGGAGACTTCGCCCGCCGGCTTCGTTTCTTCGTCCGGCAGCCGGCTCTCGACGGCATACGCGGCCTGCCGCATCGCCAGCTCCCGGAGGGCGACGAGCGTCGATTCCTTGAAGAAGTTCTCGAGCGCCGCGCGAGCGCGCTCCGGCGGGTACACGACGCCGCGGGCGAGCCGATTGAGGAGCGCGCGCGGCGTCAGGTCGACCATCACGACTTCGTCGGCCTGCTTCAGGACCCAGTCCGGAATCGTCTCGCGCACGCGGACGCCGGTGGAGTGCCAGATCTGATCGTTCAGGCTCTCCAGGTGCTGCACGTTCATCGTCGTCAGCACGTCGATGCCGGCGTCGAGCAGCATGTGGACGTCCTCCCAGCGCTTCAATCGCGGCGAGCCCGGTACGTTGGTGTGCGGAAACTCGTCGACGACCGCGACCTGCGGATGGCGGCGGAGGATGGCGTCGGTGTCCATCTCCTCGAACGCGGCGCCGCGATACTCGATGACCTTGCGCGGGATCGTCTCGAGCCCGTCGCTGAGCGCGATCGTCTCCTTGCGCCCGTGAGGCTCGAAATAGCCGATGACGAGGTCGACGCCGGCGTCCGCGAGCGTGCGCGCCTCGGACAGCATCTGGTAGGTCTTGCCGACGCCCGCCGCGTAGCCGAGGAACACCTTGAGGCGGCCTCGCGGTGACTGGCTCGTCACTGCGGGAAGACGCGGACGTCCATGCCCTCGGCCTGCCGGATCAGCTGATCGAGCGGCGTGCCGCCCAGCCGCGAACGCCAGGTCCGTCGAAGATTGTGGCCCACGAAGATCTGCGTGATGCCGTGCTGCCGCGCGTAGTCGAGGATGGTCCTGATGGGATCCTTGCCGCGCAGCGTCTCGACGCGGGCCGCTGCCGCCCGCGCGAGCGTGACGTTCCGCTCGAGCGCCATCATGTCCTCGGCCGTCAGGTTCTCCTGCATCACGTAGATCGCGAACAGCTCGCCGTGGAACCGGTCGGCGTTCCGCCGTCCGCTCGCCAGCATCCTGGCGGCGTTGGCGCGCGGCGTCATGCAGACGAGAATCCGCTCCTGCGTGCCCCACGACTGCTGGACGGCGTGCAGCCGCAGATACTGCTCGAGCTGACGGTCGACCACGTCCGCCGTCAGCAGCAGCGCGCGCTGCCGAAGCTGGGAGAGCTGCTGCGCCTCGATGCCCGTCGTCGCCTCGGGTGGCGCGTCGACCACCACGACTTCATCCGCGCGGTCGATGAACTCCTGCGGCACGGTTTCCGTCTTCGTCGTGCCGACGACGCCGCGGACGAACTCCTGCTGCTCGCGGATGTACTCGAGATTGATGGTCGTCAGCACCGAGACGCCGGCGTCGAGCAAGTCTTCGACGTCTTCGTAGCGCCTCTGGTGCCGACGGCCCGGAGGATTGTCATAGGCCAGACCGTCGACGAGGCATACCTGCGGGTGACGGGCGAGGACGCACGGCACGTCGATGACCGGCACGCCGCCGACCTGCTGCGTCGGGATGATCTCGAGCGTGCGGATGACCTGTTCCACCTCCGGCGCGACATCGGGCTGCGCGGCCGCGATCACCACGTCTTCGCCGCGCTCGTGGCGCCGCCGGCCTTCGTCGAACAGCCTGAACGATTTGCCGACGCCCGAGGCGTACCCGAGAAAGATCTTCAGCTGCCCGCGACGCGCGGCGCGCTCCGCCGCCTCGACCTCTCGGAGCAGCGCGTCGGGATCGCGATGGTCGTCGGCGCTCATCGCAGTCACAACAGCGTGCCGCGCAGCATGACGAGGCCGACGCTGAAGTAGATGACCAGTCCGGTCACGTCGACGAGCGTGGCCACGAACGGCGCGGACGAGGCCGCCGGATCGAAGCCAAGCCGACGCAGGACGAACGGGAGCAGCGATCCGATCAGCGTGCCCCACAGGACGACGCCGACCAGCGCCAGCCCGACGGTCAAGGCGACGAGCAGCCAATGGGGACCGTACAGCGTCGAGAAGGCGGACCACACCGTGATGCGGAGGAATCCGATCGTCCCCAGAATGCCGCCGAGCGCGAGGCCGGCCGCCACCTCGCGTCGCAGGACCCGCCACCAGTCCTGCAGCCGCACCTCCCCGAGCGCGATGGCGCGGATCACGAGCGTCGACGCCTGCGATCCGGAGTTGCCGCCGCTCGAGATGATGAGCGGCACGAACAGCGCCAGGACGACGGCGCGCTCGATTTCGCGCTCGAAGGCGCCCATCGCCGTGGCGGTCAGCATCTCGCCGAGGAAGAGCGCGGTCAGCCAGCCCGCGCGCTTCTGAATCATGCGCGCGAACGCGATGCGCATGTAGGGCTCGTCGAGCGCTTCCGAACCGCCGATCCGCTGGATTTCTTTCGTCGCCGCCGCCTCGGCCACGTCGAGCACGTCATCGATGGTGACGATGCCGATGAGCACGCCCGTCGAATCGGTGACCGGCAGCGCCGATCGATCCTCGCGGCGGAACGTGGTCACGGCGGTCTGCTGGTCGTCGGCGGCGTTCAGCGCCACGAACCGGCGGTCCATCAAATCGGCCACGCGGTGATCGGGCAGCGTCAGCAGCAGCTCGCGAATCCGGATGTCGTCGATCAGCACACCGTGATCGTCCACGACGTAGATCACGTTCAGTGTCTCGCTGTCCTGGCCGTGCGTGCGGATGTAGTCGAGCACCTCCTGGATCGTCCGCTGCTCGCGCACCGCGATGTAATCCGGCGTCATCAGACGCCCGATCGAGCCTTCCGGATAGCCGAGGAGCGTGATCGCCACCGTCCGCTCTTCGGGCGTGAGCAGCGTCAGCAGCTGCTGCGTCGCGCTCGCCGGCAGCTCCTCGAGGAACATCGTCCGGTCGTCCGGCGCCATGTTGTTCAGGAGGGCCGCGACGTCCTCCTGCGCCATCGCCTTCAGGAGCGCCTCCTGCGCCTCCTGCGACAGGTACTCGAAGGTCGCCGAGGCGAGTTTGCGCGGCAGGACGCGGAACGTCACGACCTGATCCTCGAGGCCGAGATCGGTCAGCACCGCCGCGAGATCGCTCGGCGGCCGGTTGCGGAGCATGTCCCGCAGCCGCGCGAAATCGCGCTGGTGGACGACGGCGGCGAGCTCCTCGGCCGGACGCGCGACCTGCCGGATGAGATCCAGCGCCGCGTCGCGCGGCGGGCCTTCGCCCTTCAGTTGTTCTTCCATATGTTTGATCGCTGCGCGGACGACGTCGTGGTGATGCACGTGCGGGCCCACGGCTTTGACGACGTCGAGCCAGAGCGCGTGAATCCGATTGAGGTCCTCGGTCGTGAGCGACGGCGGGTGCGCGCCAAGGTGATAGACGGCCGTGCGGCCGCTGCTGTGATGGATGACGAGCCGGACGTCGAGAGGACGCGCCTTGGGTACGCGCTCCCACGCGTCGCCGAGGAGCCGGGCCTGATCGTCGGCCGTCAGCGTCTCGGATTCGCCGACGTACACCTCGGCCGACTGCAGCCGCACGACGGTCTCGGCCACCGCATCGAACACGCTGGTGCCCGGCACGATCACGAGGCGGACGGCGCGGCCGTAGCGTTCGGCGAGGATCGCGGCCGCCGCGAGCAGACGCCGCTCGTCGTCGGTCGTCTCCGCGGTCAGCGACCGGTCTTCGGAGACGTCGACGCCGACCAGACGCACGGTCATGACGACGAGGTCGCGCTCGCGCGCCACCTGCAGCGCCGCGGCGAGGTGCGCCAGGACGCCGGGCTTGCGGATCGCGACGAGGATGTTGCCGGGGCGCGCGTCGACGCGATCGAGACCGATCGCCGGCGTCGGCAGAAGCCCGAGCTCGTGCAGCGATGAGGACGGGCCGCTCGCCGACGAGATGCTCGCGCGTTCGGAGAGCGCGAGCAGCATCACGAACGCGCCAAACAGTCCGATCGTGCCGAGCGAAGCGGGATCGCCAGTCAGGAGCAGCGCAAGCGCTGGAACGCCGGCGATCACGGCGATCGCGCCAAGGCCGAGCGGCCATTCGCGTCCGCCGATCCGAGGATTGCACCACACGCGGAACGCGCGAGGCTCCGGCCGCATCGTGCGAAGACGCACGAGCGCCGCGACCTTCAGGACCGCGCCGGCGACCACACCGACCGCGTACGCCCGTGCCAGCCAGACGAGCTGCCCGGCGCTGGCGAACAGGACCACGAGCTGCGCGAACGCGATCAGATCGATGAGGCGCGATGGCGTCCCGAAGCGTGGATGCAGGACGCGCAGCGACGGCAGCACCACGCCGTCCTCGGACAGGCGCAGCAGCAGCTGCTGCGCGTTGACCGCGCTCCTGTGGATCGCCAGCGTCAAAAACAGGGTGGAGCCGACCGCGATTCCGGCGACGAGCAGACCGCCGAGCCAGCCCGGCGCACCCGCGAAGAGCGCGATGCCGGCAAGCGGCGCGTCATGCCACAGCGCCCGCTGTCCGACCGGGACGATCCAAGAGAAGACGAACGCGGCGCCGGCGACCGCGAGCAGCGAATAGCCGCTCGCGAACCGCGCGGCGCGCCGCAGGTGGTAGATCTTCGGCGGCGGAACGTCGGCCGACAGGTGAGCCAGCGCTTCAGAGGTTCCCGCGGCGAAGAGACAGGCGCCCGCGGCGCTCAACACCGCGAACAGCGACGCGGGCGTGCCTGCGACGAGCGACGCAGGAACGAGCGCGACCTGGTGCCGCACGGCAGCCGCGAGCGCACCGCCGAGAACTACGACGACGAGGGCCGCGGCAACGCTCCACACCGTCCGGAACGTCATTCGACTGGAGATGATGCGACCCTGCCGCAGCCACCACCACACGACGCCGATCAGGCAGACCGCGGCCGTCGTCGAGAGGTCGGCGACCGCGATCTGCCGGAGCGGCAACGGCGCGGCCGGCAGAAGCCCGCTCAGCGCGGCGATCGCATGGCCTGCCGCGGCGGCCGTCAGCGCGGCGAAGAGCGCGTAGTCGACGAAGAGCGCCGACGCGGCCAATCTGGCGGCTCGACCGCCGAAGGCGCTCCTGACCGACCCATACAGACCGCCGGGAATGAACAACGCGCAGCCTTCGAGATCGACGGCGCGGAGCGCGAGGCCGACGAGCACGGCGCCGAGGAGGAACCAGGGCGCCAGCGATCCCACCGTGCCGTCGGCGACGCCGGCGGCGAAGAACGCCGTCGTCCCGAGCTCGAGGAGCGCGAGCGCCGCGCCACGTTCAGAGGAGAGAAGAGACGGCGGCAACGGCTGCACCCGATTTCGATTGATCGTACTCTGGCCGGCACGATAATGGGATTGGGTCAGTTTTTGACCATCCATACCGACCCGGTCGCATCCCTCGTCGTCTCGCTTGCGGCCCTGCTCGTCTCCGCCAAGATCGGCGGCGAGATCGCGACGCGGCTCGGCCAGCCGGCGGTGCTGGGCGAGCTCGTCGCCGGCATCGTACTGGGGAACGCGACCCTGTTCGGCGTTCGCGCGCTCGATCCGCTGAAGACCGATTCCACGATTGCGCTGTTCGCGGGCCTGGGCGTCCTGCTCCTGCTGTTCGAGGTCGGCCTCGAGTCGACGGTCGGGCAGATGCTGCAGGTGGGCGCGTCCGCGCTGCTCGTCGCGACGCTCGGCGTGGTCGCCCCGTTCCTGCTCGGCTTCATCGCCGGCGCCTGGCTCCTGCCCACCGCCGGCCGCTACGTTCATGTGTTCCTCGGCGCGACGCTGTGCGCGACGAGCGTCGGGATCACCGCTCGCGTGCTGCAGGATCTCGGGCGCACCCGCTCACCGGAAGCGCGCATCATCCTCGGCGCGGCGGTGATCGACGACGTGCTGGGACTCATCATCCTGGCAGCCGTCACCGGAAGCGTTGTGGCCGCCGCCCGGGGATCGACAATCTCGGTCGGCGCGATCGCGTGGACGGCGGGGAAGGCGACGCTGTTTCTCACCGCCGCGCTCGCGATCGGCGTGTTCCTCGCACCGCGCGCGTTCGCGCTGGCCGCGACGCTGCGGACGCGAGGCGTGCTCCTGACCGTCGGCTTGAGCTTCTGCTTCTTTCTGGCGTGGCTCGCCGATCGGATCGAGCTCGCGCCGATCGTCGGCGCGTTTGCTGCCGGATTGATCCTGGAAGACGTGCATTATCGCGACTTCGTCAGCCGGGGCGAACGCCCGCTCGAAGAGCTGATTCGGCCGATCACCGATTTCCTGGCGCCGATCTTCTTCGTGCTGATGGGGCTCCGCACGGAGCTGCGCGCGTTCGCCGCCCCGGGTGCCGCCGCGCTGGCGGGCGCGCTGATCGTGGCCGCGATCGCGGGGAAACAGGTGTGCGGGTTCGGTGTGGTGACACCGGGCGTGAACCGGCTGGCGATTGGCGTGGGGATGATTCCGCGCGGCGAGGTCGGCCTGATCTTCGCGAACGTCGGCGCCGGGCTCAGG
>Ga0114129_10001277_pt1 | contig 33607 bp, 36 predicted proteins | sample RhiMetdeltSRZDD1_FD_80071 | JGI IMG/M metagenome (GOLD analysis project Ga0114129, IMG submission 80071) | Populus rhizosphere microbial communities from Tennessee, USA - Rhizosphere MetaG P. deltoides SRZDD1 (version 2) (version 2) | ecosystem: Host-associated > Plants > Roots > Rhizosphere >...
GAACTCGACTCCAAAGTTGTAATGTCTGCGGCAGATCCGAAGCGCACCTTCCTGCAATTTGTGGAACCTTCGTATTTTCCCGATGATTTTGTCACATCGATCCAGAACTTCCGAACGCGCGGTTCGTCGGGCAAGGTCAACATCGCGTTGAGCGAACTCCCTAATTTCACTGCTTTGCCGTTCAATGGCAAGGGTCACGATTCGGTCCTTCACCGCGGCGCGGTCTCCGTTAGCCCGAGCATCGATTACATCGAGCGCGCCTACGACGATGCCAAGTACGGGCAGATCTCAATGCGCCCGTACCTGGATATGATCTTCCCGTCCATGATCGACCCCGACATGGCGCCGCCCGGACAGCACGTCATGTCGTGCTTCGTACAGTACGCGCCGTACGATCTCGAAGGCGGCTGGAATGACGATAAGCGCAACGAACTCGGCGAAGCAGTTATCTCGACAATCGAGGAATACGCGCCGAACATCCGCAAGTGCATCGTCGGAATGCAAGTCATCTCGCCGAGGGACATCGAAGCCATCGCGGGCATCACAGGCGGCAACATCTTCCACGGCGAACTGCTCCTGCATCAGATCTTTTTCCTGCGCCCCACACCACAATGGGCAGATTTCCGCACCCCGCTCAAAGGCTACTACTTCGGCGCAAGCGGCGCACACCCGGGAGGAGGCGTGATGGGCGCGGCAGGGATGCTGGCGGCGAAGGAAATCTTGAAAGATGGTAATTAGTAATTGGAGACTAGAGATTAGCGTTTGACAATAGAAATGGCTACTATGATTAAGCCCAAAAAACTCAACCCCGGCGACAAGATCGCGACCGTGTCTCTCTCCTGGGGTGGTCCCTCTGTATTTCCTCATCGCTATCAGGCAGGTGTGCAGCAATTGAAGGATGAATTTGATTTGCAGATTGTCGAGATGCCAAACACATTACGGGATGCAGACTGGCTGGGAAGGAATCCCAGGGCGCGGGCAGACGATTTCATGCAGGCATTTGCCGACCCATCCATCAAAGGCATCTTTGCCACGATCGGCGGTGACGATTCGATCCGCCTTCTGCCTTTTCTGGATTTGAACGTCATTAGAAACAATCCGAAAGTTTTCCTGGGGTATTCCGATACAACAATCAGCCACCTGGTTTGCTACAAAGCGGGACTCGTCTCGTTTTATGGCCCCAGCATCATGACGGAATTTGCAGAAAATGGTGGGATGTTTCCCTACCTGATTGCTTCCGTGCGGCGGACACTCTTTTCGAGTGACATCATTGGGGAAGTAAAACCAAACACCGAGGGTTGGACGGTTGAGCGCCTCGATTGGGCGGATCCTGCCAACCAGCAGATTAAGCGGAAGCTGAATCCGCCCATGGGCTGGAAATTTCTACAGGGTCATGGAGTTCACCGTGGACATTTGATTGGCGGATGCCTTGAAGTTTTTGACTGGACACGCGGCACGGGTTTGTTTCCAGGTGACTGGCAGGATGCCATTCTCTTCCTGGAGACATCCGAGGAAGCGCCACCACCTGAGACGGTAACGCGCACATTACGCGTCTTTGCTGCGCTGCGTATTTTGTCCAAGCTTTCAGGAATTCTATTTGGAAGACCCGGCGGCGAGGTGCCTGTGGAGAAATTCAGAGCATATGACAAAGCCATCTTTGAAGTTATAAACCAGGAGGAAGGCTTGACAGATCTGCCGGTTATCACAAACATGGATTTTGGACATACCAGTCCCATGTTTGTCCTTCCGTACGGCTTGCAGGCAGAAATCGATGTCGAGAGTAAACGATTCTCTGTCCTGGAGAACGCGGTGACAGATTGAAAAGGAATGATTTGTGACAGACAACTACGACACCATCATCATCGGCGCGGGACACAATGGACTTGTCGCCGCAGCCTATCTCGCCAAACAAGGAAAGAAAGTTCTGGTTCTCGAACGCCGCCCCATCCTGGGTGGCTCGCTGGTGACCGAGTCCTTTGGCGATGGCTTCACCGTCAACTCGCTGCAAACGGGTGGAACTCTCCGCCCCGACATCATCAAAGATTTGAAACTCACGCAGAATGGATGGGTCCCTTCGGCTGAAAGACAACCATTTATTTCTCTTCTGGATGCAAGTCACGCTGCAAACGCGACCTACGGGGATCATCTTGTAATTGATGCTGATCCTATCAAGGCAGTGGAGTCTATCAAACGCTTCTCTGAAAGAGACGCGAACCGCTGGCCGGAATTCCTCCGTTTCATGGACAAAGCCGCGCATATCCTTGATATTGCCTATTCGACCATCATGCCGCGTTTGCAGAAACACATGAGCTTCAGCGAAGGCTATAGCCTGATGGAACTTGGCCTTGATCTGCGTCTCGCGGGGCGCAAGGATATGCTCAACTTCATCCGTGCCTTACCGATGACCGCGCAGGAACTGGTGGAGGAATACTTTGAATCGGAAGCCCTCAAAGCCGCAATTGCTTCCGTTGCCATCCATGGTTCCACGCTAGGACCCATGTCGGCAGGGACGGGTTATACCCTCATCCACAACTGGCTGAACCGGGGCGGGTTGGCGCATGTCAATGTTGGGAAGGCGGGCGAGATTACGCAGGCTCTGGCGAATGCAGTCAGGAGCCTGGGTGGTGAGATCCGGTGCGAGGCAGAAGTGAAGTGTATTCAGGTAGACATGTATACATGCAGGGGGGTGGTCCTTGCAAATGGAGAAGAGTTTGCTGCTGATAAGGTGATCTCCTCCGTAGATCCCAGACGGACATTCTTATCTCTGGTAGAACCCATGAATTTGCCGCCTGAGTTTGTGTGGAAAGCCCAGTACATCAAGATGCGCGGCTCGGTCGCCAAGCTCCATTTGCTGACAGATGGGGATCATGAAATGCCGCAGGGAACTGCTGTCATAGCTCCATCGATCAAATATTTGGAAAAGGCTTACGATGCGGCCAAATATGGCGAGATTTCCGAGAAGCCATACCTGGAGGTGACAACATCAGGAAACGTGGTCAGCATTCATTTCCAGTTTGCGCCGTATAAATTGAAGACTGGAGACTGGAGATTGGAGGGTAAAAGGCTCGAGAAAGTTGCGATAGATACCCTGGCGGAATACCTACCCAATCTCCCGTCTCTAATCTCTGCCTCTCACCTGATCACGCCTCTCGACCTCGAAGAAACCTACGGCCTCACCGAGGGTGACCTCAACCACGGGCAGCTCATGCTGGACCAGTTCCTGTTCATGCGTCCGATCCCAGGCTGGTCGAATCACAAGACGCCGATCGATAATTTGTATCTCTGCGGGAGCGGTGTCCACGGCGGAGGGGGAGTCAGCGGGGCGGCGGGGCGGAATGTAGTGAAGATGTTGAAGTAGAAAAGAAGACCTCGCAGCCGCGAGGTCTCTTGTTCTGAATCTATTGGTCTGCCAGTTTGATCGCCACTTCGATCTGCCATTTCGACTTTCGGGGTTCCACGGTGGGATCTGTCAAATACGTTTCATAGCGCCCGCGGAAATTATCGCCCTGTTCGGTGTCCCAGCGGTCGAAGTCCATGCTCTGGGCGCGGACCCACTCGATCAAGGCCCTGTTCCCTGAGATGCCGCCGCCTGAGTAAACCAGACTCGCATATCGTCCCGCGGGGAGCATACCCGCTTTCACCTGACCGTCGTCAGGCAGCGCCCTGCGCACCGGGAACCCAAATTCGATATCCATGAAGCCACGCATGTCAATCACATGGTAGCGCAGAAATGGCGGGCCTGCCGTCCTGACCTTGTCCTCCGCCACCCAGGCGTTCATTTCATCGCTGAGATTCCCAATTGCCTTGGACATTCCTTTGAAGGGTGCGATCGTTCGAATGCCCATGTAAACTTGCTTGGGCCGTGAATCTATCTTGGGTTTTCCGATGGTTGGCATTTGTACTCCTTTGGCTGATTCATAGCGTCAGTATACAGTCTTCCCAAAGGGTAGAGTCAAGAGGGGAATTGAGACACGAATTACCCTCTTCCGACAATGGTGTTATTATCACTCTGAAACGTTCATTGCAAATCATGGGAGAAACATGAAGATTCTTGTGTTTGGTGCTTCACGCGGATTGGGGCTACAAGTTGTGGAGCAGGCATTACAGGCGGGTCACACCGTCACTGCCTTTGTACGGAATCCAGCTGCTCTTACTTTTCAGCACCCAAACCTGACCGTCCTCCAGGGCGACTCGATGGACGCGACCGCCGTCGAAAAAGCCATTGCAGGCCAGGATGCTGTGGTCAGCACCCTGGGACCAGCCCGCCCGCCTGTTCCCGGCATGATGGAAATGTCCGCCAAGCACATTGTGGCGGGAATGGAGAAGCACAGCATACGTCGCTTAATCTCGACCACAGGCGCCGGCGTCCGACAACCGCAGGATCAGCCGAAGCCTGCCGATTATGTCATCAGTTTTCTGCTCCATCTGCTGGTAAAAAACGTCGTGCTTGATTCTGCGGCTAACGTCAAGGTGATCCAGGATTCCGACCTGAATTGGACGATTGTCCGCTTTCCACGTTTGATGGATGGAGCGCATACTGGCAAATATCGTGTCGGTTATATCAGCAAGGATTCCAGCACTCAGTTCTCGCGCGCCGATGGAGCCAATTTCATTTTGAAGGAACTGACCGAGAAGAAATGGCTGCGGAAGCTGCCGCTGGTGAGTTACTAGCGGAAATCTAGGCTAGTAATACGATTTAGTAATACGTATTACTAAATCGCCATGGGAATTTTGGGGGTAGTTTGTAACAAGTTCTATCAGGCGGCTGGACCTAAGTCCAGCCGCCTGTTTCTATCTCTGACCACTCAGCATCATTGCGCGCGGGTCGCGTCCAAAGGCGAGGCGTCTCGCCCAGGTACTCGGAAATTGCTTGAGAGCGCTGGCATCCATCATCACTGGATGCTCAAGCTGCCAGCCTGCCTGGAGCAGGTTGAAATAAATCCTGTATGTTCCTGCCTCCAGCGTTTTTCCAGCTTCCGCCAATGCACCGCCATTGAGACGCAGGTCCAGCGCTGCTCTTGCGCGTGAAACGGACTTAAGCCCGCGGATCAGCCTGGGGTCACCGGACAGCAGGCTTTTCAGCAGGCTGCCCCAGGGGAAGTTGATTGTCAAGTGGGAAACCAATCCCATCAATTCCTGTGGTAACTCCTGTGCACTGGCGATCACGAAAAGCAGATTGCCGAGTTTCACCTGCGAGTGTTCGCGCAGGTTTTCCCGGCACGAATCCACGCCAATCACGAACCAGCGCGGATGCCCTTCGGCGAGGGAACGCGCGTAGCGACCGTCACCCGTTCCCAGGTCCAGGATGATCCGATCATAGTTTGTGAGCCGATCCTTCCATCCATTCAAATCTATTTCAAGGGACTTTCTGCCCCGAATCGTTTCCATGAGAAACCTCCATTCTGTCGAGTTGATGAGTTGAGACAGAATGGAGCGGGGGGGAGCGCGCGCCTGGGACTTAAACGAAAATAGACGGATGCGTCAGGCACCGTCCAGATCATCTGGTGTAGGTTTTTTAGGGGTTAACGGGAATACAAAACAGGCCCATTGGGCCGGGCAGAGTCTATGTCTCTGCTTTGAGAACTTCTAGCAGGGTGGTCGAGCGAGAAACTTGTTCATGGTGAGGAAATTATAGCATTTACAGAGATGGAATGTATTAAAAAATTCTTACTCAGGTCTTTGATATACCCGCACATATTCCACATACAGGAACTGTGGAAATTCCGTCGTATCGTCGGGATACCCGGGCCATCCACCGCCGACAGCCAGGTTCAAAATGATAAAGAATGGGTGGTCGAAGATCCACTCATCAGGGACGTCCTCGGGTGTGATCTTGAAAAACTGCTGATCATCAAAATACCAGCGGATCTCCTTTTCCTCCCACTCGATGGCATAGACATGGAAATCATTCCTGAGTGATTCTGCCGAGGTTGTGAACATTGACCCCACGCCATTGCCGCCCGAATAGCCGGGCGCATGGACGGTGCCATAGATATGGTCCGGTTCCCGTCCGATGAACTCCATGATATCAATTTCACCGGCTGTGGGCCAGCCCTTCTGGTAGAGGTTGTCGCCAAGCATCCAGAACGCGGGCCAGATGCCCTGGCCGTAGGGGAGCTTGATACGTGCCTCGATGCGACCATACTGCCAGGCATGAAGTCCCTGCGTCTTGATGCGCGCGGACGAGTAGTCGCGCCCGCCGATCATTTCCGGTTCCTCACGTGCCTGGATGACCAGCATCCCATCTTCCACGCGCACATTTTCGGGACGGTCTGTATAGGCTTCCAGTTCCTGGTTGCCCCAGCCATTGCCGCCGATGTCAAAGGTCCAGTTCGTTAGGTCTAATTCTGTTCCTTCGAATTCATCCTGCCAGACGATCTTCCACCCGGGGCGCTCCCATTCCGGTGTAGGGGAGGGGAAAGGAGTTGGCGTTGGCGTTGGAACTGGCGTTATTGTTGGTGGAGGAGCTGCCACGGCACAGGCGCCAAGAAGAAAAGCAGTGCAGAGAAACAGAATGAGTGTTTTGTACACAGGACGTCCAATCTATGTGTCTAGTATATCGCCCTTCAAAAAATATAAGCAAACATCCGAGGTCTTTACGCAAGACCTCGGATGTTGAATACGATTGACTCTTTATGGGCGTGTTACGCGTGTTCCTCAGAAATTTCTTTTACGACTTCGGCTGTTTTCTCGGGCGAGTCGACCCGGGTTGCCACATCTGCCTGGGAGATGATCCCGACCAGCGTCATAGTATTTTCGACGACAGGAATACGCCGCAATTGGAACTGTGCCATCGCCTTCATGGCGACATTCACATCATCATCGGCGCGGCAGGTTACGAGCTTTTTGGACATGACATCCCCGACCCTCGTTGTGTCTGCGTCTTGCCCTTCGGCGATGACCTTCACAACGATATCGCGGTCCGTCACAATGCCAACCAGCGTTTTGGATTGTTCGTTATCAACGATCAGGACCGGGCCGATATCTTCCGTCTTCATCAACCGTGCGACTTCCACGATGGTGTTCTCCGGGGTGCCGGTCACCACATCCGTGGTCATTATGTCACTACACTTTTGCATATGTTTCTCCTTACTCTCGTTCTTCTACTGAGAACGTTAGTTCTGGTTTAGTATCCACGGCGAATGGATGTCGTTGGAGGCAAAGCCCTTCGTCCTCCACCCAGTAGAAACGCCAGGACGACTCCAGCTGCGAACCCACCGATGTGAGCCATATAGGCCACACCGCCCTGGCCCTGGGAGCCAGCTGAAAACACACTGATCTGGCTGAAGATCTGAATGAGGATCCAGAGGCCGATCACGATCAGTGCCGACATCGGGACCACTGCGCGTCCCATCAAAACCCTGACCTGCCTGCCCGGGAACATGACCAGGTACGCGCCCAGCACACCAGCGATGGCTCCGGAAGCGCCGACATTTGCAACGCTCGAGCCGAGGCTGATCGCCATCTGCGCAAAGGTCGCCGCAAGCCCACATAGGATATAGAAGACAAAGAACAACGCGTGCCCAAGACGATCTTCCACGTTATCGCCGAAGATCCATAGATAGAGCATGTTGCCCAACAAATGTGCCCAGCCCGCATGCATGAACATCGACGTAAACAAAGTTGCAAAATCGCCGACCGGGTTGGCAAGGAACCGGCTAGGTATGAACGCCCAGCGCTCAATAAACGCTTCGCCATTGTTAAGTTCCAACAGGAACACCAAAACATTTATGGCGATCAGCACATAGGTTACGAACGGAGTTAACCTCCGATCTCTATCATCATCACCTAGAGGCATCATAGGACATTCTCCTTTTTTGTAACATTCATGGACAGGGTTGACCACACCCTTTATGTTAGATATAACGTGCTTCCAAAAATAATGTTATAGGTGAATACCCTGCAACGGGATAGGGAATATTCCTTTGATCTTCTGGCCGCCTATATTGGCTTTGACGATGGATCGTTCTTAAAGCAAGACACTCGGTACGAAAGCACCGAGTGTCTTGCAACTACGCCTAATCTTCTTATTTGGACGTCGTGAGTAGTACACCATTTTGCGACGGGTCATGGATGAGCAGTCCGTCTTCCGTCTGGTTGGCGGGGATGCCTGCCTTTTTCACCCGCGCGACGACTTCGTCCAACGCCTTCTGATCGGGCAGTTCCACCGCAAAGTGACGCAGGCCCAGCGCGTCGGCAGGCGGTGGCGGAGCGCCCTCACCCTGCCAGGTGTTCAGCCCGACATGATGGTGATATCCACCTGCCGAGACAAATGCCATTCGGAACGGTCGCGCCACGCCCATCACATCGAAGCCGATCACGCCGTGATAAAAATCCACGGCTTCGGCAATGTCCCGGACATGCAAATGGATGTGTCCCATACGCGTTTCATGCGGGATGGGGACATCCAGGCGGTCATCCTCTTTCAGATGTGTCAACAAGGCGTTCACGTCCAGGGGCTCGCGACCGTTGCTCAGAGAGCCGTCCGCGCGGCGGGTTTCGTACACGCCATTCGCCAACGTCCACGTGCCGTCTTCGGGGGATTCGGTGTAAAGCTCGATGCCATTGCCCTCCGGGTCATCGAGATACGTGGTCTTCGTCATGATGTGATCGGTGGGGGCATTGGGGTATTTCAGCGCGAACAAACGTGCCATGGCGCGTGCCAGCTCGCGGCGATCGGGGAACAATACTGCGAAGTGATAGAGGCCTGTCACTCCGCTGTATCGTTTCAAGTTCGGTTCTTCTGTCAGGCGCAAGAGGTCTGCACCGCCAGCCCCCAACCCGGCTTTGTTGCCCCCGCGCCAGTGCAATTGAAACCCCATTGCCTGCTGGTAGAACATCAGCTGATTCTCAAGGTTTGTCACGCGCAGAGAAACAACTCCAATTTTCGTGGCGGGATGAATGGAGAATCCGGCTTTTTCTGCCGTTTGTGTTTGATTCATTTCTCTTCTCTTTCTAAAGACATGGCAATCTCTCTAAACTAGACGACGTCAGTCGGTCATTAATTTCTATAAAAATCCGATTCATGTTCCAAGGGCTGAGCCGCTCTCTGCCGCAACCTGCGTTCGAACCGCCGGCACAACTTCCTCAGCGAACTTTTGCAGTTGACCTTCAGCTTCTCCCCAAAAGATAAAGGTATCGAAGTCATAGTTAATTGTGAGATCGGTCAGCTCGTCTGCCCACTGGTTCACGGGTCCTTGCAGCATGCCGTTCGAGGCACCGTCGGTGATCGTCCCGTTCACGTTGAGGATCCGGCGGATACTGGCAGGGTCACGGCCAGCCTCAGCAGCTGCATCATCCAGTCTCCGTGTCATATCTGCAATCTTTGAAAGGTCTCCGCGGAATGACGGTACCCAGCCATCGGCAACCTGTCCTGCCAGCTTAAGCGCCCGCGGACCGGTCACGCCAAGCCAGATCCCAATCGGATGGGCGGGGACCGGCCCCGAATGAGCGCCGCGCAAGTGATAATGCTGACCCTCGAAACGTAGATTGCGATCTCCGCTCCAAACTTTTCGGATCACTTCGATTGCCTCGGTGAGAGCGGCGAGTGCTTCACTCGAAGTTCGACGCGGCCCGCCATAGGCCTCGATCGCATCCGGGAATCCGCCCCCACCGAGTCCCAGCTCGAAGCGACCGCCGCTCAACAGGTCGAGGCTCGCAGCGGCTTTTGCCAGGACAGCGGGAGGTCGCAGGGAGAGGTTGGCTACATCAGGAAACAGTCCGACCCGTGAAGTGATGGCGCTGATCATGCTGAGCAGAGTCCATGTATCGACAAATCGCCGCTGGTAGGGATGGTCCTGAATCGCGATGTAGTCCAGCCCCCGCCGCTCAACTTCCTGTGCGATCGAGAGCAGGGGAGCCTCTGCGTTCGGAATGAGAAAATAACCAAATTTTATCTCGCGTCCCAATTCAGGCATCACATACCTTCTTTACCAATCATCATAGTTTTCTGTCTTGACTATCTATCCCTGGCGATTCATACAGTTAGAAACCTAACTCTTCCTTTACAATAATCATGGTGATGCGATTTGGCCGGATCTCGCGGTTGACAACTAAAACTTTATTAACATTGGTTGGAGCGTTATAAAGCTGCTGCATATGCTCGGTTTCCAGGGGAAGGTCATATTCGTAAATGCGCCGGAACCCTTCGTTCAGGTCTTTGACGATTTTCTGCGCGCCCACAACCCAAATGACCTTGCCTGCGCCGGAGGCATAGGGTCCCAACTGGCTGCCTGTGTTCGAGGCGATCAGTACCTGACCGTCTTCTGTCACCGCATGGACACTGCCAGCGGCGTAGTCGGGTGCGCCAACTAGCTTGCGGATCTCTCTACCTTGTGTAGCTCGATCCATAGCAAACATCTTTGGGCGTAAGGCGTCATATCGCCCAGATTTATCAATCTCATCTCGAATCCCGGCTTTTCTAGAGTAACAGAGGCGCCGAGAAAGACCTCGGCTCCTTCCGGGACCAATTCAAAGAAAATGCGTGTTGCCTCTTCACCGTTTTCGGCCACCAGGGCATGGATGCCATTGGCTTCCAGCGCCTGGACAGCGCGTTCGATCTGCTCGTCACTGGCAAGCCTCGAAAATTCAGGGTTGGGAACTAATTCTGAAACTACGTCATGTGTGGATAGCATATATTTATTCTTCCTGAGCGATCTTCAAGATAATACGTCCGCGGCCGTGTCCGGTCTGACTGAGCTCCTGTGCCTGACGAGCCTCCCCCAGCAGGAAGACAGCACCAATGACAGGCTTAAGCTGTTTCGATTCGATGAGCTCTGAAATCTGTTGCAGCCGATCCGGCGAGGCGCGCCGTCCGCTTACGGCACGAATGTTCTGTGCCTTGCCAGCGTCCTCTGCCAGCCTCGCAGCGACGGTCACAAAGACCCCTCCGGGACGGATCACCTGAAACGACCGTTCCGGCAGATCGCCTCCGACCGTATCAATGACGGCGTCCAAATCCTTAAGAACCGTTTCAAAGCGCGTCGCATTGTAGTCAATCACATCATCGGCGCCGAGGGAGCGGACAAACGCAAGGTTATCGGCGGAAGCCGTCCCTGTGACGTGGGCGCCTTTCCATTTGGCCAATTGCACAGCATAGGAACCAACTCCACCTGCCGCGCCGTGGACAAGGACATTTTGTCCCGCCTCGACCCCGGCAGCGTCGATCACGGTTCCCCAGGCTGTCAGAGCTCCAACGGGGACTGTCGCTGCCTGCTCGAATGTCAGCCCGGCAGGTTTGAGCTGTACCTCGTTGGCGGACGCCAGAGCATACTCAGCATATCCCCCGGTGACGAGCCCGTAGACCTCGTCCCCTTTTTTCAGCGTGCTGACATTTGCACCAACCTCTGCGACGATTCCCGCGCCTTCCATGCCCGGAAACCATGGGAAGGTCAGCGGCACGTATTGTTTATAGTAACCGGCCAGGTATTTCCAATCCGCAGGGTTGACGCCGGCGGCTATCAGTCGGATCAGAACCTGAGCGGCATTCGGCGCGGGACGCTCTACCGATTCCAGAAGAAGTCTTTCCGGTGCACCGTAATCGTGAGCTCGTGCTGCCTGCATGGTTGTGTTTGTCATATTAACTCCTAAAATATTTCGTTTCGTATCTCCGCCTGAGAGCAGGAAATATCATTAGCTCAGGATCTTGATCGTGCTTGCCCAGTTGGTGCCAAGCCCACCCTGTGTCACGATGTGCAGGAACTGCATCCCTTCAATCTGGCGAGCACGGCTTAATGGGCCAGTATCAATGGGCCGCATACCGCCGTCTTTGACCAGATCGGCCACCTTGTTCTTCGCGTCGGCATCGTCGCCGGCGATAAAGACATCGAGCGGCTGACCCGCCACCTCTCCAGCAAGAAGTGTGCCGGCGTATGTGGTGTTGAAAGCCTTGACCACTTTTGCCCCGGCAGCAATGGCTTTCGCAAGATCCTCAGCAGAGGAGGAATCAGGTGCTGTGGCAAGCCCATCGAAAGACGAGTTCAGTGGGTTGGCGATATCTATAACAACCTTGCCTGTGAGTCTTGTGCCCAGTTGTTTGGCGAGCTCGATATTCGTACCATACCAGACGGCCAGTACGACCACCTCCCCAAGCTCGGCTTCACCGAGGCTGGCTGTGGAAACCTTTGAACCATTCTTCGCGGATGCCTTTACTTCGGCCGCCGTCTTTTCGGCGGTTTCGGGATTTGCATCCACGAACGTGACCGAATGTCCACCCGCAACCAGGCGAGTCCCAATCCCGCGCCCCATGTTTCCAGCTCCAATAATTGTTACGTTCATTTTTTACTCCTTATGATTTATTTATTATGAGAAAAGTGTCCAGCGACCAAACACGATGAACACTGCAATGGCAATCAAAACAACGTTAATAGGAATTACGTTGAATTCCTTCTTCGGCAAATGCTCTGTGAAAATTGCCAGCACCTGGATCAGCGTGAGCCCGATCGCTGCAAGAACGGTTAGCCAGGGCAGTATGCCTGTGAGGAGGGGCAGGGTGAGTCCCAACGCGCCGAGTAGTTCCGAGACTCCCACAAACCGTATAAACCGGTCCGAACGGTTTTTTGCCCAGGGAAGCTGTTCCCTGGCTCCTGCCGTTTGAATTGTCTTCATAACGCCTGCCAGGCCAAACATCGCAGCCAGCAGGATTTGAGCAACCCATAACGTGATATTCATCTTGACTCTCCTTGAAACCAGTGATAATATACAGTTGTGCTCTAAACAACAGATGTTGTCTAATTTACCCGTCTTACCTGCTCAGGTCAACCACCAAAACACGGAATCTGTTGACTAAGCAACACTGGAGCGAAAATGTTGTCTAACCCAAAAGAAGAAGAAAAACTCGACCCCCGCGTCAAACGGACAAGGCAGTTGATTTTGCGTGCTTTTGAAGATCTGCTCGCCGAAAAGAATTTTGAATCCATTTCGGTGCAGGATGTGACGGAGAAAGCGGAGATCAACCGCGCCACATTCTATGCTCACTTTCCCGATAAATATGCCCTGCTCGATCATTCCGTCAGCCAGATGTTCAAGCACGAGATCGAGAAGCGGACTCTGAATGCCTGTCACTATACTCCCGAGAATTTGAGGAATCTGATCCTGGCGGTCTGTGAGTTCCTCTCCCGCGTCCACAGCGAATGTGCCCAGCCGCACCAGCAGTTCGAATCCCTGGTAGAAGGCAACATCAAGAAAATCCTCTTTGAGCTGCTGTCGCACTGGTTGAAGCAGACAAACGAGAAACTTTCCACGGATCTCCCTGCTACGGTCGCCACCTGGGCGATTTATGGGCTGGCATCTTTATATAGTCACACCAAGAAACGTCCCGCGCTGGAGAAATTCGTGGATGAGGCTCTGCCCCTGGTTGCTGTGAACCTGGAACAGTTTGCGTAACAAAAGACTTCTGTTTCAACTGGTGATCGAGTAATCCCGCGTGGATTTTGCGGGATGTATCGAGATCACATTGTTAAATCTCACGTTTACTCCATAACTCCTGGTCTCGATACGGGACGGGGTTCTTTCGTCCCGTATCGAGACTATCTTTTTCTTCGTTTGACAGGGGATTTTTCTCGGTTATAATTCAGTCACTGAATTTTGGATTTGCGATGGAATCAAACGAAGAACTCCGTGAGCTGACCCTCCTCGAAAATATTGAAAGCGATCCGGATGTCAACCAGTCCACGCTGGCCAGGCAGCTGGGTGTGGCGGTTGGGACGGTGAACTGGCATCTCAAGCGGCTCATCGCCAAAGGCTATGTTAAGGTCAAGCGTGCCGAGCGCAAAAAGCTGCGCTATATCATCACGCCGGAGGGTATTGCCCTGCGCGCCCGTCTCGCCGTGGATTATGTGGAGCGGTCGTTTTCTCTGTACCGCAAAACCCGCCAGCGTGTCAGCGAATATCTTGCCCAGGTAAAAAGCGCGGGCTATGACCGTATACGGATCGCCGGCAAGGGTGACGTGGCAGACATCTGCCGCCTGACCTGCCTCGAGCACGGGGTCAGTGTCGTCAACGACAAAGAGGCGCCTGTTCTGCAGGTGGAGGGAGTTAAGGTCCTGTTGCGGATGGAGGAAAAACATGACTGATCGCCACGTGTTGATCACGGGCGGCGCGGGCTATATCGGCTCGCTTCTGACCTCGGAACTGCTCCGTGCCAACTATCGTGTCACTGTCCTGGACTCGCTGCTCTTCGGCGGGGAATCGCTGGTCCCATTCCTGCCTCATCCGAATTTTCATTTTGTGAAAGCGGATGTTACTGAGCCGCGGGCAGTCAAGGATGCGCTCCGGGATGAATGGCAGAAGCCTGACGCAATCGTCCATCTCGCGGCGATCGTGGGATTTCCCGCCTGTCAGGCTGTTGGCAGGCAGGTCGCGTGGCGTTATAACGTCGAGGCGACAAAAAACGTCTTCGGGCAGGCCGTCGATCTGGGGGTGGAGCGTTTCGTGTTCTCCTCCACCTACAGCAATTATGGATTGTCCCCGGAAGGCAAGCCCGTGACGGAAGACTCACCTCTCAACCCACAGTCGCTGTATGCAGAGACGAAGATTGCGTCGGAGGAATTCCTGCTCACGCAAAGGGATGCTTCCTGCGCACCGCTGATCTTCCGCTTCGCCACATTGTATGGAATTTCACCCCGCACGCGTTTCGATTTGATTGTCAATCAATTTGTGCTGGAAGCATTCGCCAGACGCGAGCTGATCATTTATCAGCGCGGCTATTCGCGCTCGTTCGTTCATATTCGTGATACGGTTCGTGGCGTAATCATGGGATTGGAAGCCGAGCGCTCGAAGATCTGCGGTGAGGTCTTCAACCTTGGCACAGACAATGGAAATTATTCCAAGGATGACATCGTACGGCTCGTGCTCAAGCGGATCCCGGAAACGGTGGTCGAGTATAAAGATCTGACGTTCGGCGGCGATATGCGCGACATCACCGTTTCGTTCGCAAAGATCAAAAAGGTGCTTGGTTTCGATACAACTCTCGATGTGGACGATGGCATCCGTGAGATCCTTTTCGCGTTAAAGATGGGCATTATTCGCAACCCTACCGATGAAAAATATCGGAACGCGCAATTCATCGTGCAATAATCAGGCGCAGGAGAAATCATGACAGAAAGTTTCTGGCAGGACAAACGTGTCATTGTTACGGGCGGCGGCGGCTTTCTCGGCTCTTTCGTGATCGAGAAATTGAAACAGCGCGGGGCTACGGATATCTTTATCCCGCGCATCGAGAACTATAACCTCGTCGACCCGAATGGCATCCGCCGTTTGTACGCGGATACCTTGAAGGATGTCGATCCAAAGAATGTGGTTGTGATTCATCTCGCGGCGAACGTGGGCGGCATCGGCGCGAATCGCGAGCACCCCGCCGAGTTTTTCTATGACAACCTGATGATGGGCGTGGAGTTGATCCATCAGTCGTATAAAAACGGGATTGGCAAGTTCGTGGCCATCGGAACGGTATGCGCCTATCCCAAGTTCACGCCCGTCCCATTCAAGGAAGACGATCTATGGATCGGTTATCCCGAAGAGACAAATGCCCCGTACGGGCTCGCCAAAAAGATGATGCTGGTGCAGGCACAGGCCTACCGCCAGCAATACGGGTTCAATACTATATTTCTTCTGCCTGTGAATCTCTACGGACCGCGCGACAACTTCAACCTGCAGTCATCCCATGTCATCCCGGCCTTGATCCGCAAGGCGATGGAAGCATGTGAGCGCGGCGACAAGGAACTGCCTGTCTGGGGGGATGGTTCTCCGACGCGCGAATTTCTGTACGTGGAAGACGCGGCCGATGGAATCGTCACCGCGGCGGAAAAATACGATGGAGACCAGCCTGTCAACCTCGGCTCGGGCTACGAGATCTCCATTAAGGATCTGGCGGAAATGATCGTGAAACTGACCGGCTTCGAAGGCAAACTGGCCTGGCAGACCGACAAGCCCAACGGTCAGCCCCGCCGCGGACTGGACGTCTCGCGTGCAAAGGAATACTTCGGCTGGAGCGCACAGGTCCCCTTCGAAGAAGGCATGCGCCGGACGATTGAATGGTTCAAAGAGAATCGGGACAAAATCCGATAAAGAAAGAGTAAAGAAGAAAGCTCGGTAATTCTTTCCTCTTTCATACTGCTATGACTGAAATCGCAAAACACGAACCAACCACCATTTACATCAAACCCTCCAGGGGACTTGCCGCGCTTAATCTACGGGACCTGTGGATTTATCGCGAGCTGATCTTTTTCATGGTGTGGCGTGACGTAAAGGTCAAATACAAACAGACCCTGCTGGGCATGGCATGGGCCGTTGTCCAGCCTGTGATGACGATGCTGGTATTTACCTTTGTTTTTGACCGCGTGGCAAATCTTCCTACGGACGGTATTCCGTACGAAGTATTTTCATTCACCGCCCTGTTACCCTGGGGACTCTTTGTCACTGCGCTGAACCAGGGGAGTCGTTCCTTGGTGGCACACAACAACATGGTCACAAAGATCTACTTCCCGCGCCTGATCCTGCCCATGTCATCCGTGTTCTCAGGCCTGGTGGATTTTGCGATTGCATTTGTGATCCTGCTCGGCTTGATGGTTTATTACCAGGTCATGCCGGCATGGCAAGTACTCTGGACTCTTCCGCTGTTCCTATTGCTTGGCGTGGTTACAGCACTCGGTGTGGCGTTGTGGCTCTCCGCCATCAACGTGAAATATCGTGACGTGAACCATGCCCTTCCATTTCTCACGCAGTTCTGGTTGTTTGCGACTCCTGTTGCCTATTCGTTTTCCCATCTTTCTGAGAAAGCAAAGCTCCTTTTATCGCTCAACCCAATGACCGGTGTCGTGAATGGGTTCCGCTGGGCGCTGCTCGGCTCAGGCACCGGACCTGACCTTACCCTGTGGATCTCCGTCATTATTTCCATCCTGATCTTCATTTCGGGACTGTTCTATTTCCGCAGCATGGAAAAGACATTTGCGGATACGATTTAGTCTCCGCCCTGAGCGGAGTGAGGAGCGTTCTCGGCGACGAGCGCAATCGAGGGGCGTTCTAGGTCCTCTGGTAGCTCCCGCTTCGACTTCGGGCTACGCCCTTCGCTCACATCGTCCCGGTGCTCCTGCGGGAGCGCGGTGAAAATAAGTTATGACAATAGCAATCAGCGTAAAAAATCTCGGCAAACAGTACCAGATCGGCGCGGCAGAGACCAGGTTCCGCTATAACATGCTGCGCGATGTCCTGGTGGATACCGTCTATGCACCCGTGCGGTTGGCAAAAGCGCTCATTGGCAAATCGGAGCGCCGGACCAACCAGAACTTTGTCTGGGCGTTGAAGGATGTTTCCTTTAATGTGGAGGAAGGCAGAGTCTTGGGAATTGTCGGGCGCAATGGTGCTGGTAAAAGCACACTGCTGAAGATCCTCTCGCGCGTCACGGAACCGACGGAGGGCACCGTAAGTGTGCGTGGGCGGGTTGGGTCTCTGCTGGAAGTGGGGACCGGTTTTCATCCCGAGCTCACGGGGCGCGAAAATATCTATATGAACGGCGCGATCCTCGGCATGAAACGCTCCGAGATCGATAAAAAGTTCGATGAAATGGTCGACTTCTCCGAAGTTGGACAGTTTATCGATACACCTGTCAAACGATATTCGTCAGGGATGTATCTGCGCCTGGCGTTTGCCGTTGCCGCCCATCTGGAGCCTGAGATCCTGGTAGTGGACGAGGTTCTCGCAGTAGGCGATGCGGAATTTCAGCGTAAGTGTCTCGGCAAAATGAATGACGTCGCCCAAGAGGGACGAACTGTCCTCTTCGTAAGCCACAATATGTCCGCGATCCTGCGGCTCACGCAGGAAGCCATCGTCCTCAAGAAGGGACAGCTCATCAAGCGCGCGCCTACGCCGGAAGCCGTGGATTACTACCTCGCCTCGGGGCAGGCGGAGTCCGGGGAACGCGTTTGGGATGCGGATGACGTCCCCGCCGCGAGCGCGCCATTCCGTCCGATCCGACTGCGATTGAAGGATCGAACTGGAAACGTCGTAGACACGGTCCGCTCCACCGAGCCGGTCACCGTTGAATGGGAATACCAGCTCGACGCGCCGCTCACCGGGCTGCGCGTGGGAATGTACCTCAACACGATGCGCGGCGAATATATATTTACTTCCTTCGACACGGACGACGCAAAGCAGTACGAACAGTTTGGCGCCCGTCAAGCCGGACGTTATATCAGCTGCTGCCAGATCCCCGCTGACTTCTTCAACGAAGGTCGTTATTCGCTCGGTGTGAATGCCAGCTCGTTCGGTGTGCGCCGCTATTTCATGGATGAGAGCGCGCTGTCGTTCAACGTGGATATCTCCGGCGCGCCCGGTACGCAGTGGCCCGAGGTGCGCCAGGGGCCGGTCCGCCCGCGACTGGATTGGAAAATAGAAAAACTGGATTAGCCACAGAGTCGCGGAGACACGGAAAAAGCTCAGTGTCTCCGTGGCAAACAACTATGATCAACAAAACCTCCCTCCGCAACTTCATCGGTGAATTGCCTCTTGCTGCCGAACTCGATTACGCGCTCCGGCAAAAGAACCGCGCCCGTAAGGATCATTACAATCTTTCTCGTCTGGCTAAATCCTTGCCGCGTGCGGTGGAACAAGTCAAACCTTTAATTGAGAAAACAGCACCAGGCAAGAATATTCTTTTCTTCGCCACGCTCCATTACTGGATCGAGCAGGCTGCCTTTTTTTCCCTCACGCTGGCGGGACTGGGGCACAAAGTCACGCTGATGACTCTTCCATACTCTGAGTGGCACAGGGAAATGGATAAGCTGACTCAAAAGCAGCGTATCCTTCACACACGGGATGCTCTGTCGGCGCTGGATCCTCTTGTAAAGCATGTTTCTTTTCTCAGCCTCAAGTCTGCTTCTGCTTTACCTGCCCCTCTCGAAGCGGATGTCGAAGAGGTCTCGCTGTGGGACGCGCAATATACCCTGATGCGCGAAGAAGTGGATATGGATGTCCCGAAAGACCGTGCCCTGTATGAGCTACGGATGAAACGCAACACCTTCGCGGCCCTCGCTGCCCTCGAATGGATGCAGACCCACAAACCCGACGTCGTTCTCATCCCGAATGGACTCATTCTTGAAATGGGCATCGTCTTCCGCGTGGCGCGTTTCCTGAACATTCCTGCTGTGACCTTTGAATTCAACGACCAGCGCGAACAGATCTGGCTGGCGCAGAATACGTCCATTATGCGGCAGGATACGGATTATCTGGTTCGCGAACGATGCAGCCTGCCGATGACCGACGAGATGTACGAGCGGCTTGCCGATCTGGAGAATGCACGCCGCGGCGCACGCGTGTGGGGAAAATCCAAGCGATTGTGGCAATATGTCTCCGCCCAGGGAGCGGAGCAGACGCGTAAGGTTTTAGGACTCGATGAACGTCCGGTTGTCTTGCTCGCCGCGAACGTATTGGGCGATAGTCTCACACTGGGGCGAAATATTTTCGCTGAGTCGATGAGTGAGTGGATTACGAGGACAGTTCGATACTTTGCCAAATGTACCGATGTTCAACTCGTCGTTCGCATTCATCCCGGAGAAAAGATCGTCCCGCAGGCGAAATCCATGGGGACAGTCGTACGGGAGGCATTGCCTGAACTCCCCGTTCACATCCATGTGATCGGCGCGCTGGATAATGTCAACACCTATGACCTGATCGAGATCGCGAATTTGGGGCTGGCTTATACAACCACCGTCGGTGTGGAAACTGCGATGAACGGCATTCCCGTCATTTCCTGTGGGGACACCCACTATCGCGGGCGGGGCTTTACCATCGACCCAAACTCGTGGGATGAATATTTCGCGGTCCTCGAAACGGTTCTGGCTAACCTTTCCGCTCACCGCCTGACGGAAGAGCAGACTGCCAAAGCCTGGAATTATGCCTATCGCTTTTTCTTTGAGTACCCGCGTCCGTTCCCCTGGCGTCTGATGAATTTCTGGGAGGACCTCGAAGTGTGGCCCGTGGAGAAAGTGCTGAGTGATGAAGGCATGACGCAATTCGAAAATACGTTCAGGTTTTTGGTTGGCGAACCGTTTACGTGGACGTCACCCCCGGCTCCTCTCCTAAAAGGAGAGGGGGGATAAGCATGGAAAACACCAAACAACAAGTGCGCGAGTTTTATGACCAGATCGGCTGGTCGCAGGTCGGGGATGGGCTATACCAGAATGCCCGCTACGAGGATCTGCGCCCGGTTTCGCGCGAGTACATCGAAAAGTGCCACATGCGTGTTAAGCGACATCTCGCACCTCATGGTGATCTCTTGTTAGATGCGGGTTCGGGTCCGGTGCAGTGGCCTGCCTATCTTAAATACTCGGAAGGCTATCGCTATCACTTGTGCGCAGATATTTCCATCACGGCGTTGAAAGAGGCTCGTGCACGCCTGGGCGATAAGGGATTGTTCGTGGTCGCGGATATCGCGGATCTCCCATTCAAGCCAGATGTGTTTGATGGTGTTGTATCCATGCACACGATCCATCATTTGCCGGTGAGTGAGCATAAGCGGGCCTATCTGGAGTTGAACCGTGTTCTGAAGACGGGGAAGTCCGCGGTGGTAGTCAACGGCTGGCATAACCCGCTTTTAATGCGAATGGCTGAGCCCTTTATCGGCCTTGCCAGGCGCCTGAGTGGACGCTCTGCAAAAAAGAAAAAGAACTGGAGCAGCGAGGAGGACCAGACGGGCACCTTCGTTGAAAAAATGACGCCGCGCTGGTTGAAGAACGAGCTGAATGGGGTTTTGAACTTCCAGATTTTCCCATGGCGCAGTCTGAGTCCGCGCTTTATGCGCTGGTTTGTGCGTCCGCAGTTTGGTGGGAAAGCCCACCTGCGGTTGGTGTACTGGCTGGAGGAACACTTTCCGAAATTTTTCGGCGAGAACGGTCAGTATCCATTGATTGTCATCAAAAAGTAGATACTTTGCGCGGAGGTTGAAATGATGCCCGGGATTAATAATCAACAGTATCTGAAGAGTGACCAATATAAGGACTCGTCCAATCTCGACGCACGGGCTGTGATTCACCAGCGCTTTAGTACAAATCCCTATGGCTGGTTCCAGTGGGTTTTTGATGTGCTTCTTCGACTACCTGAAAACGCAAGGATCTTGGAATTGGGGTCTGGTCACGGTCTGTTATGGAAGGGAAACATCGCTCGAATTCCCGTTGGATGGAGCGTCACGCTGAGCGATCTTTCCCCGGGGATGCTGGATGCCGCCTGGCGAAATCTGGTTGTCACAGGACGCGCGTTCCAGTTCAAGGAGATCGATGCGCAGTCGATTCCTTTTGAGGATGAGACCTTCGATGCAGTGATTGCGAACCATATGCTGTATCATGTGCCTGACAAACCCAAAGCGATCGCAGAGATCAAACGAGTCCTGAAACCTGGGGGACATGTGTTTGCCACGAGCGTTGGCGAACACCATATGAAGGAAATGATGGAATGGTACGCGCGCGTACATGTCAGCAAAGTCTGGGAGTCATTTGCCAATCCTTTCACACTGGAAAACGGACTGGAGCAGCTGACACCATATTTCCCGAATGTTATTCTCTCGCGCTATGAAGATAATCTGGAAATCACCGAGATCGAACCGATCATGGCCTATATTCGCTCTGGCATTCGGGTCAGCGAATTATCAGAAGATGAGCTGGCAAATCTTCAGAGTGAGCTTGAACGCGAATTAAGCGAAACCGGCAAGATATTCATCTCGAAAGATTCGGGATTGTTTGAAGCTATGAAGTAGATGTCTACCTGGTGGTCGAGTAGATGCCAGTGCTTTTGCCATCCTATCGAGATCACAAATGACATGTAATCAGGAAATTTGATAGTGTGGTTTCGACTGCTTTCGTCTCAACCACCGTTGATAACAAGGAGTATTCATGGACTGGAAGAATCAAACCATTCTCATCACAGGCGGGACGGGGTCGTTTGGTAAGAAGTTTACCAAGATCGCGTTGGAGGAAAAACAACCGAAAAAGGTCATCATCTTTAGCCGGGATGAGTTGAAGCAGCATGAAATGAAAGTGCACGGATATGACCATTCGTCACTGCGCTATTTCATCGGGGATGTGCGTGACCGCGAGCGGCTCATCCGTGCCATGCATGGTGTGGATATTGTCGTCCACGCCGCGGCGTTGAAACAGGTGCCTGCCTGTGAGTACAACCCGATGGAAGCGATCAAGACCAACATTATGGGCACGGCGAATGTCGTCGAAGCCGCGCTGGATGCGGGCGTCAAGAAGGTGATGACGATCAGCACCGATAAAGCTGTCAACCCGGTGAACTTGTACGGCGCTACAAAACTTGCGGCGGAAAAGTTGACAGTGCAAAGCAATAACTATTCTGCCGGGAAAGCGACGCGTTACTCGTGCGTTCGCTATGGCAACGTCGTGGGGAGTCGAGGATCTGTCGTTCCGCTTTTCCTCAAGCAGCGCGCCAATGGCACAGTCACGATCACCGATGAGCGCATGACGCGGTTCTGGCTCTCGCTCGAGCAGGGCGTGCGTTTTGTGATGAACTGCATCGAACAGATGGAAGGCGGTGAAGTATTCGTGCCCAAGATCCCAAGCACCAAGATTGTCGACCTTGCCAATGCGATTGTTCCCAACGCGAAGATCAATATCATCGGCATCCGGCCTGGTGAAAAAGTCCATGAAGTGCTGATCTCGGAAGATGAGGCGCGCAATACAGTGGAGCGCGAGCAGATGTTTATTGTCAAGCCGCCGGAAACACTCTGGGAACGTGGTTTGGAGTATGAAGGTGAGGCTCTGCCAGAGGGTTTTCGGTATTCGAGTGATACAAACTCCCAGTGGCTGGATGTCGATGGGATCAAGGATTTTGTCGCACCATTCGAACAATTGTTTGCGGAAGGAAGATTGGAGGGATAATTTCGCTCCAGGCGGCATCTCCGCCGCCGAGGATGGCGGCTTAAGCATATGAAATTGTTAATCACCGGCGCCAGCGGACTCCTTGGAATCAACCTCGCGATGGAAGCGCTAGGCGAGCATGAAGTCGTTGGTGTGGATCGCGGCAAGTTAAAGTCCGCGCCTTTCCAGGTTGTCAGAGCAGATCTGACTCACGGAAATGTGATGGATTCCCTTATCGATTCAACTCGACCTGACTGGCTCGTCAACTGTGCTGCGCTCGCAAACCTGGAGAAGTGTGAGGAAGATCCGCTGCAGGCAAGAAATCTGAATACGGACCTGCCCGGAGAACTGGCGGCTGCCTGCGCAAAAAGAAACATTTCCTTCGTTCATATCTCCACGGATGCAGTCTTCGATGGCACGCGAGAAGGCGCCTATACAGAGAAAGATGAGCCAAACCCACCAGGGATATACTCGCAGACAAAGCTGGATGGTGAACGTCGGGTGCAGGAAGTCAATCCGGGAGCTATCATTGCACGTGTCAATTTTTACGGCTGGTCGCTGGGTGGACAAAGAAGCCTGGGTGAGTTCTTCGTCAACAATCTGAGGGAGGGGAAACCGGTCAGTGGTTTTACCGATGTCATCGTCTGCCCGATGTTCGTCAATGAGACTGCCCGCCTGCTGCTTGAGATGCTCCAGAAGAAACTGAGTGGTCTCTACCACGTGGTTGGTGCCCAGCCAAGGAGCAAATATCAGTTTGGGGTTGAGGTTGCGCGTAGGTTTGGATTGAATGAAAGCCTTATTTCCCCGCAATCCGTGAAGACGTCCAGCCTGACCGCCAAACGATCCCAGAATTTATGGCTGTCTACCCACAAGCTATCCACAGCTCTGGCGCATGAAATCCCCCCATTCTCCACAGGTTTGGGGGAGTTTTATACACAGTTCCAGCAGGGTTATCCACAGAAAATCAGGAGTTATCAACAGGATTCAAGCTTGCCAGAGTAAGCTGTCCACAGTTTGTCCACCTACCTGCTCACAGGCTTAGGTACGTTATCCACAGCATTATCCACATGGAGATTTGCACAGACTCGAAGAATCTCTTCTTTGATCAGGAATGGAGACTGAATTAAGGATATCCTATGAAACCAGAGCGATTAGCAAGACATCTTGTCTATCAAAGTCCATGGGTAAATCTTTACCTGGATACTGTGAAATTTCCAAATGGTCTTTTGATCGAGAAATTCCATCTGCTGGATTTCCCCCGTGCAGCCGTGATCGCTATTGTAGAGGATGATTCGGGACGTATTCTGTTTGTTCGTATCTGCCGTTATGCAAGCGGTACCACGGAGTGGGAGCTGCCGGCCGGCGGGGTGGAAACGGGCGAAAGCGATATGGAAGCTGCCAGGAGCGAAGTATTGGAAGAAACAGGCTACAGCTCGGATGACCATAAATTGATCTATTCCTATTATCCGATGAACGGAAGCGCCAACAAGCTTTTCCATGTTGTGCGCTGCAAAGCAGTCGAACATATTCGGGATTTCGACAAAAACGAAGTCAGCGAAACTCGTTGGTTTACAAAGGCTGAGGTGAAGCAAATGATTGAAGATCATGTCGTTACCGATGGCTTTACTTTGACTGCATTGCTGCTGTGGTTACAAGACAAATAAGGCAGTGGACTGGTTCTGTATGCCAGGAAAAGATCAGTGATCCTGGAAAATCTCAAATCCAAAAGGCATGCACTATTCACTCATTCGGAGGACAAAATGGAGATCAAATTTGGAAGCCGAACTATTGGTTTGAATCATCCCACCTACTTCATCGCGGACATTGCTGCAAACCATGATGGCGATCTGGAGCGTGCCAAGCTGCTCATCCGCCTGGCAAAGGAGGCCGGCGCCGATGCCGCCAAATTTCAGAACTTCGATGCCCCCAGGATTGTCTCGGATTACGGCTTCAGAGCCATGAGGGGCGGGCAGGTCAGCCATCAGGCGACATGGAAGAAATCCGTATTTGAGGTGTACAAGGGCGCGTCCATTCCTTTTGAGTGGTCTTTAACTCTGGGGGAGGAATGCCAGGAGGTGGGTATTGACTACTTCTCGTCCCCCTATGATTTCGCCGCGATCGATTTCCTGGATCAGTATGTGCCTGCTTATAAAGCTGGCTCTGGTGAGATTGACTGGATTGAAGCGCTGGAGCGTATGGCAAGCAAGGGCAAGCCATTCTTCGTCGCCACAGGCGCGTCTACAATTGGCGAAGTGCAAAAGGCCGTCCATGCAATTTTGAAGATCAACAAGCAACTGGTGTTGATGCAGTGCAATACCAACTACACGGCCAGCCCCGACAACTATGACCATTTGCACATCAACGTGTTGAAAACCTATGCGACCATGTTCCCCGACGTGATCCTCGGGCTTTCCGACCACACGCATGCCGTTGCTCCCGTCGTCGGCGCCGTGACGTTGGGGGCGCGCGTCATCGAGCGTCACTTCACGGATAGCAATGAGCGCGAGGGCCCCGACCACAAGTTTGCGATGGATCCCGCCAAATGGGCGCGCATGGTTGAAGAGACGCGGCTCCTGGAACGGGCCCTCGGCTCCTCAGATAAGTTTATTGCCGAGAACGAAAAGGATACTTCAGTTGTCCAACGTCGCTGCCTGCGGGCAGCGCGGGATATCCAGGCTGGCGAAGTCTTCACCCGCGACATGATCGATGTGCTGCGTCCTGCCACAGTGGGCGCGATCAAACCCGACCAGATCGAGAACGTGATCGGCACAAAGGCGCTGCATGACTTCAACTATGGACAGGAACTGCGCTGGACGGACCTCGGTGCAGTATAAAGGCCTTCCCCAGGAAGGGTACAAAGGGCCATAAAGGATTCTTTGTGAGAAATTAAACCTTTGTATCTCTTCGTGACCTTTGTGTTAAAGCTTATTTATGCGAATCATCTATTTCAGTAAGAGTTACACCCCTCACGATTATCGATTTCTGTCTTCGTTATCCAGGACGGAACACGAGATTTATTATTTGAAGCTGGAAGCGAATAAACGCCAGACGGAAGATCGACCGGTCCCTGAGAACATTCAACAGATTTTATGGGCTGGTGGACAACGTGAATTCCGCTGGCGCGATCTCCCGCGTTTGACCATTGGTCTTCGGCGGTTGACAAGGGAAATACAGCCTGATTTAATCCACGCCGGCCCGATCCAAAATTGCGCCTTTATCGCTGCGTTGAGTGGCTTTCGTCCCATTCTGGCGATGTCCTGGGGCTATGATCTGGTCATGGATGCGGATAAGGACGCCTGGATGCGCTGGGTCACGCGGTACACGCTGAAGCGTTGTGCGTTCTTCACCAGCGATGCGAAGGTCTCACGTGATAGGGCGATTTCATTTGGAATGAATTCGGCAAATACAGTAATCTTCCCCTGGGGAACGGACATCGAGCATTTCACTCCCAAGAACTCCAGGTTCTCTGACCCGAAAACATTCAGCCTCTTTTGCAACCGCACCTGGGAACCCATCTACGGGGTAGATATACTGGCAAAGGCATTTGTCAAAATTGCAGCCCTTGACCCAACTGTAAATCTCACCCTGTTGGGTGGAGGATCCCAGGGAGCGAACATCCGTCAAATTTTGATGAACGGCGGGGTGCTGGACCGGGTTCACTTTGGCGGGCACGTCCGCCAGGCGGATTTACCACGCTGGTACCATAGGGCAGATCTCTACATCTCTCCTTCCCATGTGGATGGCTCGTCGGTTTCGCTGATGGAGGCGCTGGCAAGCGGGCTTCCCTGTCTCGTCTCGGATATCCCGGGCAATAAAGAATGGATCGAAGATGGCGTCAACGGCTGGCTGTTTCATGATGGGGACGTGGAGGATCTGGCGGCAAAGATCTTGAACGCGATCCGGAATCGCGGCTCGCTCGGGAAAATTGGTGAAGCGGCGCGTCAGACCGCCGAGGCGAAAGCAGACTGGAAGAAGAATTTTGGTAAACTTCTTGAGGCATATGACAAGTCTATGTCGCGCGGAGCGGAGCCGTAGGCGTAGTCGAAGCGTAGGCAACATGGATATCTCTCACGAAATGCGCTTCGATTGCGTAGCACTCAGCGATGAAACAATGAGTTTGGAGGCAATATGCTGACCTTTGAACAACTAGTGAAAGAATTCTGCGAGTTGGGCGTGGAAGAAGGCGATACCCTGCTCGTCCATAGCTCGTATAAATCGCTGGGCGAAGTCGACGGTGGACCCCAGGCCGTAGTCGGCGCCCTGGAGGCGGCACTGGGCCCGGAGGGGACGCTCATCATGCCAACATTCAACTTCGACTTTAACAAAGGAGTCCCCTGGGATGTGCGCAAAACGCGCTCAAAGATGGGCGCGTTGACGGAAGTGGTACGCATGGATCCGCGCGCGCAACGGGTCTTTCATCCATTTTATTCGTTTGCGATTCTGGGCAAGCACGCCGAGATGCTGGGCAGCCTGCGTTACAAGAGCAGTTATGAACGGAATTCCGTGTTCGGCAAACTGCGCGACCTGGATGGGAAGATCATGGTGATCGGGTTGTCGTATAACAACAGCATGACCTTCTTCCATCATATCGAGCAAATGGAGGGTGTGGACTATCGTTTTCTGAAGCAGTTCACCGGCGAAGTGACAGACGAGAACGGCAATACATACACGGATACATTCGAAATGCTGGTGCGCGATATCGACAAAGGCGTGATGACGATGGTCGACCCTATGGGCGCACTGCTGGAGCAGGCAGGTATCGTCAGGATCCGCAAGATCGGCGAAGCGGACGTGAAGTTGATGAAGGCAAATGAGGTGTATGAGTTCACGGCACGTGAGATGAAGCGCGACCCGCATTTGTTATATTACATTGAGAAAAAGGAATAAAACGGAGTCAACGTCTCCAGACGTTGGACTTCAAAAGTCAGCAGACTCTTGACTCCCTATCCTCTATGAAACCCTACACTTCCCTCAAATCCGTCCTCGCGGAATTTTTTCCACTGCATCGCACTCTCGCCTCTGACGATCACGACAAGACACTGGAGATCGTTGGCTCGTATATGCCCGAGTCCTCGAATTACACCATCGAGACCTACGCACCGCTGACTCCCGTCTGGACGTGGAAGGTGCCGGAGCGGTATGTCGTCTACGAGGCATATCTGGAGACCGAGGATGGCGAACGGATCGTGGATTTCAAGGATAATCCGCTTCATATTGTTTCGTATTCCTTGCCCGTTGATAAACTCCTAAGCTTTGAAGAGCTCCAGCCGCATCTGTATTTCAATGAGAAGCGTCCGCACACAGTACCCTGGGTCTTCAAATACTATGAACGCGATTGGGGATTCTGTTTACCGAAAAATATCTTCGATAGACTTCCACGTGATAAGCAGTATCACGCCGTGATCCAATCTGAATTCATTACAGACCCAGCGTGGGGATTCAAAGTCGCCACCGCCCTCGTTCATCCTGAGGGAGGGCCGAATCCGGAGGCGGGCGAGTTCCTGGTGCAGGCACATACCTGTCACCCCATGCAAGCCAATGACGACGGCGCAGGTGTGGTCAGCACGATCGAATTGGCGCGACGCCTTGTCGAGAATCGGCTTCCGGCGGGCTCGATGAGCGTCCGCTTCTGGTTTGGGCCTGAGACGATCGGCACGATTGCCTGGCTCGCGCACAACGAGTCGCTCATCCCGGACCTGCGCGGCGGGATCTTCATGGAGATGACCGGCAATCAAAACAGAATCGCCTGGCACCACACGCGCCAGCACAACCACCTCCTCGACCGGATTACCAATTACCAATTACGCAGTAGCGAGCACGAGGAACGCGACTTCGCCGCCGCGCCTGCCAACGACGAACGCGTCATCAACGGACCGGGCGTCAACGTGCCGTGTATTTCGCTCAATCGCTTCCCCTACGACGAATATCACACCACCGATGACAACCTCGATATCATGCACGAAGAGATGCTCGTCGGTGCGGCGCAAATTGCAGAGGAGATCATCCGCATTTACGCCAGCAACTATATCCCGAAGCGCACCTTTCGCGGCCCTGTGTTTCTCAGCGGTCACGGGCTCTGGGTGGATTGGCGCGAGAACTGGACGCTCAACCGCGCCATCGAAAAGATCATGATGCGCTTCGAAGGCGAGCACTCGGTCTTCGACATCGCCGAACAGGTCGGGCTGGATTACTGGACGGTACGTGATTATGTGGAAAAATTCAGAGCCAAGGGATTTGTGACTCCCTTGCCCATTCCATCGGAGGCGCAAACCATGTAGCGCGCGTGCGTCGCCCCTGACTCGTTTGCATTTGCTTGCCCGTTGGGTGCGACACACTCTCATATCTATGAAACCAAGAGTGATCGCCATCATTCAGGGACGCATGTCCTCCTCGCGTTTGCCCGGGAAGATCCTCGCCGAGATCGCCGGTCAGCCGATGCTGCAACGCGTCTTCACCCGGACCTCGCGGGCTGCCACCGTGACCGAAACCATCTTCGCCACGACAACCGACCCCTCCGACGATCCCGTCGCGGAATATTGCGACTTCAGCGGAATCCCCTTCACGCGCGGCAGTCTCTACGATGTGCTGGATCGTTACTATCAAACGGCAAAACAGGCAAAAGCGGATTTCGTTGTCCGTGTCACAGCAGATTGCCCTGTCATTGACCCGGCGTTGATCGATGATGTTGTCAATGCCCTGCTCGAAGGCGAATACGACTTTGTCTGCAACCGACTCCCACCGCCCTGGCAGCGAACCTATCCCATCGGGCTGGATGTCGAAGCCTGCACGTTCAAAGTTTTGGAACACGCCTGGCGGGAAGCCCAGGAGCCGCAGCATCGCGAACATGCCATGCCCTACTTTTACGAAGGCGTTGCGCTGAGTCGTCAGGGCCGGACTCTTGAAACTGGTCTCTCACCCCGCGGATATAATATCGCCCTCCTGCATCACCCTACAGACTTCGGCGACTACCGCTGGACGGTGGATACGCCGGAAGACCTGGAGTTCATGCGTCAGGTCTACAGTCGCTTCGATGGCCGCGATGATTTCTCCTGGAAAGATGTACTTGACCTGGTTCACAAGGAACCGCAGTTGATGCAGATCAATGCCGCCGTGAAACACAAAACCCTCAAAGATATCGACGAACGAGCCACAGGTAACTGATTCCTGTGTCACGGATTACTCTGTTTTCCGCCCCCAAACCTTTCACGAATCCGCACATCGCGATGATCCAGCGCAACGCGGTCAAATCGTGGACTTTGCTGCCCGATGTCGAAGTCATTTTGCTCGGCAATGAGGCAGGCCTTGCCGAGGCCGCACAGGAATTAGGTGTGGAGCACATTCCGGAGGTAGAGCTTAATGCCAACGGTACACCCCTGATCTCGTCCATGTTTCAGCTGGCCCGCGAAAACAGTCACAGCGATCTGCTCTGCATCATCAACGCGGACATGCTCCTTATGCCCGATTTCCTTGAAGCGGCGCGTAGCTCACGCTTGCAGCGTGACAGCTTTGTCTTGTTGAGCCAGCGCTGGGACCTGGATATCACCCAACCGATCGAATTCACCGAAGGCTGGCAGAATCGTCTATCATCCACGGTCCATCGGCGGGGATCCCTCCACCGTCCGGCTGGAAGTGACTTTTTTCTCTTTCCTCGTTCCTGTTACATCGATCTCCCCGACTTCACCATCGGTCGTGCGGGCTGGGACAACTGGATGATTTACAAGGCGCGCAGGGAAAAATGGACGGTAATCGACTGCACGCCCTCGGTCATGATTATTCATCAAAACCACGATTACAGTCACTTGCCCGGCGGGAAGCCTCATTACGAACACCCGGACACAAATGAAAATATTCGCCTGGCAGGCGGAGAAGCGAACATCCGTTATACGATTCTGGATGCCACGCATCAACTGGCTCCAGGTGGTAAACTTGTTCGCCCGAAGCTCTCGTATTTGCGCTTCATGCGCGGCGTGGAATTATTCCTGCGGCAAGTCTTTTTCTTTCTGCCCGAGAAGATGATCGAGAATGTGGCAAGACCCAAACGATGGAAGAAGAGAATCCTGAAGATATTCGGAAAACGATAATCGAACCTCGATTTCCGAATTTCGAATAACGAGTACCGAACATGCGTAAAGGCCAAAACCCCGCCAAATTCGTCAAAGACGTGGCCCGCCCGGAGCGGATCACGGTCGCTTTGCTGAATTACATTCCCTTCCTGAGCGGATTCTACGCCGAGACACTGGATGTTTTGAAAGTCTGCATGGAATCGATGAGAAAAGACGCGGGTCTGCCATTTGACTTGATGGTCTTCGACAACGGTTCCTGCCCGGAAGTACGTGATTTTCTTGTGACAGAAAAAGAAGAAGGACTAATCCAATACTTGATCCTTGCCGAAAAGAACATGGGTAAGGGTGGCGCATGGAATGTGATGCTGGCGGGCGCGCCGGGCGAGATCATCGCCTATACGGACAGCGATGTTTTATTTTCCCCGAATTGGCTGAAACGCTCTGTGGAAATCCTCGAAACCTTTCCCCATGTCGGCATGGTGACGGCACGTCCCTTCCGCACACCGCCCGAGTTTATTGAGTCCACGCTCAAATGGGCACGCGAAAACACTGTCTTGGAAGAAGGACAATTTATCCCCTGGGAGACCTTCCTGGAATTCAATCTTTCGCTCGGTCAAACGGAAGAAGAAAATAGGAAGGTTTACGGAGAAACAAAGGATTGGCGTATTCAATACCAAGGCGTGACCGTCATCGCGGGCGCCTCACACTGGCAGTTCACTGCTTACAAATCCACGCTACAGCAATTCCTGCCTTTTGATATGGACAAGCCTATGGGACAGGTCCGCCAGTTGGACAAGCGCATGAACGAGGCTGGCTTGCTGCGGTTGATGGTCTCTGATCCACTGGCGATGAATATGTCGAATACGCTGGGGTATTTGCGAGGGGAGCTGGGAAAGGAAAGCGGGAAAGAAAGAAGAAAGAGGAAAGAGGGTCTGGCGCGGCGCGTGCTGGAGATGGGGCCGATCAAGAAGCTGTTGTTGGTTGTGTATAACAAGATCTTCAATTGGTATTACTCGTAACAGAAGCAAGTCGGTGGTTGAGAAGGGCGGTGCGTTTCTGTCAACGGATCGAAACCATCGGTACCTCGGCAAGATATGCCACTCGAAACAGGATCAATCCATAGTCAAGAAAGAACCGAACAATATTCAGTGCCCCAAAAACATTCATCTCCGCCGACCCCGGCATGGCAATCATCTACTTCCTGCAAAGCGACAAAGCCTGAGGTAAATCATGAATACGAAACCTTGGAACATACTAGAAACAAAATATTTGCATCCGGGTATTCGACTGGATCGTTGTGAACTGCCCAACGGTCGCATCATTGAATATCATCTTCTAGAATACACGGATGAAATCATGGTTTTCGCGCTGACCAAGAATCAAGAAGTCGTTTTGATCAAACAATATCGATATGGCGTTCAAGCTGCAATATTGGAACTACCTGGTGGTTCTGTCGATGCAGGCGAAAGTCCGCTTGAGGCTGCAAAACGCGAGCTAATGGAAGAGACCGGCTATGCCAGTGATACCTTTATTGAAGTTGGATGTGCTTCGCCGAACCCGGCAATTTATACCAGCAGAATTTATTCATTCCTTGCTACAGATGTCAAGCAAGTGGCTATTGACGCCGAAAGCGTTGTAACGCTTATTCCTCTCGAGGATGTCATCGCCATGGCAAAAAGCGGAAATCTAATCCATTCGTTGAATATCAGCACTCTATTCTTCGTTCTGAGTTATCTACATCGCATCTCATAAAACAAAAATCAAGTGAGCAATGCAAAATCGGCTCACAATCCGGAAAGAAGTAACCAGCATTTCAGTGTCCAAAAAGATTTTTATCTCCGCCGACCACGGCATGGCAATCATCTACTTTCTGCAAAGCGATGTCGTCCCGATGTTGCTCGATGCGGGCGTTGAAGTTGTTGTGCTCACCGATGACGAAACCAAGGATCGTATCGCGCAGCGCTTTGCGCGTCCAGGGCTTACTTTCGATGGGCTGCGACTCACGGAAGCGAATGCCTACGCAAGCAAAGTAAACCCACGCCTGCAATGGCTGCTTGCCTACCTGCGGCGCGTTGGCGGCTCGTGGCGTATTAACACCGAAGCCATGGACAGCCATATCTGGGAGGTCTGGGTGGAGAACGGTCCGAAGTTTCGCCTGGGGATCTGGATCCCCGCTGCCCTGGCAATCCTCGTCCTGCGGACTTTCGCGTTCGCCCGCAATTACCTTGTGCGGATCCAGAGCCATTTCATTCCCCACCCGAACCTGTATGCCGATTTATTCGCTGCGCACAAGCCCGATCTCGTCATCGCTTCGACGGCAGGCTGGCGCCTGGACCGTTACCTGCTCCGTGAAGCGACTGCGAAAAACGTCCCTACCATGGCGGCAATCGTCGGCTGGGATAACCCGTCGAGCTACGCGATCCGCGGCGCCCCGATGGACTACGCTACCTGCTGGTCACAGCTGCAAAAGGATGAATTGGTCTATGGCTCCGATTGGGATCCAAAGCGTGTGCATATTGGCGGCATCCCCTCCTATGACGGGTATTTCAGGAAGCAATGGCAGTTATCGAAAGAAGACTATTTCAGGCTGCATGGACTTGACCCGGATCGCAAATTGATCTCGTATGCCTGTTCCTTCGTCCATTTTGCGCCGAACTATCCCAACGTGGAAGCACTGGC
>Ga0114129_10001278_pt1 | contig 33592 bp, 37 predicted proteins | sample RhiMetdeltSRZDD1_FD_80071 | JGI IMG/M metagenome (GOLD analysis project Ga0114129, IMG submission 80071) | Populus rhizosphere microbial communities from Tennessee, USA - Rhizosphere MetaG P. deltoides SRZDD1 (version 2) (version 2) | ecosystem: Host-associated > Plants > Roots > Rhizosphere >...
CGATTCGCCCGTTGGCTCCTCCACTGCGTCTTTTAGGGTTCGGCCATGCGCTACGAGGTGCGGGTAGACGACGGCGGCCGGTTCGAGCATGAGCAAGACCGGCCGCTAGACGTGGGTGACTGGCGGAATCTCTCTCGCCAAAACCGGCGTGGGTGAAGCCGGAGGTTTCCAGCCGACGACCGAGAGACCACCGCCCCCGGTAGGACGGTCAGCCCGACTTAGAGCTGGCCGCCGGACCTAGAGCGGTGGCTGGCTGGACCTATTGCTCCGAACGGCTCCTTGTGCATAACTCGAATGGTGGCTGACGTAGAAGCCCACGGGTATCGTCTTGGCTCCCCGGCCGCGTCGATTCTCGGAATGACACAGCAGCTGCTCGACCGGGGCGGCTTCGACGAGGAGACTGCCACGCGTCTACGCGCGATCCGCGATCTCGCGCTCGAACTGGTGCGCGAGGCGGAACTGAACAACCAGGGAACGCAGGACTAGCGGACGTTCGTAATAGTTCGCGCCGTGCGGGCTGCGGCGCTCGGGTTTCTAGTCGTTGTCGTCGGCGTCTTCGCCTCGACGACGGTGCCTACGTTTGCGCACAACACGGGTGCTCGATGCGGGCACGAGCTGTGGGACCTAAAGACGCTGAGCGATCCCCGGCTAAATCTGATCTACGCTCGGCCACGGCCCACATCGATCATCGCGATCAACGCGCGCCAAATGCCGCGTCGCACACCAACGCTTCGCTCGCGTGGCTACGAACGTCATGTGTGGCGGCTCGTCGCCCAGATCACCAACTTCAAGCTCGCGCATAACGGCGACATCGTCTTGGTCCTCTTCGATAAGAGCGACTACATGATCGCCAAGATGCCGGCAGCAGAGTGCGTGCCGTCGACGGCGCGCTACCGGCTCGCAACCATCAACACTCGTCACCTATTCGAGTCACGTTGCGGCACGGCTACGAGGCGATGGCAAGATCTCGGAGCGATCGTCGACCTCCAGGGTGTTGGCTTCTGGAATTTCCCGCACGGACAGCGCGGCCACGCGCGCAACTATGCCGAACTCCACCCACTAACCCGGATCCGGTTCATCGCTGGCTGCAGCGGTTAAGAGAGCGATCTTCTCTAGCTTGGCCCCCTTCCGCGAGCGTGTGGTGCCCAGAAGATCAGCGGCGTCATGAGGGGCGCCCGTGAAAGGAATAAGCCGAGCGCCCCTCTGACAACGTGACCCAATCGCGGCGAGGCTAGGAGTAACCGGGTGGAATCCTCCCGGTCGGGGGAGCTTCACCGCGTCTCACAGCCCCCGAATCACGCAGCGTTTTCCTTCGCCGGCTCGAACAACTCCTCGCGTCCCTGCACGGCCGGGTGGTTGCTCGCGACGACCTGGCCTTGGTTGATGACGTGGTCGACGCCCTTCACCTCACACGCGAACGAGGTGAGCGCCACCAGTGTTTTCGCCGCCATCTCTACAGCACCTCGAGGTAGCGCAGTGCGTAACGAAGCGGTGTATGCGCCTGGCAGGAATCGAACCTGCGACCTTGCGCTCCGGAGGCGCACGCTCTATCCCCTGAGCTACAGGCGCGACGGCGTCTAGTGTAGCCCTCGTGGACGTCACGGCCCGGATCGCGACGCTCGAGCTCGCGGAGACATTCGTGATCTCGCGCGAGTCACAGGACACCGCCGACGTCGTGCAGGTGGAGATCCGTCACGGCGACGTCTCGGGGCACGGCGAGGGGGCTCCGATCGAGCGCTACGGCGAGAGTGCGGAGTCTGCTCTGCAGTACATAGAAGACGCCGCCGATCTCCTCGGAGACGACCCCTTCGCGCTCGACGAGATCGAGCAGCGCCTCGAGCCGCGCGAGTGGGCTGCCCGCTCGGCGCTCGACGCCGCGCTCCACGACCTGCAGGGCAAGCTCGCCGGGGTGGCCCTCTGGCGCCTCCTCGGCCTCCGCCGGCTGGGGCCGCCGACGTCGTGGACGATCTGGCTCGGCGAGCCCGACGACATGGCGAGCCGCGCTGCGAAGGTGGCCGATCGGTTTCTGCGGCTGAAGCTCAAGCTCGGCGCGCGCGACGGGCGCGACGTCGACCGCGTTCGGGCGGTGCGAGCGGTCACGGAGGCGCCTCTGCAGGTGGACGTGAACGAGTACTGGACGCTCGACGAGGCGCTCGACTCCCTGCCACAGCTCGCCGAGCTCGGCGTGGACTACTGCGAGCAGCCGCTGCCCGCCGGCGACAGCGACGGAGCTCGTCTGAAGGCCGAGTCCCCGATTCCCGTCTACCTGGACGAGGACTGCCATCGGTTGCACGACGTCGCCGCGTGCGCAGAACGAGCACACGGCATCAACATCAAGCTCGCGAAGTCCGGCGGCATCCGCGAGGCAGTCCGCATGGCTCATGCCGCGCGCGCCCTCGGGCTCGGCGTCATGCTCGGCTGCATGATCGAGTCCGGCCTCGGCATTGCGGCGGCCGCGCAGATCGCGTCGCTCTGCGATCACGTCGATCTCGACGGCAACCTCTTGCTCGCGCACGATCCCTGGCCCGGCGTCGCCTTTCTCGACGGTACCCAGATTCCCGCAGACGAGCCCGGACTCGGTGTCAGAGAAGAAGTACCTGATCCTCGCTGAGGCGTTCTCCCACGACGTCCACTACGGCAAGACGCTGCGCGGCGTCATGCGCTATCGGCGCGAATCGGTCGTCGCGATCCTGGACACGCAGCGCGCGGGGGAGAGCGACGACGGCGTGCCGATCGTCGGCACCGTCGACGAGGGCATGCAACACGGCCCGAACACGGCGCTCGTCGGCGTCGTCACACAGGGCGGGCACTTCCCCGGTGACTGGCAGGAGCTGCTCAAGAGCTGCGTTGCGCACGGGCTCGACCTCGAGAACGGCCTACACGTTCGCCTGCATGACATTCCCGGGCTGCCGGATCTGGCACGCGAGCGCGGCGTCGCGCTCCGCGACCTGCGCGAGCCGCCGCCCGACCTGAGCACCGCCACGGGCGAGAACCTCGGGGTCGACGCGACGATCGTGCTCACCGTCGGCTCGGACTGCGCGATCGGGAAGATGACGGCGACCTGTGAGCTCGATCTCGAGGCGCGCAAGCGCGGGCTGCGCTCCGTGTTCGTGCCGACCGGCCAGACCGGCATCGCGATTGCAGGGTGGGGAATCGCCGTCGACGCCGTCGTGTCGGACTTTCTCGCCGGAGCCGCGGAGCGCCTCGTCGTCGAGGGCGCAAAGCGGGGCGACCTGCTCTGGGTCGAAGGCCAGGGCGCGATCCTGCACCCGATCTACTCCGGCGTGACGGTCGGTCTCATCCACGGCAGCGCGCCGCATCTGTACGTGCTCTGCCACGAGGCGGGCCGAACCATCACGGAGGGCGATCCCACCGAGTCGCCGCTGCCGAGCCTGCGCGAGCTGATCGACCTGCACGAACGGATGTCGCTCAAACGGCGGCCGGCAAAGGTCGTCGCGATCTCGCTGAACACGTTCGCGGAGTCCGAGGAGGACGCGCGGGCCGCAATCGCGGCCGCCGAGGAGGAGACGGGACTGCCGGCGGACGACCCGGTCCGCTTCGGTGCCGGCAAACTCCTCGAAGCAGTGCTCAAAGCCCGCTCGTGATCTGCCGACAACGGAGGCATGAGGCGGATCACTGCGGCCGTGGCATCCGCATGCCTGGCGCTCGCCCTTGCCGGGGCGGCGTCGAGCACGACCTTCGGCGTCGCCGACGACGCCGGCAAGTACGCCGAGGACGGCGGCGCCGGCTTCTTCACGATGCTCACGCAGCTCGGGATGACCGAGAACCGCATTGCGGTCTTCTGGGATCCGTCGCAGCCCAACACGATCGTCGACCAGGCGTTCCTCGACCGCTCCGTGCCGGAGGCGCAGCGCCGCGGCATCGACGTCATGTTCGCGATCTACCCGCTGAGGGCGCGCGCGCTCGTCGACACGCCGAACGGGATCCAGCTCTTCGCGCAGTACGCCGCGAAGGTGGCGGAGCGCTATCCGTACGTGCGCAGGATCATCTGCCTCAACGAGGGGAACCAGCCGCGCTTTCACCAGCCGCAGTTCGACGCTCAGGGCAACGGCATCTCCGGCTTCGTGCAGGAGCAGGCGATGGCCGCGTGCTACGACTCGCTGAAGGCCGTCGACCCGGGAATCGACGTGATCGGGTTCGGACTGTCACCGCGCGGCAACGACGACTTCGACGCTCCGAGCAACGTCTCGCACTCGCCGGTCCGCTTCTTGGACGAGATCGGCCGGGCGTACCGCCAGAGCGGCCGCACCAAGCCGATCGCGGACGACGTCTCCATCCACTGCTATCCGAACGTGAACACCGAAGCGCCGTCGGTCGGCTACCTGTGGCCGAAGATCGGCTGCGTCAACCTCGACCGCCTGAAGCAGGCGTGGTGGGACGCCTTCCACGGGACGGCGCAGCCGCTGTTCCGCGAGGCCGGCGATACCAGCGCCGGCCCGCACGTCCGCGTCTTCGTCGACGAGGTCGGCTACCAGGCGAAGGTGGCGCCGGACAAAGCGTCGCTGTACACCGGCGCCGAGAACGTGCCGCCCGTCGACGACGCGACCCAGGGCAGGTACTACGCGCAGCTCATCGCGATGATGAGCTGTGATCCCGATGTCGCGTTGTTGAATTTCTTCCACGCCGTCGACGAGACGAGCCTGGCTGCGTGGCAGAGCGGCGTGGTGCTGCCCGACGGAACGCATCGCGCGTCGTTCTCGGAGGTGAAGGACGCGATCCTCGCGAACCAGTCATGTCACGGTAAGACGGCCGAGTGGCGGCACGTGGAAAACGTCGTCGGCGCGCGCGCCACGTTCAAGGCGCTGCCACGCTCCTTCGTCGTGCGCGCGGACGAGGGGTTCACGTACGAGGTCAAGATCACGCGGCCGTCGAGCACGCGTCGGCTGACCGGCGCCGACGGCACGGGCGAGGCGGCGCGCGACGTGCTGTTCAAGCTGCCGAAGCTCCGTAGCGGCCGCTACACGGTCAGCATCATCCTTCGCGCGGAGACGAACCCGTCCCGCCGAACGGTCTTCTCCCGCACCTTTACGGGCTAAGTCGATTGGGCCGCGTCGCCGTCATCTCCGACACGCACATCCCGCGCGGCCCGCGCGCCCTTCCGGCCGCGTGCGTCGCGCTTCTGAGCCGCGCCGAGCTCGTGCTGCACGCCGGAGACTTCGTCTCGGTGGCGTTCCTCGAGGAGCTCCGGGCGATCGGGCCGCCGGTCGAGGGCGTCTGCGGGAACATGGACGAGCCGGCGCTCGTGGACTCGCTCCCGAAGGAGCGTGTCGTCGAGGTGGGCGAGGTGCGCATCGGAATGGTTCACGATGCGGGGCCGCGGGCCGCCCGAGAGGCGCGGCTGGCGGCACGGTTCGAGGACTGCGATGCCGTCGTCTACGGTCACACGCACGTCCCGCAGGTCGAGCGGTTCCAGCACCTCTGGGTCCTGAACCCCGGCTCGCCCACGGAGCGGCGCCGCTCGCCGGTTCACACGATGCTCGTGCTGGAGGTCAGGCGCTCGAGGATCACGCCGGAGCTCGTGTCGCTGGACTCCGCTTGACAAGGCGAACAGGTGTTCGGTAGCATGCGAACGCATGTTCGTCAGACTCGCCATCGTCGTCCTGATCGCCGCACTCGCCGTGGGTCTGGCAGCCCGGCCCTCGGGCAGCGCCGGGAAGCCTGTTCGCTATGTCGTTCAGCCGACCGACACGCTGTGGTCGATCGCCGCGAAGAGCTATCCGGGCGACCCGCGCGAGGGGATCTGGAAGCTTCAGAAGCGCAATCACATGACCGGGACGACACTGGTGCCCGGCCAGCGCCTCCTGCTGCCGTAGCTACAGCGCCTCGGTCAGCGGGAGCCCGGCGGTGTAGACCCGCTCGCCGCGGAAGAGCCGGCTCGCCGGGTCCCAGGGGAAGAAGATCACGACCTTCCAACTGAGCCGCTCGCCGGAGGGCGGAAACCCGAGCCACCGGGCCTCGTGCGTGCCGGTCACGTCCGCTTCCTCGCAGACGCCTTGCGGGCCGATGACGATGTGCGTCAGGTCGAAGTGGATGTCCGGAAACGCGCCGAGCAGCTCCATGTAGAAGCGCGCGGCCCCCTCGTGGCCCTCCCAGCGATCGCCGGTCTGGACGAGCTCGTAGACACAGTCGTCGGTCAGCGTGGAGATCAGCCCCGGGAGGTCGCGCTCGTCCTCCGCGATCGAGTGCTTCTTCCAGAGCTCGCGGATCTCCTCGTGCTCGGATGCCGACGGTTCGAGTCGAATGGCGTCGCGGACGTCGGTCACAGCGCTTCCCAGAACGCGCGCACGCGGTCATTGAACAGCGCGCCGAGCCTCTGCGGGTTGTGCGCCGCCGGAAAGAGAGCGCGCTCGGCGTGCAGTCGCTCGTGCAGGACGTTGCACACGGCGCGAAACGCTTCGCCGGCCAGCGCGCGCGCCGAGTCCGGCGCCGGGCACCAATCACCCTGCACGAGCAGCACCGGCAGTTTCGCGCGCTCAAGCTCGTCGAGGGGGATCTTCGCCTCCCACGGCGGCCGCTCCGTCATGGATGCAAGGGCCGCCGCGAGACTCTCGCCCTGGAGCGGCGTGGGCTGCGCGGAGAAGCCGAAGCCACGCAGGAACGCGGCGCGGTACTGACTCGGATCCTGCGTCTCCTCCGCTGCGCGGTTCACGTTGTCGATCAGCGCTTCGACCGCGTCATCGCCGCGCGCGATGCCGAAAGCCGGCGGCTCGATCAGCACCAGCGAGCGCACCGCATCGGGACGTCGCGCCGCGGCGAGCAACGAGACGACGCCGCCGTAGGAGTGGCCGACGAGGTGCGCGCCGTCGCCGAGCACCTCGACAACGTCCTCGGCGTCGCGGTCGAAGTCGACACGTCCGTCGGCCGGAGATGCGCCGAAGCCGCGACGGTCGACGAGGAGGAGCTTGTAGTCCTCCGCGAGCGCCCGCTGCTCGCGCCAGGTCTCCTCGCCCCAGCCGAAGCTGCCGTGCACGAACACGGCCGGCTCGCCGTCGCCCCATACGGTGACGTGGACGCCGCTGGCAGTCCGCACGGCGGACAGGTTACGCAGACGCGGCGATCTGATACGGCTCGTCGGGCTCGAACAGCCCGGGCCGGCGCCGGAACGCGGCGAAGAACGCATCGACCACGGCCGGCGAAAACTGCGCGCCGCGGCACCTGCGCACCTCCGCCGCCGCCTGCTCGACGGAGAGCGCGGAGCGGTAAGGGCGTTCGGTCGTCATCGCGTCCCACGCATCCGCCAACCCGACAACGGAAGCTTCTTCCGGTATGTCGCTGCCCGCGAGCCCCTCCGGATAGCCCTTGCCGTCCCAGCGCTCGTGGTGGTGGCGGATCACCGGCACCGCCTCGCGCAGCCGGCTGAAGTGAGACACGATGTCCGCGCCGTCTTCAGGGTGGCGTCTTACGATCGCAAACTCGTCGTCGTCGAGCGCGCCGGGCTTCGTCAGCACGCTGTCCGGCACCGCGATCTTGCCGATGTCGTGAAACAGGCCGCCGAAGCGCACCGCATCGATCCGGTGCGGCGACAGACCGAGCTCCTCGGCGACCGCGACCGCGATGCGCTGCACGCGCGCCGAGTGCCCCGCCGTGTAGGGATCCTTGGCGTCGACCGTCGCGTTCAAGCTCTCGATCGCCTCGAGCGAGCTCTCTTCGAGCCGCCGGTACGAGTCCATCAGCTCGCGTGAGCGGTCCTGGAGCGTCGTCGCCTGGCGGCGCAACATCGACGAGGCGTTGCGCACGAGGATCGCCAGCGCACCGTACAGCGCGAGGAACACGCCGAGGATCGCGAACCAGATCACGCGCTTGCGCGACGCGATGAACGCCTCGACGTGCCTGGGGTTCGCGTAGATCTCGTACGCACCGATCGCACGCTTGCCGTCGTCGCTCTGCAGCGGCGCGTAGACCTCGAACGCACGCTTGCCGGGGACGGCTTGCTGCTCGGGGAGGTTCTCTTCCTCGTCGAGCGTGCTGATCGAAGCGTGCGCCCGATCGTCGCCGATCGTCTCGCCGAGCTCGCCGCCGATCGAGAAGCGCCGGCCGATCCGCTGCGGCGCGCGATTGGTCCACACGAGCACACCGTCCGGACGCCATACCTTCACGCTGACGATGTCCGTCTGGCGGCGCAGCTGCTCCTTGATCTGCCGCGGAAGGTGGGGCGCGATGTGCACCTTGTCGGCGCGCACGAGCTCGGGCCGCAGCACGCCGTCGACGTACTGCGTCATGCTCGATTGCTTGTCCTCGAGGGCCTGCGCCCGGAGCGCGGCGGTGAGCAACGAGCCGAGCAGCAGCCCGCCGGAGATCAGGATGACGGCGCTCGCGAGCAGGAAGACGCGCAGCAACGTGACCGAGCGGTGCACCGCCCATGCACGAGAAGCGCCCGTTGCGACCCGAGAAGACATTCGTCCTCATCGGCGCTATCGGCGGCGCACGGGCTTCGCTTGAGAGGCCCAACCTAGAATCGGGCCGTGGATCTCGACCTCGTCTTCCTCGGCACCGCGGGCTCGATGCCGACGGCGCAGCGCGCGCCGGCAGCGCTGCTCGTGCGGCGCGGGGGCGACAAGCTGCTCGTCGACTGCGCCGAGGGGACGCAGCGCCAGCTGCTGCGCTCGTCTGTCGGCCTGCTCGAGCTCGAGGAGGTCTTCGTCACCCACTTTCACGCCGACCACGTGCTCGGGCTGCCCGGGATGTTCAAGACCTTCTCGCTGCGCGGCCGCGAGCTGCCGCTGCGCGTGTACGGCCCGCGGGGCCTCGTCGACCTGCTCGGCTCGCTGAAGCGCGTCGTCGGGAAGCTCCCCTACGACCTGCAGCTCGTCGAGGTCGAGCCCGGCGACGTGTTCGAGCGCGACGGCTACCGCCTCGCGACGTTCGGTGTCGCACACGGTGTGTCGGCGCTCGGATGGTCGCTGATCGAGGCGACGCGTCCGGGGCGCTTCGACGTCGAGGCCGCGGACGCGCTCGGCGTTCCGAGCGGTCCGGAGCGCGGGGCCTTGCAGCGCGGCGAGCACGTGACGCTGCCCGGCGGGGCCACCGTGAGGCCGGAGGACGTGCTCGGCCCGCCGCGGCCGGGCCGCAAGCTCGTGATCACCGGCGATACGGCGCCCTCCGACGCGATCGTGGAGGCGGCCTGGGACGCCGACGTCCTCGTCACCGAGGCGACGTTCGCCGAGGAGGAGCGCGACCGCGCGCAGGAGACGAACCACCAGACCGCAGCGCAGGCGGCCGAGATCGCCCAGCGCGCAAACGTCGGGCTGCTCGTGCTCACTCATCTCTCCAACCGCTACTTCGGGCCGGAGATCGCCGAGGAGGCGCGCGCGATCTTCCCGGAGACGGTCGTCCCGCGCGACTTCGACGTCGTGGAGGTGCCCTTCGCCGAACGGGGGACGCCGCACCTCGTCAAGGGAGGGGCGTCTCGCCGCCGGGAGCAAGAGGTCGTATCATCGGCGCCGCAATGAGCGAGATGGTTCGAGTCGCGGTGGCGGGCGACGTCACCGAGGCGGAGGAGCTCCAGGAGATCCTGCGGTCGGCCGGGATCGACGCGGAGCTCGCCGACGGCGAGGACGACTCCGTCACGGTCTCGGTGCCCGAGTCGTCCGTCGAGGAGGCCAAGGACGCGATCGAAGCGATGACCGAGCCCGACGATCTGGTGGGGGAACCATGACGGTGGTCTTCCGTGGCCGTCCGACCGCGATCACATCGCGGCCGCGGCCGGCACTTTCTCCGCAGTAGCAGGCTGGCAGCGGAGCTCGTTCGCGCGGCCGGGATCGGCCGCGGGGACGTCGTTCTGGATCTCGGAGCAGGGACCGGGATGCTCACGGCCGCGCTCGCGCGTGCGGGCGCGCGAGTCACGGCGGTGGAGCTCGACCAGGAGCTCGCCGCCGGGCTGCGCCGTCGCTTCGACGATGTCGTCGAGGGAGATGCGCTCCGTGTCGCGCTGCCGTGCGAGCCGTTCAAGGTTGTCGCAAACCTCCCGTTCGCCGCCGGGACGGCGATCCTCCGGCGCCTGCTCGACCCGCGCGTTCCGCTCGAGCGAGCGGACGCGATCGTCGAGTGGGGCCTCGCCGCCAAGCGCGCCTCCGTCTGGCCGAGCACACAGCTCGGGACGTACTGGGCCGCATGGTTCGAGCTCTCCGTCACTCGGCGGCTGCCGTGCTGCGTGTTCGCACCCCCGCCACGCGTCGACGCGGGAGTGCTGCGCGCCGTTCGCCGCGCCGAGCCGCTCGTCCCGATGCGAGACGCCCGAGCCTACGGCGCGTTCCTCGGGCGCGGCTACCGCGACGGACCGCGCAGCGTCGTGGGGTGGGGGACGCTGAAGCGGCTCGAGGCCGAGCTCGGCTTCGACCGGCGTGCGAGCGCCCGTGACCTCGACGCCGGGCAATGGGCGGCCCTGTTCGCGCATACCGTCCGGCGGAGGCTCTAGAGTCCAGCGCGACCGAACCCCTTTAACCCGGTCCAGAGAGGCCGGAAAGGAGTCGAATGAACGTGCCTGCGCCCATTGCGGCGGAGAAGATCCTGCTGGACGCGGAAGGCCTGCGCCGGACGCTCACCCGCATCGCGCACGAGATCATCGAGGCGAACCCGGACCTGGCGCGCGTCGCCCTCGTAGGGATCCAGACGCGCGGGGTCCCGCTCGCCCACCGGCTGCGCCGGCTCGTCGAAGAACGCGCCGGTGACGCACCGGCGCTCGGCGCCGTCGACATCACCTTCTACCGCGACGACGTGCAGGTGCGGGGCGGCGACGCGCCGCGCCATCCGCAGCCGGTCGTTCGCTCGACGACGCTCGACTTCCCGCTCGAGGGCAAGACCGTGGTGCTCGTCGACGACGTGCTCTACACGGGGCGGACGATCCGCGCCGCGATCGAGGCGCTCTTCGACTACGGCCGTCCGGACCGGATCCAGCTCGCCGTGCTCGTCGACCGTGGCCACCGAGAGCTGCCGATCCGCCCCGACTACGTCGGCAAGAACCTTCCGACGTCGCGCACCGAGCGCATCCAGGTGCAGCTCGTAGAAGTCGACGAGGTCGACCAAGTCCTGCTCGTACCAGCGCCAGAGGAGGGGAGCTCACACGATGGCTGAGATCCGCGTCATGCGGGAGGACCTGCGTCCGCCCGCGCCGCCGCCGAAGCGGCACTTCATCTCGATCAAGGACGTCACGCGCGAGGACGTCGAGCGCCTGCTCGCAACCGCGCGCACGTTCGAGCGCAGCCTCGAGCGCGAGGTCAAGAAGCTGCCGACGCTCAAGGGACGACTCGTGATCAACGTGTTCTACGAGTCGTCGACGCGGACGTCGTCGAGCTTCGAGCTCGCCGCCAAGCGCCTCTCGGCCGACACGATGTCGATCAAGTCGAGCGGTTCGTCGGTCGACAAGGGGGAGTCGCTCAAGGACACCGCGATCACGCTCGGCGCCTACGACCCCGACGTGATCGTGATCCGCCATCCACAGATCGGCGCGCCTCAGCTCGTCGCCCGGGTGACCGAGGCGCACGTCGTGAATGCGGGCGACGGGAAGCACCAGCACCCGACGCAGGCGCTCCTCGACCTCTACACGATGCGCGAGGCGTTCGGGCGCCTCGAAGGACTGCACGTCGCGATCGTCGGCGACGTCCTGCACTCCCGGGTTGCGCGCTCGCTCATCCAGGCGCTGGGCCTGACCGGCGCGCAGGTGACGCTGGTCGCACCGCCCGCGCTGCTGCCTCGCGGGATCGAGGCGATGGGCTGCGAGACGACGATCGACATCGGCGCGATCGCCGCGGCGGACGTCGTCTACGTCTTGCGGATGCAGCGCGAGCGAATGCAGGAAGCCGCGAACTACGTGCCCTCGCTGCGCGAGTACGCCGCGCGCTGGGGCGTGACGCCGGAGCGCGTGCGGCCCGGGCAGAAGGTGATGCATCCCGGCCCGATGAACCGCGGCGTCGAGATCGACCCGCGGGTCGCCGACCACGCCGACGCGTTGATCGAGACGCAGGTGAGGGCGGGGCTCGTGACCCGCATGGCCGTTCTCTACGACCTGTTGACGAGCGGGCCGGTCGGCGTCAAGACCGAGTCGGTCCTGGAGGTGGCGTGATGCTTTTCGCCGGGCCCGCAGCGAAGGAGAACCTCGTCGTGCGCGGCGCACGTGTCGTCGACCCCGTCGGAGGCGTGGACGCGGTGCTCGACGTGCGCGTCGACGACGGCGTCATCGCGGCGTTGGGAACCGAGCTCGACACGAACTCGCACCGCGTACTCGAAGGTGAAGGGCTCGTGCTCGCGCCGGCGTTCGTCGACCCGCACGTGCATTTGCGTACGCCGGGACGTGAAGACGAGGAGACGATCGCGAGCGGCACCGCCGCCGCGGCCGCCGGCGGCTACTGCGCGATCCTCGCAATGCCGAACACCGAGCCCGTTGTCGACTCGGCCGCGACGCTCGGCGCGCTGATCGAGACTGCGCGGGCCGAGGCGGAGAGTCCCGTCGGCTTCCTCGCCGCGATCACGAAAGAGCAGCGCGGCACGGAGCTGACCGAGATGGCGGAGCTCGCCGAGGCGGGCGCAGCCGGGTTCAGCGACGACGGTATGCCGGTCGCGTCGCCGGGGTTGATGCGCCGCGCGCTGCAGTACGGCGCCGTCGCGGGCCGCCGAATCGCGCTGCACTGCGAGGAGACGACGCTCTCCCGCGAAGGACAGATGCACGAGGGCGCGGTCTCGGCAGAGCTCGGCTTCACCGGCTATCCGTCCGTCGCCGAAAGCCTGATGGTCGAGCGCGATCTGGCGCTCGCGGCGTACGAGCGGCAGCCTCTCCACCTCCTGCACCTGTCGGCGTGGGAATCGGTGCAGGCGCTCCGCCGCGCACGCGCCGACGGCGTCTCGGCGACGGCGGAGGTGACGCCTCATCATCTCTGCCTCACCGATGAGGCGGTTCGCTCGCTCGACCCCAACGTGAAGATGAACCCGCCGCTGCGCGCAGCGTCCGACCGCACCGCGCTGGTCGAGGCCCTCAAGGACGGGACGATCACCGCGATCGCGACCGACCATGCCCCGCACGCGCGACACGAGAAGGAGGTGCCGTTCGAAGCGGCGCCGTTCGGCGTGACGGGGCTCGAGACCGCGTTCGCGGCGCTGTATACGCAGCTCGTCGAGCCGGGGATCGTCCCGCTCGGGACACTCCTCGAGCGGATGTCGGCCGGGCCCGCGCAGGCGTACGGCCTGGACGAGCCTCGGATCGCGGTCGGGAAGCCGGCGAACCTCGTCCTCCTCGACCTGAAGGCGAGCTATCGCATCGCCGAGGAGTCGTTCCGCTCGCGCTCGGTCAACTCGTGGCTGCTCGATCAAACCGTGAAGGGCGCCGTACGTACGACGATCGCGGCCGGGCGGGTCGTGTTCTCGGCATGACGGGCTTCCTCGCTCTAGAAGACGGGACGGTCTTTCGCGGGGAATCCGTCGCGGCCGACGGGTTCGCCGTGGGAGAGGCCGTGTTCACGACTGCGATGACCGGCTACCAGGAGATCGCCACAGACCCGAGCTTCGCGGAGCAGCTGATCTGCTTCACCGCGCCGATGGTCGGCAACTATGGCGTCGCAGAGGGACGCTCCGAGTCGGCGCGGCCGCACGCGCGCGCCGTCCTGATGCGCGAGGCGCGCGGTCCGGCCTGGACGGACTGGCTGCACGAGCGCGGGGTCGTCGCGCTCACCGGTCTGGACACGCGTTCCCTCGTCCTGAAGCTCCGCGAGGTGGGTGCAATGCGCGCTGTCGCCGTCGCCGGCGAAGGCTCGACCGAGCAGGCCGTCGCCGTCGCCCGCGCGCAGGAGCCGATGGCAGGACGTGCCCTCGCACCTGCGGTGTCGACGCCGCGACCCTACGTGTACTCCGACGCGGGCCGCACGCGCATCGCCGTGGTGGACTACGGCTGCAAGCGCTCGATCCTGCGGCGGCTTGCAGGCGCCGGCGCTGCCGTGACCGTGTTCCCCCATGACGCGACGGCCGACGAGCTGGCCCGTTTCGACGCGGTGCTGCTCTCGAACGGCCCGGGCGATCCGGAGCCGCTCGCCGACGAGGTCGCAGTCGTTCGCGAGCTCATCGGGCGAGTGCCCATCCTCGGAATCTGCCTCGGCCACCAGCTGCTCGCGCTTGCCGCGGGACATGAGACCTACAAGCTGCCGTTCGGCCACCGGGGTGCGAACCACCCAGTGCTGGAACGCGCGACCGGGCGGGTGCTCGTGACGAGTCAGAACCACGGCTTCGCCGTCGCGCCGTCCGAGGCGCGTGAGGCGACGCATGTGTCGCTGTACGACGGGACCGTTGAAGGACTGGACTTTCCGCTCGAGCATGCGCGCTCGGTGCAGTTCCATCCCGAGGCCGGGCCGGGACCGCACGACGCGTGGCCGCTCGTAGAAAGCTGGGTCGAGGAGGTGGCGTATGCCGAGGCGGCATGACCTCGAGTCGATCTGTCTGATCGGCTCCGGGCCGATCGTGATCGGACAGGCGTGCGAGTTCGACTACGCCGGCTGCCAGGCGTTGAAGGTGTTGCGCGAGGACGGCTTCCGGACGATCGTCGTCAACTCCAACCCGGCGACGATCATGACTGACCCGGGCTTCGCGGACCGGACCTACCTCGAGCCGCTCGACCTGGAGGGCGTGGCGGACGTTCTGGCGCGCGAGCGTCCGGACGCACTGCTCCCGACGATGGGCGGGCAGACGGCGCTCAATCTCGCGCGCGAGCTCGCCAACGCCGGCGTGCTGGACGAGCTGGGGGTGCAGCTGATCGGCGCGCCGCTCGACGTGATCGCGCGCGCCGAGGATCGCGAGGAGTTCCGCGAGGCGGTGCGGAGCGTCGGGCTCAAGGTCCCGAGCTCGCGCATCGTCACGAGCGTCGAAGAGCTCGGCGGCATCGCGCTGCCGGCCGTGATCCGACCGGCCTTCACGCTCGGCGGCCACGGCGGCGGCTTCGTCGAGACCCTCGACGCCCTGCGGCGGCAGGTCGAGCGCGGGCTGGCGGAGAGCCCGATCGGCCAGGTGCTCGTGGAGGAGTCGGTGCGCGGTTGGGACGAGTTCGAGCTGGAGGTCGTGCGCGACCGGAAGGACAACGTCGTGATCGTGTGCTCGATCGAGAACATCGACCCGATGGGCGTGCACACGGGCGACTCGGTGACCGTCGCACCGCAGATGACGCTGTCCGACCACGCGTACCAGGAGCTGCGCGACGCAGCCATCGCAGTCGTCCGCGCCGTCGGCGTCGAGTGCGGGGGCTCGAACATCCAGTTCGCCCGCGAGCGCGAGAACGGCGACCTGCGCGTCATCGAGATGAACCCGCGCGTGTCCCGCTCGTCGGCGCTCGCATCGAAGGCGACCGGCTACCCGATCGCGAAGGTCGCCGCGAAGCTCGCCGTCGGCTACACGCTCGACGAGATCCCGAACGACCTGACGGGGGCGACGCCGGCCAGCTTCGAGCCGACGCTCGACTACGTCGTCGTCAAGTTTCCGCGCTTCGCTTTCGAGAAGTTTCCCGGCGCCGACACGACGCTCGGCACGCAGATGAAGTCCGTGGGCGAGGCGATGGGCATCGGACGCACGTTCGTCGAGGCGTACCGCAAGGCCGAGCGCTCGCGCGAGCTCGACACCGAGGAGCGCTGGGCGCTGCCGGCGAGTGCCCACCCCTGGTTCCACGAAGAGCTGGCACGCGAACCCGGTTGGCTCGATCTCGACGCCGCCGTCGGCGACGACTTTCTGCGCTACAAGCGCGCCGGGCTCGCGGACGGGGACATCGGGGCCGAGCCGGTCGTGCGTGCGAAACGGCGGGGCTGGGGAGTGCGGCCCGCGTACCGGCGCGTCGACTCCTGCGCCGGCGAGGTCGAGGCCGCGTCCACGTACTACTACTCGACGTACGGCGAGGCCGACGAGGCCCCGCCTGCGGGAACCAAGCCGCGCGTCGTCATCCTCGGCTCGGGCCCGAACCGCATCGGACAGGGAATCGAGTTCGACTACTGCTGCGTGCACGCTGCGCAGAGCTTCCGCGCGCTCGGGTTCGAGGCCGTGATGGTCAACTGCAACCCGGAGACCGTGTCGACGGACTACGACACGTCCGATCGGCTGTACTTCGAGCCGCTGCGGCTCGAGGAGGTGCTCGCGGTGTGCGAGCGCGAGCGGCCCGACGGCGTCGCGATCCAGTTCGGCGGCCAGACGCCGCTGAAGCTCGCGCGCGGGCTCGAGGCCGCCGGCTTCCGGATCATGGGCACGCCGTTCGACGCGGTCGACCTCGCAGAAGACCGGGAACGCTTCGGCGCGTTGCTCGACCGGCTCGACATCCGCTGTCCACAGTGGGGCATCGCTCGGAGCAGCGAGGAAGCACGCGACGTCGCGGAGCGGATCGGCTTCCCTGTCCTGATCCGCCCGTCCTACGTGCTCGGCGGGCGGGCGATGCGTGTGTGCTACTCGTCCGAAGACCTCGGGCAGATCGACCGGCCGGTGCTGATCGACCGCTTCCTGGAGAGCGCGATCGAGATCGACGTCGACGCGGTCTCGGACGGCGTCGACACGTACATCGGCGCGGTGATGCAGCACGTCGAAGAGGCCGGTGTGCACTCAGGCGACTCCGCGTGCGTGCTGCCGGCGCCGTCGTTGAGCCCGGCGGAAGACGCCGAGATCCGCGAGGTGGTGCGCACGCTTGCGCCCGCGCTCGGCGTCATTGGCCTGATCAACGTGCAGCTCGCGCTCGCGGACGGAACGCTGTACGTCCTCGAGGCGAACCCGCGTGCGTCCCGCACCGTTCCGTTCGCGTCGAAGGCCACCGGCGTGAACCTCGTCCAGGCGGCGTGCCGCGTCATGGCCGGCGCTTCCGTGTCCGAGCTGCACCTGCCCGAAGGCCAGGCGCTGGGGCATGTCTCCGTCAAGGCGGCCGTCCTGCCGTTCGCGCGCTTCCCGGGAGCCGACCCGATTCTCGGCCCCGAGATGCGCGCCACGGGGGAGGTGATGGCGACCGCGGCCGACCTGCCGACGGCCTTTGCGAAGGCGGAGCGCGCCGCCGGCCGGCCGCTGCCGACGAAGGGCACCGCGTTCCTGTCGGTGCGGGACGCAGACAAGCAAGCGGTGGTCCCGGTCGCCGAGTCGCTCGTGCGCCTCGGCTTCAAGCTGCTGGCGACGTCGGGCACGGCGGACACTCTCGCGGCGAGCGGCATCGCCGTCGAGCGCGTGCGCAAGGTGACGGAGAAGGGCGCGGGTGCGACCGTCGTCGACCTCATCCGCCGCGGCCGCTGCAACCTCGTCGTCAACACGCCGCACGGCTCCGGCGCGCGGACCGACGGCTATCTCATTCGCGAGGCGGCGCTCGTCGCACGCGTTCCGTGCATCACGACGCTGTCCGGTGCGGCCGCCGCCGTGCATGCGATCGCGAATGCGCGGAGGGAAGAGTCGATGTCGCTTCAGGAACGGATCGATGAGACGCGAGCGGCTTAGCGTCGTCGCGAACGAGCAGATCGGGCCGTACACGCTCTTGCGGGTGCGTCGCGGCGGCATCGAGCCGGGTCTGCCCGGGCAGTTCTTCATGCTCGAGGCGCCGGGCCGCCTGCTGCCTCGGCCGATGAGCCTCTGCCTCGCGTTGGTGGGAGAGCTCGCGTTCCTGATCGACCCAATCGGCCCGGGGACGCAGGCGCTCTGCGCGCTCGAGGCCGGGGAACAGCTCCACGTTCTCGGCCCGCTCGGCAACGGCTTCGACCTCGACGTCGAGCGCCCGCTCCTCGTCGGCGGCGGGATCGGAATCGCGCCGCTGCCGTACCTTTGGGAGCGCCTCGGAAGGCCGCCGGCTGTGCTCGGCTTCCGCTCCGAGCGGCACGCCGAGGCCGCGGCGCTAGTCCCGAGCGCGCAGGTCTGCGTCGAGCCGACCCTCGTGACGGAGCTGATCCCGGCAGGCTTCGACGTGCTCGCGTGCGGCCCGGAGCCGATGCTGGAGGCGGTGCGCGCAGTTGCCCCCGCTGCGCAACTGGCCTGGGAGGCGCCGATGGCGTGCGGATACGGCGCCTGCTACGGCTGCGCGGTCGAGATCGACGGGGTTCTGATGCGCCTCTGCGTGGAAGGCCCGGTACTTCGTGCTGCTTAATGCCTCAGGCTGTCTCGACGCGCTCGTGGCTCCGGACGTTGCGCGTGGGTTGGACGCTTTCGTGACCAAGACGGTGACTCCGCTGCCGCGCGACGGCAATGCGCCGGTGCGGATTGCCGAGATGGACGTCGGCATGCTCAACTCGATCGGGCTGGCGAATCCCGGCATCGACCGCTTCTTGACGAGGATGTTGCCGCGGCTCGAGCAGCTCGGCGTACCGCTGTGGGCGTCGGTCGGCGGGTTCGAGACCGACGATTACGCCGACCTTTGCTCGCGGCTCGACGACTACGCAAGTGTGAGCGCGATCGAGCTCAACGTCTCCTGTCCGAACGTCGAGACGCCGGCCGAGAGCACAGCGCAGATCGTCGTCGCAGCGCGGCTCGCGACGCGCAAGCCGCTCTGGGCCAAGCTGTCGCCTGCAGTTCCGGACATCGGCGAGGTCGCGAAGGCCGCGCAAGCGGCGGGCGCCGACGGGCTCTCGCTCGTGAACACGATCCGGGGGCTGAAGCTCGATCCGCGGACCTTGCGCCCGGCGCTCGGCCCGGGGCATGGCGGTCTTTCGGGCCCGGCGTTGAAGCCCGTCGCCCTCGCCGCGGTCGCCACGTGCTACCGCGCGACCGGGATGCCGATCGTCGGCATGGGCGGAATCCGCACGGGTCTCGACGCGCTCGAGTTCATCGCTGCCGGCGCATGTCACGTCGCGATCGGGACGACGCTGTTCGCGGACCCCGATGCGCCTGCGCGCGTCCGCATCGAGTTGCACGCAGCTGCACGGGAACGTGGATGGACCACATACGAAGATGCATATGCGGAAGCACATCGAGAGGCGTTGTCGGTGAGGACAACGTAGCTCTCAAAAGACCTGCTCAGAACCATAAAACGTAGTCGCTTGACCCGCGTGTGTCGGTTGTTAAACTCCGGCGCTCATGGTGTCCCCCAAGATTCAGGCCGAGGCACCGATCCGCTCGCTTGACCAACGGATGGAAGCGCTCAAGCGCGCGAACGACATCCGCGTCCGCCGGGCGAAGTTGAAGAAGGACTTGAAGGACGGCCGCGTTCAGATCGAGCAGATCCTCAGTAACCCTCCCGAGTACGTCTCGACTGCAAAGGTCTTCGACATGTTGATGGCCGTGCCGAAGTTCGGGCGGGTCAAGGCGGCGCGCTTCCTGAACATGTGCCGAATCAGCCAGTCGAAAACCGTGGGAGGTCTCTCCGACCGCCAGCGCACTGAGCTGATTGGTCTCTTCAACCGCTGAGCCTTGCGGTCCTCGGCCGCCGGCCCGAGCTGAAAGCGGGAACAGCTGATGCCGCTGGTCGTCGTGATCACCGGCACGTCGGGTGCGGGCAAGGGAACGCTGGAGAGGATCCTGCTGCAGCGCAGGCCGGACATCTTCGAGCTCGCCGTCTCGGCGACGACCCGCGAGCGGCGACCGGCGGAACGTGAGGGACGTGAGTACTACTTCGTGAGCGAGAGCGTGTTCGAACAACGCGTCAAGGAGGGGGAGTTCCTCGAGTACGTCGATCTTCCGTGGGGTGCGCGCTCAGGGACTCTGCGTTCCGAGATCGACCGCATCCAGGCGAACGGGCGCGTGCCGCTGCTCGACCTCGAGACGGACGGGGCGATTCGCGTCAAGGAGACGATTCCCGGCGCGGTCACCGTCTTCGTAGACGCGCCGTCGTTCGACGAGCTCGAGCGGCGGCTGCGCGAGCGCGCGACCGAGAGCTCCGGCGAGATCCAGGTCCGCCTCGACCTCGCGCGGAAGCAGCGCGAGCAACGCGACCGCTTCGACTACGTGATCGTCAACGACGACGTCGAGCGCGCAGCGGACGAGCTCCAGTCCATCGTGGAGAAGGAGTTGCACACGGCAGGTACCATGAGCCGTCCATGATCCATCCACGCATCGATGAGCTCCTGGACAACGTCGACTCGCGCTACGCGCTCGTGATCGTCGCTGCCAAGCGGGCCCGCCAGATCAACGACTACCACCACCAGCTCGGTGAAGGCATCGGCTTCGACCAGGCTCCTCCGCCTCTGGTCGAGTCCCGCTCCAAGAACTACCTCACCATGGCCCTCGAAGAAGTCTCCGAGGGCAAGCTGAAGTACAAGTACCCGAAGTAAGGGCACAATGCGGGCATGGCCCGCGTGCTCGTGGGTGTCACTGGTGGCATCGCCGCCTACAAGGCGTGCGAGCTCGTGCGGCTGCTAATCAAGGGCGGCCACGAAGTCGTGCCGCTCGTCACGCCCGGCGCCGAGCGCTTCGTCCGGGCGGAGACGTTCTTCGCGCTCGCCCGACGCTCGCCCTCCGACGATCTCTACGTCCACCTGACCCGGGCCGATCTGCTCGTCGTCGCGCCGCTGACCGCGAACACGCTCGCGAAGCTCGCGCACGGCGAGGCCGACAACCTCGTCGCCGAGGCCGCGCTCGCGCATCGTGGCCCCGTCCTGCTCGCGCCCGCGATGAACCCGCGCATGTGGGCCCATCCCGCAACGCAGGCGAACGTCGAGGCTGTGCGCTCGCGCGGCGCGGCGATCGTCGGGCCGGGCGAAGGGGAGACTGCCGAGGGCGAGTGGGGGCTTGGGCGTATGGCCGAGCCGGAGCAGATATACGCGCGCTGCCGGGAGCTGCTCGGCGAGACCGACACCCTCGCCGGACGGCAGGTCCTGGTCACCGCCGGCGGGACGCGCGAGCCGCTGGACGCGGTGCGCTTCGTCGGCAACCGCTCGTCGGGCCGGATGGGCGTCGCGCTCGCCGAGGTGAGCCGCAAGCGTGGCGCCGATGTCACGCTCCTCGCGGCGAACCTGTCCGTCCCGCCGCCGGCCGGCGTCGAGGTAGTCGAGACGCCGACGGCCGAGGCGATGCTCGATGCGGCGCTCGCACGCCGCAGCGCCGATCTCGTCTTGATGGCTGCCGCGGTCGCCGACTACCGGCCGGTCGAGCGCGTCGACGCGAAGCGTCCGAAGGACGAGCGGACGTGGCGAGTCGAGCTCGAGCCGACGCACGACGTGCTGCAGTCGCTCGGCGAGCGGCGCACGAACGGCCAGGTGCTCGTCGGCTTCGCGGCCGAGACGGGGCCCGACGGCCTCGCGCGCGCGCGCGAGAAACTCAGCCGCAAACGGGTCGATCTCGTCGTCTACAACGATGTGGCCCGCGACGACATCGGCTTCGACTCCGACGAGAACGAGGTCGTGCTCGTCACGGCGTCGGGGGAGCGCCGGGTCGAGAAGGCACCGAAAGACCGAATCGCCGCGACGATCGTAGACACGGCCGAGGAGCTGTTGCGTGAGCGAGCCTGAGCATCAGAGCGAGCGGATCGAGACGCCGGCCGCGGCCGAGGCCGTTCAGGCGCTGATCGACAACCTCGGGCGCGTCCTCCATGCGCCGGCGGAGACGCTGCGGCTGTGCGTGCTCTGCCTCGTCAGCGAGGGTCATCTGATCCTCGAGGACTTCCCGGGCGTGGGCAAGACGATGCTGGCGAAGGCGCTCGCCCGCTCCCTCGACGTGTCGTTCTCGCGCATGCAGTTCACGCCCGACCTGCTCCCCTCGGACGTGACCGGCGTGAACGTCTTCGACCAGCGCTCGAACGAGTTCGAGTTCAGGCCCGGTCCCGTCTTCGCGAACCTGCTGCTCGTCGACGAGATCAATCGCGCCTCGCCCAAGACGCAGGCGGCGCTGCTCGAGTGCATGCAGGAGCAGCAGGTGACGGTCGACGGCATCTCATACGAGCTTGCGCGGCCGTTCATGGTCATGGCGACGCAAAACCCGATCGAGTACGAAGGGACGTATCCGCTGCCCGAGGCACAGCTCGACCGCTTCACGATGCGCATCTCGATCGGCTACCCGCCGCTCGCGCAAGAGGCGCAGATGCTCACCGAGCAGACGGCCGACCCGCCGATCGACGCGCTCGAGCCGGTCGCGAACGCCGCGGACGCAATCGCCCTCGCCGACGACGCCAAGGCGATCTACGTCGAGGAGAGCCTCAACCGTTACGTCGTCGCGCTGCTCCGCGCAACGCGCGGGGACTCTCGCCTCTACCTGGGCGCGAGCCCACGCGCGGGGATCGCGCTCCTGCGCGTGGCGAAGGCGCGAGCGCTCGGCGCCGGCCGGACCTTCCTCGAGCCGGACGACGTGAAGGCGGTTGCCGTCGCGGTCCTCGCTCATCGGCTGATCCTCGCGCCCGAAGCGCGCTCCAGCGGTCTGACGGGAGAGCAGATCGTGCGGGAGACGCTCGAGAAGACTCCCGTACCGGTCTAGTGACATGCTGACCACGCGCGGGCGCGGCGTCCTGGGTCTCGGCCTCGGCGTGTACCTCGCGGCGTGGGCGTTCGGCTCGAAGCCGCTCTATCCGGTCGCGACCGGGCTCTTGCTCGTCGTCGCGCTGGCGTGGGTCTGGGTTCGGCTCGCGAACCGTCCCTTCCGCGTGCATCGCGGGTGGGGCGACACCGAGCACGTCGAGGGCGACGACGTGCCCGTCGTCGTGCAGCTCGACGCCACGGCGGGCGTCCCGCCGGCGGCGGCGACGCTCGTGGAGCGCGTCGGCCGCCTCGGCGAGCAGCGTCACGGCCTTCGGCGCAACGGGCGCCGGCTGAGCGTGCGCTACGTCCTGGCGCGGCTGCCACGCGGGCGGTACGCGTTCCTGGACGTGCGCGTCGAGGTCGCGGACCCCTTCGGGCTCGAATGTGTCGCCGTCCCGTTGCCTGCACCGGGGGCGCTGCTCGTGTACCCACGCCTGGTCCGGCTCGAGCGCCTGTTCTCGGAGACCGGAGCCCACTCGCCCGACGGCCGGCGGTTGCTCCTCCGTCGCCAGAGTGGCTTCGAGCTGCACGGCGTCCGCGAGTACGCGCAGGGTGAGTCGCTCCGGCGCGTGCACTGGCGGTCGACCGCGCGCCGCGGGCAGCTGATGGTCAAGGAGCTCGAGGACGCGCCGCGCGACGAGATCGCGGTGTTGCTCGACGCGGACGCGGCCGCCGTCGTGCGGAACAGCTTCGACGTGCAGGTGCGCGCCGCCGGCTCGATGCTCGAGTCGTATGTGAGGCGCGGGCGTCGTGCGGTTCTCGTCGTCAATTCGGCGCAGCGCGACGTACAGCAGGTGCACTCCGCCGCAGCAGACTGGCGACGGGCACTCGAGCTGCTGGCCGCCGCCGAGCCGACAGGACGCTCGACCGTCGCGCGCCTGCTCGCCGAGCACGACGGGCCTGCGGCACGCGCGCTCGAGCTCGCGGTCGTGACGGCGCGGCTCGAACCGGCGCTCGTCGACCGCCTCGTGCAGCGGGCCGCCTCGCGGCGCAGGGTCTCGCTCGTCTACGTCGACCCGACGAGCTTCAACGGTGCGCGGCGCGCGCCGGCGCCGCTGCTGCTCCGCTTGCAGACCGCCGGGATTCCGGTGGTCACCCTTCGCGCCGGAGACGATCTCGCGGCCGCGCTCGAGGGGCCGGCGGTGCCGGAGGCCGCGCATGCTTAGGACGGCGGTCCTCTCGGGTGTCGCCGGGCTCGTGATCGCCGTCGACTGGCTGCGCTTCGAGGACCCGCGGTCGGGCGGCGGCCGGCCGTTCACGCTCGTCGTGCTCGCGATTGCTCCGGCGCTCGTGCGTCCGCGTTGGGCACGCTTCTGCGCCGTCGCGGTGGCGGCATTCTTCGCCTTCTGCATCGCCTTCTCCGTGGCGCCGTTGCACGTCGGACGTGCGGCCGGGCGGTTCGAGCGCGGCTTCCTCGACTTCTACGACTACAGGCTTCCATTCGACCCGCACGAGCTCGTGCGCATGCACCAGGTCGTGCTGATCGCGATCTTCGCCTTCACGCTCGCAGTGGCGCTTGCAGTTGCCGCACGCAGGGCTGTGCCGGCAGTGATCGCCTTTCTCGTCGGCGCGGGGTGGCCGGCGACGCTCCTCGCCGGCGGAAACGAGCTCGGGCGAGGGGTCGTCATCCTTGCCGGCGCCCTGCTGTTGCTCGCCGGCCTGACGGCCCGTCCGAGCCGCCTCGCTGTCGGCGCTGCGGCCGTGGTGATCTTCGGTGCTTTCGCGCTGTCGAGCTCGGCGGCCGTTGCGAAGGACGCGTTCCTCGACTGGCAGCACTGGGACTTCTACACACGACCGCAGAAACCGGTCAGCGTGCGCTATGTCTGGGATGCGAACTACGGCGGGGTGCGCTTTCCCAAGAAGGTCACCACCGTGCTGTCGATCGAGGCGCCGCGGCGGCCGATGTACTGGCGCGCAACCGTGCTCGACCGGTTCGACGGAACTCGCTGGCGCGAACGTCTGTCGCGTGTCGCGCCGGACGAGCCGGGCGCACTCTCGCCGCAGGGGGTGGAGGACCACAGCAAGTGGATCCGGCAGAACGTGACCGTCAGGGCCCTCGAGGACAACCATCTCGTCGGTGCGAGCATTCCCGTTGCGTACAACGTCAGCGAGCCAGCGGTTCCCTCCGGCAACGGCGTCGTCACCGTCGTCGACGGGCTTCACCGCGACCAGCGCTACTCGATCTGGAGCTTCGTGGCGCGCCCGACGCCCGCGCAGCTCGTGCAGGTTCGGGCCGCGTATCCCGCCGCTCTGACGAGGGCGGGTAGCGAGCTCGAGCTGCGCGGCCGCGTGAATGCTCCTCCCTTCCTGGCCCCGGGGCGCGAGCGGCGGATGTTCGCCCTGCTGACGGGACGTCTCCAGCCCTACGCAGAGCTCTACGATCGCGCGCGGGCCGTCGCCGGACAAACTCGCTCCCCCTACGCGGCCGTGGTCGCGCTCGAGCGCTGGTTTCGCGTCACCGGCGGCTTCACGTACTCCGAGCAGCCCGGAGCCACTCCCGGGCTGCCGCCGCTCGTGGGCTTCGTCGTCGACACTCGCGCCGGCTACTGCCAGCACTTCGCCGGCGCGATGGCGCTCATGCTCCGGCTGCTCGGGATCCCGTCGCGTGTCGCCGCCGGCTTCGTCCCGGGGCACTACCACGACGGCACGTGGACGGTCAGCGACCACGACGCCCACACGTGGGTCGAGGCCTGGTTCCCGCGCTACGGGTGGTTGCCGTTCGATCCCACGCCGGGGCGCGGCCGGCTCAGCGGCTCGTACAGCTCGACGTCGCTCGGCTTCGACCCGTCGGCCGCGGCGAAGCTGCTGGCGACCGTCGTCAAGGGCGGCGAGGTCTTCGGCGGCGGGGCGTCGGCGATCGTCGGGCACGACGACCGGATCCGGACGCCGCGTTCCGCGGCGGACGTCCCCGTGCGCGGTCTCCACGTGCCTCCGCCTGCGGAGCACCACACGCCGAGCCTGCTCCTCTTCCTGCTTCTGCTCGCTGCGGGAGTTGCGGGCGTGATCGTCGTGCTCAAGCTCGCACGGCGGAAGGTTCGCTACCTGTCCCGCGATCCGCGGCGGATCGCGTCGGCCTGCGCGCAGGAGCTCGCAGAGTTCCTGCAGGACCAGCGCGTCGCGTCCTCGCGCGCAGTGACGCTCCACGAGCTGGGGGCAACGATCGCCGAGCGCTTCGGCGTCGACGCCGACCCGTTCGCCCGCGCCGCCGCGGCCGCCCGCTACGGACCGCAGCCGGAGGCTCGTGCCGCCTCCCGGCGTGCCCGCGTCGAGCTGCGTGAGCTGAAGCGGAAGCTGCGCCGCGGGCTGTTCGTGCTCGACCGTGCGCGCGGGCTCATTTCCGTCAGGTCGCTCGGGCTCGGCTAGTCGTGGACGCCGTCGTGATGGCGGCCGGCCTCGGCACCCGGCTGCGGCCGCTGACGGAGCGTTGGGCAAAGCCGGTGCTGCCCATCGACGGCCGACCGGTGATTGCGGTGCTCCTGCGTGAGCTGGCCGCGGCCGGGTGCGAGCGCGTCTGGGTGGTGACGGGGCACCTCGCCGAGCAGGTGGAGGGCCTCATCGGCGACGCCCCGGCGTTCGGCGTGGATATCCGCTTCGTGCGCCAGCCCGGCGTGCTCGGCTCCGCCGACGCCGTCCAGCGCGCGCTCCGCGACGGCGCGCGGGCCCCGTCGGTCGTCTCCGCCGCGGACACGGTGTTCACAGCGGGTGACGTCGGGCGGTTCGTCGCGGCGTTTGCGGCCTCGGGCGCGGCGGGCGCGTTGGCCGTCCGCACCGTTCCGGGGCGAGATTCGGGGCGGCCAGGAGTCCGGCGAGAGGGCGACCGGATCCTGCAGATGCATGACGACGATCCGGGCCTGGTCTGGACGCCTGCGCCGTTGTGGGGGCTCGGCGCCGCGGTCGCGGAGCGCCTGTGCCTCGATCGGCCGCCGTACGAGCTCGGGAACGCCTACCAGTCTGCGATCGACGCGGGAGAGGCGGTTACCGCAATCGAGATCGGGAAGACGCGGGATTTGACGGATCCGCTTGACTTGGTGGAGGAGAACTTTTCGTATCTGAAGGGGACATGAGCGAGACCTACGACCTCTACCAGCAGGGGCGAGCGCACCTTCGCAAGGGCCGGGCCGCTCAGGCGACGGTCGCGCTGGAGAAGGCGAAGCGGCGCGAACCGCGGAAGGCCTCGATCCGCGAGGCACTCGGGATCGCGTACCTCCGGATCCAGCGCTACCAGGAGGCGGAGGAGGAGTTTCGCGTCATGCTCGAGCTCTCGCCGGCCGACGACTACGCGCACTATGCGCTCGGCCGCGCCCTCGAGAAGCAGGGAAAGGATGCCGAGGCGAACGGCCACTACAAGCTCGCCAGCTCGTTGCGCCCGCAGAACGAGCACTACGCGTCGCGGATCCTCGACCTGGACGAGCCCGGTCCGGACGAGCCCGGTCCGGACGAGCAGGAGTGAGAGTCACAGAATCGGCGCGTGCGCGTGACAGACGCGTGGGGCATTCCGCGCTAGCGTCGGCCGCAGCGGGCGGCGGGTGAACCCCCCTCCCCGGGTGGGGCCGCGCGCGCGCGTTCGCGCGTGTACCTAGAACACGCCGGTGTGAAGATGACGGTCGATGCGCGCCGTGTGCCAGCGGGTCTCCCGAGCGCGGGTCGCCGTGGCCGGCGATCCTGTCGGCGCGATCGCCCAGGGCCTCGTCGTTCTGCTCGGCGTCGCACGCGCTGACGGGGCCGCCGATGCCGAGCGCATGGCGAGCAAGGTCGCCCGCCTCCGCATCTTCGAGGACGACGGGGGAAAGTTCGCACACAGCCTGCTCGACGTACGCGGTGCCGCGCTCGTCGTCAGCCAGTTCACGCTGATCGCGGATACCCGCAAAGGGAACCGCCCGAGCTTCACCGACGCAGCGCGGCCGGATCGCGCCGAGCCCCTGTACGACGCGTTCTGCGCCGCTCTCGAACGCGAGGGCGTGGCGGTCGAACGCGGCGCCTTCGGGGCGCGCATGGCGGTCGAGCTCGTCAACGACGGGCCCGTGACGATCGTGCTCGACTAGCGGCTTGCTATCCTGCGGATACCACATTTCGAGCGGTTTGCGAAATGGGCCTGCGGGCCCATTTTTTGTGACAGGACGGGAGCGATGGCCACCACTCACGACAAGGAACGACAGTTGACGCGGGAGATCACGCCCAGAGTCGAAGGCGCCCTGCCGGGCACCGAGGTCCTTGCCGTGGAGCTGACCAGCCCCGACCGGTTCACCGTCTACGTCGACCACGTCGGAGGCGTCGACCACGCGCTGTGCGAGCGCGTGACCAACGTGCTCCGCGAGTACCTGCGCGACTACTCGGTCGACGTCTCGTCTCCGGGGATCGAGCGGCCGCTCCGCACGCAATCGCATTTCCGCAACGCCGTCGGGCGCCGGGTCGCGCTCCGCACGAACGGGCGCAACCGCGTCCGCGGTGAGGTCGTCGCGGCCGGCGAGCGCACCGTCACTGTGCGCACGGACGGCGAGTCCATTGACGTCCCGTATGACGCGATCGTCCGGGGCAACCTGATCGAGGAAGTGGGGACGAGATGACGCAAGAGATCGTCGACGCTGTCAGAGACATCGAACGCGAGAAGGGCATCGAGAGCGGAGCGCTCGTCTCGGCGCTCGAGGACGCCCTGCTCGCCGCGTACAAGAAGACGCCGGGCGCGTCGCGCCATGCCACCGTCGAGATCGACGAGCAGGGCGACTTCCGCGTGTACTCGATCGAGCTGCCGCCGGACATCGAGGAGCGCCTGCTCGACGAGGCGCGTGAGCGCGCGCTCGAGGAGCTCGAGCGGATCGAAGCCGAGAACGGCGAGCGCTCGCACACGCTGCTCTCGGACGACGATCTCGACATCGACTGGTCGGGCGTGCCGGCGGATCAGGTCAAGCGCGAGGACGTCACACCCGAGAACTTCGGCCGGATCGCCGCGCAGACGGCGAAGCAGGTGATCCTGCAGCGGATCCGCGAGGCCGAGCGGATGATGATGTACGACGAGTACAAGGACCGTGAGAGCGAGGTGGTCACGGGCATCGTCCAGCAGGCGGGCGACCGCAACAACGTGCTCGTCGACCTCGGCAAGGTCGAGGCCCTGCTGCCGCGCTCCGAGCAGGTCGACGGCGAGCGCTACGAGCAGGGCTCGCGGATCAAGGCCGTCATCACCGAGGTCCGGTCGGGAACGAAAGGCCCGCAGGTGATCCTCTCCCGCCGCGACCCCGAGCTGATCAAGACACTGTTCGAGCTCGAGGTTCCCGAGATCGCCGACGGCCTCGTCGAGATCCGCGGCGTCGCGCGCGAGCCGGGCTATCGCTCGAAGATCGCCGTCGAGTCACACGCCCAGGGCGTCGATCCCGTCGGCGCGTGCGTCGGCCCGCGCGGCTCGCGTGTCCGCATGGTCGTGTCGGAGTTGCGCGGCGAGAAGATCGACATCATTCCCTGGAACTCCGAGCCCGCGCGATTCGTCGCCAAAGCGCTCTCGCCGGCGCGCGTGCGCGAGGTCTTCGTCGATGACGACACGAAGGAAGCGACGGTCATCGTGCCGGACGACCAGCTCGCGCTGGCGATCGGTAAGGAAGGCCTGAACGCTCGGCTCGCGGCACGGCTGACCGGTTGGAAGGTCGACATCCAGTCCGACACCGAGTTCGCACAGGCGGAAGCTGCCGCCGCGTACGGCGGCGGCGAGGGTGAGGAGTTCACCGGCCGCTGTGCGGCGGTGCTCTCCAACGGCAAGCGCTGTCCGAACGAGGCGCTTCCCGGCTCTCGCTACTGCGGTCTTCCGGCGCACCAGGAACTTGCGCTCCACGACACCGAGGACACAGAGCCGATCGAGGCGGAAGACGAGCCCGCGCTCGAGATTCGCTCCGATCTCGCGCCGCCGGAGGCGGAGAGCATCGGCCCGGAGAGCCTCCCCGCCGAGAGCGAGGAGCCGCTCGAGTCGGAGGCCCCCGCGGACGTCGTCGCGACCCACGGCCCAGACGCGACTGAGATCGCGGCGGAGGAAGGCGAGGTCGACCTCGACGTGTCGCATCCGGCCAAGGCCCCGCCGCACGAGGTCCCCGCCGGGATCCCGGTCGAGCACGAGGAAGGCGGCGAGGGCGCGCCTGCTGCGTGACGGAGCCGATCAGGAGCTGTATCGGTTGCGGCCGGAAGGCCCCTCAGAGCGACCTCCTGCGGTTCGTCGTGAGGGACGGACGGCTCGTTCCGGGCGCACAGGAGCCCGGACGCGGCGCCTATACCTGCCGTCGCCTCTCCTGCTTCGAGCGGGCGGTGGCGCGGCGCGCCTTCAACCGGACGCTCCGGCGGACCGTCCGAGTCGAACCCGAACTGGCATCTCTCTACACTTGAACACGTAATGGCGAACGAATCCGGATCGAATAGGCCAAACCGGCCGATGCGGCCCCGTCAGGGCGGCCCCGGCGCGCGCCGGAAGCGACGCGTGATCATCGACAACGCCGCCGCGCGTCCGCGCGACGCCCGGCAGCAGCAGCGCGAGCGCGAGGCCGCCCGCCCGAAGCAGCCGCGCGAGGTGGCGCCCGTCACAGGCCCCGTCTCAGTCGAGTCGGGCCTGACGGTGCGTGATCTTTCGCAGGCGCTCGGCGTCCCCGCACCGAAGATCATCATGTTCATGATGGGCCTCGGCAAGGCCGTCACCATCACGCAGTCCCTGGGTGACGACGAGGTCGAGCTCATCGCGGCTGAGCTCGCGCCCGAGCGCGAGCTGACGATCCGGCACGCCGCCGACGAGGACGAGGAGCCCGAGGTCTTCGAGGACAGCGAGGCCGATCTCTCGGCGCGGCCGCCCGTCGTCACGATCATGGGACACGTCGACCACGGCAAGACGACACTGCTCGACGCGATCCGCGAGACGTCCGTCGTCGAGACCGAGGCCGGCGGCATCACCCAGCACATCGGCGCATACCAGGCCGAGCACAACGGCCGGAAGATCACCTTCCTCGACACTCCCGGCCACGAAGCGTTCACGGCGATGCGCGCGCGGGGGGCGAAGGTGACCGACATCGCGGTTCTCGTCGTCGCGGCCGACGACGGCGTCATGCCGCAGACCAAGGAGTCGATCTCGCATGCGCGCGCGGCCGAAGTGCCGATCGTCGTCGCGGTGAACAAGATCGACGTCGCCGACGCGGACCCCAACCGCGTGCGCAGCGAGCTCTCCACGGACGGCCTTCAGCCGGAGGAGTGGGGCGGCACCACCCAGTTTTCGGATGTGTCCGCGAAGCAGGGCGAGAACCTCGACGACCTGCTCGAGAAGGTCCTGCTCGTTGCCGACGCGGAGCTCGAGCTGAGAGCCAACGCGAAGGCCGAGGCGTCCGGTCCGATCATCGAGTCGCGGCTCGACGTCGGCCGAGGTCCTGTCGCGACGATGCTCGTCCACCGCGGCACGCTCCATGTCGGTGACGCGGTCGTCGCCGGCGACGCATGGGGCAAGGTCCGCGCGCTCTACAACTTCCGCGGCGACAAGGTCAACGACGCGCGGCCGGGCGATCCGGTCGAGATCCTCGGCTTCGACAAGCCGCCGCCCGCAGGCGAGCTCTGTCGCGTCGTCGAGAACGAGCGTCGCGCGCGCGATCTCGCGAATGCGCGCGGGGAGCGGCTCCGCCGCGAGCAGCTTGCGCACGCCTCGCGGGGGGTGTCGATCGAGCACCTGTTCGAGCAGATGCAGGCCGGCGCAGTTCGCGACCTCAACCTCGTCCTGAAGGGCGACGTGGTCGGATCTGTCGAAGCCGCAGTGTCGGAGCTCGCAAAGATCCAGCACCCGGAGGTGCGCGTCAACGTCATCCACCAGGGCGTCGGCGGCATCACCGAGAACGACATCATGCTCGCGTCCGCCTCGCGTGCGACGGTCGTGGGCTTCAACGTCCGCCCGAACGCCGAGGCGCGCGCTCTCGCCGAGCGCGAGGACGTCGAAATCCGCACTTACCGCGTCATCTATCAGCTGACCGAGGACATCGAGCAGGCGCTCGTCGGAATGCTCCGCCCGGTCGAGACGGAGGAGACGCTAGGCGAGGCGGAAGTGCGCGCGCTCTTCAAGGTCTCGCGGCTGGGCACGATCGCCGGCTGCATGGTCACGAGCGGGCTGATCCGCCGCGGCGCCCAGGTGCGCGTCGTTCGCGACGGCACCGTCGTCCACGAGACGACGATCTCGCAGCTGAAGCGCTTCAAGGACGACGCACGCGAGGTGACCGAGGGCTTCGAATGCGGGATCCTTCTCGACGGCTTCAACGACGTGAAGGAAGGCGACGTCCTCGAGGCGTACGAGACGCGCGCCGTCGAGCGGACGACGCTGGACACGCCGGCACCCGCCGCGACGACCTAGTCGCAAGCGCACAGGCGTGAGCTCGGGCTACGTCGGGATCCTGAGCGTCGAGCTGCACTTTCCCGAGGCGGGGTCGCTGAAGGGGAAGCGCAAATACGTCAAGTCGGCCAAGGCACAGTTGCAGAACCGCTTCGGCGTGTCCGTCGCCGAGGTCGACCACCACGAGCTCTGGCAGCGCGCACGGCTGACGATGTCCTGCGTCACGCGCGAGTACCGCGAGGCCGAGCAGCTGCTCGACGAGGCGGAGCGCTACCTCTCGGGACAGGAGTTCGAGCTCGTGCGTGCAGAGCGCGACGTCGTCAGCGTCGACTAGACAAACGCCTGAAGAAGCGTCGCGGTACCGGCGACCAACAGCACGGCACCGACCGCGCGCAGGAGCTCGCGCTCGTCTAGGCGTCCCGTCAGCCGCGCGCCGAGGAGCGCGCCCGGGACCGAGGCAGCCGCGCCGACGCCGAGCAGGGTCCAGTCGACCCCGCCCGGCAGGTGCCCGAAAACGCCCGCGACGCCGAGGCAGAAACCGACGGCGACATTCGTCCCGACCGACCGAAACGTGTCGCCGCCGACGAAGCGGATGAGGGCGCCGATCCTGAGCGACCCGAGGATCAAGCCGACGAAACCACCGAGGACACCGATCGCGGCGCCGGTCACGACAGCAGCGCCGGGACGAATCTCGCGGCCGCGCCGCATCGGCTCGCGCCGCGGCCGCAGGAGGTCGACCCCGAACACGAGCAGCGTCACGCCGATGACTCCGAGCAGAATGTCGCCCGGCACTTTCCCGGAAAGCAGCCCGCCGAGGAGCGCCCCGGCCACCGAGGGAGGCGCCATCCAGCCGAACACCCGCCAGTCGATCCTCCCGGCGCGGATGTGCGTGGCCGCGGCGGTCAGCGCCGCGACCGCAGAGACGCCGATGTTGGCCCCGGCACCGGCGGCCGGGCTCGAGGCCGCGGCCACGATCACCGGTAGCCGGATGTTGCCCAAGACGAGGCCAACGAGGCCGCCGGCAAGGGCGGTAGCGAAGCACCAGAGTGCAACGAGCACGAGGAGGAGCGCGTCCAGGCGCTTGAATATCGCCGATGGCCGACCGCATGCGACGTGTGAACGAGTCGATCCGGCAGGTCCTGTCGGAAGGGGTGGGCCAGCTCAAGGATCCACGTATCGGCTTCGTGACGGTGACCGCGGTCGAAACCTCGCCGGACCTGCGTCAGGCGCGTGTGTTCGTGTCCGTTCTCGGGGCGGAGCGGAAACGCGAGCAGACGCTCGTCGGATTGCAGGCCGCGCACTCGGTCCTGCAGGCGCGTATCGCGCGTGAGCTGCGCATGAAGCGAACTCCGCAGCTGGCGTTCGAATACGATCCGTCGGTCGAGCGCGGGGTCCGCATGACGAAACTGATCGATGAACTCGCCCCAGACGACAGCGAGTGAGCTGACAGCGGTCGCTGACGCGATCCGCGGTCACGAGCGTTTCGTGGTAACGACCCACGAGAACCCCGATGGGGATGCTCTCGGATCGCTGCTCGCCATGAAGCTCGCCCTCGACCAGCTGGGCAAGGATTCGGTGATGGTGCTCTCCGGCGAGGCGCCTTTGCCCGGCGAGTACGCCTTCATGCCGCTCGCCGAGCTGCGGCGGAGCTGGCCCGACGACGTGTCCGAGCGCGTCCTGCTCGCCGTCGACTGCGCAAACGAGAGCCGCATCGCCGATCCCGAAGTGCTCGGACGCGTGCCGCTGTCCGTCGACATCGACCATCACCACGACAACACGCGCTTTGGCCGGATCAACCTGATCGTCCCGGACGCGTCGTCGACCGGCGAGGTCTTGCGTGATCTCCTCCGGGAGCTCGACGTCGAACTGACCCCGGAGATCGCCGAGGCGCTGTACA
>Ga0114129_10001279_pt1 | contig 33592 bp, 34 predicted proteins | sample RhiMetdeltSRZDD1_FD_80071 | JGI IMG/M metagenome (GOLD analysis project Ga0114129, IMG submission 80071) | Populus rhizosphere microbial communities from Tennessee, USA - Rhizosphere MetaG P. deltoides SRZDD1 (version 2) (version 2) | ecosystem: Host-associated > Plants > Roots > Rhizosphere >...
AAGTCCCGGAGCGCCTGCACGCCCTCCACCGGCATCGCGTTGTAGATCGAGGCCCGGATGCCGCCGACGCTCCGGTGCCCCGCAAGTTCCACCGATCCGTCTGCCGCCGCCTGTTCCACGAATGCGCGCTCGAGGTCTTCGTTCGGCAGGCGGAACGTCACGTTCATGCGCGAGCGGCTCTGCGGCGCGGCCACGCCACGGTAGAAGCCCTCCGAGCCGTCGATCGCCTCGTACAGGATCGAGGCCTTCTCATCGTTGATCTTGGCCATCGCGTCCAGGCCGCCGATCGTGTCTCGGAGCCAGCGGGTGACGAGCATCAGCACGTAGATCGCGAACACCGGCGGCGTGTTGTACAGCGAGCGGTGCTCGGCGAACGTGCGGTAGTCCAGCATCGTCGGAACCCCGTGCGGGATCGTCTGCAGCAGGTCGTTGCGGATCACGACGACCGTGAGCCCGGCCGGGCCGGCATTCTTCTGCGCGCCGGCGAACAGCAGCCCGTAGCGCTCGACGGGGATCGGCCGCGACAGGAAGTCGCTGGAGGCGTCGCACACCAGCGGCGGCCCGTCGGCAGGCTCGAACCCCGGCGGGAACTCCACGCCCTCGATCGTCTCGTTCGACGTGACGTGGAGGTAGTCGGCATCCGACGAGAAGTCGTCCAGGGTATCGGGCACCGACGTGAACCCTGCCTCGGCGCCGTCCCACGCAAGCCGGGCGTTCCCCCGCATCGCCGCCTCGGCGAACGCCTTCTTTCCCCACGATCCCGTGACGACGTAGTCGGCCCCGGACAGCAGAAGGTTCATCGGCACCATCGCGAACTGGAGCGACGCGCCGCCTTGCAGGAACAGCACGCGATGCGTGTCGGGGATCGAGAGCAGGTCGCGGAGGTTGGCCTCCGCCTCCTCGATCACGCGTTCGAACGCGTTCGAGCGGTGCGAGATCTCCAGGATCGATGCCCCGACGCCCGGGAGCTCGACGATCTCGTCGCGGACCTGTTCGAGCACCGGCAACGGCAACGCCCCCGGTCCGGGCGAGAAGTTCCAGGCGCGTTCGTTCACGCCTCCATGCTTTCGGCTGGGACCGGGGGCGTCACCCCCCGCCGGGTTACCGCGCGCGGCGGATGGCCTCGATGAGATCCCACTTGCCCATGCTGGATCGGCCGGGGATGTTCATCTTCTTGGCCATCTCGTACAGCTGCGTGCGGTTGCGGTCCTCGAGCGCGGCACCGGCCTTGCCCTGACGCGCCCGTCCTCGGGCGGCCTGCTGCCCGAGCGCGCGACGCGTGCTCTTGGGCATGCGCGAGATCGTTCGCTTGGATCTCGCAGCGCGTTGCGCCTTGCGGATGTTGCGCTTGGCCGCTTGGGTCTGCTTCTTGGTCGCCACAGCGGCTCACCTCCTTCGAGGTTTCCCGGTCTTTGTCACTTCCCTGGTCGACGAGCGAGGAAACATCCGCTCCGCGCCGTCGAAGGAAACATCCGTTACGCGCGCGTCATCGGAGCGGGGGCGCCGGCACGCCTTCGATCGACGCGCCTGACCCGAACCTGGTCGTGGCGCCGTTCGCGATCACCGTAACGCCGCCGTGCCCGAGCGCCGTCCAGCCACCGGATCGCCATACCGCCGCCGTGCGCTCGTCGATCCCGAGCAGGATCGCGTCGTCGGTGGGCGCGCTCGCGAGCGCGCTGTCCACCCACCGGTGACCGAACGTCTCGAAGTGCGGCAGCACCGCCAGGTTCGGGACGAGTCCGAGCGCGGGCGCGTACCGTCGTCGGTCGTCGCCCGGCATCCGCTCCTTGATCAGGGTCCACTCGCCGAACGCCATCGCGCCGGCCGAGGACCCCGCCAGCGCCGCGCCGTCCCGCCAGGCCTCGACGATCGCGTGCCAGAGCGGCGTGTCCGAGAGCGTCTTCGGAACCAGGCCCGGGTCGCCGCCCACCAGGTAGAAGAAGCGGCCGCCTCGGGCGGCCTCGACGTTCGCGCGATTCTTCGCCTGCGTCCGGGTCGTGGCGGGGAGCTCGCGGATCTCGAGCCCCAGGGTGCCGAACCAGCGGACCGCGTTCGCGACCGCCATCTCGGGCCGCTGGCGTCCGGCCGCCGTCGCCAGCACGAACGCCGGCCCGTCGTCCGCGGCCTCGACCAGCACCCGGTCTTGCGGCTCGTTGCCCGGGTTGAGCTCGTCCCCTCCGACGAGCGCGAGCGGGCCGGGTTCGGTCATCCCTCAACCCAGGAGCGCGATCGCCTCGCCCATCGCGCGGATCGAGTGCTCGGTGATGGGGGACAGCACAAGGATCGCCTCCTGCGCGCCGGCGTCCGCGAGCGCGCCCAGGCGTTCGGCCACCTGGTCGGGCGAGCGGCCGTCGATCGGGACGAGGTCGTCGGTGACCGGGCGTTCGCCCGCTTCGGGGTCGAGCACGACGAGTGTGGCGACGCTGCGCCGGATGTCGCCCGGGTCGCGGCCGACCTCCTTCGCGAGCGCCGAGATGCGTTCGTTCACCGGGCCGAGTCCCTCGGCCGTGTTGCCGAACCCCGTGTACCAGGTGTTCCACGCGTCGACGTGCGGCAGCGTGGCGCGAAGGACGCGTTGGCCCGTCGAGCCGATCATCAGGGGCACGCGTCGCGCCGGCTCGGGCATCAACACGGCGTCCCGGACCTGCGAGAACCGGCCCTCGAACGTCACCCGCTCGCCCGCGAGCAGGCGCCGGACGATCTCGAACGCCTCTTCGAAACGAGCGGCCCGCTGGTCATACGGGATCCCGAACGCATCGAACTCCGTCCGGTTCCACCCCGCGCCGATCCCGAACACGAACCGCCCGCCGCTCGCCTCGTCGATCGTGGCGGCCATGCGCGCGAGGATCCCCGGGGGGTGGAACGCGGTGCACGCGACCAGCGGCCCCAGCCGCACGCGCTCGGTGGAGGCCGCCAGCGCCGCGAGCGTCGTCCATGCGTCCCACGGACCGCGTTCGGGACGCCCGTCGTCGCGGTAGAGGAGGTGGTCGCCCAGCCAGATCGAGTCGAACCCGACCTCCTCGGCGGCTCGTGCCATCGAACGGACCTCGGGCCACCGCACGTCGCGTTCGACCTCGGGGAGCTGGACGCCGATCTGCAGCGGTCGCGCCATCCTGAGGTCAGCCCTTGCTGGCGAGCGAGTCGAGCGCCGCCTTCATCCGCTGAACCGGCCCCTTCAGCGCGAGTTCCTCGGCCAGGGCATCCAGGCCCTCGTCGTCGCGTTCGCCGCGCCAGCGGTCGACCGGCGCGACCGCGTTGACCGGCACGAGGTCTCGCATCGTGGCGATGTAGCCGGCGCTCTCGGCGATCCGGGACCGCAGGGCCGGCTTGCCCTTCATCGGTCCGGCCTTCGGTTGCGACGACGACGCGTCCGCGACGATCTCCTCCAGGGAGCCGTAGGCCTGGATCAGCGCCCTCGCCGTCTTCTCGCCGACGCCTGGGACGCCGGGCAGGCTGTCGCTCGCGTCGCCGCGCAGGATCGCGAACTCGACGTACCGGTCGGCCGGCACGCCGTATTTCTCCTGGACGCCTGCCTCGTCGAACTCCAGCAGTTCCGAGACGCCTCGCAGCGTGAACAGCAGCTTGACCTGCGGGTCGTGAACGAGCTGGATCAGGTCGCGGTCGCCGCTCACGATCTCGATGCGCTCCTTCTTGGATGCGCTCGCCACGATCGCGCCGATCGCGTCCTCGGCCTCCCAGCCGCGGGTCATCGCCTGCGACATCCCGCTGAGGTCGAGCACCTGGCGGAGCATCGGGAACTGCTCAGGCAGGCCCTCGGGGTCCGGCTGCCGGTTGCCCTTGTAGTCCGCGTACATGTCGGTGCGGGCGACGGGCCGCCACTCGTGGTCGTACACGTGCACGACCTCGTCGGGACGCCGGTTCACGAGCAGGCGCGTGATCATGTCGAGGTACCCGTGCACCGCGCCCACGTGCTGTCCGCCGGGCGCGCGCAGCTCCTGCCCCCAGGCGAAGAAGGCCCGGTACATCAGGCTCGAGACGTCGAGGAGGAGGGAGGTGCTCACCCGGACCTGCTGCCGCGAACCGAGCAGCCGGCCGACGCGGAGGTGGGAGTCATGCGCGAAGGAGCCTACTCAGGATCGGCAGGGACGGCGAAAATATGCGTGGCGTGGATGGGCCGCGGCGACGTCGGACGCCGCGGCCCACCCCACGCTCTACGGAGCCGTGTCCCCGTAGATGTTCGCGTCCAGGCCTCCGTCGTGCGGGCACTGATCGCCGGTCCAGCCCTCGTCTGTGTGCTCCCGGCACTGCTTGACGTCCGCAGTCGTGGCGTCGGCGTCCTCGCCCTCTTCGGCCTCGCGCGGGTCCTCGCCCTGGACCACGTTGCGGAGATCCGTCCAGGTGCCGTAGGCGAACGCGCCCATCGAGGTGACCCACGTGTAGTCGCCGATGAACGGCACGGCGCGGTCGTCGTACTGCTCGTAGTTCGGGTTCGACGGCTCGTCCGTCATGAGCGTCGCCGTCGCCCACGTCTCGCCGGCGTCGGTCGACGTCGTGCCGAAGACGTCGAGACACGCTGAGGTGACCCCGTCCTCGTCGTTGCAGATCGGCCGCGTCGCCGAGTACTCGGGGTCGTTACGGGTGTCGTACCAGATCGCGTGCAGGACGCCGCCGTCCGCCGAGATGTCCGGGTAGAACTGGTGCCCGGTCTCCTCGTCGTCGATCAGCGTCGGCCCGGTGAAATCGCCCGTGGCCCCGTCGAGGCGGATGAAGAAGATCCCCGCCTGGCTGCCGACGCCGGGTTCGACCGTGAAGTAGGTGGTCCCCGTGTCGACCTCGGTGCCGGGCTTCGTCGCCTCGACCACGATGTAGACGTTCTCGGTATCGGTGTCGTACTGGTCGGCCGTCGACCGCACTCCGGTCCCGGCGCGCGGGAACGTGTACGGCCCGGCGCACGCGTCGAGGAAGTCGCCGCAGTCGCGGTTCGTGCCGGTGGGTGCGTCGTCCTCGAGGGCGTCTGGCGACTCGTGCTGGGTCTTCTTGCCGCCGCCCTTCTCGTCGGCGGACTCGGGGAACGGCACCGGGTCCGCCTGATCGTGCATCTCCCAGTTGGTGAGGTCGACCAGGGCCCGGCCCTTGGTGAACGTCTGGCCGCAGTCCGTGGACTTCGCCCACCCGACGGCCGTCGTCTGCTGGGCGTCCTCGAGCCTGGTGTACGTGACGTAGACCGTCCCCGAACCCGTGATCGCGATGTCGGGGTTCTGCACGTCGTGCGTGCTCGCGGTGAGCTTCATCGGCGAGCTCCACGACCGCCCGTGATCCGTCGAGCGCGAGAAGTAGATCCCCACGCCGCCGTTGCCGGTGAACCGCGACCACGAGAAGTAGACGTTGTCGTTGCACTCGCTCTGGGTGCGATCCGCCTCGATCGCCGTCTTGTCGTTGAATTTGCCGAGCAGGAACGGCGCGGACGAACCCTTCGTCACGAGCTCGGTCCTCACGTACGCCTTGCCGTCGTTGATCGTGTTGCCGTTCCGCCCGTCGGGGTTCTTGTACACGGCCACCCACTCGTCGCCGAACGTCTTCAGGGATCCGGCCGGATCGTCGGAGGACTCGGAGCCGAAGAACGCGCGGCCCTCGTCGTCCCATGCGATGACGGGATCGCCCGCGGAGGCGGTTCGGATGTGGGCCTGATCGGCGAAGGGGGACTCGTCGCCGGGATAGCCGGGAACGAGTGAGCTCACGAAGCTTCCGCCGCTGTTCTCCGAGCGGTAGTAGCCCAGCCAGATGGGGCCGGGCTGGCCGAAGTTGTTGTCCTCGCTCGTGCCCGCGTACGTGCCGCAGTAGTCGTTCGCGCTGCCGACCAGGACCCGAGTGTCCCGCGGATCGACGGCGATCGCCGGCTCGTTCTGCCTGCCGTGAGAGATCGAGCACTCGTCCAGGACGTCGTCGGTATAGGCCTGGCCGGTCGCGAGGGTGTACGCGCTGACGTACCCGGGCGCCCCTTCGTCGTGGGTGAGTCGAACGTCGGTCCCCGCCGCGCTCGACGGGATGGCCGTGAGCAACAGGATCGATGCCGCAGCCGACAGGACGATGCCTCGTCGCATCCGCGTTCCCCCTTGCACTGATGGGCGCGTTGGCGCCGCGCGATCGGACTCGAGCCGAAAGGGCCTACCCCGTTGTACGACCGGCAAACGACCGCGCGCCACCCAACGGCCAGGGGGCGGTGGCTATCGATCGATCTCGGCGAGCGCCTCGTCGACCTCGAACAGGTAGAGCTTGGCATCGCACTCGAGCAAGATCGCCCGGGCGTGTTGGAGCACCGCGCGGGCGTCCTGGCCGCTGCTGGTCATCGCGCGGCCGAGGTCGACCATCGCCCGAGCCTGGAACGGGCGCATCTCGAGGCGCTCGTAGCCGTCGATCGCTTCTCGGAGCGTCTCGACGGCACGTGCTGGGTCTCGTTCCAGGAGGCCGGCTACGTTGCGCGCGTGTACCGCACTCACCACCGCGCCGGTCGCCCGGTCGAGATCGCGGTACGTCTCGGCTCGATCACGATCGCCCAGTCGGACGAAGGCCCTCGCGCACTCGGGAACGATCTCCGGGAACGTGTCCACGCTGAACGCTCGGACCGATTCGGCGGCCTCCGCGAAATGCTCCGCCGCCGCGTGTCGGTCCCCGCGATCGAGGGCGAGGTACGCGTCCAGCTGGGGGATGAAGCTGCCGGCCTGCGGCTCGGGGTTCGCGTCCAGGATCGGTGCGGCCTCGTCCCTGTAGCCGATCGCCTCCGCCCCTCGTCCGCGCATCACGAGGACGATGCCCAGGCTGGCCAATCGCTGACCGATGAGCGGCTCGTCGCCGACCCGCCGGGCGAGCTCCAGCGCGAACCGTTCTCGTTCCTCGCTCTCCTCGAGCCCGCCGAGCAGTTGCAGCATGTCGCCGAGGGTTCCGGCGATCCATCCGGCGTTCGCGATCGTGCCCGACCGGAGGGCCAGCTCGAGGCCCTCGCGGAGGACCTCCGTTGTCGGTCCCGGACCCTGTGTCGTCGATCTCGTGGCCGCGATGTTGTTGTAAGCGCGCATGAGATTCGTGGTGTCGCCGACCTCTTTGGCGAGCGCGAAAGCCTCCTCCATGAGCGCGTACGACTCGGCCACGTGACCGGGGCGGGAAAGCTGGCACACCGCGAGCGTCTGCGTCGCCTCCGCGCGGATGAGCCGGTCGCCGACCCGATCGGCGATGTCGATCGCCCGGCGAAGGAGCGGGTCCGCCTCATCCTCCTGCCCGCGTCGCCACAGGAACCAGCCCAGTCGATGGAGCGCGTCGGCCAGCTCGATGGTGTCGCCGAGCGGTTCGAGCGTGTCGACGGCGGTGCGGCCGTCCTGCTCGGCCTCCTCGTGCCGTCCCTCCTGCATCAGCGGGAGCACGAGTCGTGCGCTTGCCCATCCCACGGCCGCGTCGTCTTGGACGGCCGTCGCGACCTCGACCGCATGACGGGCGACGCGTTCGCTCTCGACGACGGTGTCCGCGCCCCAGGACGCGACGGTGTGTTCCCGGGCGAGCGTCACGCGATCGTGCGGCGAGACGTCGAGAGGGCCGGCGAGGCGCTCGGTCTCGCGGTACCAGCGTGTGCTCTCCGCGCGTTGCCACAGGGCGCCGGTGCGTCGGGCGGCCGCCCAGGCGTGCTCGCACGCGCTGCGCTGTAGCTCGGGCCGCTCCTCGCCGAGCTCGTCGAGATACCGGAGCGCCTCGACCTCGTGGGTCGCGACCAGCTCGGCGATCTCCTCGGCGCGGTCGCCGGCGCGTTGTTCGGCCCAACGGGCGACGCCGACGTGCTTGTCGGCTCGCAGCGACTTCGGCAGCGAGTCGTACGCCCCGTCCCGGATCAGGACGTGGCGGAACGCGAACTCGTGCTCGTCGGAGAACGACGACGGCTCATGGGGGACGACCAGCTCCTTCACGCGCAGCCGCCCGAGCGCATCGCGCACGTCCGCGACGGGACGGCCGGTAAGCTCGGCCACCGCGCCGATCCAGAAGACCTTCCCGACGACCGCCGCGTCTTGAAGGACGGCCTTCTCGTCATCGGGGAGCCCGTCCAGTCGCACCGCGATCAGCCCCTGGATCGAGCGTGGCAGCTCGACGTCGTCGACCGGACGCGCCACCTCCCATCTGGAGGCCTCGGTCGCTCGCAGCGCGCCGTCGTCGATCAGCTTGCGGACGATCTCCTCCACGAACAGCGGGTTGCCCTCGCTCCGTTCCACGATCGCCAGCTTCAGGGCAGCATCGATCGAGCCGGGGAGCAGGCCGTCGACCATGGCCTCGCCCTCGGCCTCGGACAGGGGGTCAAGGTAGATCGAGGCCGCGTTCCGCTTGCCGCCGCCCCAGGTCGGGCGCGTGTCGAACAGCTCGGGGCGGGCGGTGGCGACCACCATGATCGGGCCCTGGGCCCAATCCGCGACGTGGTCGATGAAGTCGAGCAGTCCGTCGTCCGCCCAGTGGATGTCGTCCAGGACCAGCACGAGCGGGTACCGGGCCGCGAGGCGCTCGAGGAATCGCCGCCACGCCTCGAACAACTCTTCCCGACTCATCGCGCGCACCTCGCCGGCGCCCAGGAGGGCTCGCAGCTGCGGGACGACGCTGTCGTCGCCGAAGAGCTCACGCGCCGAGGCCTCCGCCTTCTTGGCGGCGACTTCCGACGTGTCGTCCTCGAAGATCTCGCACTGGGCCTTGATCGCGTCGGCGAACGCCGAGTAGGAGGTGTTGCCGTACGCGAGACAGCGGCCCCGCCGCCAGTACACGATCTGCGGCAGGCCCTCGGCGAAGCGCTCGAGCTCCATGACGAGGCGTGACTTGCCGACCCCGGCCGGCCCGACGATCGTCGCGAGCGCCGGACGACCCTCCGACTCGACGCGCTGGAGCGTCTGCTTCAGGACGGCGAGCTCCTCGTCGCGACCGACCAGCCGCGACTCCAGGCCGAGGTGCGCCCGCTCGCCGCGCGTGCGCGCCTTGATGCGCAGGGGCTGCCACGCTGGGACGGGCTCCGCCTTGCCCTTGAGGGCCTTCGGCTCCAGCTCGCGGTAGTCGATGACGTCCTTCGTGCTCGTGTAGACGGCCGGGCCCACGACCGTGTGGCCGGGTTCCGCCGACGACTGCAGGCGGGCGGCGGTGTTCACCGCGTCGCCGGTCAGCATCCGGTCGCGCGGCCCGCTGGCGCGCTCGACGTCCACGAGGACCTCGCCGGCCTCGATGCCGATCCGCATCTCGAGCGTGGGCTTGCCCTCGGCCGCGAAGCGGCGGTTGAGCTCGGACAGGACCGCGTGCATCTCGATGGAGGCGCGCACCGCGCGTTCGGCGTCGTCCTCGTGCGCGCGTGGGACGCCGAAGACGGCGAGGACGGCATCGCCCATGAACTTCTCGAGCAGTCCTTCGTACCGCGCGATCTCTTGGGCCAGCCGGTCGAACGTGCGCCCGACGACGGACTGCACGACCTCGGGATCCTCGGCCTCGGCGAGCGCGGTCGAGCCGACCAGATCGGCGAAGAGCGCGGTCGCGAACTTGCGCTCCTTGCGGCGCGGTTCGGGCGCCTCCAGGGCCGTCCCGCAGGCGTTGCAGAACCTCGAACCCTCGGGGTTCACGGTGCCGCAGGACGGACAGGTGATCACGCCCGGACGATACCTGCTGCCTCCGTCCGGCAGGCACGGTTCGGGTGCGCGACGGCCGGCCCGGGCGGACGCCCGGGCCGCCTCAACCCGTGCAGGTCAGTCCAGGACGATCTCGGTGCAGTCCGTCCGGTAGGTCGCGACCCCCGCCCGTCGAGAGCGTCCAGATCGCGCCGTGCGACGCGTGGCGCAGGAAGGCCGCGCCTTCGGGCGTGAAGAAGACCTGGCCCTTCGCGTTGCCGGCGGCGTTGGTCGTGAGCGTCGCGGTGTCCAACGAGACCGGCGCCGCCGTGCAGGTCGGGTCGTTCAGCGAGACGGCGATCGAGACCTGAAACGTCGTGTTCGGCGGCGCGCCGTTGACCACGTAGACCTCGTGCGCGAACACCTTCGGGCCGTTCGCGTAGATGTTCTCGACGAACCCCGACCGCAGCGGCGCGTTCGCGATCGCGTGCAGCGGGATCTGCGTCTCATGGGTTCTCCTTCCCGGGCGGGAACGACGGAGGCACGCCCGATTTCCGAAGGTAGCGACGCGTCGGGGAATGAGGTTCCGGCTGGTCAGGAGTCCTTCTGCCGCTCCCATTCCGCCGGGTCGAACCCTTCCCACGGGTCGTAGTCGACCTCGAGCGCCTCCTGCTCGGGCCGTTGCTCCTCCGGGACGTTGCGCAGGTTGACGCGGATCCGGTACCAGGCGGTGAACCGCCCGCGCATCGCGTCCACCATCACGTCGGCCGGCTTCAGGTGCTCGGCGGCGGCCGGGTGCTTGGCGCGCCAGCGCTCGAGCCCGGCCTGCGCCTCGGGCTCCGTTTCGGCGCGCGCGATCTCGATCAGCGGCGCGGTGGTGCGGCGGCGGCCGGTTGGCCCCGCCCTTTTCCCGGGCGCCGGCGCCGGCACCACGCCTTGTTTCTCGGGCGTGCCCCGGCGCCGTTTCGACGGCTGCACGCGCGCGGGCTCGCCCTCCTGCTTCGCGTACTGCGGCGGCCAGGGCGCGTCCCCGAACCCCGCCTCCTCGTGCTGCTCCGAGAGCTGGAGCAGCGGCGTGAGCGATCCGGCAGCCTCGTCGATCCCCTCGGACGGGTCGCCGATCTCGGCGAAGCGTTCGGGCACCGTGTCGATCGTGAACGCCTCGGACTCGACGTCCGCGACCTCGTCCCAACGGAGCGGCGCCGAGACGCGCGCGTCGGGCGTCGGCCGCACCGAGTACGCGGAGGCCACGGTCCGGTCCTTCGCGTTCTGGTTGTAGTCGAGGAACACGCCGTGGCGCTCCTCCTTCCACCACCTGCTGGTCGCCAGGTCGGGCGCCCGGCGTTCGACCTCGCGAGCCAGCGCGAGCGCTGCGCGGCGCACCTCGGGGAACGTCCACGAGCGCTCGATGCGCGCGTACACGTGGATACCGCGCGAGCCCGAGGTCTTCGGCCACCCCCGGAGCCCGAATTCCTCGAGCACCTCCCGGGTGACCATCGCGACGTCACGGATCTGCGGCCACTCGATGCCGGGAACGGGATCCAGGTCCACCCGCAGCTCGTCGGGATGGTCCAGGTCGTCGGCCCTGACCGGATGCGGGTTCAGGTCGATGCAGCCGAGGTTCACGATCCAGACCAGCTGCGCCGCTTCGCGTACGACGATCTCCTCCGCGGTTCGGCCTGAGGGGAAGCTGAGCTCCACGGTCTCGATCCAGTCCGGGCGGGAGGCTGGGGCACGCTTCTGGAAGAAGAACTCGCCCTCGGCGCCGTTCACGAACCGCTTCAGGGCCATCGGCCGGCCCGAGACGCCCCGGATGGCGCCCTCGGCGACGGCCAGGTAGAACCGGACCAGGTCCAGCTTGGTGTGCCCGGTCTTGGGGAAGAAGACCTTGTCGGGGTTCGAGACCGTGACCTCGCGCCCCGCGACCTCGAGGATCTCCTTACGGGCGGCCATGGGCCCACGATAGGGCCCGAACCCGTTGCGCGGAAGCGCGACCCCAGCTTCAGGTATCCTTGAGGACCGTGGACTTCTACCGCACGCAGGAAGGCAAGACCCTTCGGATCGGCGAGACCGAAGACGGGATGCTGAGCGTGGAGATCCTCAAGGACGGCGCCTGGACCGCCGCCCCGCTCGGGATGATCGGCCTGCGGCTGCAGCCGAGCACCCGTCGCCTGAAGGCGTCCGAGGTCAAGACCCTTCCCAGCTGAGCTCCGGCCCTCGGGCCGCACACCATGGGCGTCGCTCCGCATCGCCCGGATGGCGCTCGCCTAGCATCCGCTGATGCGCATCCTGCTGTGGCACGGCTGGCTGCTGGAGGGCTCGGGCTCCAACGTCGCGACCGCCAGGGTCGCCGAGCACTTCCGTGCGCTCGGCCACGACGTGGTGCTCCTGTGCCAGGAGCGCCATCCGGAACGCTACCGGTGGATCGATGCGTTCGGGGAGGTGGACGGCCACGGGTCTTCGGACCTCACGTCGCAAGAGGCGAGGCCCGCTCCGGGCCGGTGCGTCCTGCTGCGTCCGCGGATCGGGGGCACGCTGCCGGTGTTCGTCCTGGATCGGTACGAGGGGTTCGAGCGCGTGGTGCGGTTCGTCGACCTCACCGACGACGAGCTCGAGGCCTACCTACGCGCGAACGCCGACGCGACACGCGCCGCCGCCGCCGCACACGGGACCGAGATCGCCTTCACCGGTCACGCGATCCCGGGATCGGCGATCGGCGCCCGGGCGCTCACCGGGGGCCGGTACGTCGCGAAGATCCACGGCAGCGACCTCGAGTACGCGGTGCGGCCGCAGGCGCGGTACCGCGAGCTGGCGGCGGAGGGGCTTCGGCCAGCGCGGGCCGTGGTGGGTCCGACGAACGACGTCCTGAAACGATGCGCAGCACTCGTCCCGGGGATCGATCACCTGGTCCGCGTGGTGGCGCCGGGCGTCGAGGTCTCGTCGTTCCGGCCACGTCCGCGAGCCGAGGCGCTGGAGGAGGCGGCGCGGCTGCTGGACGCCGATCGCGACACCGCCCGAGGACGACCGGCGGGGCTGGACGCCGACGTCGAACGCGCGCTCGGCGCCCGGGACGCGGCCGCGCTCGACGCGATCGCGGACAGCTACGACCAGTCGGTCCCCGAACCCGACGCGGCGGCACGCCTTCGAACGCTCGCGCAGGCCGACGGCCCGATCGTCGGCTACCTCGGCAAGCTGATCCCGCAGAAGGGTGTCGAGCTCATGCTCGCCGCACAGGCCGTCGCGCGGCACGACGCGCATGCGCTGGTGGTCGGGTTCGGCTCGGATCGCGAGTGGTTGGCGGCGCTGGCGCTGGCGCTCGAACGCGGAGACGAGGAGGGGCTCGCGTGGCTGCGGGAGCGGGGGCAGCCGATCGGAGCCGGGGTCCGGCCCGCCGAGACGGCGCGTGACCGCGACGTGGTGTTCACCGGCCGGCTGGACCACCGCTATGCCCCCGAGGCGCTGGCGGCCATGGACGTCCAGGTCGTGCCGTCGATCCTGGAGGAGGCGTTCGGGATGGTGGCGGCAGAGGGTGCGGCGGCTGGAGCGCTGCCGCTGGTCGCCCGGCACTCGGGGCTCGGGGAGGTGGGCGCCGCGCTCGAGCGCGAGATCGGGCACCCGGGCCTGCTCACGTTCGAGCCCGGGGAGCGCGCGGTCGCGAACCTCGCCGACGGGATCGACCGTCTGCTCGAGCTCCCGGTCGCCGAACGCGACGGGCTGCGGGCCGCCGTGAGCGCGTTCGTCGGGCGCGAGTGGACCTGGGACCGAACGGCCGCCGGGATGCTGGCCGCCGCCGAGCCCTCCTAGCGGCCAGTCAGACGGGCTCGGTCGAGACGACCGGCTCGTCGCCACGGCTCCGGTACGTCTTCACGCACTCCTCGACGTCCCAGCCGGCCAAGAACGTGTTGGCGGTCTTGCGCCCGCTCTTGAACAGCGTGTCCTGGATCGACTCGTCGATGTCGAAGTCGGTCGGCCGCACGCCGAACGTGTCGACGAACATCGTGCGCGCGAGCGCCGCCGGGCCGCCTCCCTCCAGGACGAGGTCAGCGTCCACCTGCCCCCCCTTCGGGCAGCACCAGGGGTTCCGCCCGGCGGGAGGGGTCGGGTGGCACGGCGGACAGGTGGAAGTCGCTGGCGAGCCTCTCCCACGTGCGTTCGCCGATCGTGGGCGACTCCTTCGCGTAGCGATCCATGCGATTACGAACGCTGTCCAGGCTCCGGTCGGGTGCGCCGCGGGCCTCGCGCGGCAAGGCGAGCGTCGTGGCCATGTCGCGCCGCAGGGTCTCGTAGCGCAGGGCCGCGATGCGGTGTCCCTCGGCTCGCGTGGCGTATCGCAGGAACGTCTGCAGGCTCGAGAGCACGGCCGCGAGCACGCTGATCGTTCCCACGAGGATCAGCACGACGTCGGGATCGACGCCCAGGAACGTGATCGAGTCGCCCTTCGCCTTGCTGATCGACGCGAACGCGCTCGTGCCGACCAACGTCGTCAGGATCACGACCGGGATGCCAAGCAGCAGATGGCGCTGGCGCATGCGGTCGGCCATGACGCGGTGTCCGTGCTCGGCCGCAGCCACGCGGCGGTACCACGAGTCGTACAGGTCCTCGATCGAGTCGTCCCACTCGATCTTGGTGGGGGCGGGCTTGGGCGCCCGCGCGGAGGTCGCCGGCGCCTGGTCGGTCCCGGACTTGGGCGTCGTCGCCATGGCGGCATGGTGACGGCAAGCGCATCGCCTGACGATGGGGCGTTCGGGTTACGTCGTCGTGGTCGAGCGGACTACGGCGGTGTTCGCGCCTGGTAGGGCACCTTGAAGAACGAGAACACCGTCGGGCCTGCCGGGTAGGACAGCACCGTGGTGCGCGTCGTCGGGTGGGACAGGTCGAGCGAGAGCGTGACGGCGTTGTCCTTCGGGCGGTTGGGGTCGTACAGGCGAAGCTCGAGGTCCGTGCCCTCGAGCTCGTAGCCGTACACCAGCACCTGATGATTGCGCTTGAGCTCGAACGGGTCCGACGACTTCACGCGCACGAGGCCGAGCGGACAGGGATGGCCGCCGTCGATCTGGGCGCGGATCGCGGGCCACTCCTGCTTCACCATCCGCCATGCGCGTCCGCGCGGCGCGAGGCCGAGCCGGCTCCACGTCGTCTCGCCGTCCGGGAGCAGCGGGCTCATCAGCTCCAGGTACTTCGCCGGCCCGAGCGGCAGGTTGAAGCTGTCGAACAGCCGGTCGACCAGGTAGTCGAACAGGGCGCCGCTGGCCGGCGCCTTGGTGTTCGCGGAAGGCGTGCGTCCGGACTCGAAGTAGTCGCGCGCGGCGAACGCCATCCCGCCACACAGGCCGTTCGAAGCATCGCCGATCGGCACGCTCACGACGCCGGGGATCCCGATGCGCCGCACCGGCACCTTGGGGAAGTCGTTCGCGAACGCGAATGCCGAGGTGCTCGGCAGGAACCCGGGCACCGTGCGCGTGGTCATCGTCGGCTCGCGCGGTTCCGCACGAGGTCCTCCCTCCCGAGGCCCGGACGGTACGGGCCGCGGCCCCGCGGCGGCAATCGGCCGAGCGGGCTACGTCGCGGCGAGCGCGGCGAGCGCGTTCGGAACCGTGTCCTCGGGGGTGACCGGCGACCAGGCCTGCTCGATCCGGCCCTCCTCGTCCACCAGGAACGAGGACCTGATCAGGCCGATCGTCGTCTTCCCGTCGCGATGCTTCTCGCCCCACGCGCCCCACGCCTCGGCGGTCGCGTGGTCGGGATCGGACAGCAGCGGGAACCCGAGGCCGAACTTCTCGTCGAACGCGAGCTGCTTGGCCGGCAGATCGGGCGAGATGCCCACGACGTCGGCCCCGATCCCGGTCAGGCCGCTCCGGTGGTCGCGCAGGTCGCAGGACTGCCTCGTGCACCCGGGCGTGTCGGCCTCCGGATAGAAGTAGACGACGAGCTTCTTGCCCCGGTAGTCCTCGAGCCGCACGGTCTCGTCGTGCTGGTCGAGCAGCGCGAACGCCGGCGCCGGGTCGCCGGGCTTCAAGGTGATCACCCCTCTACGGTAGCCGGGTTCGGCATTATCCCGCTCGGGCATGACGGGCCCGTCTCAAGGGGCCGTTCGACCCGGTCGAAGGTCGTACGGAGTGAGGAATCCTCACGAGACCACGCCGAACGCGACATTGGGTCGACGTTCCGAGCAACACTCCGATAGCCTGCCCGGTCTCGCAGGCGCGGGCTCCAAAGGGGACGGGGGAAGCGACATCACCGCATCAGGAACACGCTCGATCGGGCGCGTCGCCGCCCTCACGCTGCTGGTCCTGCTGATCGCGTCTCCGGCGTACGCCGCCGACGGCGGGGCGCTCGGCACGTCGGGCGACGCGCTGGCCGGCGCCACCGGACCCACCCCTGACGTCCTGGTCGCCCAGCCGCCCGGGGCCGTGCCCGGCATCGACGTCTCCCATTGGCAGGGCTCGATCGACTGGGTGCAGGTCGCGGCGGCGGGCAAGCGCTTCGCGATCGCCAAGGCGACCGACGGCCAGGACTACGTCGACCCGACGTATGCGACCAACAAGGCGGGGGCCGAGCTCAACGGGCTCGTGTTCGGCGCGTACCACTTCGCCAGGCCGGACCGGACCGCCAACGACGCCGTGCTGGAAGCTGACCACTTCGTCGACACCGCCGACCTCGGCCCCGGCAACCTGGTCCCGGTGCTCGACATCGAGAAGAACGAGCACAACCTGACGCAGGCCAAGATCACCGCGTGGATCCTCGACTGGCTCGACCGCGTGACCGAGCGCCTCGGCGTGCGCCCGATGGTGTACACGAGCCCCAACGGCTGGCTGGTGCGCACCGGCGATACCACGGCCGTCGCGGCGGCCGGCTACACGGTGCTGTGGGTGGCGCACTGGGGGGTCGCGCAGCCGACCCTGCCGGCATCGGAGTGGAACGGCAACGGCTGGACGTTGTGGCAGTACTCGAGCACGGGCTCGGTCGGGGGCATCCAGGGCAACGTCGACCTGGACTGGTACGAGTCCGACGACTTCGGCGCGGTGACCATCCCGACGCCGGACGGGACGCCGCCGACGGTGACGTTCGCCCTGCCGGTCACGTTCGGTGGTCCCGTGACGGTCACGTTCAGCGAGGTCGTCCACCACGTGACGCCCGACAACACCTTCGTGTGGTCGCCGGGCACCGGCGACTATCCGGCGATCGATCTCGAGTGCCGTTCGGGCAAGGACGCGGCCGTGGACTGCGTCTCGGGCAACGTGCGCACGGTGGTTGTGCACGCGCGCGACCCGCTCGTGCTCGGCGAGACCTACGAGGCCGTCGTCAATCCGGGGGTCGCGCCCACGCTCGTCGAGGATCGGAGCGGCAACCCGGCGGCGAACTCGACCCAGGCGTTCGCGACGCCGACCACGGTCGAGGAGGACAGCTCGGCGATCGCGTACGGCTGGCGCTCGGTGTCCAAGGCCGGCGCGTACGGCGGGTCGTACCTCGTCGAGCACCGAGCCGGCGCCACGGCGTCCTTCGACTTCTCGGGCGGTGCCGTGACCTGGTACACGGCGGTCGGCCCGGCGGCCGGCAAGGCGACCGTTCGGATCGACGGCACCACGGAGGGGACTTTCGACCTCTACGCGAGCAGGGCCGACCTCCGCGTGGGTCGGACGTTCGACGGGCTCGGCGCCGGCTCGCACACGATCACGATCCGCGTGAGCGGGCGCGCGCGGGGCTCGGCCTCCGACACCCAGGTCGTGGTGGACGCGTTCCGCGCGGGAGGCCACACCTTCTCGAACCCGTACCTACGCACCACGTGGGGGAACGTCCAGGACGCGAACGCGTCGGCGGGGGGCCTGTGGTCGAGCGACCTCGCGGGCTCGAGCGTGGAGCTCACGTTCAGCGGCTCGGTCGTGGACTGGGTGACCTACCGAGGGCCGGACCAGGGACGGGCGAAGGTCCTCATCGACGGGCTCGAGGTCCGAACCGTCGACAACTATGCGGCCGAGCCGGCGTTCGAGGTGACGCGCTCGTTCGCGGGGCTGTCCGAGGGCGTGCACACGCTCCGGATCGTCGCCCTGGGCGACGCGAGGCCGGCGTCCGATGACGAGCTGGTCTCGGTCGACGGGTTCTCGGTCGTCCCGTAGACGGACGATCAGGCGCCGGCCGCGTGGATGATGATTGCGGCGGCGGCCCCGGCGTCGAGCTTCTGCGTGTTCACCACCACGTCGTAGTGCGTGGGCAGCTCGCGGTCGATCCCGTAGAAGCCCTTCAGGTACGAGGCCCGCGCCTCGTCCGAACGCCTGAGCTCCTTGGCGGCCTCGGATGCGTCCACCCCTCGCGCCTCGGCCAGCCGGTTCGTTCGGAGCTCGGTCGGGGCCGTGATCAACACGCGAAGCACGTCGTCGCGATCCCCGAGCGCGAACGAGGCGGCGTGCGCCACGATCACGACGTCGCCCCGCGCGGCGGTCTCGACGACGGTCTCGCGGATCAGCGCGCGCAGGTCGTGGCTGCGCACGAGCTCGCTCGAGTCATCCGGGATCCACATCGGCCCGCCGGGCGTGGCGGTCGCGCCCGCGGCGCCGGTCTGCCCGAGACCCTCGAGGACGCGCAGCACGACGCTCTTGCGCCGTTCGGCGTCGGCGATGGCGGCTGGGTCGACCCCCTGCTTCTCGGCGGCTGTTGAGATGATCTCCTCGTCCACGTACCGGAACCCGAGACCGTCCGCGACGAGCGCGCCGATCCGCTCGCCCTCGGCACCGATCGCCCTCGAGATCGCGACGACCTTCGTCACCCGTGGTCACCTCCCGTGGCCGCGGCGCGGCCCTCGACCGTCGTGCCGATACGGTAGCGGCCACGCCCGTGGGCGGGCATCGGGCTCTCGCGCTCCCATCGGTGGGTGACTACCATCCTGGGAGCGGCCGAAGGCCGCGGGACGAGGGCCAGGGAGGTTCCGATGACGATCGTGAAGGCGGCGCTCCTTCAGACCGATTGGTCGGGCGACCAGGAGTCGATGACGGACAAGCACGAGGAGGCCGCGAGAGAGGCCTCGGCGCAAGGCGCGCAGGTGATGTGCTTCCAGGAGCTGTTCTACGGACCCTATTTCTGCCAGGTCCAGGACGCCGAGTACTACAGCTACACAGAGCCGATCCCCGATGGCCCCACCACCAGGCGGTTCCAGAGCGTCGCCAAAGAGCTCGGCATGGTGATGGTGCTGCCGATGTACGAGGTCGTGCAGCCCGGGCTGTACCACAACACCGCTGCCGTGATCGACGCCGACGGGACGTACCTGGGCAAGTATCGCAAGCAGCACATCCCGCAGGTGAAGGGGTTCTGGGAGAAGTTCTACTTCGCGCCGGGGACCGGCGGATACCCGGTGTTCGAGACAGCGGTGGGCAAGGTGGGCGTGTACATCTGCTACGACCGCCACTTCCCCGAGGGCTGGCGGATCCTCGGCCTGCACGGCGCCGAGATCGTGTTCAACCCCTCGGCCACGCACCGCGGCCTGTCCGAGTACATCTGGCGGCTCGAGCAGCCCGCGGCCGCCGTCGCGAACATGTACTACGTAGGCGCGATCAACCGCGTGGGCATCGAGCCGCTGGGCGACAACGACTTCTACGGGCAGAGCTACTTCGTCGACCCCGAGGGGCAGTTCGTGGGCGAGGTGGGCGACGCGTACAAGCCGGAGCTGATCGTGCGGGACCTGGATCTCGACAAGATCCGCGCGGTTCGCGACCGGTGGGCGTTCTACCGGGACCGCCGGCCGGACGCGTACGACCCGATCGTCGCTCGCTGAGCGAACGCAACCCGGGGGAGGGGCGCGTATGGACATCGGCGTGGTGCTGCAGACCACCCCTCCCGCCGCGCGCGTGATCGACCTGGCCGTGCGGGCCGAGACCTACGGGTTCAGCCACGTGTGGACGTTCGACAGCCACATCCTGTGGGAGGAGCCCTACCCGATCTACACGCAGATCCTGGCGAACACCCGCAACGTGACGGTCGGCCCGATGGTCACGAACCCGGCCACGCGCGACTGGACCGTGACCGCGAGCATCTTCGCGACGCTGAACGAGATGTTCGGCAACCGGACGGTGATCGGGATCGGGCGCGGCGACTCGGCCGTGCGCGTGATCAACGGCAAGCCGACGACGCTCGCGACGCTCGGCGAATGCGTGCACGTGGTGCGGGAGCTCGCCAACGGGCGAGCGGTCGAGTACAAGGGCTCGTCGATCCGATTCCCATGGGCGGCCAAGAGCCGCGTCGACATCTGGATCGCCGGCTACGGCCCGAAGGCGCTCAAGCTGATCGGCGAGGTCGGCGACGGCTACATCCTGCAGCTCGCCGACCCGGACATCACGACCTGGACGATCGGCGCGATCCGCAGTGCTGCCGAGGAGGCGGGCCGCGACCCGAACGAGATCGCGATCTGCGTGGCGGCGCCGGCGTACGTGAGCGACGACGCCGCGCACGCGCGCGACCAGTGCCGGTGGTTCGGCGGCATGGTGGGCAACCACGTGGCCGACATCGTTTCGAGATATGGCGAGCACTCCGAGGTGCCCGAGGCGCTCACCGCCTACATCAAGGACCGCGAGGGCTACGACTACAACGAGCACGGGCAGGCGGGGAACGTGCACACGCAGTTCGTGCCCGACGAGATCGTCGACCGCTTCTGTGTGCTCGGTCCGTGGGAGGAACACGTCCGCCGGCTCGAGGAGCTGCACGACCTGGGCGTGACGCAGTTCGCGGTGTACCTGCAGCATGACGCCAAGGACGAGACGCTCCAGGCCTACGGCGAGAAGGTCCTTCCCGCGATCGCCGAGAAGGTGCTCGCGAAGACTTGAGGCGGGGTCGGCGCGCCTGGACGTTCGTGCTCGCCCTGCTGCTCGTCGTCGGGGTCTGGGAGCTCTACAAGCTGATCGGGCCGCAGGACGGCGGGACGATCTTCGGCTGGACGATCCTGCCGCGGGCCAACGACACCGCGATGCCCCACGTGTGGGAGATGCTCTCGCGCTATGCGCAGCCGGAGAACCGCGCGTCCGACACCCCGATCCTGATCGTGGTGCTGCAGGGGGCCTGGTTCACGTTCCGGATCGCGCTCACGGGGCTGGCGCTGGGGACCGCGGTCGGGCTCGGCCTCGCGGTGCTCATGGCCCGCTTCAAGGTCGTCGAACGCGGGCTCCTGCCCTGGCTCGTGCTCTCGCAGACGGTGCCGCTGATCGCGCTCGCGCCGCTGGTGGTGAGCTGGGGCGGGCGGCTGCACGTGGGGGAGTTCGAGTGGCCGCGGTGGCTCTCGGCGGCCGTGCTGGGCGCGTTCCTCGCGTTCTTCCCGGTCGCCGTCGGGACGCTGAAGGGCCTGACGTCGACGCCGCTCGCGTCGCTCGAGCTCATGGCCTCGTACGCGGCCTCGTGGCGCCAGACGCTCTTCAAGCTGCGCTTCCCGGCCGCGCTGCCCTACATGGTGCCGGCGCTGAAGCTGGCGGCCACGGCCTCGGTGGTCGGCGTGATCGTGGCCGAGATCTCGACCGGACTGGCAGGCGGGGTGGGCCGGCTGATCATCGAGTACGCCCGAGAGGCGACGAGCGATCCCGCGAAGGTGTTCACGGCCGTGTTCGGCGCAGCGGCGCTCGGGCTCGTGATGTACGCGATCGTGACGATCATCGACCTGGTCGGGATGCGCAACCGCCCGCGCGAGGCGGCCGAGTGAGCGCACCCGAGGGCACGAACGCCGTCGAGGTCCGCGGCCTGTCGAAGGTGTTCAACGCCGGGCGGCCGGGGGCAGTCGAGGCGCTGGTCGGCATCGACCTGGTGATCCGGCCCGGCGAGTTCGTGTCGTTGATCGGCCCGTCCGGCTGCGGGAAGTCGACCCAGCTCCGGCTGATCGCCAACCTGACCGAACCCACGACCGGCGAGGTCCTCGTCAACGGCAAGCCTGCCCGCGCCGCCCGGCTCGACCAGGACTACGGGATGGCATTCCAGCAGGCCGGGCTGTTCGAGTGGCGTTCGGTCACCAAGAACGTGGAGCTGCCGCTCGAGCTGAAAGGCTGGGACCGGGCGAAGCGGCGCGCCCGCGCCCTCGAGATGCTCGAGCTCGTCAAGCTGTCGGAGTTCGCGGACCACTTCCCGTGGCAGCTCTCGGGCGGCATGCAGCAGCGGGTGGCGATCGCGCGGGCGCTGGCCGCGCATCCGCCGCTGCTCCTGATGGACGAGCCGTTCGGCGCGCTGGACGAGATGACGCGCGAGCACATGCAGACCGAGCTCCTGCGCATCTGCGCCGAGACCTCGACGACGGTGGTGTTCGTCACACACTCGATCCCCGAGGCGGTGTTCCTGTCGACGCGGGTCGTCGTGATGTCGCCGAGGCCCGGGAGGATCACCGACGTGATCGATGTGGCGCTCGGCCCCGAACGCACCGTCGACACGCGCGAGACCGAGGCGTTCTTCGCCAGGGTCACCGAGGTGCGGGAGGCGCTGCGGGGCATCCAGCCCGCCGACGTCGAGCCGGACATCGAACAGGTGGTGGAGGAGCGGTGAGGCGCTCGTCCGGTCACGCGTTCGCGTTGGTGTGGCCTCCGGTGTTGTTCGGCGCGGTGTTCCTCCTGGTGTGGGAAACCGCGGTCAAGGTCTTCGACTTCCAGCCGTACTTCCTGCCGGCCCCCTCGGCGATCTGGGAGGCGTTCCGGACGAACACCTCCCTGATCTGGGAGGCGACGAAGGTCTCTGGCCTGAACGCGTTCATCGGGCTGCTCGTGGGGACCGCGATCGGCGTGGCGATGGCGTTCCTGCTGGCGCGCTTCCGGCTCGTGGAGGATCTGCTGAGCCCGCTCGCGGTCGGGCTGAACGCGATCCCGATCTTCGTGTTGGTCGCGGTCTTCAACAACATGTACCCGGTGACGAGCGAGGTGCCTCGGCGGCTGATGGTGACGCTGGTCGTGTACTTCATCGTCCTGATCAACGTGGCGCGAGGCCTGCGGGAGGTCGGCAACGTCTACCTCGACCTGATGCGCTCGTATGCCGCGAGCGACGTGACGATCCTGCGGAAGGTCCGCGTTCCGCACGCCGTCCCGTACCTGTTCACCGCGCTGAAGATCGCCGCGCCGGCATCGGTGATCACCGCGTTCGTCTCCGAGTACTTCGGGGGTCTGCAGAACGGGCTCGGCAGCAGGATCGTGAGCAACATCGCGCTTTCGAACAACGCCGAGGCCTGGGCATACGTCCTCGGGGCCTGCCTGCTCGGCCTGGCCTTCTTCCTGGCGGCGGTGGCGCTCGAGCGGGTGGCCACGCCCGGGGGCGTCGGCGCTCGCGAGCGCGATGGGGCATGATGTCGGGTCGCACAAGGCTTCATCGGGGCGATACCCCGGGGGAAGGGGGCTCGGTATGAGGGGGAAGCGGCTCAGGTTCCTGGCCGCCGGCGTGCTCGCGCTCTCGCTGGTCGCGGCGGCGTGCAACAACGACGACGACGGCGGGGGAGGCTCGACCGGCGGCGGCGGCGCGGCCGGTGGCGGCGGCAGCAACTGCTCGAGTACTGACGAGGTGAAGCTCCAGCTTCAGTGGTTCATCCAGGCGCAGTTCGCCGGGTACTACGCGGCCCAGGACCAGGGGTACTACGCCGACCAGTGCCTGGACGTGTCGATCGTCGAGGGTGGGGTCGACATCGTCCCGCAGCAGCAGCTGGCCGACGGCGCGGTGGACTTCGCGATCGCGTGGGTGCCCAAGGCGCTCGCGACGCGCGAGGCCGGCGCGAACATCGTCGACATCGCCCAGGTGTTCCAGCGTTCGGGCACCCTGCAGGTCTCGTTCGCGGACAAGGGCATCACGACGCCGGATGACTTCGCTGGCAAGACCGTCGGCAACTGGGGGTTCGGCAACGAATACGAGATCTTCGCGGCCCTCGGGCAGGCGAACCTCGACCCGGCGACCGATGTCACGCTGGTCCAGCAGGACTTCAACATGGACGGTCTGCTCTCGGGCGACATCGATGCCGCCGAGGCGATGATCTACAACGAGTACGCGCAGGTGCTCGAGACCGTGAACCCGGACACGGGCGAGCTGTACCAGCCCTCCGACCTCAACGTGATCTCCTACGAGGAGGACGGGGTCGGCATGCTCCAGGACGCGATCTGGGCGGACGGGGAGCGTCTCGCGAGCGACGAGGCGTACCGGGACATCGCGGTGCGGTTCCTGACGGCATCGCTGCAAGGCTGGGCGTACTGCCGCGACAACGTGCAGGCGTGCACGGACCTCGTCGTGGCGCAGGGCTCCAAGCTCGGCGCCAGCCACCAGCTGTGGCAGATGAACGAGATCAACCAGCTGATCTGGCCCGCGTCCGACGGCGTGGGCGTGATCAACCAGGAGGCGTGGGACCGCACGGCCGAGATCGCGCAGAACACCCCCAACCTGGAGGGCACGACGGTGCTGACGGCGCCGCCGGACGCCGACGCGTTCACGAACGACATCGTCAACGAGGCCCTGACCAAACTGCAGGACCTCGGCGTGGATACGACCGGCGACAGCTACCAGCCGATCGAGGTCACGCTGAACGAGGGCGGGGCCTAAGGGCATCGATTGTGGCGGGCGGGCCGCCTTCGGCGGCCCGCCCGCCCCCCACCTATCATCCGGGCATGGCGCCCCTGCTCCTGCTGAACGCCGACGACGTCCGCGACCTGATCGACCTCCCGTCGCTGTTCGGACCGCTCGAGCACGCCCTTCGCGAGCTCAGCGCGGGCACCACGTCCGTTCCGCCGCGCATCGCCGCCCGGGCGCCAGGCGGCTTCCTGGCCGCCATGCCCGGCTACATCCCGGGGATCGCGCTCGAGTCCAAGCTGGTGGCGGTCTTCCCGGGCAACCACGACCACGGCCTGGCCTCGCATCAGGCGCTCATCGCGCTCTTCGACGAGGAGACCGGCGTGCCTCGATGCGTGATGGACGGGACCGTCGTGACCGCGGTTCGCACCGGCGCGACGTCGGCCGTGGCCGCCCGAGCCGTCGCGCGTCCCGAACCGCGGACCCTCGCGATCCTGGGTGCCGGCGTTCAGGGGCACTCGCACCTGGACGCGTTCACCACGATGTTCGACCCGGCCGAGATCCGGGTCGCCTCCCGCAACGCCGAGCACGCGAAGGCGCTCGCCGAGCTCCACCCGCGCGCCACGGCCACCTCGCTCGAAGAGGCCGTTCGGGACGCGGATATCGTGTGCTGCTGCACCGAGGCGGACGACCCCGTGATCTCGCGCGACTGGCTCGCAGCAGGCGCGCACGTGAGCTCCGTGGGCGTGAACCGGGAGGTCGACGGCGCCACCGTTCGCGACGCGTCGGTGTTCGTCGAGTGGCGGGGCGCGGCCGAGAACCCGCCGCCGACCGGGGCGGCCGAGCTGCAGGGTCTCGACCCTTCCACCCTCATCGAGGTCGGCCAGGTGCTCTCGGGCGACCACCCGGGACGGCGTTCGGACGACGAGCTGACGCTGTACAAGTCGACGGGTCACGCGGTCGAGGACGCCGCCGCCGCGCGACAGGTGTTCGACCGCGCGGTCGCGCAGGGGCGCGGCCAGACGTTCGAGCTGTGACCGTGTCGCACGAGCCGCTCACCCTCGAGGAGATCGAGGCGGCGCGCGAGCGCATCGCCGGCGGCGCGATCCGAACGCCGCTGGTCCGGCTCGACGCCGACGTCCCGGACACCGAGATCTACCTCAAGCTCGAGGTGCTGCAGCCGATCGGTTCGTTCAAGATCCGCGGGGCCGGCTCGCTGATCGGGTCGCTCTCCGATGACGAGCTCGCCGACGGCGTGTGGACGACGAGCGCGGGCAACATGGCGCAGGCGGTCGCTTGGTACGCGCGGCGCAGGGGCATCCCCGCCGCCGTCGTGATGCCGGACACCGCGCCCGACGCCAAGCGCTCGGCGGCTGAACGCCTGGGCGCGACCGTGATCCCGGTGACGTTCGACGAGTGGATCGGCGTGTTCCGCTCGCGAACGTACCCGGGGATGCGCGGTGCGTTCGTCCACCCGTTCAGCGATCGTCGGGTGATGGCGGGCAACGGGACGATCGGGCTCGAGGTGCTCGAGGACCTGCCCGACGTCGACGCAGTCGTGATCCCGTACGGCGGTGGCGGGCTCAGCTGCGGGATCGCGTCGGCGCTGCGGGCGCGGTCGCCCGCAGCGCGCATGTACGCGGCCGAGGTCTCGACCGCCGCGCCGCTCGCGCCGTCGCTTGAGGCCGGCGAACCCGTCGAGATCGACTACACGCCGAGCTTCGTGGACGGGATCGGGGCTCCGGTGGTGTTCCCCGAGATGTTCGCGCTCGCCCGGACGCTGCTCGACGGCTCGCTCGTGGTTGACCCGGATGCCGCCGCCGACGCCGTCCGGCTCCTCGCGACGCGGGCGAACGTCGTGGCGGAGGGGGCCGGCGCGGTCCCGGTCGCGGCCGCGCTCGCGGGGCTGGCGGGCGCTGGCAGGGTCGTCGCGATCGTCTCGGGCGGCGGCATCGATGCCTCGGAGCTCGCGGGCATCCTGTCGGCGGCCACCTGAGGTCGAGCGGCTAGGCTTCGAACCGATGCGCGTCGACACCGCGTTCGAACCCATCCGCACGGACCGACTTTTGCTCCGGCGTTCGGTCCTGGAGGACGCCGAGACGATCTCGGCCTACCGCAGCGATCCGAACGTGAACCGTCAGCAAGGCTGGGATCGCACGGACGTCGACAGCGTCCGAGCCGACATCGTCGAGATGAGCCGCCGCTCGCCCGGCGAGTCCGGGGGCTGGGTGCAGTTCACTGTGCTCGATCACGACGGCCGGATCATGGGGGACGTCGGCCTGGCGCTGGCCGAACCCGAGACCGACGTGATCAAGGTCGGCTACACGATCGCCCCCGAGTTCCAGGGCACCGGCCTCGCGACCGAGGCCATCGCCGCCCTCGTCGACTACGCGTTCGACACGCTGGGCGCCCAGGCCGTGCGCGCTCACGCCAGCGCCCTGAACACGCCCTCGATCCGCGTCGCCGAGAAGGTGGGCATGCACCTGATCGAGAAGCGCGAGTATCGCGACGGCGACGAGGTCTGGGTCGGCGTCCGGTACGAGGTTCGGCGCGACGAGCGTTGACCGTCGCGTCAGCCGGCCGGCGACTCCTTCGACGATCGTGACGTGAACTCGTCGCAGACGTCCTCGCGATGGATCACGCCGCGGACGTACCGGCACCCGCCGATCGAGAGCCTGGGGAACATGAACGCGCACTCGCCGCAGCTGAATTTCGGGTTCTCGGCCTTGCGGTAGTTCGCCTGCTGCTTCGAGAGCCCCTGCACGTTCGGCACGCCGATGGCCTTTCCGTCAGTCTCGATCCACGGCCCGCTGTAGCTCTGCCTTGGTCATTGTAGACCGGCCCTTGATCCCTTTGTCGCGTGCCTCCTCGTACAGCTGCGCCTTCGTGCGTCCGCCGGGTCCCCGGTGCGAACGCAGGCCGCCGCGGCGTCCGGACGAGATGTCGGTGACCGAGGTTCGGCTGGCCTCGCGCGCCTCGCCCGAGCGGGCCCGCTCCTTGTTCACGGTCCGGGCCGCGATCTCCTCCGCCGTGTCCTCGTCGCGGCCCCGTTCCTTCAGGCCCTGCTTGATGTGCTCGTACTGGCGTTCGCGCTTGGCGCTCCAGGCTTGCTCCGGCATGAGCGGCTCCTTCCGTCCGGCCTGCCCGAACTCGGTCTCTGTACCCGCCCGGCCGCGATCTCACCCCGGCCCGATTTCCGCGCCGGCGTGGGAGGGTGGAGGGACGAACCGGAAGGAGGACGCCGTGGTCACCAAGCACGCGACCGTGAGTTGGAAGGGCGACCTAGAAACCGGGACCGGGGCGATCGAGGACGTGGGGAGCGGCTCGGTCGGTCCGCTCGACGTCTCCTGGCCCGCGCGAACCGGCGACGAGAAGGGGATGACCAGTCCCGAGGAGCTGATCGCGTCGGCGCACGCCTCGTGCTTCTCGATGGCGCTGTCGCACGTCCTCAACCAGGCGGGCACGCCGCCGGATCAACTGGACGTCTCGGTCGACGTCACGTTCGTTCCCGGCGAAGGGATCACGACCTCGGCGATCGAGGTCACCGGTGTCGTGCCGGGGGTCTCGCAGGAGGCGTTCGTCGAGGCGGCCGAGAACGCGAAGGACAGCTGCCCGGTCTCTTCGGCGCTCAAGGGCAACGTCGAGCTGAAGGTGAACGCGCGCCTGGACGGCTAGGTCCATCTCGAGCTAGGCCCGCTCGACGACCAGCCGATCCTCGGTCACGTCGCGGACGCGCCAGCGCTGATCGGGTTCGCCGGGCCGGGACAAGACGAGCGTGTCGTCGTCCGTGAGCTCCCACGTGCCCGTGGCTTCCTCGGGGCGGTCCGTGGGCCCGATCGCGGTCTCGAGACAGCTGCCGTCGGAACGCAGCTCGAACCCCTGACGGCCCCGGGACGGCGGGAAGGCGTAGTCGGCGGGCCGATAGACGGTCTCGTCGGCCGTGTCGTCCTCGTGCGAGTGAAGCCAGGCGCGCTCGAGCGCCGCGCGGTCGATCGTCATCGGATCGAGCCTAGCGCCCGATCTTCGAACGCGGACCTGCGAGCGTCGCGTTCATCCTCGTGACCTGCCCGGGCGTGAACATGAACATCGCGGCGTCGTCCACGTAGTCCATGTAGTTCATGAACATGTCGCCGTTCGGGCCGTTCTCGCAGCTGATGTGCGGGAACGCAGGCGTCCCGTAGTTCGGCATCTGGGCCTTCGGCGTGTCGGAGACGTGGTCGGTGCCCGTGCAGTCCGTCCGGTCGCCCCAGATGTGACGAAGGTTCAGCCAGTGACCGATCTCGTGCGTCGCGGTCCGGCCGAGGTTGAACGGCGCCGCCGCCGTCCCGCTCGTCCCGAACGCGGACGACAGGATCACCACCCCGTCGGTTCGCGCCGGCCCGCCCGGGAACTGCGCGTACCCGAGCAACCCGCCGCCGAGGTTGCACGCCCACAGGTTCAGGTAGCGGGCCGCGGGCCAGGCCGCCGCCCCGCCGCTGGCTTTGGACTTGACCGAGTCGTCGGCACCGAAGGACGTCCGGGTCGTCTGCGTCCGCGTGATGCCCGTGGTCGCCGTGCCCTTGGGGTCCTTCTTCGCGAGCGCGAACTGGACGTTGGTGTCGGCCACCAGTCCGGTCCACACCGGGGGCACCTTGCTCTTGTCGGGGTTGGTGGCCCGGAAGTCCTTGTTCAGCACGGCGATCTGGCTGGCGATCTGCGCGTCGGAGATGTTCTCCGCGTCCTTCTTGTAGACGACGTGGACCACGACCGGGATCGTGATCAGCTGCCGCGTCACGCGTTGCGCGAGCCCGGACTGCACGCTCCGCGCGGTGAAGGACTCGATGCGGTTCTGGTTGTCGCGGAACGACGCGTACGTCTCCTGGAGGCGTTCGTGGACCTCCATCGAACCGCACAGCCGTCTGCGTCGTGGCATGGCCCTCTCCTTCCGAAGCGATCGGCGCGAACCAGTCAACGAGCGGTTCGCGGGCGGGTCAACGCGGCCGTTCCGCCTACGGCCGTCGCACCACGGAGCGTCGTGCGGCGATCAGACCGGTCGTGGTCCCGACGCGCCGGGGTCGAGCCACACGAGCTCGAACAGCCGCTCGTACCGAACCACGAGGTCGCCCGCCACCCACAGGTCGGCGGCCCAGCCGGACTCGAGGGCGGTGAAGCGCCACCGCACCGCGTCGAACGCGCCCACCGGCGTCTCGACGCGCTCCTCGCCGATCCGCTCGTAGCGCTGGCGGACGCGGCTGGGCTCGAGCGTGTACGGCGCGAGGTAGACCACGTCGATCTCGGCCGTTCCCGCCAGCCGCTGCACGCTGATCGCGTTGGTCGCCGGCGTGAACACGTCCAGATGCAGCTCGGGGCCGTACGGGATCTCGATCGGCGTTCGGTCGAGCCAGCCCGTCAGGGCGTCGGTCCCGGGCTCGAGCAGGACCTCGTGCTCGGGATTGCGGATGCGAACGCGGGCGATCCGCCACTCGGCGTCCACGGCCACGTCCATCGTCTCGTGGTGCGGCAGCGGGTCGGTGGTCTGGATCTCGGAGAAGTAGCGCCACCCCATCGGCCCGGGCGCGCACCGGAACTCCTCGGTGCCCACGGGTTCGCCGTCGTCCCCGATCACGGCGTACCGGCCGAACGGCATCGTCAGGACCGGCCTGCGGCCCCGGCGAGCCGGACGGCCTCGGCCACGCCCTCCGTCCAGGGATCGCCGTGTCCCGGTAGCACGACGTCGGCCGGCAGCGATGCCAGGGCGTCGAGCGATCGCATCGCCTGCTCGGAGTCCTGGTTGAGGCCGTCCGGCGCGATCTGCGGTCCGGTGCGCCCGGTGAGGGGATTGCGCGTGGACAGGACGTCCCCCGTGACGAGGGCCTTCCTGGCCTCGAAGAAGATCGCGGAGCTGCCTTCGGTGTGACCCGGCGCGTGGGCCACTCGCGGCCGGCCCGGCACGTCGAGCGTCTCGCCGTCCCCGAACGCGGAGACCTCGGCGATCGGCACGATCTTCAGCCCTTTCGTCCTCGCCAGCACGAACAACGTCCGGTACGCCTCCCACCGCAACAGGTACCGGCCGTACCCCGCCTCGTTCTTCGGTGTCGTGCCCTCGGTTGCGCGGTCGACGTCCCCGGCGTGGATGCGGACCGTCGCTCCCGCCTCGGACCTGGCCCGCTCGGCGAAGCCCGTGTGGTCGCTGTGCGCGTGCGTCAGCACGACGGTGTCGAGGTGGTCCAGCGAGCGGCCGATCGACGCGAGATGCCGCGCGAGCAGGCCCCAGTCGCCGGGCGACCCGGCGTCGACGATCGTCAGCCAGCCGCCGTCCTCGACGACGTAGAAGTTCACGACACCATTGGTGAGCCGGTGGATGCCTTCGGCGACGAGCACCCAGGCATGCTAGCCGCGGACCGACTCGATCCGATGGTCAGATCTGCGTGATGGTCGATCGTGCCGCGAGGGCCTCGGCGCGCGCGCGCTCCAGCTTCCCGGCCCCCGGGATCTCGGCGTTCGCGGTCGCGGCCCCGAGCGCCCGACGGATCGCGGCCGGCCATGGCTCGTCGCGCTCGAGCCCCACCACGAGACCCGCGAGGAAGGCGTCGCCGCTCCCGACGGGGTACCGACCCCGTTCGTACAGGACGCCCTCGTACACGGTCCCCTCCGGGTCGGCCACGACGACACCGTCGGCGCCCATCGTGACGATCCCGGCATGACCGCCGCCGCCGGCGAGCTCTCGGAGCTTGCCGGCGGCCTCCAACGCCTCGTCGCGCGTGGCGACCGAGATGTCGAGCAGCCCTGCCGCCTCGGCCGCGTTCACCTTCACGATGTCCGGCCCCGCGCCGATCGCGTGCCTGAGCGCCTCCCCCTCGGCGTCGAGCGCGACCCGGACGCCGGCCGCACGACCCTCTGCGATCAGGTCGCGGTATCCGTCGGCGGGGCCCCCTCGCGGGACCGAGCCGGAGATCGTCACCAGCCCCCGGCTCCGGAACTCCGCGGCCACGGCCTGCACGAGCTCGACCCACGACGCGGAGGGGATCTCGCCGCCGTGCTCGTAGAACTCCGTGAGCGATCGGTCGCTCCGGTCGGCGACCGACAACGACGACCGGCTCTCCCCGTGCGTCCACACGAAGGCACCGTCGATCCCCTCGGCCCGCAACGCCTCCTCGATCCACCGGCCCGCGTGCCCCCGCAGGATCCCCGTCGCGCGAACCGGCACCCCTAGGCTGTGCGCGGCGCGCGCCACGTTGAGCCCCTTCCCGCCCGGCACCTGCACGAAGCCGAGCGGCCGGTGGATGGCCCCCGGTACCAGCCGTTCGACCTCGAACAGTTTGTCGATCGACGGGTTCGCGGCGACACAGACGATCATCCGGGAACGATATCCAGTTCGGGGCCGGGTCCTGCGGCGCGGGTCGACGCCGCCGACCGAGGGGTGCCAGACTCGCCGTCGTGCGCAAGGTCACGATCATCGGCGCGGGCAGCGTCGAGTTCACCCGGGGCATCGTCGCGGACCTGTGCGGCTACGTGGAGCTGCACGGCTCGCTCGAGCTCGCGCTGCACGACATCGACCCCGAACGCCTCGGCTACGCGCAGCGCGCGGCGGCGCAGATCGTCGAGCGTTCGGATGCCGGCTACGCCGTGTCCGCTCATGCCGAGCGCGCCCCGGCGTTCGAGGGCGCCGACTACCTGATCAACGAGATCCAGGTCGGCGGCTACCGGGCCACGCTCACGGATTTCGAGGTGCCGAAGAAGTACGGCCTTCGACAGACGATCGGCGACACGATCGGCATCGGTGGGATCATGCGCGGCCTCCGAACGATCCCGGTGATGATCGAGATGGCCGACGAGATGGTCGAGCGGTGCCCGAACGGCCTCCTCCTCACGTACACGAACCCGATGGCGATGGTCCCGTGGGGCATCTGGTCGGGTTCGAGCCTGCCGGCGGAACGGGTCATCGGTGTCTGTCACAGCGTCCGGGACACGCACGAGTTCCTTGCCCGGACCGTCGGGGTCCCGCTCGAACGCGTGGAGTTCCGAACCGCAGGTCTCAATCACCAGTGCTTCGTGTATGTGTTCCGGGACCGAGAGACGGGGGAGGATCTGTATCCGGCGCTCCGGGGGATCGTCGACGCCGATCCCGAAGGTCTCGGACGGCGCGTCCGGGTGGAGCTGTTCAAGCGGTTCGGCTACTTCCCGACCGAGTCGTCCGAGCACAGCGCGGAGTACGTGCCCTGGTTCCTCCACCTCGAGGACCAGGTCGCACGGTTCCGGATCGAGGTGGACGAGTACCTGCGCCGCTCGGAGGACAATCTGGCCGAGTGGGAGGAGATCCAGCGTGCGCTCGACGCGGGCGAGACGCTGCCGATCGAAGCGAACGACGAGCTGGCCAGCCAGTTCATCCGGGCGCTCGAGACGGGCGCCGAGACCGAGTTGTACGGGAACGTGCGCAACGGAGGCCTGATCGACGGGCTCCCCGAAGACGCGTGCGTCGAGGTCGCAACGATCGCGGGTTCGGGTGTCCGGCCGACCAGGTTCGGAGCCCTGCCACCACAGTGCCTGGCCCTGAACCGGACGTTCGTCAACGTGGCGGAGCTGACGGTTCGAGCGGTGGTGGAGGGATCGCGAGAGCTGGTCTATCAAGCCGCGCTCATGGACCCGAACACGGGCGCCACCCTGCGGACGACCGATATCGTCGATATGGTGGACGACCTGATCGAGGCGCACGGCGACCTGATCCCCGAAGCGATCCGGCGCGCCTAGCGCGTCCGACCCTCACGCCACGGTCACCTCGACGCCGGCCTCGGTCAGCTCGCCGATCGCCGCCCAGCCGGCTCCCTCGTCGGTGACGAGCTCGTCGACCACCGTCAGGGGCGCGATCTGCGCGAACGCCACCCTCCCGATCTTGGAGCTGTCGGTCACGACGACGACGTGTCGAGCGCGATCGATCAGGGCGCGGTTCGTGTGCGCCTCGACCTCGTGATGCGTCGTGAGGCCCGCCTCGACCGAGATCCCGTCCACGCCGACGAAGGCCACGTCCAGGTTCAGGCGCTCCAGGGCCTGTTCGGCGACGGGCCCCACGAGCTCGTAGGACTCGGGCCGGGCGGTTCCCCCGGTCACGACCAGCTTCAGGTCGGCCCGGATCGCCAGCTCGCCGGCGATGTTGAGGGCATTCGTCACCACCGTGATCCCGTGGCGGTCCAGGATCGCGCGCGCCACCTCGGTCGTGGTCGTCCCGCCGGTGAGTCCGACCACGGCGCCGTCGGACACGCGGGTTGCGGCCTGGGCCGCGATCCGGAGCTTCTCCTTCTGGTGGCGGGCGCCCTTGTACCGGAGGGGGAGCTCGTAGGAGACGTCGTGGCCCACGGCGCCGCCGTGGGTTCGGGTGAGCAGGCGCTGGCGCTCGAGCAGCTGGAGGTCCCGCCGGACCGTGGCGGTCGAGACGCCGAGGCTCCCGGACAGCTCGGTCACGTCGACGACGCCGTCCGTGGCCAGGGATTCGAGGATCGCCGAGAGCCGTTCGGTCAGGCGCATGGCGCCGGGAGCATAACGCCTTTCTGCGCGGTCTTGGC
>Ga0114129_10001280_pt1 | contig 33573 bp, 28 predicted proteins | sample RhiMetdeltSRZDD1_FD_80071 | JGI IMG/M metagenome (GOLD analysis project Ga0114129, IMG submission 80071) | Populus rhizosphere microbial communities from Tennessee, USA - Rhizosphere MetaG P. deltoides SRZDD1 (version 2) (version 2) | ecosystem: Host-associated > Plants > Roots > Rhizosphere >...
GAGTAGATGAATACTCGGGAGACAATTCTGAGATTGCGCGACAAGGCAAATTCCGTTTACACGGATACTTTGCAGAGGACTTATTTCAGATCATTCGGTCATCAGGTCGATCAAAGGTTTGCCATCGTCAGTAACGCCCGAACGGGTTCAAATTATCTGCTGGACGGACTAAAAACCTCCCCCGCCATACGTATGTATCACGAGATCTTTGCCGGCCATAACCGTGAGATCGGAAAGGATTTTGACAGGATCCTTTCGACGGCTTATCAATATGAAAACAGGTCCACCCGGCTGGTCGGGTTCAAGGTCTTCTACAACCACCTGACCGATGAGGAATGGAAAAAGCTGACTGCGCTCGATGACTTAAAGATTATCCATCTAACGAGAAAAAACCGCCTCCGGACCGTCATATCCCTGGAAATTGCCTTCAAGACCGGTCAGTGGACAAAAGCAGGAAAATCCGGTAGCCCGAAAGACAAGCGCGTAACCCTCGACCCGCTCAAGCTTTTAAAACGATTGGAGCAAATCGAGGAAGGCGAACGCGCCACACGGGTACGTTTTTGTGATAGGCAAATCCTTGAGGTCGTCTACGAAGAACTAGTCAGATCGCCCAATGACGTTTTTGCGTCGGCCAGCGGGTATTTGGGCGTGGATGGGATTGATCCAGCCAAAATCAGATTGAAACGTCAAAACCCGGAGAGCCTGGCACAATTGATCATTAATTACGATGAGGTCGAGGCTGCGTTAAAGAATACCCGGTTTGCAGAGTACCTCGGCCACTGAGCTCTGTATGGACGGAACGAAACCCTTAATATCTGTATATCGATCTGCCAGCCGGGCCCTGGAAACGAGTAAAAGATGAACGTAACGAAAAGTGACCTGTTTTATGTGCTGATGAGTATCGTGATTGCCGCGATCGGGGTGGTTGCAGTCAATAACACGCATAGCAACATCGGCCTGTTTGGGCTCATGGGGCTAATTGCCATTGCTGTGGTCATGGCAATCATCATTCGGCCCAGCCTGGGGGCAAACATCCTTGTTTTTGCGATTTTCACGAATATCTCTGATCTGCTGACGAAACAGGGCTATCCCGGCATTATTAAACCGCTGGTCGCGGTCGTTGCGGTGGCCCTCCTGATTCGGTATATCTATGCCGGTCAGATACCGATCGGGCATTCGAAAACAGCAAAGGTGGAATACTGCCTCCTCGCTTACTATATGGTCGTCATCGCATCCTTTCTCGTGGCGTCGGATAAAGACCGGGCGATGACTGAGATAACCGATCTGGGGAAAGACATGGTCATCATCTACTGCATCCTGTTTGCGTTGCGGCATTCTCGAACCTGGAAGCACACCAACTGGTTAATTTTCTTCACCACCACTGCTCTTTGTTTGTTGAGTGTGTATCAACTTGTTACGAATAATTTCGAGCAAAACTTCTTTCGCCTTGCTTCGATCCAGATGGACCAGGCGCTCTCTACTTCCTCCACGCCTCGCGTCGGCGGACCGATCAATGCCCCGAATCTTTGGGCGCAGGTGCTTGTAGCGGTATCCACTCTGGTCGTGTTTCGAATCTTTCATGAAAAGCAGCCGGGTTTGAAATTGGTAGCGGTCTTGATGCTGGGAATAATGCTCTATATCGTTCTCAATACCTACAGCCGCGGCGCTTACCTTGTGATCGCGATCAATGCAGCTCTGCTCCTGTTCATGTTCAGGAAACGCTTCAATCCTATACTCCCCCTTGCGGGCGCGATCATTCTCGTTCTGGCAATTCCATTTTTACCGGTGACATATCGCGACCGTTTTACTTCGTTGTTTGTGGTGACCGCCGAGAACGGGATCTATCAGGATACGTCTCTGCGCGGACGCAGCAGTGAAATGCTGACTGGGCTTGCCATGTTTGCAGAACATCCCATTCTTGGCGTAGGGGCCGGAAATTATCCCGCCAATTATCAGCGCTATGCTCAGCTGATCGGGATTGAATTCAGAGCGGAAGCGCGTGATCCACATTCTCTGTATGTCCAGTTGCTGGCGGAAACGGGTATCCTGGGAACAGTGACATTTCTGGGGATGGCTTTCTTTCTGTTCGATGCCCTCAACAAGGCGTGTACTGCAATCGAAAAGTCGCCTCGCTTCGCGGACTGGCTGCCCTGGATCAGCTCCTACCGATTCGCGATATTATCCTACCTGGCGACCAGTATTTTCCTGCATAATGCGTATATTCGATACCTCTGGATCCTGATTGCGATGGCATTGACGGGCATTCAAATTACCTATAACCTGCTGAATCACGGAGAACGAGACGGGGCAGTTGAGGCGCGCTACTAATGACTTCCTCTTTATCAAACGTTGGTGACAATCGCGAGATTGCACATAAGACAGCCTGGGGGTTGTTCTGGAATTTTTCGGCATATTTTTTGGGGAAGATTGTCGTCTTAATCACCACGGCGATCCTGGCACGCCTGCTGGCGAAAAGTGATTTTGGTTTGATTGCAGTGGCTTTGGTCGCGATCAATTATCTTTCCGTCCTGAAAGATTTGGGATTGGGAGTTGCATTGATCCAGCGCAAGGGGGATGTGCAGGAAGCCGCGAATACGGTCTTCACAATTAACCTCTTCCTGGGGCTTGCGTTATCTGCTCTCGTGATCCCCCTGGCGCCATTTGTTGCAGCTTATTTCCACGACGCTCAAGTTGTTCCCGTTCTGCGCTGGATGGGAATATCTTTCATCATCAATGCCCTGGGATCGGTGCACACCAACTGGCTGGTGCGCGATCTCGACTACCGCCGCAAGCTGGTCCCTGAGTTGGGCGGCGCGCTGACGAAGGGTATCATTTCCATCGGGATGGCGTTTCTGGGATATGGCGTCTGGTCGCTGGTCTTTGGGCAAATTGCGGGAGCTATGGCGTCCCTTATTCTGGTCTGGATCATCCTTCCCTGGCGGCCGCGTTTCACCATCGACCGCAACGTCGCGGGATCCTCATGAAGTTTGGCGCTTCGGTGACCGTGATCGATATCATCACGCAGATCACCGATAATATCGATTATGTCATTGTCGGGCGTGTATTCGGGCTTGTCCCATTGAGCATTTATACGCTCGCCTATCGCCTGCCGGAGATGCTCCTGATCGGAAATCTTTGGGTTATGGGTGGTGTGGTTTTTCCAGCGTTCTCGAGCCTACAGGACAGGCCTGACGATTTGCGGCGCGGCTTCCTGGCTTCGGTCCGGGTGGTGGAGCTTTTCGCGGTGCCGATTTGCTTGGGATTGTTGATCGCTGCGGACCCGATCGTGCGCGTGGTCTTTGGCGATCAATGGCTGGAAGCGATCCCGGTGCTGCGCGTGCTGGCGATCTATGCCTGGGTCTACTCGCTTGGCTATCACGTAGGCGGGTTCTATAAAGCCATCGGGCGTCCGGACATTTTGCTGCGGCTCTCCATGTTGACTCTCGTCATTATCCTTCCCTGCCTGCTCATTGGGGCACGCTTTGGCCTTATTGGCGTGGCGACCGGTCACCTTGTGGCGGTGTTGATCCGGCGCATCATCAGCCTGGGCCTGGCAACGCGTCTTGTGAACGTCTCGCTCGCCGACATTCTTGGAGAATTGCGGTCCTCGTTGCTCGGTGCCATGGTCATGGGTCCCATTGTCCTTGCCGTTTCCTACCTGGCGACAGACCTGAATCCATTTCTGCAGTTGACCTTTATCGTCCTAGCAGGCGCATTGAGTTATTTGCTGGCTTTATGGGGGCTTGAAAGAGATAACCTGATGCGGCTCCTGCGCCTGGTCAAAATTCCCAGCGCATCTGTCTGAAATCCATGGAAGAGATTATCACAGCACAGCATCGTTACATCTTTGTGTGTGGGTTGCACCGAAGTGGCACCTCGGTATTGTTCCGTTCCCTGCGAGATCATCCCGAGGTCAGCGGGTTCCAGGGGACGGCATCGCCTGAAGATGAGGGAATGCATCTGCAATCGGTCTATCTGCCTTCCGGGCGCTATGGCGGAGCGGGCGCGTTTGGTTTCCATCCCGAAGCGCATCTGACCGAATCCTCGCCGCTTGTCACGGAGGCGAATCGCCAGAAACTAATATCCGAGTGGAGCCGGTATTGGGATTTGAGCAAAACCTATTTGCTGGAGAAGTCCCCGCCAAACATCATCCGGACCCGTTTCCTGCAGGCAATGTTCCCAAACTCATATTTCATTGTCATGCTGCGTCATCCACTGGCGGTTTCCTACGCCACCCAAAAATGGTATCGCAGATACAAGATCAACTGGCGCGGGTTCCCTCGTATTTTCGAGCACTGGCTGGTCTGTCATGAGATCTTTCGATCGGACCGAAAGCAGCTCAAAAATGTCTTTGTGGTAAAGTATGAAGAATTCGTGGCGGAACCTTACAGGTGGGTGAATGCTATGTATCGATTCCTGGAACTGAGCGATTTTTCGATGAGCCAAAAAATACTCTCAGGTGTCAATAACCGATATTTCAACCTGTGGCAAAAAAATCAGTTCGGCTTCTTCTCCGGGAGGATGAGCAGGAAGATCATCGAACGCTATGAGCAACGCGTCCGCTGCTTTGGCTACAGCCTCACAGACCTGGATTGGATCGGACCGATCGCCGAATAAACCATGGGATCTCAGCCACAACCTGTCACGTCCGCTCCGCCGCGGATTTTTCACTACAGCCTTGACTGGCGTTTTCTGCTTCCCGCGGCGGAGGCCCAAAAAACGTGCCTTCTGTTTGAAGAAAATGAGGATTTCCGCCAGACGTTGGAACAGGTGAGGCTTGGCGTTGCACAGCAGATTTCCTTTTCAGAGTTGCGGGATCGAAAAGACAAAAGCGTTCAGCTTTTGGCCATGCCCTTTGGTTTGCCAGCTGCCCGCGTGGGCCGAGGCCAACAGGATCGGGTCCAGTTCTACGTCTCCCTGCGGCGCCTCATCGACTCTGGCGGACATTTACTGGTCGGTTTTAATAACTCCCTGAATTTGCGCGCCAACAGCCGCAGCCTGTATCGGGCCTCGAGCCCTCGTAGCATGACCGATGAATTGCGTCAGGCTGGTTTTAGGTCTGCGAGAATCTATGGGGCGATGCCTAGCCTGCAGATCCCGGAATACATTTTTGACATCGATCCCCGCGCGATCCATTTTGCATTGCGCAATCGTTTTCGGCGCAAGCCAACAGTGTTGCATGCCTTACGCCTGTTGTCAGGCGCAATTGGATGGAAACGTATTTCAAATTTCCTGCCGTGCTATTTTGCCGTCGCGGCGGCGTGAGCCATGATGAAACCATTCCTGGATGAGCTTTCTGACATTGCTCTTTCCCTCTCCGAAGGAGGTCACAAACTCTTTGCTCCGCCTTTTCACTGGGTCTGTCTCGCGAATGGTGATGCCGATTTTCAAGACAACGTCATTTTCTTCGGCTTCGATGCTAGGCAGACCGATCCAGTGCTAGCTGCAAAAGTGCCACGCCTGGCTAAGAACGGCTGGATGCTGAAAACAGAATATGACCATCTGATGGATCTATGGAAATGTATGGGGGCCGCGGCTGTGAATTATGTGCCCCGGCCCTATGGATTTACTGCCCTACAGGATCGATCGGTCTTGATGATCTCCTACGTTCCAGGAGAAAGCCTGACGCGTTTATCACGCAAGTCATTCTGGGGAGATAGTGGACAGGTGGCGGAATTGGCACGGGAGGCGGCGCGCATGCTGCGCGATCTCAACCGGCAGACAGCACGCCCCATCGAGCACGCGCAGGATACGGCACTCGACCTGCAGAACAAGGCAGAAAAGTTTCGGACATTATTTAACCTCACTCGTGATGAAGACCTGGCGTTGTCTGAACTGGTCAGAAATGTGAATGAGAAATTGAAGACCGCACGGCAGGCAGTTCTTATCCAGGGTGACTTCTGGCATGGAAACATGATCCGCGACAAAAAACGCGGCAAGTTGATGTTTGTCGATTGGCAGTTCGCGCGCTGGTCGGTGGATGTGAGTATGGATGTCTATTTTTTTCTGCTGGCGGGCGCTCTCTCTGCAACGGGGAGCGGCCCTGTCGGGGAGCGTGCAAAAGAGGCCTTTCGGCTTTTGCGCGACTGGCGCAAGGACGTGATCCCGGAATACCTCGCTGGATATGGTCGGCCCGACGATTATGTGCTTCTGCCGCAGAAATCTGGGATGATGTTATGTTGTCTGGAAAAAGCGGTGCGATCCGCCCTGGAATTTGGCTACAGCCATCCAGATGATCTGCTGTGGCGATCTCTCTTTGCAGAGCTGTTGCAGTGGCCTGTTGAATAGTGAAGTATCCCATGGAGCAATACATCAATGCCTGCCCGGACCTATAAGATTGCTTACCTCATCGATGGCCTGAGCATGGGCGGCGCCGAGCGGCTGATGGTGCCGATTCTGAATTATCTCAGCCGCGCGCATTTTGAACCGTATGTCTGTGCCCTCCAATCCAAGGACGGCAATCCGATGGCAGCTGAGCTGCGCGCCTTGGGCGTCCCGGTCGAGTGCCTGGATATCAAACATCTGCGCGACCTGGACGCCATCCCGCGCCTGATCCGCTATCTCAAGAGAGTCGGGGCGGACCTTGTGCATACCCAGTTGGAAACTGCCAATATCCTGGGAAACATTTCAGCGAAAATCCTGGGACTGCCCAGTGTCTGTACCATTCACGTCATGCCTTCCCTGGATGTCAAGCCCAAGACGAAGCTGCACCAAAAGGTGGAATGGTTTGCCTTGCGTCATTTCTGCGACCGCGTGATCTCCGTCTCGGAGGAGGCGCGGCAATACCATATGCAGATCAGTGGCAGTTCTCCAAAACAGGTGACTACAGTCTATAACGGAATTGATCTGTCGGCGTTTCTGGATATGAACCATGCGATAGAGCGAGAGACCATCCGCCGCGAGCTGGAAATTCCACTCGACGCTACTGTCCTGACAACGGTGGCTGTCCTGCGCCCTCCCAAGGGAATCCAGTTCATGATCCGCGCCCTGCCAGCTGTCCTGGCCGCTCATCCAAATGCATATTATCTGATTGTTGGCAGTGGCTCTCATCGCGAGGCTCTGATCGAGGAAGTAGAGCGCGCCGGGGTACGCGAGCGAGTGATCTTCACGGGCCTGCGCAGGGATGTGACCCGGCTCCTGGCAGCGAGTGATGTATTCGTCCTCCCGACCCTGACGGAGGCGCTACCGACCGTGCTGGCAGAAGCCATGGCAGCCAAACTGCCCATCGTGGCAAGTCGCGTGGGAGGCATCCCGGAAATGATCACCGATGCCCAGAACGGAATCCTCGTTGAGCCGGGAGATGTAGATGGTTTAGCCCGCGCATGTATTCAATTACTCCATCACCCCGAACAGCGGTCTGCGATGGGTGCAGAGGGACTCAGGATCGTCAATCAAAAATTCAGCATTGAAGGGCAGGTCCATCAGCTGAAAGAAGTTTATCTCCGCCAGTTACACGCCTATGGAAAATCATAGACTTCGCCTTGTCCTTGTTGAGCCCAACGGAAGCGGTGGCCTGATTCATTACGCCTACCAGCTCTGCAGCGCGCTTGCCGATGAAGGCGTGGATGTGACTCTCCTCACCGGAAAGGAGTACGAGCTGGCAGGCCTGCCCCATAACTTCAAGGTGAATAACCTTCTGGATCTGTGGGGGCTGTTTGATCCACAGGCGAGTCAAAACGCCCATGCGAATGCCTGGGAGCGCCGGTGGTACAAGGTCCGTTGGACGGCACGGCGGGGGCAGCGCGCGCTGCGCCTCCTCTCTGCCTGGGTCAACCTGACGCGCACGGTTTCGGAGCTCAATCCGGATATCGTCCAGTTTTCCAAGATTCATTTTCCGTTCGAGGCGATCTTCCTGGCACAGATGCGCCGCCGCGGACTGACCCTGACACAGATCTGTCACGAGTTCGAACAGCGTGAGCACCAACGAGGTCTCTTGTCAACTTTTTCCGTGCGCGCCTATGCAGATATCTACCGGAACTTTTCGGCCATTTTCTTTCATGCCAGAGAGAACTGCGAGAAATTCCTGTCTCTCTACCCGTTCGTTCAAACCAAAAAGACACATATTATTCCCCATGGGAATTCCAGCTGGCTGCTCAAGCATTTTCCTCAGGCCCCGGCCCGGGACGCGCTCCGCCAGCGTTATGGGCTGAATCCTGGTCAGCCAGCTGTTTTGTTTTTTGGCTTGCTCGCACCCAGCAAAGGCATTCAGGACCTGGTGGAGGCGTTTGCTGTGGTGCGGCAGTCCAGCGATGCGAAACTGCTGATCGCCGGCTACCCCACAAAGCATTTCGATATGAAAGAATTGAACGAGCAAATCGCGACGGCGGGACTGGCGGAACATGTTGTCCTCGATACACGCTACATCCCGTTGGAAGAAGTGGGAGCGTTAATGGGACTGGCGACGGTCGCCGTCTATCCCTATCGCAGCAGCACGCAGAGCGGTGCGCTGCAGGTGGCGTACACCTTTGGACGTCCTGTCGTTGCCACAAATGTGGGCGGCCTGCCAGAGGCGGTGGAGCAGGGCAGGAGCGGTTTTTTGGTCCCGGCGCATGCCCCGCCGGAACTGGCAAAGGCAATCCTGAAACTTGTCGCCAATCAGGAACTGGCAAAGATCATGGGAGAGTATGCGCGACACTTATCGGAGACGCGCTTTAGCTGGCGCGCGGTGGCGCGGCAGATCGTCAAAGTGTATCAGGGACTTCTGGAAAAAGATTCAATTTGACCGGTAGCGGTTGATCGGACTCAGCATCATCGCATACTCCGCCAGCGAATGGCGGTATGAGATGAAGATCCGGCGGATGGCGTATGGATTGCGCTTCACTTCGCTCTGAGGGCTGGGTCCATTTCGCAAAGTGAAAGCGGCTCTGATGCCTGACTCCCCAACGATCTTCTCGATCTCCTCGTTCAGATCCGAAGCTTGCCCGTTTGGATAGGCAAATCCCAAGACGGGCACCCCAACTTCGGCCTCAATCCTGGACTTCGAGCCGATAATTTCCTCCCGGACTTGTTCAGAGGTGATACGCGTCAGGATGGGATGGTGTACGGTGTGCGCCCCGAACTCGATTCCGCCTTTTTGCATTTCCCGCACCTGATCCCAATTCATCATCAACTGTTGGAAGTATCCCGCAGGAATGGAGACTCCCAGCAATGCGGGCAGGCTCTCCACGTAGCTCTGCTTCTCAACCTGCGGCAGCGTCTTCATGGACTCGATCCAGTTCTTGCTGACCCGATCGCGCTCTGCCTGGTTCGCCCAATGCTTTACCTGTCCATCCGGAAAGGTCACCTGATCACTCCGGGTATGAGCAAAACAATACGCCGCCATGTCCCAGTAGAACGGTGCGTCGGCGCCGATGTGCCCGGTGGTCAGGAAGATCAATGCAGGGAAGTTGTATTTGCGCAGGAGCGGAAAGGCAGATGTGTAGTTATCGAGATACCCGTCATCGAAGGTGATCAGCGCTGCATGCGGGGGTAATTCTTTGTGACCATCCAGCCACTCGACAATATCCTTCAACGATACGACATGGAACCATTTCGCCAGGTAGTCAAGCTGGCGATCAAACTCCTGCGCCGTCGCACTGACATTGGGTTTAAACGAATCGAAGTCGCTCCGGTCCGGATCGTCGATGCGGTGGTAATTGACCACGGTCAATGAGCTTGCCCACAGGCTGCGTCCTGCACGGATCAAACCGGTTTCATAGGCGAGGTTCAGCACTTTGCGCTTGAAGGAGGAACGCGGCTTGGTTTCCCTCTGATTCGAATACATCTACTTTCCTCGCGCTTTGTGCTTGTGTCGTGCGAGAGCTTTTTCGTATGCTGCCCATGTCTCATTGACCTGGGATTCCGGGTTGAAGCGCTCCCGGACCCGCTGCTGCGCGCCTTGCCCCAGTCTTTGTGCATAATCTCGATCCCCTGCCAGCTTGACAAATCCCTGGGCAAACGCCGCAGGGTCCTGGACGGGCACGAGATGGGCATGCTGCTCGTGTGTGACCAGCTCCGGGATGCCTCCTGCGCAGGCAGCCAGAATGGGCCGGGCCAGTGCCGCTGCTTCGAGCAGCGCGATGGGTGTGCCTTCATACCGGGATGGCATGACAAAGATGTCGCTGGCTTTCAGGATGGACATCGCTTTCGAGCGGTCCTGATATCCCAGAAGACGAATTCGCTTTTCGAGTCCTGCAGCCCTGATTTGTGTCGATAGTTTCTCTTTATCTTCGCCTTCGCCGATGATCAGGCAATACAGGTCGGAAACCTGCGAAGCGATTCGCGCAAAGGCTTCGATCAGGATGTCGAATCCTTTTTGCGGGACCAACCGTCCGATCCCGGTGCAGAGGATCGCCTGAGGTGGCAGATCCCATTCTTTTTTCAATTCCGCACTGCTGCCTGGAACGGCGGAAATATCCAGGTCAATGGTGTTATAGATCAACTCGATCGCTTGTTCCGGGATGCCGGAACGAAGGAGCATCTGCCGGTCTTTTTCAGAGACAGTGATATACAAGTCCAGGCTCTGGTTGGTCAGTAATTCCAGCGAAGTGTACAACTTGCCCTTCATCAGCGTTGTGCTGTGCTCATGGGCATACCAACTGTTGAGCGTGGAAACCAGCGCTGTCCCGGTAAAGAGGGCGGCAAGGTTCGCCCAAAACTTGGACTGAATGTTCTGGCTGTCCAGCACGTTATATCGCTGCTCCCGGATCACCTTCATCAGCCGGAACAACAAGCGCGGGTCTGCTTTATGTCCGGCCACGGCATGGACCGTTAATCCCATCTGCATTGCCTGTTGGGTAATGACTCCCTTCTTCAAGCCGGCCAGGCCGATCGTCCCCGGTTGGGAACGTGTCATCAGGGAGAGAATGCGTGAATTGGAACCGCCGTAATACTTCGAGAGATCCAGGATGAGTACTTTAGGGGAGGCAGACATAGGATGGGTATACGTTATTAGGATTTCTGAGCGATCAGCGCCGGCTTGCCTGCTGCCAGAGGACGGACCGCCGTCCGGAGAGAAAATCTGCCAGCCCGGTAATCCCGGCAAAATTGGTGGCACATAAATAATAAGGGAGCATCAAAAGCTTGAGCAATTTCGATCGTTTGGAAAGCCTCTCAAACAGATACTTCCCTGCGATCGCAAGCCCATAAAATACCGCCTGAAGGAGCAGCGCACCGCCCAGGGCGATGGTCCAAAACGATGAAGATTCTGCATTGCGGCTGACCAGTACGAAAAGGATATTCGACAGCAGAGCGGCGATCATCAGGTGTGGAATTGCCAGCCGCAGGAACTTGTGCGAGATCACTTCAAATTGAAGCAGAGGCGGCAGGTAGGGCAGATAGTCCCGGCTCATGCTGATGATCTGGAACCGCCCCGTAATCAGCCGGCTGCGACGGTTTACCTCGTCACCCATGGACCGCGTCGGTCGCTCCCAGACGACTGCGTTCGGTTCCGAGATGACGCGAAAACCCTGGCGGATCGTCATCATCGCCAGATAAAAATCGTCCAGAATGACATGCGTCGGGATTGGCTGGAGGAGGGTTCGGCGCAGCGCCATGAAGTGCCCCGTTGCCGCCACCGTGGAATGGAGGTCGCTCTCGCTCTGGCGGATGCGCGCTTCGTAGCGCCAGTACACCCCGCTCGACTCGCCCGTCCCTTCGCCAGCGGAAACCATCTTCGTCTGCGCGATGACACAGCCCACGGTATCATCCCCAAAGTTAGCGACCAGCTCGCGCAGGGCCCCCGGGGTAGGCAGGATATCGGCGTCCGCAACCACAAAGATCTCCCCGGTTGCCAGCTGTAAAGCGCGATTCAATCCACCAACTTTTCCCGCTCTGGAAGTTGCCTCGCTTAGTTCAATTCCCTCCGTTGCATACTCCTTGACGATTTCTGCAGTGCGATCCGCAGAGGCATCGTCACAGACTAAGATTTGCAGTCGATCGCGAGGATAGTCCAAATGGAGCGTATTTTCCAGTTTCTCTTTGATGACCACCTCTTCATTGAACGTGGGGATCACCAGGGTCACTGAAGGCGTAATCGTCCTTTTGTTCACCGGGCGCCGAAAAAACTTCGCCATCAAGACGATCAGCACAGGGTATCCTATATAGATATACGCGAGCAGTAGAACTGAGAAGAGGAAAACTATTAACAAAAGGGGTGCAAGAAAAGTCATCATAATCAAGACCGTGGCAGATCCTGGAGGTTACAGGACCAGTATAAAATTGTAACATGAAGTATTCCGCTCAGATTTTTGCCGCATGGCCCGGCAATGTAGTCGAGATGTTGCGCCTGCTTCGCGTATCTCGACGCGGTCCGAGCCCTGCGCAGTGGTTGGCGGCCCATGGTCCCTGGCATTAATGTAAGTTTTCCCATGTATCTTTTTGTATAGTTGAACGTCTTGATGTTGATTATTAGAAATAAGGAGGGTCCCCGGAGGATCCTTTGGAAGCTCAAAGATCGTGGATTTCACAGTACCTCGCCCCGCAGTAGCCCATATAGGGCACTCAGCCTTTCATTCCACCCAATGGTATACTGATCAAAATTGAAAAGTGTTTGTAATGTATCCCCTGCTCGGATGGAGAATTTCTTATGGAGATGAGATTTTACCTGAGGATTATCAGGAGAGGTTGGTGGCTGATCCTAATTGCCGCGCTTGTCGCCGTCAACCTTTCCCTGGTGTATTCCTATTATTTAACAAAACCAACCTATGAAGCTGTTGCTCGTTTCATTGTCAGTCCTAATATCCAAAATATTGAAAGCAGGGATCTGATCAACAGCCTGGAAGCCCTGGATAAACGTTCCATTATTTCCACCTACGCGGAAGTTCTTAACAGCCGCGAGATCATCAACGGAACGATGAATTTTTTGGGGGCAGACCCAACACAATTTAACGGCTACAATTCCTTTGTGACGGTTCTGCCCGATGCGAACATCATACGATTCAGTGTAAGGGGCCCAGACCCTGAGGTGGCAGCCATACTGGCAAATTCGATTGGACAGAGGGCAATTGACTTTATTAGAGACCTCTATGTCATTTACAACATAGAATTCCTCGACCAAGCTGTTGTGCCCAGTGAACCCATAGAGCCCAAACCCATTCAGAATGCTGGCCTTGCGCTATTGGTGGGGACGGTTGGCGGCGTCGGTTTGGCAATTTTCCGGGACCAGTTATCCTCCACGCTCGACCGGTTGGGAGAGCGCAACAAGATTGAATACGAATCACTTGCTTATTCCCGTCCTTATTTTGAAAGAAGAATACGCCAGGAAATGAGCAGCCAGCCAGACAGCGTCCTGACCTTTGGGATCATCCATTTGAATGGGATTCAGGACTTTTATGATTCCCTGCCCCAGGCTTATATTAATAAGATCATGCGCCACGTGGCAGAAACGTTAAAGTACCAGCTACGCGGCAATGACATTGTGGGGCGCTGGTCGAACCTGCAGTTTGCGATCCTGTTGCCATCGACGGATGGAAATTCGGCAGAGGGTCGAATGATGCGGATCCGGGAGGTGCTGGACCAGCCATTTTCGTTGGATACAGATGATGAAACCGCAGTATTGATGGATCTCAGGATCGGGCTGGCAGACCGGCAGGGCGGCGAATCGCTGGCCTTAGTCATCGAGCAGGCCGAAAAAGCCCTCGATGTTGCCATGCAATCGGATGGAAAAGTCTATCTGTATAAGGTACGCCCATTCGGTTAGGCCCTCTAAAGCGCAGCTTTAGTGCTTAATGAAGGAAATACTGTGATGAAAATCAAATTCATAGCCATCTTGATTTTGCTCGGCTTGCTGTTCCAAAATCCAATGAATGTATCGGCGTGGACGCCCGATGCATCCATGCTCGGTAACCAAAATGCCTTCAGGCAGGTCGGAGAAAGCGAAGCCGTTGTGACTTTTGGGGAACTGGGATTTCAGGAGACCAGTCTGGTCAGTCCCTTCGACTCGACGAGAGTTCTCTTCAGCATTCCGGCGAACTGGCGGCTTGTGCCCAATGGAGAGGTTACGCTTGAGTATGAAGTGACACTGACCGGTGCTGACGCAGGACTCGTCGGCACGGAGCAGAACCCTTACGGCGGCTCGCTGGCTGTTACGTTCAACGATGAGTTGGTCAGCACCATCGCCCTGACTGACCTGGGCCCCCAGACCATGCAGCTTACACTTCCGCCCACCTCGCTGGATGCCGTGCGCCAGGACGGCCGTCACCAGTTGACGATCTCACTCAGTGCGCAATTCAGCTGTCTTTATAATATTCGGGCACTCGTTATCGTGAAACCGACCTCCAGCTTCAAGCTGCCCTTTGAAGTTTCCGCGCCGGTACTGGACCTTTCCCGTCTTCCGGCGCCGTTCCACCTGCGGGATGCCCTGCTTCCGGACAAGACTCTCGTCGTCGTGCCTGATGAACCAGATTCAAAGGAATTGCAGGCTGCCATAAATGTGATGTCCGGGTTTGGTTCGCTGGTCGGGGAAACCTTTGATTTTGGGATTACCCCCGCCGCCGAGCTCACCGAGACCGTCCTGGCTGATAGCAACCTGATCTTTGTAGGCAGACCGGAACAGTTCGCCCTGCTCGGGGATATCAGATTTCCGCTGGCTGTGGAAAATAAGAAGTTTGTCAATCTCCCCGCTGAGTCAGAAACCGATGGCGTGCTCGAAATGGCGGTTTCTCCATGGAATGAAAACAAGACCGTCCTGCTAGTAGGTGGGAATTCGACAGAGGCTGTGCTCAAGGCGGCGCAGGCGATCAGTTCGGGTAGGATCCTGATCTATGAAAACCCTGCCCTTGCCTATGTGGCAGATGTAAAGTTGCTTTCCCAGACGCTTCCCGTTGTGGAAGATTTTACACTCCAGAGCCTGGGCTATAAAACTGAGACGCTGAGCGGGATCGGTCTTAATAGCGTGCAATATCTGTTCAATGCCTCGAAGGAACAGCTCAATTCCAAAGACGGAACCATTGACCTGATTTATTATCACTCCGGACTGCTGGATTATGGACTCTCTTCCTTCAGCGTCGAGCTAAATAATCAGGTGATTGCCAGCTCTGTGTTTTCGAAGGAAACTGAACAGCTCACTACGATGCAGCTGAAGATCCCACCTGGGATACTGCGGTTTGGTGAAAATCGCCTGACCGTCAGCGCAAGGTTGTTTGCTGTCACCTCCTGTGATTCAACAGGTTTTTCCAATCCCTGGCTGACGATCTCCGATCAATCGAGCATTCATCTGCCCGCTACCACAGACCCGAGCACCATTAGCCCCTGGCTGCTGGATTTAAAGTTCTATCCTGATCTCTTCATGACCCACAGCGATCTCGGCGATGTCGCCTTTGTCTTACCGAAAGCAATCCCCTCCACATGGAAGATTGCCGGGCAGATGGCCTATCAATTGGGAAGGTCTGCCAACCCCTTGATCTCCAACCTGGAAGTGGTCTATGCGGACGAGGTGCCTCAACCCGTCCTGGCTGAAAAGTCCCTGATCGTCATTGGCAAATCAAGTACGGTTCCTTTCCTCTCTCAGATCAATGACCAGCTTCCGGCCCCGTTTGATTTCGAAAATGATACGGCCAGCGAAAGTCATATGCAGGTCGTCTATCGGATTCCCAGCGGGATGAGCGTGGGATATTTGCAGTTGATAAATTCCCCCTTCAGCATTGAGAAGCCGATCCTGGTGCTGGCTGGCAACAATGATGATGGACTGGTCATGGCTGGGAATGCACTGCTGCAAAACGAACTGCGCAGCCAGTTGACCGGGGTCTTTGCGGTCACCAATGGGACACAGGTTGCAACCGCAAATGCCTCTTCCACTTTTTCTGCGGTGGGAACGTTGGTTGCTCCGGGCCAGGCCGTGGTCACGACGCCTTTTCCAGTTTCCTCTTCAGCGCCCGCCACCCTTGACACACCTGGCTGGCTGCTCCCGGTTTTGATGGCCTCGGGGATCGCTGTCCTATTGATCATCGGGCTGGTGATTATCAGTGCCTTTGTCAGGAAGCGTGAAATGGCAACGCCACCCCTTAACCCTTCGAATAAATCCAATGGGAATTCCAATTCCGAGGGCGAGAAAAACGCCCCTCGCAAGTAGCGTGCTTTCTTCCTTAACAAGGCAAACTGGAGTATCGATCGATACTCCAGTTTTTCTTAGCGCTACAGCTCACAAATACTCTTCGGCGGCTTTCTCTAGCACTTCAAACCCGACCAGCAGATTTGTCCGCAGGGAGGCGGGGTCAACGGTTTCCCCTAGCTCGATCTGCCCGAGTATTTTTGTGAGAGCGCCTCGCACACCGCTGGCACGGTGTGCCCAGTAGGAATCGACCGAGATTCGCTCCAGTCGCGACAGTAACAAACGGATCAATCCCTCACTGGGCTCAGGGTATTTCATAGGATCAAACGGGCAAATACCACATTCTGAGATTGACGGTAAGATGCCCAGGGAGTAATTTTACTTGCATTTTGTCCACTTAACGGCAAAAACTAGCCACCTGAAAGTGTGTTTCAAAAGGGATTTGTTGGTCGGGCGTTGTCCTGACACTGTCGAAAGGTAGGCGGTTTTCTCCCGTCGTCCACTTGCACATGGCGCACACTCCCTGGCATCGCCCCTCACTGCATAGCGTCCCCGGAGCGAAGCGGAGTGGGAGGGCAGATGTGTCCCGGGCGCAAGTGCCGCGGAGTGCAGGTGTCGAGACCAATAGTAACCTGCAATTCAAGGCGTTTCGGGAAACTGGTGGTCGCGGTGTGACCCTCGAGCAACACTCGGGGCCACTCGACCGCAGGAGTCGGCTTGAAATCTGAACCTGTCCGCACTTCTTTCTGGAAGGGCGTAGGCCTGATGAGGCAACTCATCAATGGGGCCGTGGGGTATGGATGCGCAGCATGAGTTCCATTAGGTTTGGAGCGTAGATCACGGCCAATGCGCACAATGCCACCACGGCGATCACGAGGATTATGGTAATAGCTTTCTTGTTCATTTTATTCAGCTCCTAGCAATACCCCGCTTTACAAATAGACGAGTGCTTCGCGCACAGTCAGCCGGGCTGCCTGGGTCGCGGGCGCCAGAGTGGCCAGCGCGGCTCCAACGGTGACCGCCAGAATCCAGGTGACAATTCCCGGCGTCGACACTTCGAGCGGTATGGGCGTGCCAAGGAATAAATTGCCAAGACCTACACCCATAGCCCATGTGAGGGCGATGGCCGGAATGATTGCAACCACACAACTGACTACCGCTATAAAAACGCCCTCAAATACCACTAAGCGCCGTATTGTAGGATCAGACGCGCCAATCGCTTTCATCACTCCGAACTCGCGAGTACGTTCGATGACGTTGATGCTCATGGTCGAGCCCAGCCCGATCAAGCCGACGATGCCGATGGTCGATGCAATGAGCAAAATCACTCCCACCAGAATGATCGAATGTCCTTCCGTTGTCGCAACCACTGTATCAATTGTGCGTGGCTCCTGATGTTTTATACCGGCTTCAGTAAGCGCCTGGGCAGCTGCCTGCCCGATGATGACTCTCGCATCTTTATCACTTTGATCGGTTATGAGCCGGACGACATTCGCCTGATCCTGTCGACCGCTCGCGCGCGCAAACCCTTCCTGAGTGACACAGGGACAACTTCCGCCCGTCCCACTTGCTATCCCGATGACACGCCAGGTTGTTGGTCGGTCATCTACCGACAACTGAACTGTATCGCCGACCTTTACAGCCGGCAGTGATTGGCGAATGGATGGAGGTAGAACAACGCTGTCTATATCGTCTGGATTGAGCCAGCGACCTTCCGTCACCTGGGGCGGAATCAGCATGGAGGTCGATGCAGGAATGGCACTGAGACCCAATGATCCATGCCCCTGATCTGGGTACGTGCGCGTCACGTTGATTTCGCCCACATTCTGAATGCTCGTCGTAAGAATATTCCAGGCTTCGACGCGGCTGACACCAGAAACTTTCTTGACAACAGCTGTAAACTCGCTGGAAGGTGTCGGTTCATCCAGCCGTATCTCAACATCCCAGCGTTGCTCGTCAGAAATCAGAGATGGGATCGCCTGGAAGCCCGCCATCACATTTAACCCACTGACAAAAATCGCACCACCTGTCGCAAGTAATCCAACGGTCAGGAACAAGCGCGCCTGGCGGCGAAATAGATTGCGAAAGGCAAGCATGAGTTTCTGATCTGTGCCGCGCAGCCGACCTAACCAACTGAATAATCCGCTCGTGAGGCGATCCTGGCGCTCTGCGACGCCACGTTCGTCCAGGGCTTCGCGCACGGTTCGGAGGCTGGCTCGCATCAACGGAACGAACGCGATCAGAAGGGGCACGAAGATCCCTGCAAGAATGACCGTGCCAATAACCGTCCAAGAAATGCTCAAACTTGCGACGTCAATGTTTAAGGCGCTACTGAGCATCGCCTGAGCCAGAGTCCGACCCAGGAGCATCCCGGGAACAAGGGCCAAACCCGTGGCTGGGGCCGATACCAGCAACATCATGATCAGGTACAACTGCAAGATCCGGCTGGCACGGGCGCCAATGGCTTTCATCATACCGACCTGAGGTATCTGCTGTGTCAGCAGGCTATTGAACATGGTAGCGATCAGGATGGAGCTCAACAGGAGCGATAATAGGCCGAAGGCTGTTAGAGCGCTGAGTAATGTGTAGGATATTGCCTGATGCGGATGCTCATAGGGTGTTGGGACGGCCGCCTGTTTAATGGTGATGCCAGGCGTGTCTTTGATACGATTAATGAGACTAAGTGCAGTGCGCACGATCGTCTCACGGTCACGGCTCTGTACCTCCAGCCCAGGTTGGTCGGCAACGGTAATGATCAACTGATCCAGCGTTGGTGGTTTGCCCAGTAATGGCAGCGTGTCCGACCGAATATAAACAACTCCCGCTGTCTGACCCGCCAGGGCAAGGCTCTGATCATGCACAGAACCTGTGACGATCAACCGGACAGGCCTGCCATCGAAACCTATTACGTTCACTTTGTCGCCCACCTGCAGATTCAGGAAGGCAAGGGTCGAGCGCTCAACTAAAATTCCGTCGGGAGGTGGAGGCCATCCAGTCCCTCCTTCGATTTTGAATGTGGCAATTCGCATAGGATCGGAAGCCGCAGCCACGAAAAGCTGAAGGGATTTCAACCCACCGCTCTCTTTTTGGAGCTGGACGTTCGTTACCTGGCGCATCGTGGCGTCGATCACACCGGGTTCAGCTAATGCTGCGGCAATGAACTCATCTGTCCGATCAGGCATAATCCCCGGTTCCAGGCTGATCCGCGCGGAGGCGGGATTCGTACTCATGTATGCACTGGTTGTATTCGATAGCACCAGGGTGCGAGCGTAGAACATGCCGCTAAAGACGATCAGGCTGGCGCCAATGGCTAGAACCATCATAACCATCCTCTCCCAAGATGTTTGAATATCGCGGAGTAACTTTCTGAATAACAAGGGCGTCATGGCAGCCTCATTTATGAGCATCATCGGCGACGCAGCCATCGACGAGCGTCACCTGGCGATCCGTGTATTGGCTGATCTCACGCTCGTGAGTTACCACGATAATCGTACGTCCACCGGCGTTCAATTGAGCGAACAGTTCCAATATTGACTTTCTTGTCGCCTCGTCTAGGTTACCGGTCGGCTCATCTGCCATCAGAATCGGCGGATCGTTGGCCAGTGCTCGCGCGAGGGCGGCACGCTGTTGCTGACCACCCGAAAGCGTGGCAGGTAGCTTATGGGACTGATCTGCAATACCAACACGCTCCAGAAGTTCTACTGCCTTGGCGCTGCGTTCGGCCATTGGGATGACCTCCACAAATTCCATCGGCAGCATCACATTTTCGAGGATCGTCAGGGTCGGCAGCAATTGGAAGAACTGAAAGACCAGGCCAACTGTCCGGCCGCGCCATTCTGCCAGATACGATTCGCTCAGTGAATGCAGCTCAGTGCCTGCAACCGTGATCCTTCCACTGGTTGGCCGGTCGATGCCTGCTAGCAGATTCAATAATGTTGTTTTGCCGCTGCCGGATTTGCCGACCACTGCTACAAACTCTCCTGGGCTTACTTGGAGGTTTACACTTCGAAGAGCGGTGAAGGGTTGAGCGGCGGATTCGTAAGTCTTAACAACGTTGTGCAAGTTAATGAGGTAGTCATATCGAGGTTGTGAATCATGCGAGTTGGTCTGTTTCTGCGCCAAAGGTTGGGTTTGCATCATCTTCCTCTCATCACCGTTGAGATACTTCCTTAAAACCTAATCCAGAACTTTTTGTCCGTTATTGAACATTTTGTGCTGCTTCGTTATAATCAACTTACAAAGTAACGTCAACAACCAAATCATCAAATAATGTCCGTTTATGAACTGGAATGGCTAAATTGTACGGAAAGAGGTAAGGATATGCCCCAAAACACCCCAGATCGACGCGTGCAGAAGACCCGTAAACTCTTACAGGAGGCTTTGATCGAATTGGTCGCGGAAAAGGGTTATGAATCAGTCACGATTCAAGAGATATTGGATCAGGCGAATGTCGGACGTTCCACGTTTTACGCGCACTTCCAGGATAAAGATCAGCTGCTACACAGCATTCTTGATCGTCTTGATGAACTCTTTGAGCAGCACAAAGAACAACTATTGGATGCAACGAAAAACTCTGGGAGCGTTAACAACACCGATCGCCCACTCGTTTTATCGCCTACCCTCGGCTTGTTCCGGTTTGTCCAGCAACATCATCGTTTCTTCAAAGCTCTGTTGGGAAATCGAGGCTACGGTATCTTCGCCAAGCCTGTCTACGATCACGTATTTACTCATATACATGGATTATTCACGGGGTCCCTCCATAATGATATGTTAGACCATCTACACGAGCCTTTCAAAATGATGAAGGCACAGGAGAAATATAGCTCGCTCGAATCTGAAATTGCCGCTCACTACTTCGTAAGCGCATTAATGGGCGTCTTAGTGTGGTGGGTTGAAAAAGACATGCCTTGTACGGCAGAAGAGATGGATAAGCTTTTTCGACAGTTAGCCGTGCCAAGCTTCCAAAAAGACTTGATTACAGATCAAGGGACCTAATCCGCTGAGAAATTCCAGCTACACTGGTACTCATTGAGTCGTGCCTGTAGTACTTTAGAGCTGTTATTGGCCAGCAAACTGTGCACCTAACACCATGTTAAGCAAATCCAGGATTGTTTGATCGCCGCCGACGTAAAGTGCAATGATGCGACCAGTTTTATAGAAGTGCGGGGCATCCATCCAGGAGACCATCGAAGTACCAATCGAGCCACCGTCGGGCGCAACTTGAGAGGCCTCATTTTCCATAGCTTCAGCGCTTTCATATTCGAAGACCTGAACATCTGCTCCGTTGACCTTGATAATGTGCCCCTCTGGCAGGAAGAAATCCTGCGTACTTGAATCGCCGACTTCTACCGTTGCGCCGGCAGCCTTTAGTGCCGCAATCAGCGTAGCTTGATCTTCCACAACCGGAGACTCTGTTGACGCAATTGTTGGGGCAGCGGTGACACCGTTTCCACAACCAACAACTATCAATCCAAACATCAAAAGCAAAACTGGCAGGGCACGCGATTTCATGAAGCACCTCCAAACCGATTTAGGTATTTTTCACTTGCGTATTTTTCATTTTCATATGTTCCCGCGCAGTGTAGTTCGTTGAGAGTAATTCTTTGGAGGGGAATACTGCAAACAAAAACAGGCGACAGGACCTTTGGCCAATCGCCTGTTGTAGTCATGTTGGTCTTCTACTCAGCCCAGAAGACGAATGTAAAGACCTTATTGCCTTGTCCAAAGTCACGCACAAAGAGTGCGGAATGTCCATCGGCAGACTCCCGAACCTTCTCACCCCAGTTTTCCCGAGCATGCATATCAGCGTTCACGAAACCGGGAGGCGCATCTGCAGGAGCAGCCGCGCCGACTGTATTAAATCTATCTGTGTGAGAGTAGATAGATACGAGTTGGTTAAAGTCATGCTGGTTGGGATGTTCATTTGTCGGTGGACCGTCGGGATCACTCGTGTAATCCATACAGGTGCCTAAGTTTGGATTATTGAAGTTTTCATCCTGATGGTCAAGACCAAAGTCATGGGCAATCTCTTGGCACATCACTAGACGCCGCCATGCAGGCGTATTGTACTGTGCCTGGTTAAAGTACGTGTCATTCACTTTGGTCGTAGCTTGGACAATATGAGAACCGCGTGCCGTCCAAATTTGAGCTATCCCTAGCCAGCCCGTTGTGCCATAAGCAGCATTGCAGACTTCAATACGGCCACTGGTCGGTGCGCAGGTCGATCCACTCGTAGAGCCAGTTACCTTAGTAAGGTCCAGCACAGTGGATGGATTCCAATCACTGATGGCTTCATTCAGATAGGAATCCCAGCTTGAGTTAACATTATCACCCACTTTCAAGGTGAATGGATTCGAGGTGCGTGCCCAGTGATACTTTCCCCAAGAATGATTTGCACTTGCCGAGCCAGGAAAGGCGACAAGGGCCAGGACGAGCACAAGTAGGAACACGAAACGGAAAGATCCGATTTTGTTACGCATTACAAACTCTCCTCATGAAAACTAATACATAGAACGGAACGACTAAGGCTGGAAGAGATGAATTGTATATGCTCTTGCGCACCTCCTCTCACTTTTGTGAGCGAGACGTTCATGCCAAGACTACAAGGGTATTTGCAGAATTCTGTCCGATAGGGTCCATTATATTGGAAAGCATGACATTGTAAATAGGAAATTGCTAACTTGCATTTCTTTCCTCTACGAACTGAGGTCGGAGGCCAAAGGTTTCATATTGCTCTTCTTCGGATACCTGCTCAACTCACGAAACGGAGCACAATTCAAGACGGCGGCGTATCTCCGAGACGCGCCACCGATTGTTAACTCCCCACAGAAAGAATTTACGAAAGCACTCCTTGCTGGTGATTGGCTGCAGAAAGAGCTTGCAGAGCGCTATGGTTTTGATATGGTCTCCCAGGCTGACCCTTCCATCTGGGAATATCGGCAAAATTGCCTATTTTCGGCTCTCTTTTGCGGTAACATCGACTATAATTACAACCTAACTGAAGTTGCACCCATAGCTCAATTGGACAGAGCGTCTGTCTTCGGAACAGAAGGTTGGGAGTTCGAGCCTCTCTGGGTGCACTTTCAATTTAATTTCGCGCACCCGTTTGCTCCTAAACCAGCCGCGCTCCTGGGTAGTTATTCGCCTCTATGGCGAAATTCCAAAATAACTGGATCTGCTTCACCACACGTAGCGTAGGGATGGGTGAGAAGCTACCTCCAAAGATACTCCTCAAATTTCTCAGGGGAATCGCTCAATGTCTTTTTCGATACCGCATTTGCTGCAATGCCAGTGGACATATTTGCTCCTACGAGGTCTGCCTTCTCTGAGAGGGGTCTGTTACTCCATCCAATAAGCAACGAGGGTGGGGTCAACGCGTTGCGGGTAGATGGTCGAGCGGGCAGGTGCTTTTTTCACCCGCATCGAGACCCAGCCAGCGGGGAACCTGCGAATCTCGCCGCTTGACAATCGATTAGGGGAGGGGATAAAATAGTTTCAATACATAACTATTAGTAAAGTTAATTGTATGGAGGTCTAACTATGGCTTCATCTGAACGGTTGCGAGACCGGGCCATTGATCGTTTTTGGGAAACGGTGCCGCCACTCTGGAACACGGTGCGTTCCCATATTCGTGCGGCGGCAACGACAAACTTCGATATCACGGTGGAACAATTTCATATCCTGCGCTTTGTACGGAAGGGGTCAGAGTCTCTGAGTGACCTGGCGGCAGCGAAGAATATCAGCCGGCCCGCGATGAGTCAGGCCGTGGAGGTGCTGGTTAAGAAAGAACTGCTGACCCGTATCCAAAGCACGCAGGACCGTCGCTACGTGGAACTGGCACTCACAGAGGCAGGCAATCAATTGCTCGATACCGTTGTTCAGGATACGCGCGCCTGGATGAAGGAACGGATGCACAGGTTGACTTCTGCCGAACTGGAAACCATCGCCAAAGCGATGGAGGCAATGAAAAAAATGTTGGAGTAGATTTCTCGTTTTGAGGGAGGAATGTCTTGCGCTCTTCCTGATCGGGATACGCCGCGCGGAAGATGTTTCGACTTCCGCGAAAAGCACACCTCCGCTCAGCGAGGAAAAATACGAATTATGTCACATATCAAAAAACTCTTATATTTTGTCAAACCGTACTGGCGGCGGAGCCTGGTTTCGCTCCTGTTCCTGGTGCTGGTGATCGTCATCGACCTGACCATCCCACGCTTGATCCAGCGGGTAATCGACCAGGGTATTAACGGCAGAAACATGCAGGTCGTCATCAGCACTACCATTGTCATGCTGGTGATCTCTGCTTTGCAGGTCGTGTTTGCGCTGGCGAATAATCTCTTTTCGATCCAGGTGGGGGAGAGCGTGTCCAGGGATCTGCGGGAAGCCCTCTTCCGGAAGATCCAGTCTTTTACGTTTGGGAACCTGGACCATATCAATACAGGTCAACTGATGGTTCGTCTCTCGAGCGATACAACTGCATTTCAACGGATGGTACAGGTCTCTTTGCGTATAGGCACCAGGGCTCCGCTGCTAATGCTCGGAAGTCTGGTGCTGATGTTCGTCACCGATAGTCGCCTCGCATTGATGATCCTGCCGGTGTTGCTGGGGACGGTGGTCGTGATTATCTTCTTTGTCTCGCGTATGGGGCCGCTCTTTCTCACCGTCCAGAAGAAACTGGACAGGCTCAATACCGTTCTACAGGAAAATATCGCCGGTGTCAGATTGGTCAAGGCGTTCGTGCGGGCGGGGTATGAAGGTGAACGCTTCGGTGACGCGAATCAGGATTACACCGATCGCAACATCCGCGTCATGCGCTTTATGGCGACGCTCTCGCCCGCTATGAATATCTTCGTCAATCTCGGCATGGTCATCGTGATCTGGGTCGGCGGAATTCAGTCGACCGAAGGCGGTGTCTCGGTCGGGCAGATCGTGGCATTTATCAATTACCTGTATACGACCATGGGACCGTTGGGGATCATGGTCCTGCTGGCGAATGTCGTCGCCGCGGCGACCGCCTCGGCGGAGCGGATCAACGAAGTGTTGGATACCGTTCCCGAAGTGCAGGATTCTCCCAGCCCACGCGCGCTACCCGACGGACACGGGATCCGGGTCGCGTTCGAAGGCGTTGACTTTCACTATAACGGAACGGACGACGGGCTTGTGCTGAACGATGTGGACCTGGTTGCGGAACCCGGGCAGACGGTGGCGATCCTGGGGGCGACAGGTGCCGGCAAATCCTCCATCGTCAACCTGGTGCCGCGCTTCTACGATGTCGCCTCGGGCAGGATCACCTGGAACGGTGTGGACATCCGTGACTTGCGGCAGAGAGACTTGCTGGAGGAGGTGGGCATTGTACCGCAGGAGACGGTGTTGTTCTCGGGAACAGTGCGTGACAACATCCGTTATGGAAAGCCAGCGGCAACGGAAGAGGAAGTGATCGCCGCCGCGCAGGCAGCCCAGGCACACGACTTCATTATGAATTTGCCGAATGGTTACGATACGCGCGTGGAAGAACGTGGCGTCAATTTCTCGGGCGGACAGAAGCAGCGAATTGCGATTGCACGCGCGCTGCTACTCAAACCTTCGATCTTGATCCTGGACGACAGCACCAGCTCTGTAGATGTGGAGACGGAGACAAAGATCCAGGATGCAATGAAATCCTGGCTCAAGGATACGACAAGTTTTGTGGTGGCACAGCGCATTAGCACAGTCCTGCATGCGGATCAGATCCTGGTGGTAGACCAGGGCAAGCTTGTGGCACAGGGAATACACACTGAACTGATGCAGTCCAGTCCGGTGTATCAGGAAATCTATGCATCTCAGCTGGGTGAAGGCGTGAAGATCGAGGAGCAGGTATGACCAATCCCTCTCCTTCCGATCGCCAGACCACATCGAACATCCGGGCCGCCATGGGGCGCGGTCCTATGCAACCAGGCAAGATTGAGAAAGCAGGGGATGCGCGCCGGGCGTTGGTGCGCCTTGCGCTGTATCTGAGCCCCTATAAAGCCACTCTGGCGCTGGTGATGGTATTTGTGCTGGCGTATATCATGCTGGGATTGTTCGAGCCGTACCTCATCGGGCGGGCCATCGATGAATATATTTCGGCTCGCCAGATCGATGGGCTGGCGCCGCTGGCGCTTCTGCTCCTGATTGCCTATGTGCTCGACAATGCCTTTCAGGCCGCTTCCAGTTGGTTGATGGCGCGCCTGTCGCAGGATGCGTTGCGGCGTCTGCGCCATGACCTCTTCGAGCATTTGCAGAAGCTATCGATCCGATTCTTCGATAGCCACACGGCTGGCGAGCTCATGAGCCGCCTTACCAATGACATCGAAGCGATCAACCAGGCTGTTTCACAGAATGTGGTTTCGCTGGTGGCAAGTGTTCTGTCCCTGATCGGGATCCTGATCGCGATGTTCATATTGAATTCATGGCTGGCGCTCTCGGCGTTGGTAGTGGTGCCGATCATGTTCTGGTTCACGCAGTTCGTGGCGCGCTATACACGCCGGGGATTTCGCAACCTGCAAAAGGACCTCGGCGAGATCAACGGCGTGATGGAAGAATCCATTAGCGGTCAGCGCGTGGTCAAGGCATTCCGCCGGAGTGAGACCGCCCTCGAGCGCTTCCGCCTCAGCAATGAGAAGGTCTATACAGCCGGTGTGTATGCCAACACATATTCCCTCATGCTCATGCCCCTCACCTGGGTTCTCGGCAACTTCTTCGTCATCGTACTGGTAAGTCTCGGCGGCTACCTTGCCCTGCAGGGGCTTGCCAGCGTGGGGATGATCGCGACGTTTATTGCATATGCTCAGAACTTCATCCAGCCACTGCGCCAGCTCGCGAACATGTACAACTCGATCCAGGCCGCGCTCGCCGGCGCGGAACGCGTCTTCGAGATCATCGATACACCCGCCGAAGTGGACAACGCCGCGGACTCCCCGCTGCCGGTTCCGCTAAGAGGAGAGGTTCGCTTCAGCGACGTTTCCTTCGGCTATGTGCCCGGTCAACCCGTTATTAGGAACATGACGCTGGAGGCAAAAGCGGGACAAACGATTGCGCTGGTTGGTCCAACCGGCGCCGGAAAGACCACGATCATCAACCTGCTGACCCGCTTCTACGAGGTCAATGAGGGCAACATCACAATCGACGGGCGGGACATCCGCGGCGTCTCCAAGTCCGATTTGCGGCAGAGATTGGGGATTGTCTTGCAGGATACCTTCTTGTTCGCAGATACCGTCATGGAGAACATCCGCTACGGGCGCCTGGACGCCACGGACGAAGAATGTATCGAAGCCGCGAAACTGGCGGACGCCGATCACTTCATCCACCAGCTGCCGCAAGGATACGAGACCAGACTCTCGGAGCGTGCCAGCAACCTCAGCCAGGGTCAACGTCAGCTGCTCTCCATTGCTCGCGCCATCCTGGCGGACCCGGGCATCCTCATCCTGGACGAAGCTACCTCGAGCGTGGACACCCGCACCGAAGCGCGCATCCAGAAAGCCCTCCTGCGTCTCATGGAAGGACGTACCAGCTTCGTCATTGCTCACCGCTTGTCCACAATCCGCGATGCGGATAGGGTGATCGTCATCAAAGACGGTGAGATCGTGGAACAGGGAACACACCAGCAGCTGCTAGATGCGAAGGGATTTTTCCATCACCTGTATATGAGCCAGTTCAAGGGATTGGCGATTTAATGCTTTGCTAACTCGCAATATTTCGTGCATCGCACTACACAGGTGAACCTGCCCTGTGGAGGAAGGAGCGACGCACCCCTATCTAACAGTCAGGGCCAGCATGTTGCTGGCTCTGACTGTTTATCATGAGTACCACAGCGAGTCCACCTATGCCGGCAGGGGCTCCTTTTCGCCCACCGGAGAAACCTTTTCTTTGATCGTGATATTTTTGTCCTGCAATTCATCCAGGAACCAGTGATAGCTCTCTCCCAGGATGCATTCTTCGGGAGCGCGAACGCCTTTGAGGTCTGTCTTTCCCAGGGCGATCATCTTCGCGCCGATCGCCGCCGGGAAGCTCGTCACTCTTGCCATCGCCGAGAATTCCTGGTCGGGTCTCTCCCACATGAAATATTCCACCTGATGCGGAATGTTGTCCTTCCTGCCCGTCACGGTGTTGTACATGATACAGACATCGCCCTCTCCCTCCTGCGGGATCAGCAGAGGGTTGATGATGCTCAACAGGACTTTCCGGGGCGAGAGCCTGACGCCCTCACACTCCACCGGCTTCTCGTCGAATAGGCCGCATTCGATCAGCGTCCGGACGCCCTGATAGTGTCCCGGCCAGCGGACGGTCTTTTCGGCAAAGTATTGCAGCGCAGAGTGAGTGTAGATAAAACTGGGCATGCCCGGCGTTACGGCGCATTCGAGCTTTTCATGGACGCCGCACTCATCGAACTGGAACGACTCTTCATCGTGCAGCGCATGGACTTCAGTATACTTTCCGTCCTTCAAGATCAGGGTTTTGATGCTGTATTCGCGCAGGACATGCTCCAGGGACCAGGTCGTCATATAACGCAGGGGATGTCTTGCGCAGCAGTCGATATTTGGGATGCCTCCCACCCGGGCAACTGCTTTATCCGCCTGGTCCAGCAGGCTAATCCCATGGGCGGTTGTGATGTTGCTCAGCCCGGGAGCGAACCCCATACCATCCAGGATCAACACATCGTTTTGAAGAGCTTTCTCATGTAACGCCTCCCCGTATTCCGCGCTATCCTTGAATTCGGGCGGGATGACGAAGCCTTCGGTCTGATAGGTATCGGGTCTCCTGTGATACTCCTCCAGGATATCGACCAGGTCGAGCCGGGCTTCGATCGCCGCCTCCAGCACCTGATAGCTTAACTTGCGATTCGGCAGGGTGACGACTCCGACATCATACCCTTTCATCACTTCTTTGACTTCATCGATTCGACCGATGTCAAGCGGATGGATTTTGAATCTTCCGCTTTGATCGCCTCTTGTCAGGGACAACAGAACGCTTTCCTGGGTATCCGGTAATCCCAGGGTCTCCAGTTCAGGGTCGTTTGCGAAGTACGAAACAACTGCCCTACCCATCTTTCCTGCAGCACCGATTGCCAATACCTTCATCGTATCCTCCTTAGTGTTTATGATCTGGCCCTTCGATCCGAAGTACCAGCTGTGACCGATTGGGAAATGCTCCCTGCTGAGTTCGCTGTGAAATATGGTCAATTTTGTCTGTTGGATTCAACTTGCTATGCTTCCCCCAAAATCCCTGTGGGACCTCGTTATCCGTCGCGACTTGCGTGAGGTGATCTATAATGCCCATCATCGGATCTGTTAAGCGGACCAATGATTCACCGGCTTAACGCCGATTCCATTCTACTGCTAAGTAGATGTCGCTGAAAGTAACATCCGGCAGATGGACTTAAGATGGTATTCAGTTGTATCAAAGGCCCAGCTATGTTATCTCTGAAGGGAATTGCCGGAAAGAACACATTCAATTCAAGCGTTGGAGGGTCGTATGAGTGGAAGAACTGAGCAGGGAGCAAAATACAGAATTGCCTGGCTGCCAGGCGATGGGATTGGGGTGGATGTGCTGGATGCCACAAAAATTGTGCTTGACAAGTTAAACCTGGATGCCGAATACATTCACGGCGACATCGGCTGGGAGTTCTGGTGTGAGGAGGGGGATGCCCTCCCGGACCGGACTGTGAACCTGCTCAAAAACGTGGATGCCGCCATGTTTGGTGCCATTACATCTAAGCCGGTCAAGGCAGCAGAGCTGGAGTTGATCCCTGAGCTGCAGGGTAAGGGCCTGATCTACCGGTCGCCGATCGTGCGGATGCGGCAGATCTTCGACTTGTACGTCTGCCTGCGTCCGTGCAAGGCCTATCCCGGCAACCCCCTTAACTACAAGGATGATATCGACCTGGTCATCTTCCGTGAGAACACAGAGGATCTGTATTCGGGCGTGGAGTTCAACCCCGTCCCGGCTGAGCTGGCAGAGTTGCTGACCAGGTTGTCCAAGCCCTTCGGGGCCTTCAAGGATGTGCCGCTCAACGAGCTGGCGATCTCGAACAAGATCATTACCTGTCAGGGCTCTGAGCGTATTATCCGGGCGGCGTTCGAATTTGCTCGCCAGCATGGGCGCAAAAAGGTAACTGTGATTCACAAGGCGAACGTGGTGCGCGCCACCGAAGGGATGTTCCTGGACATCGCCAGACGAGTCCACGAAGATTTCCCTGAGATCGAGATGGACGATGCAAACGTGGATGCCATTTGTATGTGGTTGTTGAAGAATCCGAAGAATTATGATGTGATGGTGGCAACGAACATGTTCGGCGACATCATCTCAGACCTGGCTGCCCAGATGGTGGGCGGGCTGGGCTTTGGATGCTCAGGCAACATCGGCCAAAAGCTGGCAGTCTTCGAACCGAGCCATGGGTCGGCGCCGAAATACGCGGGCATATACAAAGTCAATCCGATCGCGACAATTCTCTCCGCCAAGATGATGCTCGACTGGCTGGGCGAGACCGAGATGGGCGCGGCACTTGAGAAGGCAACAGCGGAAGTTGTCAGGCAGGGCAGGGTCCGCACCTACGATATGGGTGGCTCCGACAGTACGCTCGAGATGGGCGAGGCGATTGCGGCACAGTTGTGAAGAAGACTCCTGTGCACAAGATCTTCATTCATGAGGTCGGCCCGCGGGATGGTCTGCAGGCGGAGAAAGCAATTGTCCCCTTTGATGAGAAGATCCGCTGGATCGAGGGAGTGTGCGTGGCCGGCGTGGATATCATCCAGCTGGGCTCATTTGTCCATCCGGACAAAGTGCATCAAATGGCCGATACCGACGCGCTGTTTCGGCATTCTGTCGCAAATAAACCAGCGAATGTAATTCTCTCCGGATTGGTTCTCAATGAAAAGGGATTGGAGCGCGGCTTTGCCTGTGGGGTGGAGATGTTCTGTATGGGCGTTTCCGCCAGCGAGGCACACAGCCGGAAGAATACGGGTATGGGCACAAGTGAAGCCCTCGAGCGCATCATCCCGATGGCGAAGCTGGCGATGACAGCCGGCAAAATGGTTCAGGCTTCGGTACAGTCAGCGTTTGGCTGTGGGTATGAAGGTCCGATTGCCGGGCAGAAAGTGCTTGACCTTGTGAAGGCTTATCTCGATGCAGGGATTCGCAACATCAGCCTGGCAGATACTGCCGGGCACGCGCAGCCGCAGCAGGTGGAGGAGCTATACGGTGCGATCCAGACCCTGGATCCGGAGGTCGAGCTGGCTTGCCACTTCCACAACACCTATGGTCTGGGCCTCGCGAATTGCTACGCGGCTCTCAGAAGCGGTGTGAGCTATTTCGAATCTGCATTTGGGGGACTGGGCGGCTGCCCGTTCACGAAGTTGCCCGCCGGGAACGTCCCCACCGAGGACCTGGTCCATACCCTGCAGCGCATGGGGCTGTGCAGGGACATCAAGCTTTCTGCCCTGCTCGAGGTTGCCCACCGGGTGAGCGCCTACTTTGGACGCGAGCTTCCTGGCTTGATCGTGAGATCAGGCTCCATCGTCGATTTCAAAGGATGACCAATATGAGATTACTGGAAGGGGTCCGCGTCCTCGATCTGACGAATGTGCTCTCGGGTCCGTTTGCTACTTTGCATCTTGCGCTGCTAGGTGCAGAAGTCATCAAGATCGAAAACCCCGAAGGCGGCGACCTGGCTCGTAAATTGGGCAATGTCCCGAGATACAACAAGCAACTTCTGGGTACGAGTTTTCTGGCCCAGAATGCCAACAAAAAATCCCTCACTCTGAATCTCAAAGCGGAAGAAGGCAAGGAAATCTTCTGCAAGCTGGCGCAGACTGCGGATGTGGTGGTGGAAAACTTCCGGCCGGGTGTGATGAGACGTCTCGGGTTCTCTTACGAAGAACTCTGCAAACTCAACCCGAGGATCATCTACTGTGCCATTTCCGGGTTTGGGCAGTGCGGACCGGACGCCTTCAAACCAGCCTACGATCAGATCATCCAGGGGCTATCAGGCGTGATGGCGATCAACGGCGATGAGCGGCTCAATCCGCTGCGCGCAGGATTCCCGGTCTGTGACACGGTCGGCGGCTTGAATGCCGCCTTTGCCATCATGGCTGCTCTATACTATCGCGCCCAGACCGGCGAAGGTCAATTTATCGACATCGCCTTGTTGGATTCGATCATGCCGCTGATGGGCTGGGTGGCTGCGAATCTGCTGATCGGTGGGCAGTCACCGACTCCCCTGGGCAATGACAACTTCACTGCGGCGCCCTCTGGCATGTTCAGAACGCGGGACGGTCATATCAACATCGCTGCCAACCAGCAGGAGCAATGGGAAAACCTGGCAGATGAATTAGGACTCCCCGAGCTGAAGACCGATCCGCGCTTCCAGGAACGTGATACGCGCAAAGCGAACCGCTGCCTGCTCACGCCACTGCTGGAAACGAAACTGACTCAGCAGACCACAGGCTATTGGGTGGAGGTGTTGAACGCCAAAGGCATCCCGTCGGGCGATGTGCTTAGTCTGGAATGTGCGCTCACCTCGGAGCAGGCGAAATATCGCCAGGTGCTGGCGGATGTGAAGCAGCCTCACATTGGAAACGTCAAAATCTTCAACCTGACAGCCAAGTTCTCCAGGACTCCCGGCAGGATCGAAACTCCACCTCCGTGCCTATCGGAGCACACGGAGGAGATTTTGATCGGGCTCGGATACACGGCGGAAGAACAAAGAGTGTTGAGAGAAAAAAAGATTGTATAAAGCAATCCGTTGGTCGAGTAGGGCGAAGCCCGTATCGAGGCCAACAGTAACCTGATAACAAAAGGTTTGATTCCACCCTCTGGTCTCGACACCTGCACTTGTGTGCGGTGCAAGGGTACGCCCTCCACCAGCAGCCGGGGCTACTTGACCAGCGCGATTAGTAGAAGGAGAAAACCCCGATGCCAATGACGATGGTTGAAAAAATCCTGGCGCAAGCCAGCGGGCGGGATACCGTCCGAGCAGGTGATGTGGTCGAGCCGCAGGTAGACCTGGCCATGTCACACGAGAACGCGGCTTTGGCCCTGAACCAGTTTCACGAGATCTACCAGGGCACAGGTCTGGAAGCCAGAGTCTGGGATCCCCGGAAGATCGCGATCATCTTCGATCATCGCGTCCCGGCCGAAAGCTCGAAGACCGCCACGAATCAAAAGAAGGTGCGCGAGTTCGTCAGCAGGCAGGGAATCACGAAGTTCCACGACATTCGCGGGGATGAAGGGGGAATCTGTCATCAGATCCTGCCTGAGAACGGTTACGTCCGCCCGGGGAGCGTTGTGGTCGGCACAGACAGTCACACCACGAGTCACGGCGCACTGGGAGCATTTGCCTTTGGCATCGGCGCGACGGAAATGGCATCTGTCTGGGCGCTGGGAAGCGTGTTGAACGTGGAAGCACCGGGGACGATCCAGGTGCTGGTGCATGGCAACTTCCCGCGCAACGTCTTGCCCAAGGACTTAATCCTTTACCTGATTGGCAAACTGACGGCAGAAGGCGCCAATTTCAAAGTCATCGAATTCGGTGGTGA
>Ga0114129_10001282_pt1 | contig 33495 bp, 35 predicted proteins | sample RhiMetdeltSRZDD1_FD_80071 | JGI IMG/M metagenome (GOLD analysis project Ga0114129, IMG submission 80071) | Populus rhizosphere microbial communities from Tennessee, USA - Rhizosphere MetaG P. deltoides SRZDD1 (version 2) (version 2) | ecosystem: Host-associated > Plants > Roots > Rhizosphere >...
GTTCTGGTTCGGCGGGTTTGACGGCGACCTGATGATCGGGTACATGCGTGGCACACTGACCCTGCCGCTGCTGACACCATAGGTCTGAAGCGACACGGCCGCTTCGGGGACCGATGTCAGGCGGCGCCCAGGACGGGAAGCTTCGTCACCCGTCTGAAGAGATCGGCGAGCTCTTGCTGGTGTGGTAAGCCCTCCAGGTCGACGCCTTGCGACGCTCGCAGGAAGTTGTAGCCCAGGATCTCGCCGTTCTTTCCACGATCGATGCCGCGCGTGTAGTACGGGCCACGGCTCACGTCTTCGGTATGGTCGATAGCGCCGTCTGGAACGTCGCCGATCTCGACCTGGGCAACGTCAGCCGCTGGATCGTAGAGCAGCATCATGGCTCGCTCCTCTCTATGACGACAACATTCAGCACAACGAGAGGCTCGATCGGTCGATCAGTGAACACGATGAGCCGACACCCCTCTCCCCAGCCGGTGTATTCGGTGATGCCATCCCGACGACGAATGACGCGCTCTGGATCTCTGACCACATCGTACACCGCCTGTTCGGTAAGGCCGGCCTTGCGCAGTCGTCGCCAAACCACTTCGGTGAAGCGGAGCTGCGGCATCATCGCGAATCACGTTCTCCATAGCCGAGGCATGGCGGCAGGGAGCCGAACCTGGGTCACCGGCACCCGTCGAAGCAGGCCGGCATGATACGGTCTGCGGAAAGCAGCACACGAATCGAGGGAGCATCCCGATGACCGCCACCGACATGCTTCAGGCGATCTCGGCGTACGTGGATGAGCACGCCGAGCCGATGCTCGAACAGTTGAAGACGCTGGTCAGGCAGCCCAGCATCAGCGCCCAGGACGTCGGCGTCAAAGAGTGCGCCGAGCTGCTGGCCCAGATGATGCGCGACGACGGCATCGAGACTCAGATCCTGCCGACGGCCGGCCAGCCGGTCATCGTCGGCAAGGGCGAGGCCGTCCCGGGCGCCCCGACCGTCCTGGTCTACGGCCACTACGACGTCCAGCCCGTCGATCCGTTGGAAGCGTGGCACTCGCCGCCCTTCGAGCCGACCATCCGCGACGGCCGGCTGTGGGGCCGCGGCACCGGCGACAACAAGGGGCAGCTCCTGGCGCAACTGCTCGCGTACCGGGCCTGGAAGACGGTGGCCGGCGCACCGCCGCTGAACGTCACCTTCATCTTCGAGGGCGAAGAGGAGAGCATGAGCCCCCACCTCGCCCAGTTCTGCCGCGAGAACCGCGAGCTGCTGGCCGCCGACGTGGTCTATACCTCGGACGGCCCGGTCCACGAGAGTGGGCGGTACCTGATCTCGCTTGGCGTGCGAGGTGTCCTGACGGTCGAGCTGGAGTCCAGAGGCGCCAACCGCGATTACCACTCCGGCCACGGCGGCAACCTGCTGCCCAACCCGGCCTGGGAGATGGTCCACCTGCTCGCGACGATGCGCGCCCCGGACGGCCGCATCCTGATCGAAGGCTTCTACGACGACGTGCGCCCCGTCGAGCCGCCCGAGCGCGCCGTCATGGACCAGCTGCCGCTGGACCTGCCGGACTACCTCGCCCGGAACGAGATCACGGGGCTGATCGCCCACCCGGCCGACAACTTCTTCGAGCGGTTCATGTTCCACCCGACCCTGAACGTCGCCGGGTTCACCTCGGGGTACGGCGGCCAGGGCACCAAGACGATCATCCCCTCGAAGGCGATCGTCAAGATCGACATGCGGCTGGTGGTGGACCAGTCCGCCGACGACATCTGGGAGAAGTTCCAGCAGCACGTCGCGAAGCACGCCCCGACCATCATCGCCAGACGCCTCGGGTCGATGGAGCCATCGCGGACGCCCGTCGCCGAGCCGTACGTCCAGGTCATCGCCAAGGCCGTGGAGCGCGCGACTGGCGAGCGGCCGTACATCTCGCCATCGTCTGGCGGCAGCCTGCCGGACTACGCGTTCACCCGCGATCTCGGCCTGCCGCTGGTGAAGGTGCCGTACGCCAACGTGGACGAGGCGAACCACGCCCCAAACGAGAACATGGAGCTCACCAAGTTCTACGATGGCATCCGGATCTCCGCCCACGTCTACGAGGCGCTCGCCGCGGGCAAGCCGTCGTGAAATAGACCCTCTGGGAGCGCGGCCATCCTGGCCGCTTCCGTTCGAGGCTCCCTCCCGGTGCTTGCTGACAACCGGCCTGTCTGGGGCGTCGAACCGGGGCGGCCAGGATGGCAGCGCTCCCAGGGGGCTACGTGGCTGGGACGGCCTCCGCGCGCCGGGCCTGACGCAGGGCATGGGCCGCCTCGTCGGCGATCCGGGCCTCCAGCGTCTCGCCGATGCCCGGCAAGGCCCGCAGCCGGTGGTCGTGGGCTGCCCGCTCGACGTCGGCCACGTTGCTGATCCCCAGGTGCTCCTGGATCAGGCGTGCCCGGACCGGGCCGATGCTCGGGATCTCCAGCAGCTCCGGCGCCTCGGGCGCGATCTCGCGCTCCAGCTCCTCGACGTAGCTGGAGCGGCCGGTCTCCAGGAACTCCGCGATCTTCTCGCAGATTGAGCGTCCGACGCCCCGGATCTCCTCCAGTTGGCCGCGCCGATACAGCACCTCGACGTCGTCGGCGATGCCCGCGATGTTCCGCGCCGCGTCGCTGTACGCGCCGATCCGATACGGATCGTCATGCTTCAGCGTCAGCAGCCGGGCGATGTTCTCCAAAAACGCTGCTACGTCCTCATTCTTCCTTGCCATGACCCACCCTCATGCTCCGGCCCGCTCTCGTTTCGGCCCAGCGCAAGACAGGCAAGAGATATGCCCCATCGACCGGCACGTGGCGTGCGACGCCATTCACGGACACCAACACAGGAGGCTGCCAGCCATGTCCACACCTGGCGAGCACGAGCCGTTCGAGCACGGCGACGTTCAGCATGAGCCCTCGGAGCTGGTCAAGGGCGTCGGCACGAACGCCCGAGACGTCGGCGTCTCAACCCGCCACGCCGTTGGTCACAATGGGAGCGAGGAGGGCGAGATCGACGTGCCGCGCACGGTCCCCGGCCGCCCCACCGTCCCGCGCGGCACCGAGCGCTCGGACGACGGCGCCCCGACCGCCGTCGAGAACTTCGCACCCCGCGAAGCGACCCCGCCAACCGTCCTCCCTTGACCCCTGGCTCCCTCTCCCCGTGGGAGAGGGTTGGGGTGAGGGTCACTCCGTCAATACCGTCAAGGTTTTGAGGTTTCGAGGGTTTTGATCAAGGAGAGTATGCCCACACACGCCCCGGGCGATCCGGAATACCCGCGACCTGCCCGGCGTTGCCACGCTTCAGAGCGATCTTCGGACTCGTGCCCGAGGGAGGTAGATCGTGGGAGTAACCAGAGAGCGTTTCGACCAGGGCCTGACCTACGAGCAGTGGAAGGCTCAGATGACCCGCAACCGAGAGCGGCATGACGCCAACGAGACGGGACTCCCCCTCAGCGAGGCCGACCTCGAGCCGTTCAAAAGCCTGCCGAAGAAGGTCAACGTCCTGATGCTCGCCGAGGACTGGTGCGGCGACGTCATCGCCAACACGCCGATCGTCGGCAGGATCGCCTCCGAAGTCGACACCCTTAATCTCAAGGTCTTCCTGCGCGACCAGAACGAAGACCTGATGAACCAGTTCCTCAAGGACGGCAAGTACAAGTCGATCCCGGCGGTCGTCTTCTTCGACGACGACTTCAACGAGCTGGGGCGCTGGATCGAGCGGCCGGAGAGCGTGACGAAGCTGCGCGAGGAGAAGCGCCAGGCGCTCTACCGCGACAACCCCGAGTTCGGCTCGCCGAGCGACCCGCCGGACAAGCTGCCCGAGGACGCCCGGATCAAGCTGACCCAGGCCATCGCCCAGATGCGCGAGGAGACCAAGCCGTTCGCGGACAAAGAAGTGGTCCGGGAGCTGGGCGAGATCGCGAAGGGCATCGCCGCGAAAGGGTAGACCCCCTCCCCCGGCCCCTCCCCCTGCGAGGGGGAGGGGAGCAATCCCGTGAGGTAGCGATGGCGAAGAAGCCGGTCAAGGTGACCATCACCTACTGCGCCGAGTGCGGCTACGAGCCCCAGACACTCGAGCTCACCAACGTACTGATGCGCACCTTCGCGCACGACCTCTCGTCGATCGAGCTGATCCCCTGGTACCAGGGCTCGTTCGACGTCTCGATCGGCGGCGAGCTGGTCCACTCGATGTACCGCGACGGCGGCTTCCCCGAGCACCAGACCGTGGTCGACGCCGTCCGCGCCCAGCTCGCGCAGGCGGAGTAACGAGGGACGCGAGAGTCGGCTAACGCTGGGGCGGATGCCAGCCGACTGCAACCCAGTGGCGTCTGACCAGGACGGCGATGACGTTGTTGAGCTGCAAAGCGACAACGGTCGCGCGTCCAGCAGCCGTGCGCCCGATGATCCGTGTGCCGTCGTCGCTCCACCCAAAGTGCCTGGGCCATCGATGGCGGCGTGGGTTGAACAATGGTACGCGCTGGCCGGTCAGTGGGTCAGTCGCGCGGGTCTGAGTCGCCTTGTAGTTGTTGCACAGGCGACAGGCGAGCCAGAGGTTCTCCTCGTCGTCGGTCCCGCCGGCGGCCCTCGGGATGATGTGCTCGATTTCGAGCGGACCCAGAACGTACTGCTGAGGGCTCAGACAGTATCCGCAGCGATCACCGGCAGCGGCCCGAACCTTCGCCCGTAGAGCCCGTGATATCCGCCCAGGACTCACGACTCCAGTGGGGCTCGCAGGCCGCGGCGTACCGCTTCGCTGAGCGCCTCGGCCTTCCGCAGCAATCCCTCCTGGTACCGTTGCATCAACATCTGAAGCTCGATTCGCTCTGCCTCAGAAACGCCCTGTGCCTGCTGCCGATCGAGCAGCGTGCTGAGTCGCTTGTCCTGGCTGGGTGGCAACTGGAGCTCAGCTAGCTCGACAATCTCACGATCCGAGAGGCCAGCCATAGGGCTGGCTTCCGGGCCGGGGCCGTCAAGCGATGGCAGCGAGAGCGTGATCGCGTCGGCCAGCACCTCACTGACCTCGCGCCTGGAGAGACGCGCGAGGCTCTCCGCCCGGCGGTACACCTCATCGGGCAGGTCGACAACCACTTGCCTGCTCATCGCTCTGCCTGCCTCCATGCTGTTCAACGGCATCTCGTGCTGGCTGCTCGACCATTCGGTGACGCGAGGAGTATCGCGTCCTTGCAGGCCGATCGGCCAGATCCAGCGTCCGCTACAGCGATGCGGCTGCTGAATTGATTGTGCAGACTCGGCCGGCTATGATCCCGGTGCGCGCCAGGCTCGGCGAGCGCGACACGGGCCGCGCAGGCGCGCTGCCAACTTCAGCTCCCATCTGGGCGCAATGCTCGCTTCCAGATGTGGCCACGATGGAGGGTGCATGGCCGCTGGTGACAGGATCCGGGTGCACAACCCGATGGGCTTTCCGCCGAAGGTCACCCACAAGCCGTTAGCGCCGCGTCTCAACACGCTCGACGGCAAGACGGTGTACCTGGTCGATTGTCGCTTCGACGATTCTGACATCTTCTTGAAGCAGATGCAGGCGTGGTTCTCCGAGAACATGCCCGGCGTCAAGACGGTGTTCAAGCCGATCAACAGCGTCTACACCAAGGACGACCCGGCCACCTGGGAAGAGATCAAAGAGAACGGAGATGCCGCCGTCGTCGGCGTCGGTCATTGAAGCACCTGTGCGCCGGCAGTTGCCGTGCACGCAATGAGCATCGACGGGAAGTACGCGGTACCGACCGTCGCCGTCCACACGGACATCTTCTACCCCGTAACCCAGAGCGTCGTTCGGATGAACGGCATGCCGCGCATGCGGCAGGCGTACGTCCCGCAGCCGATCATGGGCAAGACGCCCCAGCAGCTTCGGGCGTACATCGACGGCCCGGACATGAAGACCGGCCGGCCGTTCATGCAGGAGGTCATTGAGGGGCTGACCCGCCCGCTCGATTCCCAGGACCTCCGCGATAGCTCGTTCGATCGGTCCACCCCGCGCTTCCTCGAAGTCGATACCGAAGAGAACCTGCAGGCGATGTTCGAGGAGAACAACTGGACCGACTTCCTGCCGATCGTCCTCCCGACAGAGGAGCGCGTCGAGGCGATGCTGAAGAACACCAGCCACGCCCGCGACGAGATCATCGGCCGGATGCGCCCGACGAACTTCCGCGAGTACTGGGCGTACGACGTCGAGAAGGTCGCCGTCAACGCCGTGATGGCCGGAGCGCGGCCGGAGTACTTCCCGGCGATCCTGGCGATGGCCGCGTCTGGCGTCAGCGCCAGGGGCAGCACCACCAGCTCAGCCGCGGCGATGTGCGTCGTCAACGGCCCGATCCGCCACGAGCTCCAGATGAACAGCGGCACCGGGGCGATGGGGCCGTACAACCACGCCAACGCCACCATCGGACGGGCCTGGGGGCTGCTCTCGACCAACCTCCAGGGCGGGTCCACGCCGGGCCTGACCTACCTCGGATCGCAGGGCAACAACTACGCCTACACCAGCATCACATTCGCCGAGAACGAGGAGCGGAGCCCCTGGGAGCCGTTCCACGTCCAGCACGGCTTCAAGCCGGATCAAAGCACCGTCAGCCTGTTCGGGGGTGCTCGGGCGACCTCGTTCACGCTCGGCCTGCGCGAGAATTACTGGGAGAAGCACGTCCTCAACCTGGTGCGCGGCTTCGACCCGCACACCGAGCTGGTCTTCGTGCTCGACCCGATCACCGCCCGCCAGTTCGTCGACCGTGGCAGCTTTGACACCAAAGAGAAGCTGATCGAGTGGGTCCACAGGAACGCCACGATGGAGGCGGCGGAGTACTGGGACTACCAGCTCATCCAGAACTACATCTACCCCCGGGCGACGTACGGCGAGGAGCCGTTCGCGTCCAGGCTGGCCGTCCCATCTGAAGAGATGCTCCCAATGTTCCTGGAGGACGAGATCCACGTCACCGTGGTCGGCGGGGAGACGAACGGCTACTGGCGGATCTTCGCCGCCGGCTACCGTGGCACCTTCAACGTCGACGAGTGGCGATAGAACGCGCGCCAACATCGTAGGGGCAGAATCACGAATGCCTGACTACGACATCGTCATCGTGGGCGGCGGGCTGGCGGCGCTGACCGCCGGCCTGTTCGCCGCGAGAGCCGGGCGCCCGACGCTCGTGCTGGAGCCGGCCGTGCCCGGGGGTCACCTCGTCAACATCACGAAGATCGAGGACTTCCCGGGGTTCCCGGACGGCGTCTCCGGCTACGAGCTCGGCCCGAACACCCAGCTGCAGGCGATGAACCACGGCGCCGAGTTCGCGATGGCTGAGGTCCAGGCCTTAGCTCGGGCGGACAGCGACCCGTCCGGCGACTGGATGGTCACGACCACGGACGGCGAGCACCGGGCCGGCGCCGTGATCGTCGCGTCCGGCTCACACGCTCGATCACTGGGCGTGCCCGGCGAGGACCGCCTCGTCGGACGAGGGGTCAGCCACTGCGCGAGCTGCGACGGCCCGCTCTTTCGTGGCCAGACAGTCGGCGTGGCCGGCGGCGGCGACTCGGCACTCCAGGAGGCGCTGACCCTCGCCGAGCACGTCGGCAAGGTCATCATCTTCCAGCGCGGCGAGGCGTTCGCCGCCCAGCAGACCTACCAGCAGCGCGTCCTCGACGAGCGCAAGATCGAGGTCTGCTACTCCACCGAGGTCCGCGAGATCCTCGGAGAGGGTGAGGTGACCGGCGTCCGGGTCCACGACCTGGCCGCTGGCGCCGAGCGCACCGTCGAGCTGGTCGGGCTGTTCGTCTACGTCGGTCTGGTGCCGAACAGCGGCTTCCTCGCAGGGCTGCTCGCACTCGACGAGGACGGTCGCGTCCCGACCGACATCTGGATGCGCACCGACCTGCCCGGCCTGTTCGCCGCCGGCGACGTCCGGCAAAACTCGGCGTCCCAGGCGATCACGGCGGCCGGGGACGGCGCCACGGCCGCCATCGCGGCGGATCGTTACCTGCGAGCTCGTGGGGGCACGAGCAGGTAGCTTCTGCCAGAAGCTCAGCGCGCGGAGGAGTGAGGATCGAGAGCTAGCGACTGCTCCAGGCTCTTGAGGAGGGGTCATTGACGGCACGTGCGTACGTCCGCGCGGGGAGGAAGCCATGGAGCGTTCTCCGGACGCGACGCGTATCAGCCGACGACGGCTCATTGGATTGGTGGCGGGCGGCGTTGCCCTGATGGGCCTGACCGCCTGTCTGCGGCGCGACGTGTCGCAAGGCGCGACCGACGCCAGCAAGCCAGCGGCGCCGCCGCCCGCCCAGCCGACCACCGCGCCGGCCGCCCAGGCCCCGGCCTCCAAGCCGGCCGAAGCACCGAAGCCCGCCGACAGCACGGCGCCCAAACCCGCGGCCGGTCAGCCGAAGCGTGGTGGCACCATCACCGCCCTGATGCAGAACGACTGGCTCACGTTCGACGTCGCGCTCAACACTGCCTCCGAGTCCACTCACTTCATGGTTTTCGACCCGCTCGTCCTCTACGAGCGGAACGACAATGGTCAGTGGGAGTACGTGCCGGGTCTCGCCGAGAAGTGGGAACTGAAGGACAAGGAGGCGACCTTCTGGCTCCGCAAGGGCGTCAAGTTCCACGACGGCAGCGACTTCAACGCTGAGGTCATGGCCTGGAACATCCAGCGCTGGATCAACGAGCCGAAGTCGGTCGCCAAAGGCTCGCTCGGCGGTATCGACTGGAAGAACCCGACGACAATCGTCGATCCGCACACCCTGAAGTTGAACCTGACCGGCCCGACGCCCGGCCTGCTCCAACAGTTCAACGACCCGAACACCTACCCGATGTCGAAGGCCGCCTTCGAGAAGATGGGCGCCGAAGCGGCCGGCGCACAACCCGTCGGGACCGGGCCGTTCAAGTTCGTCGAGTGGAAGAAGAACTCCCACGTCACCATCGCCCGCAACGAGAACTACTGGATGAAGGACGCCGCCGGGGAACAGCTCCCGTACCTGGACGGCATCACCTACCGGCTGATCATCGACGACTCGGTCCGGATGCTGGAGATGAAGGCCGGTACGGCCGACTTCACCGAGCTGATCCAGGGCAAGGACGTGGCGGACGCCAAAGCCGACCCGAAGCTGAGCTACCTCCAGGCGGACTGGTACGGCAACGCCTACCGTTTGATCTTCGACGCCTCCGGCGGCAAGTTCTACAACAACGTCAAGCTTCGCCAGGCTGCCCTCTACGCCGTGGACCACGAGGCGCTGGCGAAGGCGCTCGGGGCCGGCATCGGGCGGGCCGAGAAGTACTTCCCGCGCCCGGGATCGCTCGGCTACGACGAGAGCCTGCCGTACTACTGGTACGATCCGGCCAAGGCGAAGCAACTCATGGCCGAGGCCGGCTACCCGAACGGCATCGACGTCGAGTTCCTGGTGATCGCCCGCGAGGTCGACAAGCTCCAGGCCGAGATGCTCAAGTCGATGTGGGACGCCATCGGCCTCCGGACGACGGTCACGTCGATGGAGCGGGTCGCCCTGAACCAGCGGCTGCTCACGGGCGGTGCCCCGTATGACGTGACGACGACGCGCGGCGGCAGCGCGGTCGGCGACCCGGACGACGAGTACCGGGCGCACTTCTGGTCGAACGGCAACTTCGCCAAGGCGCGCCTGAAAGACCCGGAGATCGACCAGGCGATCGACGCGGCATCCAACACCTACGACACCGCCGTGCGCGCCGAACGGTACAAGGCGCTCCAGAAAATGCTCTTCGAGAAAGCGGTCTACGGCTACCTCTGGACCCAGGACTGGAACTGGGTCATGAGCAAGCGGCTCCAGAACCTGCCCGCCCCGATGGGCAGCCTCTGGGACTTCCGCAAAACCTGGGTCTCGGAGTAACCCTCACCCCCAACCCCCTCTCCCTACCGTGGGAGAGGGGGCTTCGGAGGCACTGCATGCCCCGATTCATCGCGCGGCGGCTCGTCGCCACCGTTCCGCTGCTCGTCCTGATCAGCATCCTGGCGTTCTCGCTGGTGCTGCTCCTGCCCGGCGATCCGGCCCTGGCGATCCTTGGCGACGAGGTCGCGAACGCCAACGACAAGCAGGCCTATTACGCGCTGCGTGCCGAGATGGGCCTGGACGAGCCGATCCCGATCCAGTACCTGCGCTGGGCCGGAAAGATGCTGAGCGGCGATCTTGGCATGTCGATCCGCAACCAGACTCCGATCGCCGAGACGATCGGCGCCAAGATCCTGCCGACTGCGGAGCTGGCCCTGCTGGCCGCGATTCTCTCGCTGCTGATCGCCTTGCCGGCCGGCATCATCTCGGCGCTGCGCCCGAACTCGCTGGCGGATGCCGGCGCGACGCTCGCCGCGTTGAGCGGGGTGGCCGTGCCGCACTTCTTCCTCGGCGTGCTCTTGATCTACGCCTTTGCCGTCGGGCTCCGGATCCTGCCGCCGTCGGGGTACGTCGCGCCGTGGGAGGATCTCGGCCAGAACTTGCGGCTGATGATCATGCCGGCCTTCACCGTTGGCACCGGCCTGGCGGCGATCTTGATGCGGCAGGTCCGCTCGGCGCTGATCGAGGTGCTCCAGCAAGAGTACGTCATCACTGCGCGCTCGAAGGGCCTGGGCGAGCGGGCCGTCGTGATCGGGCACGCCCTGAAGAACGCGGCGATCCCGGTCATCACGATCATGGGCCAGCAGGTCGGCACGCTCATCGGTGGCGCTGTGGTCACCGAGACGATCTTCGCGATCCCCGGCATGGGCCGGTTGATCGTCGACTCGATCTCCTACCGCGACTTCCCGGTCGTCCAGGCGACGGTGCTGGTGCTCTCCATCTCCGTCCTGGCGGCCAACCTGACCACCGACATCATCTACGGGTACCTGGACCCGAGGATTCGGCAAGACTGATGCTTGGACAACCTTCCGCCGTCGATGCCCCCAACGTGCCGGCCCTCGCCGCGCCGGCCCCGACGCCACGTCGTGCCACGATCCAGTGGCGCCGGCTCTCGCCGCGGATCTGGATCGGCCTGTCCGTCGTCGGGTTGATGATTTTCCTCGCCGTCACCGCCGATTTTCTGACGCCGTACGATCCGAACTACCAGGACTACAGCGCGTTCCGCCAGCCGCCCAGTCTGGACCACCTGTTCGGCACGGACCAGGTCGGGCGAGACGTCTACTCGCGTGTGATCTACGGGACGCGGATCTCGCTGCTGGTGGGGGTGATCGCGGTCGGCATCGGGATGACGGCCGGCGTGCTGATCGGGCTGGTCGCCGGGCTGTACCGGGGCTGGATGGACGAGACGCTGATGCGGATCATGGACGCGATCCACGCCTTCCCGGCGCTGGTGCTCGCCCTGGCGATCACGGCCGCGCTGGGGACCGGTATCGTCAACATCATGATCGCGATCGGCATCGTCTACATGCCGTCGTACGCCCGCCTCGTGCGCGGCCAGGTGCTCTCCGTTCGGGAGCGCGACTTCGTCGTGGCGGCCCAGCTTCTTGGCGCCAGCATGCCCCGGCTGATGTTCTTCCACATCTGGCCGAACGTCACCGCCCCGATCATCGTCCAGGCCTCACTGAATGTCAGCACGGCGATCCTGACTGAGGCGTCGTTGAGCTTCCTGGGCCTGGGAGTGCGCCCGCCGACGCCGAGCTGGGGCTCGAGCCTGCAAGGCGGCTACCAGTATCTGAGCACGGCGCCCTGGCTCTCGATCTACCCCGGCATCGCCATCTTCATCGCGGTGCTCGCGTTCAACTTGTTCGGCGACGGCCTGCGCCAGCTCCTCGACCCACGCCTCCGCGCTCGCGGCGAAGCCTGAGTCCTCGGCCTGCCAAACCGCATGCGCCATCGCGTGAGGCGATCGAAGATCGTGGCGCTGGAGAGCCGCCCGTCCTCAGCAGAGGTTGCAGATCTGCACACGTCCGACCGATGATGAAGGCATGCCATCTCAGACCTGCGATGGGAGCGAACATTGGCAGTGCGAGCGTCAGATAACGAGAGGGCGCTAGACGTGGCGGTACAGTCTGACATCGAGCGGCTGACCGTGCCACGCTATTCGTTCGCTGAAGCGGACCGGCTTGCCGATGTCAGCCGTGGGACTGCGCGACGCTGGTTGTCCGGGTACACCTATCGGGACACCGCCGGGAGGCCCGTCAAGGTACCGCCGATCACATCCGGCGTGACTGACGACGGTGCCGCATCGTTTCTCGACGTTATCGAGATCGTCGCCATCGGCGGGTTGAAGCGAGCAGGCTTCTCGACGCGAGCCATCCGTCAGATCGTTCGCAACTGTCAGGAGATCCTCGGCGTTGAACGCCCGCTCACGACGCTGAAGTTCAAGGTGGGCGGGCGCGAGGTGTTCGTCGACCGGGGTGATGTGCTCGTGGAGGTCGGACGGCGCAAGCGGATGCAAGCCTGGAACGAGGTGCTCGCACCGTTCCTCGCCAGCCTGGACTATACGAACGACGTTGCGAGCCGATGGTGGCCGCTCGGAAAGGCTGCCCCGATCGTCGTAGACCCTGACTTCGGCTACGGCCTGCCGGTGGTGGCGGGATCGGGCGTGCGCACGGAGATCATCCGCGAGCGAGCAGAAGCGGGCGATCTGGTCCAGCAGATCGCGAGCGACTTCAATCTTGACTGCACCGAGGTGGAGCGAGCGCTCCAGTTTGAGCTGAAACGCGCTGCATGATCTTCATCGACCGATCGATCCCCAGATCGGTAGCCGAAGCGCTCAAGCTGGTGCGAGAGGACGTTCGCTGGCTCGAAGACGAGTTCGCTCACGACGTTCCGGACGCTGACTGGCTCAGGGAAGTTGGCAGTCGAGGGTGGCTTGTCATCGGGCGCGACCGGCGGATTCGCTACCGACCCGCTGAAAAGCAAGCTATCCTCGACCATCGAGTCGGCCACTTTTGCATCGCCCAGGATGCCAATCCCACGCGGTGGGAGTATCTTCGTCTGATCGTTGGCACGCTCGACCAGATGGAGCAGCTATTCGCGACGGTCGAGCGGCCGTTCATTTACGGTGTGTATAAGGACGGCGCTTTCAGGCGCCTTCTTTGAGAGAGGTGAGGCGTGAGAGAGGTGAGGCGGTGAGCGAAGACGACGCTGCCCGGACGCCGTCGCCGAGGATGCGGATCGGCCTGGCGCTGGATTGGGGTACCGAGCGGACCACCCTCGATCAGCTCCTCAAGGAGTACGTGCCGCTGATCCAGCTCGCCGAGCGGTACGGCTTCGACTCGCTGTGGGTCGGGCAGCACTTCCCGACCGGGCCGGACATGTTCCACCCGCCGTCGCCGCTGCTGGTGCTGGCGGCGGTCGCCCCGCACACCGGGCTGATGCTCGGGACCGGCGTTCTGCTGCTCCCGCTCTGGAACCCGATCACCCTGGCCTACGAGGCCGCCGTACTGGATCAGCTGTGCGGCGGGCGACTGGTGCTGGGCGTCGGGATCGGACGCCCGCGCGACTGGACCAAGTTCGGCCTCCCGCGCGAGGTGATCGGCGACCGGATGGACGAGATGCTGGCGGCGCTGCGCGCGCTCTGGTCCGGGGCTGACGGCTACGTGGGTAAGACGATCGCAGCGCCGGGCGCGATCTGGCCTCGGCCGATCCAGCCGAACGGCCCGCCGCTCTGGGTGGGCGGCTCGATCGGGCGGGCGATGCGGCGTGCCGCCACCCTCGGCGAGGCCTGGTACGCCGGCAGCACCCACCATTTGCGGGTGATTGGCGAGACGACGGAGCGGTACCGCTCGGCCCTGACGGCGGCCGGCAAAGACCCCAACACCGCCCGCGTCGCCGCTAACCGCTCGACCGTTATCGCGGACACGACCGAGCAAGCCTGGGCGGAGGGCGGGGCGTACCTGGAGGCGCTGATGCACGTCTACCGTCGCCTCGGCGGTGGCAGCATGCGCCTGCCGAACGGCGAGACGGCGACCGAGGGAACCGAGATCCTCCCCCACATCGCGGACCAGGTCTGCCTGATCGGCTCGCCGGACGACGTCAGCGCGCAGTTGGAGGCGTACGCCGTCGCCGGCGTCACGGACGTCGCGCTGCGGGTGTCGGTGTCGGACATCCCGATCGAGCTGGCGCGCCGGAGCATCACCCTGGCCGGCGAGCACGTGCTGCCGCGCTTCGCGAGAAGCGAGTAGAGGATCGTGATGCCGTCGAGACACCGGAGAGCGTCCACAGGCCGGCCGGTGGTGGTAGGCTAACCTCGGCCCGAGCAGTTGAGACCCGACGGCCTTCTGGCGGTCCTCGTAGCGTGCCTCGGCCGGCCGGCCTACCCCCGGACGGTTAGCACGATACCCAGGCATCGCGGACGCCATGCGGGCAGGCTGCTCGGGCCTTTTGCTGCCCGATCTGAGGCGGTGTAGAGCGCGGGACACAGAAGGAGGGGCCGGGGGTGATTCCCCCGGCCCCTCCTGGCGTTCCTGAGCGGTTTCAGGCCGCTCGGTGCTGCTTAGCGGTAGCCGCGACCGCCGCCGTACCCGCCGCCGCTGCTCTGCCTCGGGGTGAAGCAGTCCGAGCAGTAGACCGGCTTGTCGCCGCGGGGCTGGAACGGCACCCGGGCCTCGTTGCCGCACGAGGAGCAGGTCGCGGAGTACATCTGGCGCTCCTGTCGACCGTAGCCACCACCACCGCCGTAGCCGCCAGAGCTGTAGCCGCCACCGTAGCCACCGCCGCTGTCGCCACGGGCAGCCTTCCGGACCGCCCGGCACTCCTGGCACCGCGAGGGCTCGTTCTCGAAGCCCTTCGAGGCGTGGAACTCCTGCTCGCCTGCCGTGAACGTAAATGCCTGGCCGCAATCGCGGCAGGACAAGACCTTGTCGGCGTAACTCAACGCTGACTCCAATGGAGAAGCTTGGCGGTTCCGTCAGCGCGAGTCTTGCGAGGGACACAAGCGACGGCGTTGTACGCCGCGCCTCAGCCTGGCCCGATCCGGCCGGCTACGAAACAAACCAGCACACGGACTATACAGGATCGGAGGGCCTTGCTGGGAACCCCTGGGTATGACAATCTTCGTGCAGGTCTTAATCGACGCCCGTCGTCGTCAGTCTGGTTCCAGCTGTCCTGCTCGCGGAGGCGCTGGGCGGCGGGGATATCAGCCTTCGTGAGCGGGCGGATCCGGGGCATCAGCGGCGGGCGACGACGAAGTAGCCCCAGTCGCTGGTCTGCCCGACGCCGACGCCGTCGGCGTTCAGGGCCTGGACCCGCCAGCGGTAGACGCCCTCCGCCAGGTCGCGGGCCAGCCGCAGCTCGCAGGTCACCTGCCGGTTCAGGCCGCGCGCTTCGCCGCCGGGCTCCACCGAGGCTTCGCCGGCGCAGCGCTGGCGATCGTTGGTGGTGAAGCCGTGGAGGTCGGTGTCATCCTCGAGGTCGAACGGCTGGACGACGATGAGGTAGCCGGGGGCCGGATCGGCCTCGCTCCAGCGCAGGGTGACGGTCGCACGCGGGCCTGGATCGACGAACGACAGGCTCTCCGGCTCGATCGGGACGGGGCGCGAGGCCGGGTCGGCGGTCACGGTCACGCGCCCGAAGATGTGCAGCCGGTCGTCCGGGCCGGGCGTGTCGTGCAGGCGGAAGTCGCCGACGCCGTCGTACTGGCGGTGGCGGAGGCTGGTGTCAGGCAGCTCGAATCGGTAGGTCCGCCAGGTCCCGGTGTTCTCGAAGTAGACCGGCGCAGTACGACGGTAGATGGCGGCTTCCACGGGCTCCCGGTCCGGGAGGGCGAAAGCGAGCGCGATGCTACCATCGTCGGCGACGTCCGGCTCCTCGGCGTCGTGATCTGCCACCAGGCTGTCGGCGTCCGCCGTTGCTTGCTCCTGGCTCCCGAGGTCCGGCGCGAGGCCGCCATCGGTCGGAGCGTCGCGGTCCGGGCTGCCCAGCTCCGGTCGGTAGAGCGCGTCGCCCTGGGACCGGCGGCCGTCACCGACGCGGGTGGTGGCGCTGGTAGACGGACTCTGGGGCTCGCGCTCCAGGCTGTCGTACTCCAGGACGAAGCTGCCCTCGCCTTCGTCGAAATACTCGACGGTGACGGTCAGCGGCTGAGCCTCGTTCAGCCGGAGCCGGCGGTCGAGCGCAAAGTGGAAGTAGCCGGTGCCGTCCTCGTCCTCGCGGAATGGGCGAGCGCCCCAGCGGCCGGCGCCCTCGGCCGGCATGCCCTGCTCCACGGGCGCGTCGGCGAGGCGGCGCAGGTAGGCGTTGTGGCCGCTCCCGAGGTCGAACCAGCCATCCCTGGCGCGCTCCCGGCCGAGCTGGTGGAAGAGGGCGGCGTAGCGCGCGGTGATCCCGAGGTACGTTCGACCCGTCTCCTCGGTTTCGGCGATGGCGGTGCCTTCCCAGAGCTCGTTCCAGGTCTCCAGCAAGAGCCAGGTGGTGCCGCTCATTACGGCCTGGCGCAGGTCGCGGCTGTAGGTGCCGCCATCGGTCCGCTCGCGGGTGTAGCCTGGGCGCCCGTCGATCCGGGTGTCGTCGTAGCCGGGGCCGACGGCGACGGTCCGCCCCTCGAAGCGCGGGCCGTTGAGCGCAGCGCCCCAGCGGTAGACGTCCATGGCGCCGAGATCGACGTTGGCCCGTCGAGCGGCGTCCTGCCAGCTCCGCTCGACGGCGACGTGGAGCCGCTCGCCGTGCTCGGCAGCGACGCGATCGGTCAGGCTGTCGAAGGTCCGACCGTCGAACTTGAACTGGTCGCCGTCCTCGGTGTCGGCGCGCCAGAAAAAGGCGAGCGGGCGGCCGTCAACTCGGGCGCGGTGACAGGGCGGGACGCGATCGAGGAAGCCGCCGATCTGGTCGGCGAGCATGTCCAGGCCATCGTCCGTCGTGAGGTCGTTCAGGTGGGGCAGCTCCGGCAGGATCATGGCGTACATGTTGGTGTCGAAGAAGAGGCCGATCGCCGGCGGGCGGAGGCCGGCGGCGAGCAGGCGCTCTCTGGCTTCGACCATCGGCTCGAGGCCATCCAGGGACCAGGAGGCGGTGTCGCCCCAGTAGACGGCCAGGGCGACGTCCACGCCAGCGGAGGCCATGTCGGCGAGTTGGCGCTCGTGCCAGCTCACGCTGCGCCACTCCAGCGGGGGATCAGCGGGCGGGCGCTGGGAGAGGGCAGGGTCTTCGAGGCTGGCCTCGTCGTACCAGTAGTAGTAGTAGGTCATCACCAGACGGTCTTCGCGGCCGAAGCTGGCAGCCCTGGCAGGCCCAAGCTCGGCGGGACAGGACGCGGCGTGGCTGGCGGATAGTCTCGGGAACGGCACGCGTCGGTTGCTGGTGGCCGGCAGGGGCTGGTCCTCCGGCATCGCCACCGGGCCTGGCTGCGCCACCGGGCCTGGCTGCGCCTCCGGCGCCGGCAGCGCTTCGACGCCGGCCGGCGCTTCGTCGTCGGCAGCGGCGGGAGGCAACGGGCCGCCGGCGCTCTGGCCGGCACCTGGCTCGAAGAGCGGCCGGGCAGCGCCCGGCCGTTCAGCCGGTGGCATGGGCAGAACGGTCGGTGCGCCGTCGTCCGTGGCGGCGTGCTCGGGATTGGTGTCGTCCGCGGCGACGCTTCGTCCGGTGCTGACGTCGTCCTGCCCGCGAGCCTGGGCGCGAACGACGCCGTCTGACTGGATCGAGGAAGGGCTGAGCGTGACGACGACGGCGACCGCGAGAAACCACCTGGCAAGGACCATCTGCCAGGTGGCGGGCCGCCGGCGCCGCCATCGAACCGCTTGCTGCATCTGGTGCCCTTAAGAAGGTGCCACGTCTCTCTCAACGAAAGAACGAGGAGCGGGGACGCGATGTGATACCCAACCCGGCGTTCCGGAAACCAGTGGGCAGCCGGTTCGTGACGCCGGAGCACTGACACAGCGAGCAGCTGCCCCGGCGAATGGGTTAGAGGCGGGCGGCGCGGATCAGGTCGTACTCGGGGACGAGGATGCGCTCCCAGGAGGCGTTCTTCGGCAGTGTCGCAAGCGCCTGCCGGAGTGTCAAGCCCTGCAGCTCGTGCTTGACCACCGCCATGCTCACGCTGTGGGCCACGATGCAGATTACTTTGCCCTGGTGCAAGAGCATCATGTCATCCAGGGCCGCGCGGACCCGCAGCCGGACCTCTTCGAGCGTCTCGCCCTCCGGCAGCCGCAGGTCGATCGGGTGGTGCTGCCAGGCCGCCAGCTTCTCCGGGTGGTGCAGCATGATCTCGTCGTGCCGCATCCCCTCCCAGAGCCCCTGGTCGATCTCGTCAAGTCTAGGATCGCGCCGGACTTCGAGGCGCCGTGGGCGGGCGATCTCCAGCGCCGTGTCGTAGGCTCGCTCCAGCGTGCTGGAGTAGACCACGTCAATCTGGTCCTCGGCCAGCGTCCGCGCCAGGTCGCGGGCCTGCTGCCGACCGAACGCGTTGAGCGGGACGTCCGTCCGGCCCTGGTAGCGGCCGTGAACGTTCCAATCCGTCTGGCCGTGGCGGCAGAGAATGATCTCCGTCACCGCGCCTCCCCAGACCTGACCGGCTCGCCAGGCCTTGCCGCCGGCTGGCCGCGCCGTGGCCGGGGCGGGTGGGCGGCCTGATACTCCGGTATCAGGCCGATCGGCGGCCGCTCGACGTCGCCTACCTCGCGTAGCTCGACGTGGAAGCGGTCGCGTTCGTGCTGGATCAGCTTCATCGTGGTGTTGACCTCTGAGAGGAGTTGAAGGCGGTGACGCTGCTCAAGGCGCTTCATCACCACCTGCAAGATCACGTTCGACATGACGCTTAACGAGGCGAGTGACTGGTTACGGTGTACCCGCCGCTTCAGATCGACCTGCCCGATCGACCGCAGCCCGTACTGGAGCAGCAAGTCGATCAACAGGCCGGTCTCGACCCCGTAGCCCGTGAAGAACGGCAGCTGTTCGAGGACAGCCCGACGCCCGGCCTGCTCGCCAGCCAGCGGCTGGATCAGTCCGGACAGTTCGGGATAGAACAGATTCATCATGGGCCGTGCCATCAACTCCGTGACGCGCCCGCCGCCCGTGGATTGGAGGACGCCGCCCGGCCCACGGATCGGCCGTTTGTAGAACCCTTTGACGAACTGGACCCGCTGGTCCTTCAGGAACGGGCCGATCAGCCCGTAGACGAAGCGCGGATGCGGGTTGCGGATGTCCGTGTCGATCCAGGCGACGATGTCGCCCTTCAGGACGTGAAGGCTCTTCCAGAGTGCCTCGCCCTTCCCGTGCAGCGAGCCCTGGTCCGGCAAGATGTCCTGATGGATGTAGACCGGAATGCCCATTTCCTGGGCGATCTCGCGGGTCCGGTCCGTCGAGCGGCTGTCGATCAGCACGATCTCGTCCAGGAGCTGGTGGCGCTCCATCAGCTCCTGGCGGACGCACTTGATGATCGGGCCGATCGTCTCACCCTCATTGAGGGCCGGCAGCCCCAGGCTGATCGTCACGCCCTGCTGGCGCTTCAGCCGGACGAGCTCGTCGATGTTCTCGAACTCGCGGCTGTCGAAGGTGTTCTCCGCGAACCACTTGTCCACGATCTGCGAGATGTCCGGGGGCTCGGCCGTGTGGGCGGTGCGGCCGTACAGTTGCTCCCACTCTTCGTGGGTCGCGGTGCCGGCCAGTTTCGTCTTGACGACGACCAGCCCCTTGTCGAGCCGCTTTGCGATCTCCTCGGCGATCGGCCCGAAGATCTGGCTCGGGTCCTGGGCGCTCGCCGCCGCGCCCATCACCACCACCTGGTGGGTCTCGGCCTGACGCAGGATCGCGTCGACGACCGAGCTGGCCTCGACGACCACTTCGCGGATGCGGTCCGGGCGAGGGGCCGTTGCCAGGACCGCCTCGAACTCCTCGCGGTCGCGCTCGCGGCTGGCGATCGTCCCTTCGTCCGGCTCGCCGGGGCCCGGCGGGCGCTGGATGCGGAGCGCCGTCACGATCCCGTCAACCCGATCCGCGAGGCCCGTCGCCAGCTTGAACGCCAGCGCGGCGTGCGGGCCACCGCGAATCGGCACCAGGATCCGCTTCGCCGATTGGACGCTGACGCCCTTGGCCACGGCGATGTCGCACGGCGCGTTGCGTACCGCCTCTTCGATCGTCGTGCCCAGGGCGGAGTCGGCGTTGACGCGGCCGCTCCAGCCGAGCAGGATCAGGTTGACCCCCTCGTCGCGCGCCGTCTCCACGATCCCCTGCCAGACCTGGCGGTGGACCCGCACCAGGGTGCGCAGCTCGATCTGGGGCGACTTGTTCACACGGCGCAGCCGCCCGAGCATCTGGCGGTGCTGGCGGGCGGGGATCGCGCCGGCGCTCAGGCCCAGCTCCTCGGGGATCTCGACCACGCCGAGCGGCAGCACCTTGCCTCTGGCTTCGCCATCGTGGACCGGCATCAACGCGGCGGCGATCTGGATCAAGCGGCCGGCTGTGCTCATGTCCGTGGTCGGCACGAGGATGGTGTACTCATCTTCTTCGGGGGCTGGCGGGTACAGCGTGCCATTCGTTCCCGCCGGCGCCAGCGGATCGGCCGCCTGGCCGTCCGCCACAGCGCCGTTCTCCGTCGTGGCCGGCTCCGTGGCAAGCCTGGCCTGGGCGTCAGGATCGACGAGCATCGACGGGCTCCTCCAGGTGCGGCGCTTGCCCACGCTGGCCGGCGCTCTCAGGCAGATGATCGAATGGATCGAGCAGCGGAACGATGCGCTCCCGGAAGACACGCTCCCAGGAATACTGTCGCAGCACCTCGTACCGGAGGCGGGTTGACGGGTCCGTGTCCAGGAACTGTGCGATGCGCGCGGCAGTCTCGGCCGGCGGCGCGTCGAGGCCGAACCGGTGTACGCGGTCGCCGGCGATCTCGCGGAACGGCGGGATGTCGGAGCAGAACACGGGAAGTCGGACCAGACCAGCCTCGAGGAGCGGGATGCCGAACCCCTCCTGGGAGCTCGGGAAGATCAGCAGGTCAGCAAGCTGATACAGATCGTCCATCATCGGGTCAGTCGCCGTCCAGAATCTTCCGTCTGGTCGCCGCTCCTCGTACAGGAATGTCACCTCGGCGCGAACGTCCAGGCGAGCGCGTTCAGCCTGGAGCTCGTCGACGTAGTCTACCGAGCGGACGTTGTGCGGCCCGGGCGGCCCGGTGACCAGCAGCCGTGGCCGGAGCCCTAGATCCCTGAGCGCCCTGGTCACGCCGATGGCGTACTCAATGTTCTTCCGCTTGGTGATCCTGGCCGGCAGGAGCATGAACGGCCAGCCGTCGTCCAGCCCGAGCTGCCGGACCAGCGCAACGGTGGCAGCCTTGAGCCGGAGCTTAGCGCGGACGCCGACGCCGGCGGGGACGACGGTGGGGTCGCCGGCGTCGGGCGCAATGAATTGCGCCCCTACATGACCGTAACCTGTAGGGGCGCAATTCATTGCGCCCTCGCGCATTGCGCCCTCTTCTGCCTCCTGTCTCCTGTCTCCTGTCTCCTCGCTCCAGAGGCGCCGGAGATCCTGCCGGCGGTCTTCTGACACGACCACGTACCGCACGCCCGGCAGCCTGGTCTTCAGCAGGCTCCACGGCTCGCGCTCGCGCATCAGCGGGATGTAGAGCGGGTTCGTCCAGGAGAGATCGTGGCACCAGGCGACCAGCAGGGGCGCGTGACCCTCGGCGATCAGCCGGGCGAACGCCACGGTGAGCGGCAGGTTGAAGTGGAGCGAGAGGGCGTTATGGACGATGCAGACGTCCAGCCCCGCCAGGTGCTCCCGCAGGACGGCGAGCAGCTCCTCGACCAGCGCCTCGAACCGCTCCGTCACCTCGCCAGCCTTCAGCTCGTCGTTGACGGCCAGCAGGGCCGGGTACTTGGAGTCAAGGGCCGGCAGCAGGGACACGGGCACCTGGCGGTTGAAGCGTCCGCCGCGGCCACTCAGCACGCGGACGGCGTAGCCGTGCTCCAGCAGCAGCTCCGCGTGCTGGCCCATCAGCAGCTCGACGCCGCCGACGATCGGCGGGCAGGTGAAATGGAGGATGCCGACCATGCTCGCGCGCCGCGCGCTAGCGGGCACGGGTGGCGTCTCGCTCCAATCGTGCCAGGCGCTCTTCGAGCTCCAGGATACGATGCTGGAGCGCCTCGATCGTCTCGGCCTCGGGGTCCGGCAGCCGGTGGATCGGCCGGGTGTCTGGGAAACGCACCGCGACGACCCGGCCCGGCACACCCACGACGGTGGAGTACGGCGGCACGTCGGTGACGACGACTGAGCCGGCGCCGATGCGCGCGCCCTCGCCGACGTCCACCGCGCCGATCAACTGGGCGTGCGCGCCGACGACGACCCCGTCATGCAGTGTGGGGTGGCGCTTCTCGTGGAGCCGGCTGGTGCCGCCAAGGGTGACACCCTGGTAGAGCATCACGTCGTCGCCGATCTCCGCCGTCTCGCCGATCACGACGCCCATGCCGTGATCGATGAACAGCCCCTCGCCGATTCTCGCAGCCGGGTGGATCTCGATGCCGGTCAGCGCCCGGTTCAGGTGCGAGACGACTCGCGCGAGCAAGTGCTGGCGACGCTCGTGGAGGCGGTAGGCGATCCGGTGAATCTGACGGGCATGAAAACCGGGGTAGCAAAGGACGACTTCGAGGTCGCTCCGGGCGGCCGGGTCACGCTCGCGCGCGGCCTGAACGTCGCGCCGGATGCTCTGGAGGAGTCGTCGCATGCGAATGTGGGGGCTCCATCAGACACGACCTCGGGGACGGATCGCGATAAAGCCGTAGAGGGTCGGCTCGAAGCGATTTGCGATTCTCAAGTATTCTTCCTCGTTCCCCTCGATCATCAGTTTGTGCATCATCACGACGTCGCCGTCCGGGACCGGATCCACGGGCTGGACGCAGAGCGCCATGATCGGGACGCCGCCCTCGTAGACCTTGACCTGCCCCTGGTGGCGCGGGATCCGGTAGACCCGGCGCGGCCGGGCGCGGCTGGGCACCTCGAGGTAGCCGCGTCGGCAAAGCTGGCGATAGTCGTCCTCGGCGAGGACATCGCGCAGCATCTGCTCGGCGCGCTCCTGGGCCTCACGCCAGTCAGACCGTCGCCCGCCGCCCAGCGGCTGATGCGCCAGCACCCCATACGGCGCACGACACAGCAGGCAGACGATCAGCAGGACAAAGAGGAGCTCGAGCGCGATGACGGTGACGACCACGGCCTGTCAAGTCCCGTCAGCCGCCCGCGACCCTCGGCACCATGATGATCTGCTCGGCCGTGCGATCGAACGTGTCGATCTTCTGGGCCGGCTTGTCCGACTCGACCTTGAAGGCGGTCGCGCCTCGCCCGCGCTGCTCCTCGAAGATCCGCTCGGCCTCTCGTACTGCCGCGAGCGCCTCGGGATCACCCGTCTGAAGCTTCCGCTCGTCCCACTCCAGCACCGTGTCTCCACGGGCCGACAGCACTCGCAGCTTCGACATCTGAGCTCCCTCCTTTGCCTGTCGCGGTCGTCCGTGAATAGGTGAGCCCGCCCAGGCTGGACCAGGCGGGCCCTGGGTGCGTGTGCTCTCGTGGACGGTTCCCGCGAAGGCAACGACCGTTGCCGGTGCCTCTGCTGATGCGCCAGGGCCGACGTCCGTGCCGGCATGTCGATTACTAGGCAGTATTACTCGCCCGTCACAGCATGTCAAGTTGCGCTGGACCGGCTGACGCGACACGATGGTCATGGTCAGGCGAGCGCCTCTTTGACCGCGCGAATGCGCCGGATGTGCGCCTCCGGACCGGCCCCAGACCGCTCCCGGCTCTGCCGCCTCCTGTCCACCGTTCGCGCTCATTCACGTTCTGTGTACAGTGTAATAGCGACGCCCTCACCCAGATTGACTGGCCAGGGCGGTGGAAGGCTATCCAGGCAGCGCCTCAGTTCCTCCACTTGATCGAGCCACGCCACACGCCCCAAGAGGTGAAGGACATGGCGACGAACGGTCACTCCTATCTCGATAGGATCGTCATGGATCCCGAGATCCTGGTCGGCAAGCCGACGGTGCGCGGGACCAGAATTTCGGTTGAGCTGGTCCTCAAACGGCTCTCTCAGGATCTCGACCTGGACGGCCTGTTCACGTCCTATCCACGCCTGACTAGAGAAGACGTTCAGGCGTGCCTGGAGTTCGCCGAAAGCAAGGTTCGACGGTACCGAGCTCGTGTCCCAGCCAGGGAGGCTGAGGTGTCTCGCGCACCCGCCGTATGAAATTCCTGCTGGACGAGAACGTCGATCTGCCGTTGGGTGACTACTTGAACGCGCGGGGCTACGACGTCACCGCTGTGGCTCTGGACTACACCCGATCGATCGAGGATCACGAAGTCCTCGAGATTGCCAGGGCTGAAGACCGAATTCTCATCACAAACGACAAGGATTTCGGGGAGTTGATCTACCGGCAGCAGCTCGAACATACGGGCGTCATCCTTTTTCGGCTGCGAGATGAAAGCATTCCCGCAAAGATCGCCCGTCTCGAGGAGGTCCTGGCTGACCATGCTGACGCCCTTGCTGGCGGCGCCTACATCGTCGTATCTGATCGGCGCATCCGCGTTCGCAAGCAACGATGACCGTCACGCCACCATCGGCGCCATGCAGATCATAGACCGCAGAGCACGATTGTCGCGCAACAGTTCTCACCCACCTCCATATCCGATGCGCTGCTCCTCGACTCCTCGACGCATCGAGGAGTCGAGCGTCAGGCGAGCGCTTCCTTGACCTCGCGGATACGCGCGATGTGTGCCTCAGGACCGGCCAGCCCGCCGTTCATCGTGTTGACCGTAATGTGGGTGGCGCCCAGGTTCCTCCACTCCTCAAATGTCGCGCGCCACTCGTCCGGGGTGCCGGTGCCGGCGTTGATCCGGGCCTCGATACCGTACCCTTGCCACGACTTGCCGGCCGCCTCGCGCCACGCTTTCATCTGAGTCAACGTGGCCGGCCAGCCACCTTCCAGCGGGCGCTGTGGGAAGAAGCCGTCCGCGATCTCGGCGGCGCGCTTCAGGGCCGGCTCGGCAGATCCCCCGATCCAGATCGGGATCGGGCGCTGGATCGGCAGCGGGTTGATGCCGGCCGCCGTCACCTTCTCATACCGTCCTTCGTGGGTGAAGATCGGCTCCTGCCAGTAGCGCCGTAGCAGCCCGATCTGCTCCTCGAAGCGTCGTGCCCGGTTCTTGAAGCTCATCCCGAGCCCTTCGTACTCCACCCAGTTCCAGCCGATCCCGACGCCCAACCTGAGCTTGCCGCCGGTCAGGACGTCGATCTCCGCGGCCTGCTTGGCGACCAGCGCCGTCTGGCGCTGCGGCAGGATCACGACCGCCGTCACCAGCTCCAGCTTTGGGGCGGCGGCGGCCACGAACCCGAACAGCACGAACACCTCGTGGAACATGGTGTGGGCCGTGTACGGGCCTTTCCACGGCGTGTACTCTGGAGCGTCCGGATCGGCGCCCAGGACGTGATCGTAGATCAGCAGATGCTTGAAGCCGAGGTCCTGCGCGGCCTCAGCGTAGGCGCGCACGCCGCCGACGTCTGCACCGATCTCGGTCTGCGGAAACGTTGCGCCGATGGCGATCGGCTGCTCACTGGCCATGCGTCCGTCCTCCCTGCCCCTCTGCGAGGCGTTAACCGCGCGGTACAGCAGGAGATTCCCGCGCAAAGCCCGGTCATTCAGGCGACACTTCGGCTCGGAATTTGGCGTTATGAAAGGTAAGCTCGCGCAAGCCTTTCGTGATGTGACGCCGGTGGTTGTAGTGCCTGTGCTCCTGCCCCATCGCTCTCCCAGGTCTCGGGCGATGGAATGCGTGTATGAGACGAGTCGAGCATTGAGGCTCGGCCGACGCCAATCGTCTGCTAGCCCTCGAGGGGTAAGGCCTGTGACGTCCGCACCGTCCGAGACAGCGAACGATCCGGCGCTGCCTGACGTCTTCGTCGCGCGTCAGCCGATCTTTGACGCGCCGCAGCGCCTGTACGGCTACGAGCTGCTGTTTCGGGCGAGCCGCGAGAATCGCTTCACGTCGTCAGACCAGGAGCAGGCGTCGCTCTCGGTGATCGCCAACAGCTTCTTTGTCTTTGGTATCGGCACGCTGGCCGGCGACTCGATCTTGTCGATATCGTCAAGATCGACTTTGCCGCGTGTGACGACGACCGTCGCGCGAAATATGCGCGCGAGCTGTTGCCGCGCGGCGTCAGCCTCCTCGCCGAGAAGGTCGAAACGCGCGAGGATCGAGATCGGGCGCTCGCCCTCGGCTACGGGTACCTGCAGGGGTATTTCTTCGCGAAGCCGGAGATCCTGGTTCGGCAGCAGGCGCCCGCGCTCCGGGCGCACCGGCTGGAGATCATCCGCGAGCTCCACCGCGAGAACCCGAACATGCGGAAGGTCGAGGATCTGTTCAAGCGCGATCCTGACCTTTCGTACAAGCTGCTCCGCCACTTGAACTCGGCGGCGTTCTCGTTCCGCAGTCGGGTCGACACGATCTGGCGCGCCATCACCATCCTCGGCGAGCGTGGCATGCGCGCCTGGACCTCGGTGGTCGTCCTGGCCGGCCTCGGCGGCGATCATCTCTCCGAGGTGATCGTGACCTCCGTGACCCGGGCGCGGTTCTGTGAGCTGATCGGCAAGGAGCTCAAGCTGGGGGCTCAGACCGAGGACCTGTTCCTGATGGGGCTGTTCTCGATGATCGACGTCCTGATGCAGTGCCAGATCGAGGAGGCGCTCGGGGCGCTGCCGCTCTCCAGCGATGCATCTGAGGCGCTGCTCGGCAAGCCGAACCGCTTCAAGAAGGTGCTCGACCTGACGCGGCTGTATGAGCGGGGCCGCTGGGCCGCCGCCGAGGAGCTGATCTGGGGCCTCGGCCTGTCGTCGGCGCACATGCAGTCACTCTATCTGGACGCCGTGGAGTGGGGGAACCAGAGTCGGGTGATGGGTGATGGGTGACGGGTTACAGGGGTTCGATCACCTGCCCCTGTCACCCGTCACCCGTGACCTGTCACCTCGTTTTCCAGGACGCCGATCCCGTCGATCTCCATCCGGACGGTGTCGCCGGGCTGGAGCCAGACTTGCGGTTTCATCCCCAGCCCGACCCCGGCCGGCGTCCCCGTCGCGATGACGTCGCCGGGCTCCAGCGTGAGCTGCTGCGTCAGGAACGCGATGATCGCCGCCACGTCGAAGATCAGGGTGTGGGTGTTGCCGTTCTGGCGGAGCTCGCCGTTGACCCAGGTCCGGATGCCGAGGTTGCTCGGATCGGGGATCTCGTCTACCAGCGCGATGGCCGGGCCGAGCGGCGCCGAGCTGTCGAAGTTCTTGCCCAGGATGATCCCGCCGTCCTTGCCAAGCTGGAGATCGCGGGCGCTGACGTCGTTCATGATCGTGTAGCCGGCCACGTACTCCAGCGCCTGCTCTCTCGCGACGGACTTCGCCTGCTTGCCGATCACGACAGCCAGCTCGACCTCGTAGTCGAGCTGCTCGGTGGTGGGCGGCTTCACGATCGGGTCGCCGGGGCCGACGATGCATGACGGCGCCTTCAGGAAGACGCTCGGCCAGCGCGGCAGGGCCCGCCCGGCCTCGGCGGCGTGGTCCGCGTAGTTGACGCCGATGCAGACGATCTTCGGCGGGCGGGGGATCGGCGCCAGCAGCGTCACCTCGGCGAGCGGCACGCCCGACGAACACGCGGCCACGGCTCCGGCCCGATCCAGCAGGGCCGGGCCGCCCTGAATCAACCCGAGCACGTCGGCCGGCAGGCTCGAGTCCGCGACGTGTAGGTCGACGACCCGCTCGCTGCCCGGCTCGCCGATCAGCGCGGCGGCGCGCGGCTCGCCGTCGATACGACAGGTCACGAGACGCATAGGAACCTCCTCAGACCATCGTCGGTCCGCCCCTGAGGACGCTCCCGAGACTATGACTCGCGCGCCATCCGCTGTCAACGCCGAGCCGACGCCTTCAGGAAGGGCATGCATTGGCAGGGAGGGCATGGATTGACGGTCAGCGCTTGAGCGCGGCGTCGATCAGCGCCTGCTTCACGCTGCGGCGGTCCATGCCGCCCGCGAACAGCAACGACTTGACGGTGACCGGTACCACCTCGCTCGGGTGCATCATCTGAGCAATGTCGATGAAGTCGAACTCAGAGAGGTGGACGCTCTCCATCGCGACGACGTCGCATGCGACACCCAGATCCTCCTTGAGCAGCATGCCCAGGCGCAGAGCGGGCCGCTGCTCCTTGAGGATATGGAAGTCCTGGTTGGGCATCACGAAGCGGTTCGCGAAGCCCTGGTTGACGACGAGGACCAGGGGTGCCGAGCCCGACGTGGTGATCGGCAGCGCGCTTCGGATGCCGTCCGCGAGCGTCCGCAGCAGCGCGTCTGGGAGATCGTTCCCGCCCACCGTGAACGACAGGGCGACAGGCTGTGCGCCCTCGTCGAGGTCGGCCCGTGTCAGCGACTCGCGGATCGAGGCCGCGATGACCTCGGGTGGTGTGGTGTCTCCAAGCTCGAAGCCTGGCGCGAGGACCGGGACGTTCATCATCGGCAGGGTCGACTCGTCGGTGACGTAGGCGTTGACGCCACCCTGCACGTCGAACTGCGAGGCGCCGACTGCCGTGGCCCGAATCCCCAGGTTCGGGTCGACGATCGCTGGCAGCCCGAAGGTGTTGCGGTTGAGGGCGTTGCGGATCGCCTTCGCGAATGGCAGGCCGAGGTCGCCGAAGTCGGTCTCCTCGCGCTGGAAGATGTACTCCGAGACGCCGCCGGAGAACGTCATCGCCTGCGCACGCGGACTGTCCGGCAGTGGGTCGGTCAGCATCAGCTTCGCGGCCAGGCCCTCGGGCGGCTTCCGCTGGACGAGCCCGGCGATGACGTCGGTCCACGTCTGCACGATGCGCCGTTCGTCTTCCGGCGCCAGCGGCTCACCCGGCGTGAGTGTGATCCCGAGCTCGTCGGCGACGGTGCGGGCCGGACCGTCGATCCGGGTCAGGCGGCCCTCGGCGTCTCGCGCGATCAGGCGCGCCCCGATCGCCACGGCCGCCGTTGCGATGACGTGGCCGTCGAGGACCAGGGCCAGCTTGGTGCTGCCCCCGCCGATGTCGACGTTGAGCAGCGTCCGCTGATCGCGACGTGAGCGCGCCACCGTGCCGGAGCCGTTCGCGGCCAGTACCGCCTCCATGTGATGGCCGGCTGACGCGACGACGAACTGGCCGGCCTCCCGCGCGAATAGCGTGGCGATGGTGCGGGCGTTGACCTTCTTCAGGGCCTCGCCGGTCAGGATGATGGCGCCGGTGTCGATGTGCTCTCTGGTGGCATCGACGGCCCCGTACGCCTCGGCGAAATACTCGTCGAGCGCCATCATGTCGATGGTGTTGTCGGGCAGGTACGGAGTCAGCCAGATCGGCGACTGATAGAGGATTTCGCGCGCCACGGTGACGGCGCGGACGTCCGGCGCCTCGCCCACGAGCTGCATGTAGATCTTGGAGAACATCAGGTGCGAGGTCGACGACCCGATGTCGATGCCGACGGTCACGATCTGGACGTTGTGCTTGCGCCAGTCGAGCTGACGCGCGGCAAACTCCTCCGCGCTCAGGTCCTCGAACAGGTGCTCGCCGAACTCGTCGTGCCAGTGTGGGGCGCCGCCCTCGTGCGAGTGCACCCCGACGAAGCCGGCGTGGCTGTGCACGCCGTCCTGATTCTCCTGCGTCATGCCGTTGGTCCTACCCGTCCCCTGTTCGTCAATGCGAGTGTCCGTCGGAGTGCCCCCTGGCCGGATCGTCGCCGTGGCCCCAGGGCATGTGCAGGTGACCGTTGATGCCGCTGAGCAGCGCCAGGTCCATCTGCTTCCAGTAGACCTCGACGGTGCCGAAGCCGGCCTCGCTGAGCCAGCCCAGGTGTTCTTGCAGGGTGCCGGGCATGTCGGCGACGTTATGGGGGGCGCCTGAAAAGTCGGCCTCGGCGTCCCGGGTGATCCACTCGCTGAGCCGCGCGAGCTCGGCCCGAGCCGGGCGGACGTAGTCCAGATTCAGGAAGGTGCCGCCGTGGCCCGTGAGGCCCCGCACCTCGCCGTACAGCTCGCGGATGCGCTTCGGGTCGCGCAGGTGGTGGATCACTCGAGTCGAGATGATGAAGTCAAAGGGGCCGGCGACGGCGCCGGTCCAGTCCGGGGTGGAGAGGTCGGCCTGGATGTACTCGACGCGCTCGCCGAACGTCGCGAGCTCCTTGCGCGCGGCGTTGAGCATGGTGAGCGAGGTGTCCAGCACTACCGCGTTGGCGCCGGGAAAGTGCTCCAGGAGCACGACGTCGAGGTTGCCGGGGCCGGCGCCCAGGTTCAGGTAACGGAACTCCTGCTCGGCGCTCTTCGGGATGAACGCGCGCAAGGCGACGAACTGGCGCCGACGCTGGGGAGCGCGCTCCTTGTTGCGCTCCAGCCAGCGGTTGACGATGTCTTCGTCGTGCCAGTCTTCGGTGTGATGGCTACGCTCGGCGTGTCCGTGCTGGTGTGTGGTTTCCACGTGTTCGGCTCCGTGCCAGGAGTTCTCGAGCGGCGAATGCCGGGTGTCCCGATCGTCGCCCACGATCGTCACGCGACAGGTCGGGCGCTGAGCGATGTGTGTGCCACGAGCCCGCTGGGCACCGCACGCGCTGGCCGACATACTATGTGCCCGCGCTCGCACGTGCAACCGCTGGCCGGATCTGCACCGCTCTTGCTGTCGGTGCTCGACGAGACGCGGCGCCTCTAGACAGCCGGCGACGCGCCGCTCCCGGCACCGGTTCAGCGGATGGCCGGTCAGGTGGTGAAGCGGGTCAGCCCGGTCCAGACGACGAACCACCCGGCCATCAGCACCAGCAGGTTCAGAACGTACCAGGTGATGCCGCGCTCCTCGGACCCCCGGCGCACGACGCCGCCGTCCAAGAAGAGCAGGTCCAGCACGTTGGCGGCCGGGTGAGAGCAGACGTACAGCCCGAGCACGACGCCAATCGCCCCGTCGATGGACGCGTCCCCGGTGAGCGGACCGTACGTGAACAGGACGGCGCTGTACGCCAGGGCGAGCAGCATGAAGCCGCAGAGGACTCCTGAGCTGCGCCCGCGCCAGTACTGGTCCATCTCCAGCTTTCGCATGTGGGAGAATGTTCGCAGTATAGCCCGTCATCCTGGAGACTCGTTGATGCGTCCCGCTTCCCTGTCCGCGCTCGTGCTCGCAACTATGCTGCTGCTGGGCGGCCTCGTCGCGCCGGGAACGGGCGCGGCCCAGACCGTCGAAGCGCCCACTCCCACCGAGGGGGCGTACCTGGCGGCCACCAGGCCGCACCGCGAGCGGTTCGGCGAATATCAGGAGCAACTCCTGGCGCACCAGCAGGCCGCGATGGAGGGCCAGCTCGACACGATCGCCCTCGCCGAGTTGGGCGACCTGACTCGAAACCTGTTCGCCGCGCGGCAGGCGTTCGGCGAGGCGGTGCCCTCCGTTCGACTCGATCAGTACGATCGCACGATCAAGCTCGGGCTGGCGCGCGCGTACGACGCGACGGTCCTGCTCCTCCGGGCACAGCGGAGTGAGAGCGTCGCCGACAGCGCCGCCTTGATCCGCGAGGCCGGTATCCAGAGCAGCAGCAGTATCCGTCTCCTCAAGGAGGCGGCGGACGAGCTCCGGATGCTGCTGCCAGTCACGGCCCTCTAGTTCTACTTCGTGAGCTATGGGGTCAACGTAAGGGTCAGACGGCCGGGGCGCTCGCCGTTACCCGTGGGAATCCGTGACGGTCGCCCGATGTTGAATAACATCACGCAACGGGTGCCACCTGACCTCTACGTGCGTCCTGACGGGGCGTAGACTGGGTTGGCGGACGCTCCGTCGGGCCGGACGGCGCAGGCGACGACCGTTCCGCAGAACCGGAGGCTAGCTCATGCGAGTACTCCTCGGCGCGGTTGTCGGCATTCTGCTCATGTGGGTATGCCAATCGAGGCGAGTCCGCGAAGAGGCGCAGCGGCGCCTGGAGACCGCACCTGCGCCGCTACGGCAAGCTGCCACGTCGGCGAAAGCAGCCTCCGCCGACCAGCTCGAGCGGGTCGCGCAGGCCTTCGATGCTGCCACGGTACCGCAGCCCCTGAAGGGGGCGGTCGGTCGCGCGACGACGGCGGCCCGATCAACGGCCGAGAAGCTGGGTGTCACCCCCACAGCGAGTCAGGCTGCGACGCCGTCAGTCCAGGACGTACCAGACGGCTCATAGATCGGCGACGCGCCCTGGCGTGAATGCACCCTCGGCGACGGAGCGCCCGACCCTGAGGTCCTCGTTCGTCGTCCGGCTTCGAGCCTGGCCGCGATGATGGCCCGGGCCGGTGTCCCGGAGGCGGATACGGCCCGCGCCGGGAGCGTCGTGGAGAGCCGGGCGCGGGCCGTGTCGCGGCGAATCGCGGCCGAAACGCGTTATCACAACGGAAGGTGCAGATTGGCACATCCGTGACTGTGACACCCGGCAGTTGTGTCACAGTCACGTTACAGATACCGTACCGAGGTCGAGGGGCTCGCCCTTCCTACGGTGGGCACGGGCGTCGTTGCCCGTGCCCACCCTGTATGAGCTCACTCACCGGGGACAACGATGGACACCGTGTCGCTTCACCACCTGGCCGCCTCGCAAACCGTCGCGCCTTCATCGATGCGATGTCGCACATGACGGGGGCTTCGAGTCAATCCATGCCCACACCGGTAAACCTCCCACGGGAGGGGCACCCGCCATTCCCGAAGCTGACCGTGGAGCACCCGAGCGGGATGATAGGTCACCCCGAGCCGGAGGCGGCCCCACCGAAGCTCAGCGACCAGCTTAAGCGAGAGATCCGCTGGTGTTGCGAGTGGTGGCCGCCCGACTGACCGGAGCCCAGCCACGCCTCGAGCAGGGCGAGTCGTCGCCGGGCCTGCTGCCAGGCGTTGTCAAGCGTGTACTCCGCCATGGTCGCACCTGTACCTTTATGCTGGTCGTACCGCCCGGCGGGGCCGGGTCAGAGGAGGGCGGTCGGGGCGGGATCGAGGCCGAGGGCGACCCGGCCGTACTGCTCGGCGTAGTCGTCCCAGCGGATCGCCATGTGCTGCGATGCCGCCAACGCGTCGCGGTGGAAGCGCTGGAGCGGGTTCGACTCGTGCAGCGCATGGCCGCCCCCGGCCTCGAACAGGCGGCTGATTGCCCGGACGGCCAGCTTGACCATGAAGACCTGGTCGCGCCGGTAGCGGGCGCGGTCGAGTATCGTCAGCGTCTCACCACGGGTGGCCCGGTCGAGGATCTCGCGCGTGTTCTGCCGCATCAGGCACCGCGCGGTGTCCGCCTCGGCCGAGGATTCGGCCAGTCGGAGCTGGCTGGCGACGGAGTGTGTCAGCGGCGTGCCGTCGGGCCGCTTGCGGCTCCGTAGCTGGTCCGAGAACGCTTCCACCGCTCCCCGCGCCATCCCGACGATTGGTGCTTCGAGCGCCAGGTTCACGGAGGCCATCGGCGCCCGGTAGCTGGGCCGGCCATGAAGCGCCCAGCCGTCCGTCTGTCCGTCCCGCATCCGCCGCATCTCGACGGCCCGATAGCTCGGGACGAAGACGTCGTCTATCACTAGGTCCTTGCTGCCGGTCCCGCGCAGGCCGGAGACGAACCAGGTGTCTACGATGGTGACCTCGGCCA